>WNFL01345690.1_pt1 | contig 30399 bp, 17 predicted proteins | sample 5400361 | NCBI WGS metagenome assembly WNFL01 (sample SAMN13153351, study PRJNA577476) | soil metagenome | isolation source: 40 cm soil on Douglas fir-dominated hillslope | place: USA:California | collected 2013-09-17
GTCGTCTCTTACACCGGTGAGGAGGGCGCCGACCTGTCCGGCGTCGAGTACAAGCACGGCGAGATGGTCTCCTCTGGCAAGCGCGGCGTCTGGTCGGCGCCGCTCCTGCCCGGCAAGTACGCGTTCAACACCTACGCGGGCAAGGTGATCGTCGTACCCACCACGAACGTCATCCTGAAGTGGATCCGCAACCAGGTGGGCTCCCACAAGCTCGACGAGAACCTTTCCGAGGTGGGCCTCATCACGAAGGACGCCTTCGAGCCGTCGCTGCCGTTGTCGGTCGTCATGCACATCGACTACAAGAAGGCGCCGCTCGTCATCCAGCGCTTCGGCGACATCAAGAAGCTGGTCGAGCAGACTCTCGACCCGATGGTCTCGGCGTACTTCAAGAACGTCGGCCAGACGCGCACGCTCATCCAGCTCATCCAGGACCGCAGCGTCATCCAGGATCTCTCGAGCGAGCAGATGAAGGAGAAGTTCGCGCACTACAACCTCGAGCTGGAGGAAGTGCTGATCGGCACGCCCACCTCGGGTGAGGGCGGCCAGATCGAGCAAATCCTGATGCAGCTCCGCTCGCGCCAGATCGCGACCGAGCAAGTGGAGACCTACACACGCCAAGAGAGCGCGGCCGTGAAGGAGCGCGAGCTGCGCGAGGCCGAGGCGCGCGCCAAGCAGCAGACCGTGATGACGGAGTCGGAGATCGCGATCACGGTGCAGTCCAACCAGGGCAAGGCCGAGTACCAACGCTCGCTCCAGCAGGCCGCCACGATCCAGGCGCTCGCGGAGGCCGAAGGCCGCAAGGTGCGAATCATGGCCGACGCCGAGGCCGGCAAGATCAAGGCGATCGGCGAGGCCGAGGCCGACAAAACGGCGCGCGTGGGCGTCGCGGAGGCCGTGGCCATCGACGAGCAGGTGAGGGCCTACGGCGGACCGAAGTTCCGCGTGACGCAGGAGGTCATGAGCCGGCTCGCGCAGGCCATCGAGACCGCGCGCGTCGACATCGTCCCGAAGATCGTCATCGGCGGCCAGGGACCGGATGGCGCTGGGTCGACGAGCAGCATCTTCCAGGCCCTCCTCACGATGCTGCTCTCGGACAAGGTGGGCGTCGACGTGAAGACGTCCACGACGTCGTCGGTCAGCGCCGACGTGCAGGACCTCGCGCAACAGATCCGTCAGTCCGTGACAGGGCGTCCGGCGAAGACGGGCATCTCGCCTGGGACCCACGGCTAGTCCCAATTATTGGGCAATGGAACGAGCAGCGTGCCGGGGAGGCTGTGGAGCGGCGAGCACCTCTTTGAGGTCGGAGACTTCGCGTCCCTGCCGGCCGTCGCGGTGAAATCCTCGCGATCAGCGCCCGAGGATCGACGCGAAGATCAGGTAGGGATTGAGCACGAGCCCGCGTGTGGGCTGCGGCGCGCCGTCCTGACGGAAGATGGCGAAGTGGAGGTGCGGGCCGCTCGCGTGGCCGGTCGCGCCGACGTAGCCGAGGCGGGCGCCCTTCCTCACGCGGTCTCCCGCGCGGAGGCCCTTCTGATGCTGGGAGAGGTGCGCGTAATAGAAGGTGAAGCGACCGGAGAGATCCCGCAGGTAGCAGACCTTGCCGCCGCGGCGGTCGCGCCCGATTCGCTCGATGATCCCGTCCACCACCGCGACGACCGGCGTGCCGCGCGGGGCCGGCAGGTCGATCGCGTGATGGCGGCGGTGCGAGCCGCGCGGCGCGTCGAACGAATCGTGGAGCTTCTCTTCCGGGAAGTCGCGGATCGGGAGCGGGAAGTCGGCCGTGAAGAGGGCGGCGAGCTCTTCCTCCGGGATCGACGCGGGGCGGCTGTCGGCCTTCCTCACGACGAGGCGCGAGAGGCTGCGTCCCAGATCGCGCCAGAACGAGGGCTTCTCGAGCGGAGCGGAGACGGTGTCGATGCGGGGCGCGTCGACCGGCGCGAGCGTGCCACCGTCCTCGGCATCGTCGGAGCCGTCCGAGTCGTCGTCGGGATCGTCGTCGACGATGTCTCCCGCTGCGCCGGGAGCGGCCGGGCCGCGCGCGAGCCATGCCTGATCCGCCGCGTCGGCGCTCGCGTAGCAGCCGCCGTCCTCGGGATCCCGCACGGCGCAGGTTGCGATGTTCGTGATGACGGCGGTCGCCGGCGCGGCGCCGGCCGTCGCGGCCGCGGAGGCCACGAGCGCGGATTGCGCGGGCGGAGGCGCGGGCTGCGGAACGGGAACGACGTACGCGTTCGTGGCGGCGGGCGGGGCCGGAGCCGCGTCGAGAAAGCCTCCGTGCAGCCGGGCGCGCTTCGTCTCGGCAGTGCGGTCGGAGCTGCCTTCCGCGGCGATCAAGGATTGTGCAAAGAAAATCGCGACGGCCGTCGCGAGGGCCGGGAGGAGGTGACGCGCTGTCTTCATCGTCTCTAGCCGACCCTTTCCAGATAGGAGTCGTCGGTGCCCGCCTCTACGAACTGAGGCACCTGCACCATCAGACCCGTCTCGAGCTTCGCCGGCTTGTACGACGCCGACGCGGTCGCGCCCTTCATCCCGGGCTCGACATCGACGATCCTCAGATTCACCGTGGTCGGGAGCTCGATCGAGACCGGATTTCCGTCGTAGAAGTCCACCGTGATGACGGTCTCCGGGAGCAGGTACTTCATCGCGTCGCCGACCGTGTCGTCGTTCAGCGTCACCTGGTCGTACGTCTCCTGGTTCATGAAGTGATGGCCGCCCGAGTCGGAGTAGAGGTACTGCATCTCGTGGGTGTCGAGCGAGGCCTTCTCGATCCGGTCCTCGGAGCGGAAACGGTGCTCGTTCATCGAGCCCGACTTCAGGTTTCGGAGCTTCGCCTGCACGAAGCCGCGGAGGTTGCCGGGCGTCTTGTGGACGACGCTGTGGGCGCGGTGCAGCTCCCCGTTGTGAACCACGATCATTCCGGGGCGCAGTTCCGTCGCAGAGATCATCGATGCTCCATGGTCAGTCCCCGCCAACAGCCGTTCCCGTTGGGAGAGACGTTCGGCACAGTGGTTCGAGGCTCGGGGAGCCTAACCTCGGCCTCTGCGTAAAAGCAAGAGCGCAAAAGATGGCCTGACAGCATAAACAGCCCTATCTTCTGAGCAGAAGTGTCGGCGGAGGGGATCGGCCATTTCCGGATCGAGCGGCTCATCGGCCAGGGCGGGATGGGCAGTGTCTACCGCGCGCTCGACACGCGACTCGGCCGGCGCGTGGCGCTCAAGTTCCTGCGCCCCGAGCGCGCCTCGAATCCCGTCCTGCGAGACCGGATGCGACGCGAGGCGCGCGCTCTCTCGCGGCTGAACCATCCGGGGATCTGCCAGGTCTACGAGCTCCTCGAGCGTCCGGAGGGCGACGTCCTCGTCGTCGAGTGGATCGAGGGCGCCTCGCTCGCCGACCGGCTCCTCGCGGAAGGTCCGCTCAGAATCGGCGAGGCGCTCCGCATCGTGAGGGACGTGGCGCGCGCTCTCGCCGCGGCGCACGCGCACGGCGTCGTGCACCGGGACCTGAAGCCGGCGAACGTGATGGTCTCGCTCGCCGGTGAGGTGAAGGTCCTCGACTTCGGGCTCGCGCGCCTCCTCGGACCCGCCTCGCCCGAGACGGACGATCCCGTCCTCGGCGGCGGCGCGGTCTCGAACGAACGCGACACGCGCGAGGCTGTCTACAGCGACGACACGCCGCTCACCGCGCTCGGGCGTGTGCCCGGCACGCGCGGATACATCGCACCGGAGGCGCGGAGCGGCGTCTCGCCCGGCGAGAAGGGCGACGTCTTCGCGCTCGGAGTCACCCTCTACGAGCTGATCGCGGGGCGCCTCCCGTTCGCGAGCTCCACGGAGGAGCCGCTCGTGCCGTTCGCCCGGCGCTACCACCCGCTCTCGGACTCGGTGCCGGCGCTCCGCGCGCCTCGGGCCCTCGAAGGCCTCCTGGCGAGGATGCTCGACGAGAGCCCCGAGCGGCGGCCGACCGCGGCGGAGGCGGCGGAGGATTGCGAGCGTCTCCTCGCCGCGCCCGCGCGCCGCAGGAAGAGAGCCCTCGCGGGGGCGGCGATCGGCGTGGTGGCCGTCCTCGTCGCCGCGCTCCTCGCGGCGACGCGCCCGGCTGTGCGCGGCCTCGCGAAGGGGAGGCCGGCGGCGATCGCGGTCCTCCCGATGCGGAACGGCACCGGCGAGGCTCGCTGGGACGCGCTCGTCGGGGCGGCACTCCCCGACCTCGTGGCGCGCGCTCTCCGCGTCGACGCGAAGCTCTCGGTCGTGTCCTCCGCCTCGCTCGACAGCGCCGCGCGCCAGCTCGGATTCGGGACGGCGGCGTTCGCGGACGAGCCCGCGCGGCGCACCGCGCGCCTCTCGGGGGCGCGCCTCTACGTGACGGGATCGCTCGTGAAGGCGGGCGCGGGACGCGTGGCGCTCGATGTGGCGCTTCGTGGCGCGAGGGGCGAGCCGCTCGCGGCGAGGCGGCTCCAGGCCCGCGCCGACGTGCCGTTCGTCCAGCCGCTCGCGGCCGAGGCCGCCGAGCTCGTCCTCCGGGCCGTCGACCCGCTCGGCACGGCGCGAGGCGCGGCGCGACCTCTCGAGCCGATCCCCGAGCGGGTGCTGTCGCAGTACGCCGAGGCGCTCCAGAGCTGGAGGCGAGGCGACAACAAGGCGGCGTTCGCGGCGGCTCGGCGTGTGGCGCAGTCGGCGCCCGGCTTCGCGCCGGCCGCGACGCTCGCCGCGACGGTGGCGGGCGAGCTCGCGCTCTACGATGTCGAGGAGGACGAGGCGGCCTGGGCGGCCGGCCTCGCCCACGCGGCCGGGGACGTCGAGGCGGAGGTCGAGGCGCGCGAGCGCCTCGCGGATGCCGCGGGGCGGAAGGGCGATACCCGATCGTCCTCGCGCGCATCCACGACGCGCTCGGCAAGCACTGGTTCCGCGTCGGCGAGCCGCGCCGGATGGAGCCGGAGGAGCGCGCGGCGGTGGAGATCGCGCGAAGGCTCGGCCGCCGAGACCTGGAGGCGCGTTGGCTCGGTCGGCTCGGGCTCGCCCTCGGATTCACGGGGCGGCGCGCGGAGTCGATCGCGCTCCACCGCCGATCCGCGGCGCTGGCGCGCGAGCTGGGCGACGTCCCCGTGGAGGCGACGGCCCTGACGAACATGGCGGGGATGGAGCTGGAGGAAGGCGACCTCGCGGGCGCGGAGCGCGGATTCCTGGGCGCGCGCGCGATCTTCGCGGCGAACGGGAACCGCGAGGGCCTCTCGAACTGCGAGCTGAACCTCGGCGAGATCGCGCTCCGGCGCGGCGCTCTCGCCGAGGCCGCGGCACGGTACCGGAGCGCGCTCGCGATCACGAGCGAGACGGGCGACGCCGCCGGCAGGGAGTACGCGCTCCACGAGCTCGGCCTCGTGCTCGCGCTCTCCGGCGACCTCACCGGTGCCGAGAAGGAAGCGCGCGCGGCGCTCGCATCGGCCGCCGCATCGCAGTCGCTCACGACGAAGAACAACGCGCTCCTCGTCCTGGGAGAGGTCGCGGAGCGGCGTGGCGACGGGAGGGGCGCCCTCGCCCGGAGGCGCGAGGCGCTCGCCGCCGTCCGGTCCGCGCCAGGCGCCGCGCCGTTCGAGCTCGCGCAGGCGGCGTCGGCGGTGGCGCGCTCTCTCCTCCTCGAGAAGCCGCCTTCGCTCGACGAGGTGCGCGCGCTCCTGGCCGAAGCCGAGGCGACGGGCGAGTCGACGGTGGACGTCCTCCTCGAGAAGGGACGCCTCCTCGCGCTCTCGGGCGAGAGGGAGAAGGCGAAGGCGAGAAGCGGACGCGGCGCGACGCCAGCCGCGGCGTCTCGACGAGATCCGGCGCGTGCTTTCGGCGCTTTGAACGCCGTCAATTCACGCCGCCGGGCGGCGTGGAGACGCTCTCCGGCGTGGCGCCGAGGCGCGCGAGCGCGCGCTCCCAGAGCCCTTCGGCGTCGGGAGGAAACGCGAAGTCCTCCTCGTAAGGAAGGACGAGCCAGGAACCGTCCTCCATCTCGCGTTCGAGCTGCCCCGGCCCCCAGCCGGCGTACCCGAAGACGAGGAGTCCCGCGGGAGTGCCGCTCGGCGGCGAGGCGAAGAGCTCTGGGAGGACGTCGGGAGAGGACGACACGCGAATACCGGGCGCGATCTCGACCGATTCGATGTTCGGCACCTCGCGGCGGTGGAGGACGATGAGTCCGTTCACGAGCACCGGCCCGCCGAGGCGGAGAGGCGTCTCCGGGTGGATCGACTTGCCGAGCGGCTCCGGGAGGAGGTCGATCGCCTTCGGGTCGATGACGCGATTCACGATCCAGCCGATCGCGCCCTCGGTCGTGTGGTGACCGATGAGGACGACGGCGCGGGCGAAGTTGGGGTCGAGGAGCTCCGGGGCGGAGAGGAGGAGATAGGGAGGCTGGAGGGACTCGAAGACCACGGCCCCAGATTAACGCGGGTGCCGGTTCTACTGGACGTCGAAACTGGCGCCCGACGCGCTCGCGCTCTGGCCCGAGAAGCTCGCCGTGGCGCTGATCCTGTACGTCCCCTTGGGGTCGCGCGGTCCGATGCGGTAGCTCCAGAGGGCCTTGCCGCTCGAGCCCGTCGTCTGCGTGCTCGTGACCGTCGTGCCGTCGGGCTTCGTCATCGTGAACTTCACGCTCGCGCCGACGGCCGGGCCGCCCCCGAGGAGGACCGTGGACGTGATCGGCACCGTGTCGAGGCGCGCGTAGGGAAGGGACGGAGCGACCACCGACTGGGTGAGCATCGCATTCCCGGTGACCGTGCAGCTCGCGGGCCCCCAGCCCGGGATCCCCGCGCTCGCGCTCGCGGAGATCGAGTACTTGCCCGGAGCGACGGAGCCGCCGGGCGTCACGGTCAGCGTCGCGGCCCCGGAGGCTCCGGGCGCGAGCGACAGGCTCGACGGAGAGAGTGACGCGGCGAAGCCCGGAGGAACGCCGGCCGAGAGCGCGAAGACCGCGCTCTTGCAGGCGGCGGAGTCGTTGCTCTTGACGTTCACCGAGTACGTGGCGGGGGAGCCGGGCGCGACGCTCGGGTTCGGCGGCGTCACCGTTACTGTCGGTGCTGAAGAGGCGCACCGGGGCACGCCGTAAGCGACGCTCACGTCGAGCCCGCTCGAGCTCGTCGCGCCGATGGTGATCGAGAGGTTCGAGTACGGGTCCGTCCAGGTCGCGCCGGCACCGAGAGCCGGGTCCTGGAAAGTCTGCGTGGCCGGCGTGAAGTCGAGGAGCTGCGACTGCCCGCCGGTGTACGCGTCCTCGTAGTGGAGGATCGCGCCGGCGAACGGCTGCGGCGGGAATACCCCGTCCGCACCGATCGGGTGGCGATACGAGATCCAGATCCACGCGTCGTTTCCGGTACCTCGACGCACCCTCAGGACCTGTACGCCGGAAGGCGGAGCCTCGATCGGCTGGAGCGTGTACGAGCTCGTCGTCTCCACCGTCACCGCGTTCGGGCCGGCGGCCCAGCCGAGCGCCGCCTTGTGCGGCGACGCGTAGTGGCCCGGGCTCGCCGAGCTCATCGCGGAGAACGAGTCCCCGTATTCGTCGATCGTCCCCTGCGCGCCGACCGGCCCGAGCGCCTCGCCCGCGAAACGGCGCGAGGCAGCGTGCGCGAGCCCGAGGTTGTGGCCCATCTCGTGCGCGAGGAGCGGCACTGCGGCCCCGGGCTTGCCGTTGAAGGCGCCGGCCAGCACCCAGGACGTGGAGGCGGCGAAGGAGCCGTCGCGCTGCGAGGAGAGGGACGCGCATCCCATCGTGCCGATCCCCGTCCAGGAGCAGCCCGTCTCGCCCGCGACGACGATGAAGATCCGCGAATATCTCCGGAAGTCGACGTCGCGGTCGGCGGCCGCGATCGCGGCCGTGCGCATGTCCTCGTATCGGTCGCACGTGTAGCTCGCGTCGAGCGTGTACCAGCCGAAGACGTCGCCCGTCACCGACGTCTTCCCGTACGAGACCTCGCGCAGCCACGCGTCGAGCGAGCCCGAAGCGCCGAAGAAGGCGTCCGCGACGTCGGTCTTCGTGAGCGACGGGGCGGGCGTGCCCGGCAGCGTCACGAGGAGAACGGCGACCTGCTGCTGGCCGGCGACCGCGCACAGAGGAGGGGACTGCGTCCTGCCGAGCGCCTTCAGGGACGTGGTGGAGTGCTCGCTCAGGACGACGTCGCCGTGACCCTCCGGCCCGTCCACGACGATCGCTTCCCCGCGGCCCGCGAGCGCCTCGAGCCGCGCGTCGAGCGGCGGAAGGTCCGCCTCCCGCGATTCCCGCTGCGCCCCGGTGGACCGCCCGGCGGAAGCGAGGTGCGCGAGAAGCGCGAGGAGCGGAAGCGCGACCAGCCGGGACCACCGTGACATCCGAAGCGCCTCCGTTGTTGCCCAGACTCGACTAGTGAATGGCCTCTACTATACCTGGGTCTAGTGTTGTCACTACCCTCGCCGAATTCAAGGTGCCACGGGGGAAATCGCTCGGGTCGGTGACCGCTCGCACAGGAGCCGAGCTGTCCTCTTGGTCCGTGTCCGCGCGATCAGTTTAGGGCGCGGTGGAGACTTTCGCCAGCACCAGCACCTTCCGCAGCAGGCCCCCATGCGGCAATACCGACAGGTCGGTGAGAGCGATCACGCGCGCAACGCCGCGCGCGCGCCCTGCGCCTTCGACGACGCGGAAGACTTCCACCTCGTAGCGGCGAGAGAGGACGGTGTGCCGCACGACGCCGACGCGCTCGACGCGGGAAGGCTCGCGCCCGGCGAGATCCCGCCACGCGCCGCGGAGCGCGGCGGCGGCCTCCTCGCCGGACGCCACCCGAGCGAGGGGCACGACGACGTGGCCGCGGACGAGCTCGCGGTCCTCCACCACGACGAGTCCGCCGCGGCGGCGTGCCACGCCGGCCGCGAGGCGCAGGCGCTGCGAGGCGTGGCGCGGCCGTGGAGAGGGGAAGCGCTCCGGATGCCCCGCCCGCGCGGCGCGGCAGAAGCGGCGCACCGGGCACGACTCGCAGCGCGGCGCGCGCGGGGCGCAGAGCACCGCGCCAAGCTCCATCAGGGCCTGGGTGTGCTCGCCGGCGCTCCGCGCGGGGACGAGGCGCTCCGCGAGATTCGCGACGCGGCCGGGCGCGTCGCGCGCCGCGAGGACTCGCGCGAGGACCCGCGCGGCGTTGCCGTCGACCGCCGCGGCGCGCACGCCGAACGCGATCGACGCGACCGCGGCGGCGGTGTAAGGCCCGACGCCCGGGAGCGCGCGCAGGGCGGCGACCGAGCGCGGGAGGCCGCCGCCCCGCGCGGCGAGGACGCGCGCCGCGCGATGGAGGTTCCTGCCGCGCGCGTAGTAGCCGAGCCCGCTCCACTCCGCGAGAACCTCGCTCTCGTCGGCCGCGGCGAGAGATGCGACGTCGGGGAAACGCGCGAGGAAGCGATGCCAGCGCGGCTCCGCCGCCGCGACGGTGGTCTGCTGGAGCATGACCTCCGAGATCCAGATCGCGTACGGGTCGCGAGTCGCGCGCCACGGGAGCGGCCGCTTCCACCGCCGGTACCACGCGCGGAGCGCGCGCGAGAACGCGCGGACCTGTGCGTTCGTCACTTGACGCGAAGAGTGACAGAGAGCGGCTCGCTCGAGACGGCGGGACCGGACAGGATGAGACGCTTTCCGCGCGCCGTGATCTCGACCGGAAGCGAGCGTAGCCCCGCGCTGTTGCGCTCCGCGGTCTGCATCTGCGCGTTCTGCGCGACGAGCGCCTCCGGCGACGGCTCCGCTGCGCCCGCGCCTGCCGTCTTCGGCTGGCGGCGATTGATCTCCTTCGGTTTCGGCTGCAAGCCCCCGAACATGTCGGGGCGGAATGCCCGCTCGTTGGCGGACGTCGAGCCCTGGATCATGGGCGACTCGCCCGTGACGACGATCTCCTGGGCCATCGCACTCAGTTCCATCGTCACCGGTACGAAGACGCCCGTGCCGGCCCCGAGTGTCACCTTCCGCTCCGTGCTCTTGAAGCCGGAAAGCCGTGTCGCCAGCTGATACGGACCCGACGGGAGCTCGGCCAGACGGAACTTCCCGCTCGCGTCGCTCACCGCGGTACGAACGGCGCCCGAGGAGCTCCTCAATTCGACGGACACGCCGGGCAGCCCGCCGCCCGACGAGTCGGTCACCTGACCGGAGACCGTCGCGTCACCGGTCGGGGCGATCCAGTCGGCGGCACGCGTCTGCGACTTGGTCACGACCGCTGGTGCGTCGACGTTCCAGGCGACCTTACGGAGGCCGCTCGAGGAGACGTAACGGTAACGGCGGGCCTCGGGAAGGACGAGCGTCCAGGTCGCGAGCGCGGTCGACGCGGGGAGCGAGACGTTATCGACGAGGAGCTCGCCCGACTTCGGCACTTCGACGTCCTTCCGCTTCGTCGTCACCTCCACCGTACGGAGCGCATTCGAGGCGGCCGCAGCGGAGAGCACGACGACGAGCGCGCCGGCGTCCGTTTGCGGGCGCGCCGGCGCGCCGTCGACGGATACCGAGACGACCTCCTCGCGCGCATCGAGCGGCACCGTGAAGAACGGCCGGCGGCTCTCGAGCGCGAAGCGGCGGCGGTCGGTGCGGATGCCGCCGTCGCCGAAGACCGTCAGGAGCGAGGCGTCATAGACGAGCGTGTCGGCGGGCGCGACGAGGGCGCGAAGCGGCGCCGAGAAGACGAGGAGAGCGCGTGCGTCGAGCCCGCGGTAGGCGCGCGTGCCGCCTTCCACGAAGGGGCGGGCCAGGAGCGGCAGATCGGTCGCGTCGGTGCGTGCGAGGCCCGCGTTCGAGACCGGAACGTGCTCGCGGGCCGGTCCCGGCGTGACGAGGACGAACGAGCGGTTCGCCGCGGCGTCCGCGACGCGCGTCGGTGCGACCTCGAAGGGCTCGCTCCCGTTGGGCGCCGCGCGCCAGGTGAGGATCGAGAAGATCGCGTCGCCACGCACGGGCGTACCGAATCGGAGGTGACCGGAGCCCGTCTTCTCGTCGTACTCGAGCGACGGCTCGTCGGGTCCGTCGGTCGAGATGACATGCCCGCCCGGCGTCATCCGGAACGTCACCTCGGAGATGTCGGCGCGGGAGGCTCCGACGTGGAGCACCGTGCGGACGAAGACGCGCTCGCGCTCCGGCCGCACGACGTCGACAGTCTCGGCGATGACGACCGGCTTGTCCGCGGCGGCCGTCCGGGCCGGCGCGCGGAGGCGCACGGTGACGGAGGCCGACGCCGGCAAGATGCGCACCGCGCCAGGTGCGAGCGGCTCGGCGCCTCCGCCCGAGGACACCTCGAACGTGGCGCCGCGCAGAGGCGAAGACGCGGCGAGCCGCACCGAAGCCGCGGGGAGAGACGTGAACGAGAACGCGCGGGCTCCCGCCGACTCGACGGGCTCGAGCAGCGAGCGCGCTGTGACGCGCCAGCGGCCCGCCTCGGAGAAGCCGAGCGTCACGCGACCATCGGCGCCGTGGAAGACGAGCATCGGCACGGGTCCCGAATCGCTCAGCGTGTCGAGATGCCCCGAGAGCGGCAGCGCGAGGCGCGACGGCTCTCCGTCGAACGGTCCCTTCACGACGATCTCCGCAGTCAGCTCGAGCGTCGCGCCCTGCTCGTCCGCGACGAGCTCGTAACGCGCCGCATCGACCAGCGGCGGCGCCGCCTGAGGCTTCTTCCGCGGGCGGGCCGGCATGTCGGATTCGTCCTTCAGCTTGTCGTACTCGGCGCGACCCAGCCGCACGGTGCCGGTCGACGGCGGCGCCAACTGCGCGAGCGGCGCGCTCGTGAAGAGGAGAAGGCACGCGCCGAGCGCGGCGCCTCGCGTCAGTGCCATCCGTCGGGATCCTTCCGTTCTACGAGCGTGACGAGGAGCGGTGGGACGCCCTCGCCGAGGTCCGCGAGATCCGTCGTGTACGCCTCGGGCGCGCCGGGAAGAACCGCGTCGGGCGACCAGACCGTTTCCGCCGTCGCCCGCGCGTCCGCGCTCGCGAGGGCGTCGACGAAGACGAGGGCGTCTCGGTCGGCGGCGGAGGCCTCCGGCGGGCGCGGAGCCAACGGCGGCGGGGCCTCGGCGGGCGGCGGGACTTTCTTCCCTTCCTCCTTCACCGCGAGGCCGACAGGAAGAACGAGCGCGAGCGACGCGCGTTCGATCGGCTCCTCGGGCGCCGGCATCGGTACCTCGAGCTTCTGGCCCGCGCGCGGCGGCGCGACTGCGCCGCCGAGGAGAAGCTCGATCCTCGTGCGACCGGAGTTGCCGCGGATCGGCACCTCGAGCCGCTCGTCCTGTGGCCTCGAGACGACTGTAGCGGCCCCGTCGACGCGCGCCGCGAGGAGCGACGCCCCCTTCGGTACGCGGAACGTGAGCGCGGAGCGGCCGCGCGTCCTCACGTCGGCGACGAGAAGCGTCTTCGTCTGGCCCGTTTCGCCGACGTAGGCGGTGAGCGAAACGCGCGCGAGAGCCGACGCGACGGCGAGAGCCTTCAGGCGCCGGAGGGTCAACCTGGGCGGACGCGGCGCCTCGACGCGCGCCTTCCACGAGAGGACGAGGTCGTCGAGCGCAGCGTTCGCCTCCGGGGCGCCATCGCGCGGCGTCCAGTCCTCCTCGTCGTGCGCCTCGGCGAGCAGACCTCCTTCGGCGACGACGGCGAGCGTCCGCTCCAGACGGTCCTCGACGGTGGACTCGAGCTCCGGGTAGGCCGGCGCGAGCGTCTCTTGCGCGGGACCGCGTGTCGCCAGGAAGGAGAGCGTCGCGGAGATCTCCTCGCCCGTTCTCACCGGCGGCTCGAAGCGGACCATCACTCGGCCCGAGGCGTCCGGCTCGGACGCAATGACGGGCCCCGTCGCGGAGACGAGCGAGGTGCCGGGGAGCCTCAGCGCGCGCGAGACGAGCAGTCCCTGCACGACGCGGAGCGTCAGTTTCACCTCGGTCCTGACGCCACCCTCCGAGACGCGCTCCACCGCCGCGAGCGTGCCCGACACCGACGCCGGGCCGCCGTCGATCCGGCGCGCGCGCTTCACGACTAGCGTCGCGCCGCGTTCGCCCGACGCCAGCGCCGCGCGCGCCGCGTCGTGGACGGCGATGAGCGGGCGGCCGTCGATCGTCGCGGTCATGCCCTCCGGGAGCGTCACGTCGAAAGCGGCGGGCGCCGACGCGAGTCGCGGCAGGAGAAACACGAAGCCGCCAGCCTCGTCCTTCTGCCCCACGAGCTCACCGGAGAGCGTCACCTGCCATGCGCCCGCGGCTTCGACGACGAGGCGCGCGCCCGCGGGTCCCGAGTCGACGCGCGCGGTCGGTGGCTGCACGAGCGAGGCCCCCGTTGGGGCGGCGCCGACGAGAAGCGGGACGGGCGGCGGCTCATCGCCACCGGAGACGACCGCGAACGTCGCGGACCAGGACGCGCGGCGGCGATCGGGCGTCACGCCGACGGAGGCGCGGACGAGCCGTGTGGACGCGTACGGCACGTTCGGTTTCTTGGCCTCCGCCGTCTCGCCGCGGCTCGCCTTTGCCGACGCGCGGAGCGCGTCGTAGATCGGGAGCGGCAGTTCCACCTCGGAGCGCGGCGGCGCCTGCGCGAACGTTTCGCGGGCGAGGACGAGCGCGAACGCCGCTCCCGCGGCCCCGAGCCGCCTCGTTGTGAGCATGCATCGAAGCCTAGCAGAGGCTGCTACAGTTTCCGCCGAGGACGCGAAGCTGCCGCAGGCCGTGAACGAGAAGCTGCCCGCCCGTAGGTCGATGCGGATCGCGAGGCCGTTCCGCTTCCGCCGCGGAGGCGAGATCCCCGAGATGACGCTCGCGTACGAGACGTGGGGCGAGCTCTCGGCGTCGAAGGACAACGCGCTCCTGCTGACGACGGGTCTCTCGCCCGGGAGCCACGCGCGCTCCACGCCGGAGAACCCCGCCGCCGGCTGGTGGGAGGAGATGATCGGGCCGGGACGCCCGATCGACACGGACCGGTGGTTCGTCGTCTGCAACAACTCGCTCGGGTCGTGCCACGGCTCGACGGGCCCTGCGTCGATCGATCCGAGAACGGGCGATCCGTACCGCCTCGCGTTCCCGGAGCTCTCGGTCGAGGACATCGCGTCCTCGAGCCGCGATCTCCTGAAGGAGCTCGGCGTCGATCGTCTCGGCGCGGTCGTCGGCCCGTCGCTCGGCGGCATGACCGCGCTCGCGTACGCGCTCCTCCATCCGGACGAGATCGAGCGTCTCGTCATGATCTCCGCGGCGTCCGCCGCGAGCCCGTTCGCGATGGCGCTCCGCTCGATCCAGCGCGAGGCGATCCGGTCGGACCCCGACTGGAAGGGGGGCGGCTACGCTCCGGGCCGGGGGCCGAAGCGCGGGATGGGGCTCGCGCGGAAGCTCGGCGTCGTCACGTACGCCGTTCGGGGTCGAGTTCGAGATCGAGGCGTACCTCCAGAGCCACGCCGACCGCTTCGTGCCGACGTTCGACGCGAACTCTTACCTGTACCTCTCGCGCGCGATGGACCTCTTCGACGCCGCCGAGCACGGCGCTTCGCTCGAGGAAGCCGTGGCGCGCATCCGCGCGCGCGTCCTCGTGATCGGCGTCGAGACCGATCTCCTCTTCCCGCTCGAGCAGCAGCGCGCTCTCGCGGACCTCTTCGTCGCGACGGGGCACGAGACCGTCTTCGCGCCTCTCCCCTCGGTGCAGGGGCACGATTCGTTCCTGATCGACCTGCCGCGTTTCTCGCCGCCGATCCGCGCGTTCCTAGCGCGCTAGGAGCCTGTCCGAGTAATCCGCTCACCTCGAGGGCCGAGAGCGGCCGAGACCACACGAGGTGGGCAGGGGGGCGCGGGGGGAGCGCCGTCAGGCGATCCCCTCGCGACAGGACAAGCTGCTAGCTCGCCCTCTCCGGTGCGCCGGCGCAGCCGGCGTGCGGGCGAGCGGTAGCTCAGCGCGCGGCGGCGAGCGTCCGGCGCCGCGTCCGCAGCGGCTTCCCGCCGACGGCGACCGACGGCCCCTCGTGGACCTGCACCGCGTGCGAGCGTCCCGTCATCGGGTCGTACGAGTTGAGGACTCGCAGAGGCGGCGAGTAGAAGTGGAGCGAGATCGCGGGCGCGTCGTCGCGGTTCTCGTTCTTGTGGATCGTCTCGACGGTCTCGAGCGCGACGTCCTGCGGGCCGAAGCGGCGGAGCTGGCACATCGTCAGCGGGCTTCCCTCGCCGTGCGACCGATACTGGCGCTCGTCGAGCCGGCCGGAGAGGACCAGCATCGTTCCCCAGGATCCTCCGTGGTCGTGCACGACGGTGGTCTGGCCCGGGAGCCAGCAGAGGAGAAGCATCTCCCAGTGCTCGTCGCGGTAGAGACGTTTCCTGAGGTAGCCCTCCGGAGCGAAGGCGACGTGCGGCCCGAGCAGCTCCCACGAGGGCTTCTTTCGCCCGAGCTCGTCGAGGACGCTGCGGATCTCCTCCGGCGCATGCCCGGCTTCCGGCCGCGGCGGCAACGCGAGGCCGAGGAGCTCGGCCGGAGAGAGCCGTGCATGACGGGCGGGCATCGCGGGCGATTATAGGGAGTGCTGTATCCTCGCCCGCCAAAATGCGGACCCTCCGGACCGGCCCTCGCGAGGAGAAGACGTGACACGGAGATCCTCTCGGACCCTGAGGTCCGCGCCCGTCCTCGCTCTCTTCTTCGTCACCGCCTGCGGCAGGGGTACGAAGCTGCCCGCGGCCGACGCGCCGGGCGAGAAGGCGCAGGTCGTCGCGCGGATCGGCGCCGAGAGCCGGCTCGAGAACCCGCGGGCGGTCGCGGTGGACGCCCAGAAGAACGTGTGGGTCGCCGACTCCGGCAACGCGCGCATCCTGAAGTTCGATCCGTCGGGCAAGGAGCTCCTCGTCGTCGGAAGGAAGGGAACGGGCGAAGGCGAGTTCCAGAATCCTTGGTGGGCGGCGCTCGACGAGAAGGGCCGCATCTTCGTCGTCGATCCGCAGACCGGCTGGATCCAGGGGTTCGGTTCCGATGGCAAGCTCGCTGCGCGTCTCGGAGGTCCGACCTCCGGCCTCTACGGGCCGCAGGGGATCGCGGTCGGGAAGGACGGCACCGTCCTCGTCGCGGACACCGGTGGCAACAGGATCGTTCGCTATGCCGAGGACGGCACGCAGAAGGGCTCTCCCTGGACGTCGGTCGGGAAGCGAAACCTGTCGCAGCCGACGGATGTCGTCCTCGACGGAAAGGGCGGCGTCCTCATCGTCGCCCTCCCCGAGAAGGGCTCGACTCCCGCGATCCTGAAGGCCCGGGAATCGGGCGAGGCCGCCGGAGAATGGGAAGCCCCCGCTCCGCCCTCGACGCGCGACAGCGTGCGCGTGGCGCCCGCGCCGGACGGCCGGGTCTACGCCACCGATCCCGAGAGGAAGCGCCTCCTCGTCTACTCGGCCGACGGCGGGACGATCCGGCAGCTCGTGCTCCCGGCGGAGACGTTCCGCGCGCTCGGCGGCGGAATCGCCGTGGACGCGGACGGCTTCCTCTATGTCGCCGATCCGGTCGGCAACGTGGTCCTGAAGATCCAGATCGCGAAGTGAACGGCTCGGTCCGGTGACGCGTCGCCTGCGGGAGATGCTCGCGCCTTCGTCGATCGCGCTCGGCCTTCTGGCCGCGCTCTGGGGCACTTTCGGCGCGGCCGCGAGGCAGGACGCCACGGCGATGATCCTCGCGTTCGTCGTCGGCGCGATCCTGATCGGGCTCGGAGCGGGCATCTCGCCGTCCGAGCCCGAGGAGGCGGCTCCCGAGCCGCCGCGGCGCATCCCGCTCTTCTCGTTCGCAGCCGCGGCCACGGCGGGGATCCTCCTCCTCGTCGCGCTGCGCGGGTTCGGGGGATATGCGCCGGGCCCGAGGCGCGCGTGGGCCCTCTACGTCGCCTCGCTCTTCTTCCTCGTCGCGGCCGTTTGGCCGTTCCGGGCGCGCCGCCGCGTCGCGCCGCGGCGTGTCTCGCGCGCCGAGCTCGCCGCGCTCCTCGCCGTTCTCGCGGTCGGCGCGACGTTCCGCCTCCACTTGATCCGGAGCGCCCCGTACGGAGTCTGGTTCGACGAGGCGCAGAACGTCCTCGTCGCCAAGGCGATGCTCGAGCACCCGGACGACCGGCCGGTCTTCGTCGCCGACCTCTCACAGATGCCCGCGATGTTCTTCTACTACGTCGCCGGCTTCGTGAAGGTCGTGGGCGTCCGACTCCTCGCCGTGCGCCTCGCCACGACCGCCGCGGGCCTCCTCGCGCTCGTCCTCGTCTGGGCCCTCGCGCGGGAGCTGTTCGACCCGTGGGTCGGCGTCGCCGCCGCGGGTCTTCTCGCGGTGAGCCGCTGGCACGTGACGTTCAGCCGCTTCGGCGTCGCGAACATCTTCACGACCGTCTTCATCCCGCTCGCTCTCCTCCTCTTCGTGAGGAGCCTGAAGCGGGCGAGCGTCCTCGAGGCCGTCCTCGCGGGGCTCGCGATCGGCATCGGCCTCCAGTTCTATTACGCGCTCCTGACGCTCCCGGTCATCGCCGTCGCGTTCTTCGCGCATCGATTCGTCTCGAAGAGGGAGCGCCGCGGACTCTTCCCGGTTGCGCTCCTCGGGCTGATGCTCCTCGCGATGCTCTTCACGTACGCGCCGGTGATGCAGTACGCGCGGCGGCATTCGGAGCAGTTCAGCCAGCGGATGCGGACGGTCTCCGCGATCCAGGCCGGCTCCTTCGGAGAGATGCTCGGCGTCTTCGTGAAGGACACGCCGCGCCGCGCGGCGGCGGTCGACGTGCTGCGTCGCAACACGATCAAGCACGCCGCGATGTTCCATCTCGTCGGGGACTCGAACGGACGGCACAACCTTCCCGGCGCGCCGATGCTCGACCCCGTCTCGGGCGCGCTCTTCGCCGTCGGGTTCCTCTTCTGCCTCGCGCGCCTCCACGACTCGCGACACGCGCTCCTCCTCCTCTGGTTCGGCGCGATGATCTCCGCCGGGATCCTGTCGCTCGACTTCGAGGCGCCGCAGGGCGCGCGGACGTTCGGCGCCACGTCCGTCGTCGCGCTGATGGGAGCGCTCCCGCTCGCCGCGGCCGCGCGGTGGATCGCCGGGGACGGCCGCGCGCGCGCGCGCGCCTTCTCCGCGGCGCTCCTCGTCGCGGCGTTCGTCGGCGCTGCGGGATTCTTCTCGTGGCGGACGTTCTTCGATCAGCAGCTCTGGGACGGCTCGGCGTTCGCGGCGTTCTCCGCGCCCGAGACGAAGATCGGCGAGATGGGGCGGGCGGAAGGCGAGAGCTCCGACGTCTTCGTGCCGGCGATCTTCAACGGCGGCCCGACGGAGTCGCTCCTCGTCGGGCGTCCCTACTCGGCGCGCTCGTTCGACCGGAGCCGAGACCTGCCGCTCTCCGTCAAGCGCGGGCGCTCCGCGCTCGTCTTCTTCGGCGGCGAGGAGCGCCTCACCGTAGACCTCCTGCGGAAGTACTACCCGAGCGCGACGATCGAGCCGTTCGGGGCGCCGGGCAAGGACGGCGGCCCGCCGGGCCCGACGATCCTCTGGATCGCCCGCGTGCCGGCCGATCAGATGGAGCGCCTTCGCGGCTGGACGATCGAGGTGCGCCCGACCTCGGGCCCTCCGCGCACCGTCGCGACGTCGGCCTCGGCGTGGTCCTGGAAGAGCCTCGGCGAGCGCGCGCCCTTCGGGGCGGTCGTGCGAGGCACGTTGCGCGTCCCGAAGGACGGCCTCCATTCGCTCTTGCTCGAGAGCGACTCTCCGGCGAAGCTCGACGTCGACGGCGAGACGATCCTCGGCGTGCCGGGCGCCAAGACGGTCGAGCTCGCGCGGGGCTGCCACTCCGTCGAGGTCCTCGTCGACGCGCGCGTCGGCTCGGGCGCGACGCGGGTCCTCTGGCGGCCGCCCGGCGCCTCTGCGCCGGCGCCGCTCCCCGAGGACGCGCTCTTCTCGCCGTCGATTCCGACCGGAGGTCTCCTCGGCAGCTACTTCGCGGGGCGCGAGTGGGAGGGAGCGCCGCTCCTCGTGCAGATCGACCCGATGATCGCCTTCTACTATCACCAGAGCCCCGTGCCGCCCCCGTTCAGCGTCCGGTGGTCGGGGAAGCTCGTGACGCCGCAAGCGGGGACGTACCGGCTGGGCACGGTGTCGATCGACGGCTCCAAGGTCCTCGTCGACGGCCGCGAGGTCCTGTCGAACCCGGGCACGAACGTCTACACCGATGCCGCCGTCGCGCTCGAGGCCGGTGCGCACTCCGTGGATCTCTTCTACGAGACGAAGGGGAGCTACTCGCAGGTCTATCTCTACTGGCTTCCCCCCGGGGCGGCGGAGAAGCAGCTCGTGCCCGCCGACCGGCTTCGCCCCGCGGGCCCGCTCGAGGCTCTCTCTGCGAAGAAGCCCTGAGAGCACGGAGGACGCGCTTCCGCCCGTCTCCGAGCGGGCCGAGCTCTCCTCCCGGCTCCCGTCCCGGTCGGCGATCCTCGCGTGCTTCGCGCTGACCCTCCTGGTCTCTCTCGCGTTCCTGCCGCGATTCCTCTCGCGGAGCAGCCCTCCGACCGGCGATCAGCCCTACTACCTGATGGACGCCGCGAGTCTCGCCGAGGACGGCGACCTGAACGTCAAGAACAACTACGACCGGTCGGACTTCGACAAGTTCTACCGCCTCGCTCCTCACGCCAGGGATTTCGCGGGCGTGCCGGCGCCCTATCCGCTCCTGCGCCAGCTCGCGCCGGGAACCGTTCGTCCAAGCACGGAGGAGTACTCGTTCCATATGCCCGGGCTCGGGCTCTACCTCGCGCCGGCGTGGAAGCTCGGCGGGCTCCTCCGGCTCTGGTGGCCGGCGACGATCGTCTTCATGTGCGTGGCGGGCGCTCTGATCGCGGTCAACGTCTTCCTCCTCGCGTATCAGCTCACCGGACGCGAATGGGTCGCGTGGGCCGTCTGGGCGCCTCTCGCCTTCAGCAGCCCGCTCATGACGTATTCGTACCTGATCTTCACGGAGCTGCCGGCGGGACTGCTCCTCGTCTTCGCGTTCCGCCGTCTGGCGATGGGCTGGGAAGCGAACCGGCGGCGCGACCTCCTCCTCGCCGGCCTCGCCGTCGGCTACCTCCCGTGGCTCGCGTGGCGGTGCGTGCTGCTGTCGGCCACGCTCGCGACGTACGCGCTCGCGCAGGCGCTCCGCGCGCGCAGGGCCGGCGCGCGCACGGCCGGCTTCGTCTGGTTCGCGGCGCCGGTCTTCTCGTCCGCGGCGCTCGTCGTGGTCTACAGCCTCTTCCTCTGGGGCAGACCGCTCCCGCTCGCGTCGGTGCCCGAGGCCGGGGCCCAGACGTCGTTCCACTGGCCGTGGCAAGGGATGAAGGGCTTCCACGATTTCTGCCGACACGTCGTCGGCCTGCTTTGGGACGGCACGTTCGGCCTCCTGCCGTACGCGCCGATCTACCTTCTCGCGGGGGCGGGCCTCGTCGCGCTCTTCGCTTCGCGGCGTCGGTCGGATCGGCGGCTCGCGACGGCGGCCATTCTCGTCGTCGCTCCGTACGCGGCGGTGCTGGCCGGCTTCATGTACTGGCACGGCATCTGGTGCGCGCCGGCGCGTTACCTCGCGACGCTCGCGCCGCTCGCCGCGCTTCCGGTCGCGCTCCCGCTCGCGATCAGTCCGCCCGGGTCGCGCCGCGTCCTCTACCGGACGCTGCATGCCGTCCTGTCGGCGTGCGGCGTGGTCGTCGCCCTGGTCCTCCTCACCGACGCCCGGCTCCTCTGGCCGACCGATCCGGCGCGGGCGTTCGAGCGCATGGCGGTGACGGCGCACGTCGACCTCAGGCCCTTCATCCCGGCGCTGACGTGGCCGAGCCCGGTGAAGAACCCTCCCGTGACGGCGCTCGCGATCGGGGTGTCGCTCCTGATCGTGTTTCTCGCGGACCGCTGGACGCGGCCGGTTCTGTGGGCGGGCGACAACGCGCCCTATCTACGCCCCTACACGCATCTCACCGAGGTGAAGCGCTGGCACCTCGACGAGCGCCTTCCGGAGCCGGGGGGGATCGCGTTCCTCGACGGGAAGATCTACATCGCCTCGCGCGGCGTGCCGCACTACGACAGCCGGGACCACGGTCTCCTTTGGGCGCTCGACCTGGGCACGGGCCGCCTCGCTCCCGTGAAGGCGACCGGAGCGGGAGGCCCGCTCGAATGGACGTATCCAGGGGACGTGAAGGTCGGGCCCGGCGGTCTCCTCTACGTCCTGAACAACGCCGCCGGCTCCGCCGCCCTCGTCGTGCTCGGCCCGGACGGAACCGTCGTGGAGACGGACCCGCTCGTCGGCTCGACGAACGTGTGCGGCGGGCTCTGCATCTCGAGGAACGGGGAGCTCTACGTCGGCGACACGTTCGGTGGCGGCATCCTCCGCTACGGTCCGCACGGGGGCGAGCCGAAGACGCGATACGGCGGGGTGGGTCGACTCCGACCTCCGCGTCTACACATCGGAGACGTTCGACTGGGTGCAGCAGCTCGAGCCGGACGGCCGCCTCGTGCGCCGCTTCGAGCTCGAGTGCTCGCCGCGCTACTTCGCTCAGAAGCCGGGAGAAGCCGGGTGGATCGACGTCTCGTGCGGCGAGCGCATCGTCTCGCTCGAGACCGGGCCGGGGCGCGTCCAGCTCTCGCGCACGCGCGAGGGCGAGCCGGCTCTTCCGGGTCTCGCCGGGATCGTCTATGCGCCCGACGGGACTCTCTACGCGTACACGGCCGACGCCGTCATCGCGTACGCCGTCGAGCACGCGGCATCGAGACGGCGATGAGGGCGCCACGTCAAGCTTTCCTCCGGGCATAGACCTCGACGGTTCCGCCCCGCCGGATCGTGGCCTCGAGCAAGAAGAGCAGGAACGAGAGCGGCACGACCAGAGGAAGCGCGGCGAGCGTGGCGAGCGTCTGCCCCGGGCTCTCGCGCCAAGGACTCCCGACGCTGCGGGCGCCGCGCCGCTTCAGGAGGTCGTAGAGGAGGTTCGCCCGGATCCCGAGGCGGTTCAGGAGCGTCTGGATCCAGCCGTAGGGATTTTGCTCGAGGGAGAAGTGGCTCACCTTCTCGACCGTGAATCCCTGCTCCTCGAGGAGCTTCCTCAGCACCCGGAGGCGGAAGTGAAAGTAGTGGCGCGGCACGTCGAGATGGAACCAGACGGGGCCGCCCGCCTTTGCCTGGAGGCTGTCGAAGTTCGGGACGGCGACCATCAGGAGCCCGCCCGGCTTCAGGATCGCGCGCGCCTTCGCGAGAGCGGCGCGGGGATCCTGCACGTGCTCGAGGACGTGCCAGATGACGACGGCGTCGAAGAAACCCTCCGGGTAATCGCTCTCCTCGAGCGGGCCGACGAAGACCGGCACCCCGAGCTCCTCGATGGCGTGGCGCGCGGCTGTGCTGGAAATCTCGACTCCGTGCGCGTCCCAGCCCCGCGTGCGCATCAGGGCCGGCAGGATCCCGCGGCCGCACCCGACGTCCAGCACGCGCCCGCGCGCGGCGCGACGCTCGATCTCGCGGACGCGCCGCAGACGGAAGAAGACGACGAGCTTCTCGAGTACGGGATTGAAGCGGCGGTTCTTCTTCCCGTAGTACGTCTCGGGGTAATAGCGCCCGATCTCGCTCGCGGGGAGCGCCGGCGACGTCGAGACGAGGCCGCAAGCGGGACACTCCGCGACGGCGAAGCCGTCCGGCATCGGGAAAAGCGTCCTGTCCTGCGAGGCGCCGCAGAGAGCGCACGCGAGAGCGGGCGTCGGCAGCGAACCCTCCCCGAGGGGATGTGTCGACATCGGGGGCGGATGGTAACGCGCCGTCGCGGCCGGCAGTCTAGACTCCGCGCGTTTTGCTTCCGAGACGCTCGGCGGCTCCCGCGCGGTGGAGAAGTGCGCTCCAGCGTCCCGAGGTGGCGCTGCCGCTCCGCGTGCTCGCGCTGGCGGTCGCCCTCTTCGGGCAGCTCTCGATCCGCGGGGGGCAAGGCGTCGTCCTCGCGACGCGCTGCTACGCCGCGGGGCTCGTCCTCTGGCTCCTGACGCGTCCGAGCACGATCCGGCTCGCGCTCCACGCGCCGGGGTCGCGCGGGGAGGCCGATCCTCGGGCGCGGCGGCTGCGCGCGGTTGCCGCATTCGCCGCGATCGCCCTCGGGATCTTCGCCCTCTGGCGCTTGCACGCGACGCTCTACGACTCCGGACCCGGGGCGGTCGCCTGGCTCCTCACGGTCGTGCTCTGGGCATGGGCCATCCGAGGGCGCCCCTCGCGCGGACCGCGCGATCCGATCGGCGCGCGGGAGCTCCTGCTCTTCGCGCTCGTCGTCGGTCTGGCCGCGTTCTTCCGCTTCCACCGGCTCGGAGACTGGCTCTCGGGGATGCACGGCGACGAGGGCGAGGCGGGGCTCGACGCGTTCCGGATCCTGAGGGGCGAGCACGTCCCTCCGTTCGCGACGGGCTGGTTCTCGCAGGGAAACCTCTACTACTGGGGCGTCGCGCTCGGCATGAAGGTGGCGGGCGTCTCCCTGGCGGGGCTTCGCCTCTTCAGCGCCGTCGTCGGGGTCCTCCTCCTCGTGCCGGCCTGGCTCCTCGCGCGCGAGGCGTTCGGCCGGCGCGTCGCGCTGCTGGCGGCCGCGTTCCTCGCGATCTCCGACGTCGCGGTCAACTTCAGCCGTCTGGAATTCAGCAACGTGACGACGCCTCTGTCGCTCGCGCTCGGCTTCTGGCTCCTCCTGCGCGGCCTGGCGCGCGGGGGCGCCTCCAGCTTCCTCCTCGCGGGATATGCGCATGCGGCGGGGCTCTACTTCTATCAAGGCGCGCGGCTGACGCCGATCCTCGGCGTCGGCTTCCTCGTCTTCCTTCTCGCGGGACTGCCGCTTCTCTCGGTGGCGCACGCCGCATGGCGACGTCGCTCACCGGCCGCCGCCCTTCGTTGCGCGGCTCACCGTTCCCGCCGGCTGCTCGCTCCGTGCGCGCTCTACGGCTTCTCGCTGGCGCTCTTCGGCGGGCCGTTCTTCGTGTACTCCCTCGACCACCGGGAGGAGTCGACGTTCCGGGTGAAGCAGAAGCTGATCTTCAACAACGAGGCGCGCGTCGCGAGTCTCCACGGCGCCCGGCACGAGCCGCTCGTGCTCGGGCTGCACCTGCCGGCGAAGGCCGATGCTCTGCCGCTCCCGATCGTCACCGAGAAGACGGCCCTCTCGATGACGGTCGCGCGCGACGGCTTCTGGCCGAAGGTCCTCTGGGGCCAGCTCCTGCGCACGCTCTCGATCCTGACCTACCGCTTCGACGAGAGCTCGGTCTACACGTTCTCGCTCGCGCCGATCACGAAGCCGATCGAGGCGGTGCTCGTGATATTCGGGCTCGCGTTCCTCCTCGCCGGGCCGCGCGATCCGCGGCGCGCGATGCTCTCGATCTGGCTCTGGGCGACCGTGGTCGCCGGCGGCGTCCTGACGATCGACCCGCCCTACATGGCCCGGCTCGTCGGCATCCTGCCGGTCCTGGCGATCGCCGCCGCGCTCTCGCTCGACGCGCTCTTGTCGGCCTTCGAGCGCGCGGCCGGACGGGTCTCGGCGCTCGCCGGGCGCCTGGCCGGGCCGCTCCTCGCCGCGGCCGTTCTCCTCGTCCTCGCACGTGAGAACTTCGTCGACTACTTCGAGCGCTACACGCGGGCGACTCCGCTTCCGTTCGCGCCGACCACGGGCACCGCGTGGTACGCGCGCGAGGCCGTCGACCGCGCGCGCGCCCGGGGGGACGCTCCTCCGTTCTTCCACGACCTCTCCGCGCACCTCCTCTACTGGAAGCATTCCGTGATCCAGTTCCTCGTACGGGACGCGAACGGCGAGGACTTCGTGAATCCGGCTCACGCTCTGCCGCTCACGCGCGACGTCGACGGAGACTCCGTCTTCCTCGTCTGGGAAGGGAACCGCGCGTACCTGCGCGCGATCGAGCGGTTCTACCCCGGCGGCCGGGCCGCGCCCTTCGAGTACGGCCCGCGGGGGCACGGCACGTACCTCTTCACTGCCTACACCGTCCCGCCCGAGGAGATTCGCCGCTCGCGGGCGACGCGCGCCACGTACACGCCTGCGCACGGCGCGGAGGTGACGCGAGAGGAGACCGGCTTCGGCGCCGGCGCGCCGCCCGCGAACCTCGCGTACCCGGCGCGCGTGCGATGGAGCGGCGGGCTCCTGGCGCCCGCGTACGGGCGCTATCGGTTCGAGGCGAAGGGCGGCGCCGGGGCGTCGCTCCTCATCGACGGGGTTCCGATCTTCCCGGGCGGCGGGACGAAGGGCGACGTCCTCCTCGCGCGCGGCCTGCACACGGCCGTCCTCGAGGCGCCCTTGCCGGACGCCTCGAGGTCCGTGCGCCTCCTCTGGGCGGGCGCCGGGCGGATGACGAACCCGATCCCGCCGCGGTTCCTCTTCCGCGAAGGGAGCGGCGGCTTCCTCGGGCTCGTGCGAATCCTGGGAGGCGAAGGTACCGCGGCCGACGTCTTCGGCTCCGAGCTCTTCGAGAGCCTGCCGTTCGCGGCCGCGCGGGTCGACCCGTTCCTCGGGTTCAAGGACACGGGCGCCGCCTTCGGCGGAAGGCCGCTCGTGGCGCGTTTTCGCGGCCGGCTCGCGAGCGCGGCTCCCCGCGTGCTCGCGCTCGAGCTCCACGCGAATCCGCCCGCGGCGGTCTACGTGGACGGGCGCCGCGTCGCGTCGATCGCGGAGGGGGCGCCGCCGGTCGCGCACTTCGAAGTTCCGGTCGGACGCGAGCCGCACGAGCTCGAGGTCTGGTACGGGTGGAAGAGCGGCTTCGGCACGCTCGAGCTCTTCCAGAGGGGTCCGGACGGCTTCCCGCAGCCCGTCGGACCCGCCGACCTCGAGCCCGTCCGTGCGGCATTTCCGCCGGGGTCGATGCCCGAGCCGTCGCTCACGCCCGACCTCGGCGAGTCGGGCGTGAAGGCCGTCCGCACCTTCGACACGAAGGAAAGCCTCGCCGACCCCAAGGCGCTCGCGGTCACGGCGGCGGGCGATGTCGTCGTCGCAGACACGGGGAACCGCCGCGTCGCCCGCATCGGACGCGACGGTGCGCTCCTGCCGCGGCGGAGCTCGCGGAAGCTCGAGGGGCCGGAGGACGTGGCCGTCGACCGCTCAGGACGCATCTGGGCTCTCGAGTCGAAGCGGCCGCAGATGGAGGTCTTCGCTCCCGACGGCGCGTTCGAGCGCGAGATCCCGGTCCCGGGACTCTGTAGCCCGGCGGGGTTCGGGCTCGCGCCGAGCGGCGCGATCTGGATCGCCGACACGTGCAACGGGCGCGTCGTCCACGTGGACGAGGCGGGGAGGATCGTCACCGAGGTGCGGCCGCGCGCCCCCGACCGATTCGAGCAGCCGGTCGACGTGGCGATCGCGTCAGACGGCACGCTCTACGTCGCGGACCTGATGCAGCGCGTCCTGGCGCTCGATCCGTCGGGCGGCATCCGACGCACGTGGAACGTCCCGGTCTCGGGCTCCGCGGGCGGCTCGAACCTCGCGCTCTGCGGCTCGCACCTCTTCCTGAGCAACCCGGACCGCGACGTCGTCGACGCGATCGACGTCACGAGCGGCGAGATGCTCGAGTTCCGCGGCGCCCCGGGCGCGGAGCTGTCGACGCCGGTGGGTGTCGGCTGCTCGCCGCGCGGGGAGCTCGTGGTGAGCGACCGCCGCGGCGCGCGCATCCAGGTCTTCGCGGACCCGCTTCCGCCCGCCGGCGCGGAGCGATGAAGGGTTTCGCCTAGACGGCCTCGCCGACCGCCCGGGCGCCTGCGCGTCCCTCAGGCGCGCGCGTCGCGAGCTGCCTCAGCACGAACGTCAGGATCCCGCCGTGGCGGTAGTAGTCGACCTCGTTCGGCGTGTCGAGGCGGGCCGTGACGGAGAATCGCTTCTCCGCGCCGCCGTCGGCGCGCGCCACGACCTCGAGCCTCTTCTTCGGCGCGAGCCCCTCCGCGATCCCCTTCACCTCGTACGACTCCTCCCCGCCAGGTTCGAGCGGTGGATGCGCTCGAAGCTCTTCGCGATCACGGCCTTCACGCCGAGGAGGAGCGTGCCCTTGGCGGCCCAGTCTCGCGAGGAGCCGGTGCCGTATTCCGCTCCCGCGATCACGACGAGAGGAACCCCCTCGCTCTGGTAACGCATCGCGGCGTCGTAGATCGTCATCGCCTCGCCGTCGGGCAGATGGAGGGTCACGCCCCCTTCCGTGCCGGGCGCGAGCAGGTTCTTGAGGCGGATGTTCGCGAACGTGCCGCGCATCATCACCTCGTGGTTGCCGCGGCGCGCGCCGTAGGAGTTGAAGTCCTTCGGGTCGACGCCGTGCTCAATCAAGTACTTCGCGGCGGGGCTCGTCCGCGCGATCGAGCCGGCCGGCGAGATGTGGTCGGTCGTGACCGAGTCGCCGAGCAGCGCGAGGACGCGCGCTCCGGCGACGTCGGAGAGAGCGCCCGGCTGCGCGGGGATGTCCTCGAAGAACGGCGGCTTGCGCACGTACGTGGACGCGTCGTCCCACTCGTACGTGTCGCCCTCGGGGACGACCAGGCCGCGCCAGTCGTCGTCGCCCTCGAACACCTCGCCGTACGACCGCTTGAACTGCTCCGGCCTCACGCTCGCGGCGATCGCCTCGCGGACCTCTTCCGGCGACGGCCAGACGTCCTTGAGGAAGACCGGCGCGCCGTTCCGGTCGCGGCCGATCGGGTCGCAGGCGAGGTCGAGGTCCATCTCGCCCGCGATCGCGTACGCGACGACGAGCGGCGGCGAGGCGAGGTAGTTCATCCGCACCTGCGGGTTTCCCGAGAGGACGCCCGCCACGACGAGGTCGCCCGTCCGCACCGCCTCCGAGACCGGCTCGGGGAGCGGTCCCGAGTTGCCGATGCACGTCGTGCAGCCGTAGCCGACGAGATGGAAGCCGAGCGCCTCGAGGTACGGAAGCAGACCCGCCTCGCGCAGGTACTCCGTGACGACCTTGGAGCCGGGCGCGAGCGATGTCTTCACCCACGGCTTCGTCGTCAGGCCGCGCTCGACGGCCTTCTTCGCGAGGAGACCCGCGCCGAGCATGACCGAGGGGTTCGAGGTGTTCGTGCACGACGTGATCGCCGCGATGACGACGGCGCCGTGCGGGAGCAGGTACGTCTGTCGGCCGTCGCGCACCGGCACGGTCGCGACGAGCGAGCCGAGGCCGTCGCCGCCCTCCGGGTGCGTCTCGGGCTTCACGGGGCTACCTCCCTCGTCGATCCACGTCGAGAGGCGCGACTTGTCGAGCTTCGCTGTGTGCTGCTCGAGCATGTCGACGAGAGAGCGCCGGAAGCTCCTCTTCGCCTCGCGGAGCGGCACGCGGTCCTGCGGCCGGCGCGGGCCGGCGAGCGACGGCTCGATCGTCCCGAGGTCGAGCTCGAGCGAGTCGGAGAAGCGCGGACTCGGCGTCTCGTCCGTGCGGAAGAGGCCCTGCTCCTTCGTGTACGCCTCGACCAGGTCGACCAGCTCCTTCTTGCGGCCGGTGAAGCGGAGGTAGGAGAGCGTCTCCTCGTCGACGGGGAAGAAGCCCACCGTCGCGCCGTATTCCGGCGCCATGTTCGCGATGGTCGCGCGGTCGGTGAGCGCGAGAGACGAGATGCCGCGCCCGAAGAACTCCACGAACTTCCCGACGACGCCCTTTTTCCTCAGCATCTGCGTCACCGTCAGGACCACGTCCGTGGCGGTGGCGCCCGGCGGGAGCTGGCCGTGCAGCTCGAAGCCGACGACGTCGGGGATCAGCATCGACTGCGGCTGGCCGAGAAGCGCGGCCTCCGCCTCGATGCCGCCCACGCCCCAGCCGAGGACGCCGAGCCCGTTGATCATCGTCGTGTGCGAGTCGGTGCCGACGAGCGTGTCCGGGTACGCGAAGCCGTCCTTGCTCCGGAAGACGACGCTCGCGAGGTACTCCAGGTTCACCTGGTGGCAGATGCCGGTGTCGGGCGGCACGACGCGGAAGTTGTGGAACGCGCGCTGGCCCCACCTGAGGAACGCATACCGCTCGTGGTTCCGGTCGAACTCCATCTTCGCGTTGAAGCCGATCGCGTCGGACGACGCGAAGCGGTCGACCTGCACGGAGTGGTCGATGACGAGGTCGGCGGGGGAGAGCGGGTTGATGCGCTCGGGGTCGCCACCCATCTCCGCGAGCGCCTCGCGCATCGCGGCCAGGTCGACGACCGCGGGCACGCCCGTGAAGTCCTGGAGGAGGACCCGCGCCGGATGGAACGCGATCTCCTGGTCCAGCTTGGCGTCCGGCGCCCAGCCGGCGAGCGCCTCGACGTCCTGGTGCTTCACGACGCGCCCGTCCTCGTGGCGGAGGAGGTTCTCGAGGAGGATCTTCAGGGAGAACGGCAGCGACGCGACGCCGGGGAATGCGGCGCCGAGCGCGGAGAGGCGGTAGTACGGGTACGAGGACGCGCCGACCGTGAGGCGGCCCTTCGACGAGAAGCTGTCGGCCATCGGACCTCCGGGCGCGGGGATTCTAGCGACCCGCGGCGCGGAGCGCCGGGCGCAGCTCCTCGTCGACGGCGCGCCCGAGCGCGACGGCGAGCGGCGGCAGCGACGCGATGTCCGCGCTCGTCGTCCGGAAGTTGACGACGCAGGCGCGGAGCGCGAATTTCCCGCCGACGAGCGCGTTCGAGACCCACGCCGCGCCGCTCGCGCGGATCCGCCGCATCAGCTCCGTGTTCAGCTCGTTCAGGTACTCGCCGGCCGACGCGTCGCCCGCGAGGTCCGCCGGCACGTAGCGGAACGTCGCGATCGAGAGGCCGTACGTCAGCGTCTCGAGCTCCGGCTCCTCGGCGGCCCTCTCGAAGAGCTCGCGCGCGAGGCGGATGTCGTCCCCGATCATCCGCACGTACCCCTCGCGCCCGGCCTGCCTCAGCCCGAGCCACACCTTCAGCGCGCGGAAGCCGCGCGAGTTCTGGGGTCCGCGCTCGTGAAAGTTGACCGGCTCCTCCTCGTCGTCGGCGCTGTACCGGTAGTACGGCGGCTGATAGCTGAACGCTTCGGTGAGCGCGGACGGGTCACGCACGAGCGTGCACCCGGCCTCGAGAGGCGCGTAGAGCCACTTGTGCGGGTCGACGGCGACGGAGTCGGCGAGCGCGAGCGCCTTCAGGTCGGGGGGCGCGTCGGGGAGGACGGCCGCGAAGCCGCCGTACGCGCCGTCGACGTGAAACCAGAGGCCCTCTTCCTCGCAGACGCGTGCGATCTCACGCAGCGGGTCGATCGCTCCCGTCGAGACCGAGCCCGCGGTGCCGACGACGAGGAACGGCGTCGCGCCGGCCTCGCGGTCGCTGCGGATCGCGGCCTCGAGCGCCGAGACGTCCATCGCGAGCGACGCGTCGACCGGGATCCAGCGGATCGAGTCCGTGCCGAGCCCGAAGAGGTCCGCCGCCTTCTGGATCCAGGTGTGCGTCTCGGCCGAGGCGTAGAGGCGGAGCGGCCGCCCGCCGAGCCCTTCCTTCCGCACGTCCCACGTGGC
>WNFL01335359.1_pt1 | contig 30393 bp, 29 predicted proteins | sample 5400361 | NCBI WGS metagenome assembly WNFL01 (sample SAMN13153351, study PRJNA577476) | soil metagenome | isolation source: 40 cm soil on Douglas fir-dominated hillslope | place: USA:California | collected 2013-09-17
GACGCAGAGAAAAGAAATGGAGAATGAACTGAAAGTGACGGAGAAGAGGTCCTTATCGGCGGCGTTGGTCCAGAGTGGCAACGTGATGAATTGTAGAAAGCAGGACTTGATCTGACACGCCCTGTCCGTCGAGATGTCGCGTTTTCGTGGAGGGATTTTTATGATCTCACCACAGACTTTACATCTCACCACGAAGGCACGAAGGTCACGAAGTGGCACGAAGAAAAACGAAGGTCAACTTAATATATGGACGCGGGTCGCAACATTTATCACCAACGATCACGTGGCGCCAAAAAAAAGAACCTCTATGACTCTTTGCCTTTCTTCGTGCTACTTCGTGCTCTTCGTGCCTTCGTGGTGAGACTGAGGCAGTGATGGTTCAATCGGACAACGTCCGTCAGATCGGATGCTGATTTCTACAGATGAATCAGAAAACTTACATCTCCAATAGGACCCCAACACTCGGAATACTTCCGTCGCGCTATTTCCCGTTAATTTTTCTCTTGTTTTCCTCCGCGTCCTCTGCGTTCTCTGCGCCTCTGCGTTGGGTGGAGACGCCCTAGACTACGACAACGGCGTCGCCGCGCACGGCGACGGGAATCGGGGAAAGGCTGGCGCCTTCGCAAGGACCGTCGAAGCAGAAACCGTCCGCGATGCGATACATCGCACCGTGATGTGCGCACATCAGGACCTCTCCATCGAGGATATGGAACACGCCGGGCTCGTAGTTCAGCGGAATATGGACGTGTGCGCAGCGATTTCGATAGGCGCGCACGCCCTCACCCGAACGCAGCAGCAGCACGCGGAAGCAGTCGTAGCCTTCGCCGAATACGACTTCCTTCGCGCCTTCGTCGGGAATCTCGGCAAGGGTGCAAAGGACGGTTTCCGGTTCGGGCGCAAACGGCCAGCTTTGCCATTCCGGCATCAAGCCCTGACCAGCCTGAAGTCGAACTCGGCTGTGTAGAATGGCGCCGCGGATTTGCCGCCGTCCGGCGTCGGCCCGGCGGGATGATCCTTAAAGTCCACCACGAGCGAGTGCTTGACGCCGAACACGGCGTCGGAATCCAGATACTCGTCGCCTTCGACGAACATATGCGTTGCAACGCGGTCGTAGCCCGGCGCCGTCGCGATCACGTGCACGTGCGCCGGCCGGTAGGGATGCCGGCCCATGCCGAGCAGCATCTTGCCGACCGGTCCGTCGGTCGGCACCGGATAGCTCACCGGCTTCACGGTGCGGAAACCATAGCGGCCGTCGGCGCCGGTGGTAAACCTGCCGCGCGCGTATTGTTCGTTTCCGCCCGGCCGCTGCACGTCGTAAAACCCTTCGCCGTCCGTTTGCCAGACATCCAGCACCGCGCCGGGGATCGGCTTGCCGCCCACGTCGAGCACGCGGCCGGACACATAGGCCGGCTCACCGGGCGCATCGCCGGCGATGTCCGCCCACAGCGGCATGTCCTTCGCGCCGCTCACATAGAATGGGCCGAGCACCGTGGTTTCGGTCGCGCCGCCGGGCTTGCGATGGTTGATCGCGTCGACCAGCATCGATACGCCGAGCGTGTCCGACAGCAGGATGTATTCCTGGCGTTTGTCGTCGCACTTCTTTCCGGTCGCGGTCAGGAACTGGATGCCGGTGAGCCACTCGGCCTCGGTCAGCTCGGTCTCGCGCACGAAAGCATGCAAATGCTTGATGAGGCTGGTCATGACCTGCTTGAAGCGCGGATCCTTCGCGCCTTCCAGTTTTTCCAGCACCGCATTGGCGAGATTCTGTTCGGTCATGTTACCCATGGTCATTCCTCCGTGAAGCTTCCCTTAAGCGCCCATCCATTATTTCAGAGACTCGAGATAACGAATCAGCCTGGCGCGCACCTTCGGATCGTCCTGGAAGTAAATCATCTGCGCCTTGGGCGCAACGGCGATGGTGTCGGTCAGCCAGGCATCGAGCAAATCGCGATCCCACACTTTACCTTTCAATGCTTCCTTGATGCCCTCGGAATAGACGAATCCGGGCGCGGCCGCCGCCTCACGCCCGATCAGCCCGAACAGGTTCGGGCCCTGGCCGTGCTTCTCCCCCTGCTCGAACGTATGGCATTGGCTGCAATAACGAACGGTGTACGCTTTCGCCGCGGCCAGATCGTCCTGCGCGAACAAAGGCATCGCCGTAGCGACGAACGCCGCTACGACTGCGCCCTCCATAGCCGCCTTCACGGCGCTAACGAACTTGCTCATCATTCCCTCCAAGTGGTCAGAATCGAAACAATGATTCCATGGCTGTCGCGTGGCCGGAGCGTCGGGGCGGACGGTCGTCCACCGCGACACCCTCCGCGCGCAGCTACCCTCTCACCGGCTCCTTGTCGGCCTGATTCGCGGCGCGATACGCGAACCCGATGATGGGTCCCAACGTGCCGCCACCGGCCCAATAGGCGCGCCCGGACGCGGAGGCCACGCAGTTGCCCACTCCGTAGAGTCCGGGAATCGGCTTGTCCGCGACGTCCAGTACCTGGCCCTCTGGGTTGGTCTTCGGCCCGCCCTTGGTATCGAGCGTGCCGCCGGTGACGAACGCCGCGTAATACGGTCCCTTGTCGCTGATCGGCCACATGGTCGGGTTCTTGCGCCCCGGTTCCTCCTTGACGTTGCCGTTGAATAGCAGGTCAACGCCGCGCTCGCCGCGATGGAAGTCGAGGTCTTTGCCCGCGCTGGCAAATTCGTTGAAGCGCGCGATGCTCGCCTTGAGGTTGGCGGTGAACTCGGCGCTAATGCGCATGCCGCCATTCTGACCGGCGTATTTCTGCAGGCGCGAGTCGATGTTCGCGGCGAGTTCCTCCAGCGTGGCGCCCTTGATGACATGGCGGTCATCGATGCCGGGCGGCACGATCAGGCGGCCGTATTCATGGCTCGCCGAATGGTCCTGCGCGCGCTGGTCCCAGATCGAAGTCAGGATAAGGTAAGGGAACTCCGCGTTGGCGCCATCCCACTCGAAGAATTTCTGCGCCAGTTCATTGTAATGCAGCTTCTCGTTGACGACGCGTTTGCCGCGCTTGTCCACGAAAATCATGGAATCGCCCGCCACCGAAAAGCAGCCGATCATCGAAGGGTCCTTGGCGATCGCCTTCTCGAACGAGATCGGGCACATCCACGCGTAGTTCATGTTGCGCAGTTGCACGCCCAGGGTGCTCGAGATGCGCACGAAGTCGCCTTCGTTGGTCATCGCGGCACAGCCGCCGTAGGCCGGGACGGAGAGGAAGTTCCTGCGCAGTTCCTCGTCATGGGTAAAGCCGCCGGTCGCGAAGATCACGGCCTTGCGGGCCTTTACGCGAATCACGCCGTCATCGTTCTGGACCTCGACGCCGATGACCTCGCCCTTGTCGTTGCGGATCACTTTCTGCACGCGGTGCCCGGTCCTGATGGTCACGCCGTCGCGCCGGCACGCGGTCGACAGAGTGCGGGTCGCCACTTGCCCGCCGTCGGACATCGAGGGCGCGCCGTCCTTGGGGAAGAGAACCCGGCCGGTCGCGCCAATGGTCTCCATTTCCGCGAAGTAATCCGGCACCGGAGCCACGTGCCGATACGGCAGCGCGCCTTTCTCCGACAGCAGTTCGGTGCCCACCGACGCACTGTCGTAGATCGCCTCGCACATGCTGTATTCCCACTCGGAAAGCCCATAGCGGGGATGTTTGGGATCGAAGAATTGCGGCTGGCTCAAGCGTGCGACGTAGCGCAGGAAATGCTGCTTGTCGTCCGGCATGCCGGCCTTGCGCATGCCGGCATTGTTGGGCACCCAGTACCAATAGGCCGCCTTGAACGAGGTTCCTCCCAAGGTCGCCGCCTTTTCCAGCACCATGACCTTGTTGCCGAGCCAGCGCGAGAACAGCGCCACCGGCAGCCCGGCCCCGCCGCCGCCGCAGACGACGATGTCGTACTCGGCGTCGAAAGTTTCGGCAGCCGCGGCTTCCGTGCTCGACAGCGTAATCGCCCCAAAGGTCGCGGCGACGCTACCGGCCCCGGCGACTTTGAGGAAGTCCCGACGCGAAGAATTCGAGGTTTCGTTTGAGCGTAGTTTCTTGACCATGACTCCTCCTTTGATTTTAGTAAACGTTGGCAACGAACTCATGCAACTCTTTATCCTTGCGCGCGCGTGATCGGCGCGTCGACCTGAAGCCTCCCGTCATCCGCTTTGGCATCAGTCGGCAGCAACAGCCGGCGCTGGACGGGGAAGAAATGAAGGCCGTACTCATGCGAGATCCATCCCCACAGTCCGCGCGGAAACCTGATCGTGACCACGATCGCCAGCACCCCCAGCCCGACCAGATACCAGGTGCCGTAGTCGGAGAAGAACTTGTTCAACAAATAGAACAGCACCACGCCAATGATCGGACCTTCTATCGTGCCGATGCCGCCGATCATGACGATGAAAATCGAGAACGCGGTCCAGTTCACGATGCGCAGGTTGCCGAGAAAATACAAAGCACCCGCCAGTCCGGCACCGAAGGCAGAAACCAGATACACCCCGAGCTTGGTTGCGCGCACGTTCACGCCCTGGCTTTCGGATGCGACTTCGCTGTCGCGGATGGCGAGCAACGCCAGGCCCTGGCGCGAACGCAGGAACCAATACACGAGCGCAACGGATGCGAACGCGGACACCAGGCACAACCAGAAAGTCACTGAAACCCGCGTTGCCTTGTCGATGCCGCGCAGCGCGGTAAGACTCGTGCCGGAACCGCCGCCGACCGTGGAGACGTTGGCGATCGAGAGCCGGAACACTTCCGAGATCACCCAGGTGCCGATGGCGAAATAGCCGCCTTGCAGCCGGAACGCGACGACCGAAACCGGCAGGGCCACCAGCATGGTCAGCAGCGCGGCGATCGGCACGGCCACGAACGGACTGATACCGAAGAAATTGCCCATCACCAGCAGCGCATATCCGCCGAGCCCCAGAAATGCCTGCTGACCGATCGACACCATGCCCCCATAACCGGCCAGCAGATTCCACATCATCGCGAAGATCAGGTAACAGGCCATTTCATTGAACTCGCGCATCCATCCCGCATCCGCCCAGAACGGAAACGTCGCCAGGAACGCGGCGAGCACGAGCGCCACCACACCCCCTGCCCGGCTCGCCCTCGTCGCTCTTTCTACGGCGTAAGTCATTACGGCGACACCCAACGCAGAGACACGGAGAACGCCCCCCTCACCCCAACCCTCTCCCCCGCAATCGGTGGAGAGGGAGATAGAAAACCGGGCAACCATTTGTCGCGTTCCTGCATTTCAGCTCCTTCTCCGCTCCGGGGAGAAGCCGGGGGATGAGGTGGTTTTTCTCTGTGCCCTAAAAGGGTACTCCGACGTGCTATGCACGTAGGGTATCTGTGTCCTCTGTGTCCTCTGTGGCTCAGCATTGGGTTGAGGTATGCGTTGGGTGTAGTCATTGCGTCTTGGGAAATAGGCCGGAAGGACGGAAGAGGAGCATGGTGAGGAAAACGATGTGGCCGAGCCAGATACCCCAGCCGGGATCGAAGCGGAAGCCGATCGCCTGCGTCACGCCGAGGATGATGCCGCCCGCCAGCGTGCCGTAGAACGATCCCATGCCGCCGATGATCACCGCTTCGAATGCAAACAGCAGCAGCGCCGGGCCGTCCGAGGGCGAGACCGTCGTCTTCATGCCGTGCAACGTGCCGGCGAACACGATCAGCACAAAGGCGATGCCGGTCGCGAGAGCATAGACGTGGCGATAGTCGAGTCCCATCAATTCGGCGGCGTCGCGATCGTCGCTGACCGCGCGAAAGGCCCGCCCGAGCGCGGTATGGTCGAACAGCCATTGCATGGCAATGGCCATCGCCACGGCGATTGCAAATATGAGCAGCGGCAGCGTGCCGACCGCCAGTCCATCGGACAACGCAATGCTCGCGGTATTGAGCCCCGCCGACTCGATCGAACGCGGATCGGCGGTATAGATTTCCTGGAGCAGATTCTGGATCACGATGGCGAGGCCGAACGTGACCACCAGCGAAGGCAGCGGATCGCGGCCCAGCGTGCCGTTCAAGACAAAGCGCTGCAAGCCGTATCCCGCCGCGAACCCGACGGGCAGCAGCAGCCCCATGGCGATCCACGGCGCAGCGACCGGCGACACGCCGAGCACAGCCACGACCGATAACGCCGCAAAGGCGGCAAGGATGATGAAGTCGCCGTGCGCCGTATTTGTCAGCCGCATCACACCGAAGATCAGCGACTGCCCCATGGCGAACAGGGCGTACAGGCCGCCCAGTAGTATTCCCTGCACCAGGGTATTGAGATAGTCAGTCAAGATCCGTGAATGTCGTAGTTGGTGGCAACGAAATCAGAGGAAAGAGGAAAGAGAAAAGAGGAAAGGTAAAAACAGATTCGCTCTTCAGGCCGTCGTATCCTCTTTCCTCTTTCCTCTTTCCTCTTTCCTCTTTCCTCTTTCCTCTTTCCTCTTTCCTCTTTCCTCTTTCCCTACACGCCAAAATAGGCGTGCGATATCTGCTCCCTCGTCAGTTCCCTGCTGGCACCGCTGAGCGTCACCCGTCCTTCCTGCAAACAATAAAGCCGGCTCGACACCTTCTGTGCCACACCGACGTCCTGCTCGACGATGATCGCGGTCATGCCGTCGGAGCAGATGCGCGGCAACGCATCGTAGATTTCCTTTACGACGATCGGCGCGAGGCCCAGCGAGAGTTCGTCGCAAATGAGCAGCCTGGGATTGCTCATCAGCGCACGGCCGATGGCGGCCATTTGTTGCTGGCCCCCGGACAATGCCGTCGCGGCACTGCTGCGTCTTTCCTTCAGGATCGGGAACAACGCGCAGACCGTGTCGAGATTCCATGGACCGGCGCGCTTCGCGTAGGCGCCCATCAGCAAGTTCTCCTCGACCGACAGGCTGGGAAACAGGCGGCGGCCTTCGGGCACCATCGCGATGCCCCGCTGCACGATCCTGCCCGGTGCGACGCCTCCGATCGGCTCGCCGTCGAATACGATTGTGTTCGCGCCCGCCTTCAGCAATCCGCAGACCGTTTTCAGGAATGTCGATTTGCCGGCGCCGTTGGCACCGATCATCGCGACGATTTCGCCTTGCTCAATTTCGAAATCAATCCCGAACAGCGCCTGAAAGTCGCCGTAGAACGATTCCAGCTTGTTTGTCCTCAGTAGCGCCATCATCGAACAAACAAGATGGAACCACGGAGGACACGGAGGAAACCCAAGAACGGAAAAACATAGGCGATATGAAAAACCGGTCTGGTGGCGGCATACACACTAGCGCAACGTAGACACTCGTATGCCTTCTTTGGTCCTGTTTTTCCTCTGTGTCCTCCGTGTCCTCCGTGGTTCACGATTTTCATGCTTCAAGTCCCATATAAACGCGCCGGACCTCGGGATCGTTCATCACATCCGATGGCGCACCTTCGGCGAGTTTCTGGCCGGAGTTGATGACGAACAAACGGTCGGCGACGGCGAGCAGCGCGTGCACCACGTGCTCGATCCAGATCATGGTCACGCCCTGGGCCTTGATGCGACGGATCTCTTCGATCAGTTCGGCGGCTTCGTGCTCGGTCAGGCCACCGGCGATTTCATCCAGCAGCAAGACCTTCGGCTGCGTCGCGAGCGCGCGCGCGAGTTCGAGGCGCTTGCGGTCGAGCAAGGTCAGGCTGCCGGCGAGGCGGTTTGCTTTCGCGACCAGGCCGGTTTCGCGCAGGATGTCGACGGCTTGCGCATAGGTCTCCTTCTCCGGTTTGCCGGAGCCGAACGACGCGGCCGCGACAAGGTTCTCGAACACCGTCATTGCGCCGAACGGCTGCGGGATCTGGTAAGAGCGGCCGATGCCTGAACGGCAACGGCGATGCGGCGGCTGCAGGGTCACATCCTCGCCGAGGAACAGGACCCGGCCGGCATCGGCGCGGAAGTCGCCGCTGATGAGGTTGAACAGCGTCGTCTTGCCCGCGCCGTTGGGACCGAGAATGCCGAGCGTCTCGCCTCGGGTGACCGACAACGAGATGCCGTCGGTCACCTTGAGCGCGCCAAAGCTCTTGCTTACATTCTCAAGGGCAAGTATTGCCGCCATTCGTCTTTTCTTATCACCCTCTCCGCCTCCCATTGGGAGGGGGAGAGGGACGGGGTGAGGTGGAGGGAAAGTGGTTACGCAATCAGCTTGAGTTTGCCCCCGGCCGGAATGTTGGGCGCTTGCGAGTTGTTGACGATCACCAGCTCGTACTTGTGCTTGCTCCCCTTGACCCACTGTCCGAGCACCAGCGGCGTCTTGCTGACATTCTTGAACGGACCGCCACCGCCCCACTTCACGTCGCCGACCACGGTCTTCAGGCTGGTTGCTGCGACGGCGTCGCGGATGGCGGCATGACTGCCGAGGTCGCTGGTGCGCTTCAACGCGTCCACGGCCACTTCGAACAGCGCGTGGGCAAAGCCGATCGGCTGCGTCCATTGCCGGCTGGTCGCGGTCTCGTAGGATTCGGCGAGCTGCTTCGCGCTCTGCTTCGTCAGCGACGACGTGAACGGATGCGAAGGCGACCACCATACTTCGGAAGACAAGCCATCGCCCAGATCGCCGAGCGCCTCGATCGCGCCAGGGAACAGCAAGGCCTTGCCGAGCGTGACGACCTTCGGTTTGAAGCCCTGCTGCTTCGCCTGCGTCAGGAAAGTCTTGGCATCCGGCGGAATCACGACACCGGTGACGATCTCGATGTTGTCCTTCTTGAACGCCGCGATCTGCGCCGAGAAGTCGTTGTTCATGTTCTGGAAGCGGCCCGGATCGAGCAGCGTGAACCCCTCCTTCGCCAGCGGCCCGGGGAACCCGCGGTCCTTGTCGCCCCAGGCATTGCCGTCGCCGTCGTTCGGGAACAGGCCGCCGACTTTCTTGTTGGTCTGCACCGATTTCCATCCGGCGAGGAAGTTGGCGATGACGTCTTCCAGACCCCAGAAGATGTGATAAGTCCAGTTGAAGCCCTTGGCCGGATCGCCATTGCGGCCGAAGAACCAGGGCTGCCACGGTGCGACCGTGGAAATGCACGGAATCTCGTTGAGCTCGCAGGCGTCCGATACGGGATTGGTGGTTTCGGGGGTCGATGAGACCAGCATCAGGTCGACCTTCTCCTTGAGGATAAGGTCGTTGGCGACTTCGCCGGCACGGTTCGGGCTGGACTGGCTGTCCTTCTGGATGATCGTGACCGGCACCTTCTTGCCACCGATGTCGATTCCGCCGGCGAACAGCTTGTTCATCTGACCGATGACGAAGTTGTCCGCTTCGCCGAAGGGCGCCAGCGGGCCGGTCTGCGGAGAAACGAAACCGATCTTGATGCCCCTGGCCTGCGCGAATGCATGCATCGGCAGGCCGAGTACCGCGGCGCCGGCGAGCGTGCCGCCGGCCTGGATCAGCGCGCGACGGCGCCGGAATTGTTTGCTCTGCATGACTTCTCCTCCTTTATTTATAGTGATGAAGCTGCGGTGTGAAGCGGAATTAGCCGGGCCGGTTGCCCTCCCAGGCGTCTTGCAACAGTTGGCGAATGGCCGCGCGCTCGATCGGCCGCGGGTTGTAGTAAGGGTTCTGCGTTGCGAGTTGCGCCGCTTCATCGAGCGCGGATTCCTTCATGCCGAGGTCTCTGAGCGCGAGCGGGGCGCCGATCGCCTTGGCCAGGTCGTAAAGTCCGCCGGCCGCATCGGCGCCCTCCAGCGCCAGCGTGATGCGCACCATCGCTTTCGGCGCGGCATCGCGGTTGTACTGCACGGCATGCGGAAGGATGACGGTATGGGTCTCCGCATGCGGCAGGTTGTAGCTGCCGCCGAGCGTGTGGCAGAGCTTGTGATGCAAGGCCATGCCGACATTGCCGAGGCAGGCGCCCGCCAGCCACGCGCCGTACAATGCCTCGGTGCGCGCATTCAGGTCATCCGGTTTCGCCACGACGCGCGGCAGGCTCGTCGCCAATGACCGGATGCCCTCCTCCGCCATCAGCGACGTGATCGGATTCGCATCCTGCGCGTACAACGCCTCGACGCAATGCGCGATGGCGTTCATGCCGCTCGGCCCGGCGATCTTCGCCGGCAAGGTCATGGTCAGCAGGGGATCGTAGATCACCGTCTTCGGCAGCACCCTCGCGTCACGGCCGGTTTTCTTCTGCCCCTGCGCAGTAATGCCGTAGATCGGCGTCATCTCGGAGCCGGCAAACGTGGTCGGAATCGCCAGGATCGGCAGGTCGGACGTCAGCGCAATCGCCTTGCCCAGGCCGATGGTCGAACCGCCCCCCACCGCCACGCAACAATCCGCATTCAACGACGCCGCAACCAGGCGTGCCGCGTCCGCAGTTTCGATCGGCACGTGCATCACTGCCTTGTCGTAAACGCCGGCCGAACGCTTGCCCAGGCGTTTCGAGATCTCTTCCGCCGATGCACGCTGCTCCGGCGTGGAGAGGACCAGCGCACGATGCGCACCGAGGCGCTCGATCTCCTGCTCGAGATCGTCCAGCGCGCCGGCGCGAAACACCACGCGCGACGGCTGACCGTTGTAGACAAACGCTCTCATGGACCCACGCCCACCCACCTCACCCCAGCCCTCTCCCCCCGCCAGCGGGCGGACAAGGGAACACTTGAAGCGCAGCAGAGGGTGCGAAGAGCTTGTGGCCTCTCTATGCGTTTTCGTTTCCAGCTTCCTCTCCACCACGTGGAGAGGACGGGAGGTGAGGTGTTCATCGTGGGTACCAAGGGGGGATCCTGGAGTCGACGTTGACCCACACCGATTTCGCCTCGGTGTAGTCGTGCATCGCCTCGAAACCCATTTCCCGTCCGTAACCGGACCTGCCGAGGCCGCCGAACGGCGACCCGGGATTCACGCGCTTGTAGCAGTTGATCCAGACCATGCCGCTGCGCATCGCGCCGGCGATGCGGTGCGCGCGCTGCAGATTCGTGGTCCACAGGCCGCCGCCGAGGCCGTAATCCGTGCCGTTGGCAAGCGCGAGGACTTCCTCGTCGTCGCGGAACGTCGTGACGGTCACGAACGGGCCGAACACTTCTTCCTGCGATACGCGATCGGTCGGCTTCGCGCGCACGACGGTCGGCTCGACGTAACAGCCTCGCGCCAGTTCGTCGCGCTCCGGCGCCTTGCCGCCAAGCAGGATTTCGCCGCCCTGCTCACTGGCGATTTTCACGTAGGCCAGTACGCGGTCGCGGTGCATCTGCGAGGTAAGCGGACCCATTTCGGTGGCGGCATCCAGCGGATTGCCCAGGCGGATGGATTTCGCCAGCCTGAGGAAACCATCGAGGAACGCCTCTGCGATGCTCTCGTGCAGGATCAGCCGCGATCCGGCAATGCACGCCTGGCCCTGGTTATGGAAGATGGCGAAGGCCGAGCCGTTGATGGCCGCGGGCAGGAAGGCATCGTCGAATACGATGTTGGCGCCTTTGCCGCCCAGCTCGAGCTGAACGCGTTTCAGATTTCCGCTGGACGCCTGTACCACCTTGCGCCCCGTCGCCGTCGAGCCGGTGAACGCAATCTTGTCGACCCCGGGATGCTCGGCGAGATACTGGCCGGCAATGCTGCCGTAACCAGGCAGGATGTTGATCACGCCTTTGGGAAAGCCGGCCTTGTGCGCGAGCTCCGCAATTTTCAGCGTGGAGAGCGGCGTCAGTTCTGCGGGCTTCATGACGATCGTGTTGCCGGCGGCCAGCGCCGGACCCATTTTCCAGCTGGTGAACATCAGCGGGAAATTCCACGGCACGATCTGGCCGACCACGCCGAGCGGCTCGCGCAACACGTAATTCAGGAAACCCTGCTCCACCGGCACGACGCTGCCCTGGAACTTGTCCGCCATGCCGCCGAAGTAGCGGAAGGTCACCGCCGTGCGCACGACATCCAACCCGCGCGTGTCGCGCAGCGGATGACCGGTGTCGATGGATTCGAGCTTCGCCAGTTCCTCCGCATTCGCCTCGATCGCATCGGCGAGTTTCAGCAACAGCAGCCCACGATCCGCGGCCGCCAGCTTCGCCCACGCCGGAAAGGCCCGCCGTGCCGCATCGACGGCGCGATCGACGTCGGCTTTCTTCGCTTCGGCGACTTCGGTGATCAGCGAGTTGTCGTGCGGATTCAGGACGGGAATGCGTCCACGCTCGTCGCTGTCGACGAATTCGCCGTCGATGAAGAGTTTGTCTTGAATCATGGCATTCTGATGGGGACGAGGGGCGAGTGACGAGGGGCGAGGGGAAAAGCGAGATGCCTTAGAGCCTAAGATCCCTCGCCCCTCGTCCCTCGTCCCTGCTTCTTAGAAATCAACAGGCCAGGGCTTGAGTTCTCCGCGGTCGTAGCGCTTGGGCAAATCCGGGGTGACGTTTTCCCACACCAGCAGCATCGAGCGTTTAGTGGAAAAACCCTTGTGGCGGATGTCGGCGGGCATGGCGGCCACGTCGCCGGCATTCATGGTCACGCGCGCGCGCGGCGCACCGGTATTCTTGTCCGCGACTTCCCATACGATCGTGTCGGACAATTGGACGAACCACTCGACCCGGTCGTTGCCGTGAAAAATCGGCAGGATGTATTCCTCGGTGGTCGGGCAGAACAGGCTGGCCTTGCACACCGAGGTCACCGACGGGTTCCAGGTAACGTCCGAACGGGACAGATACTTGAACAGGTTGAAGCCGCGCAGCTCTTTTTCGAAGCCGGGCTCGGCGAGGATTTCCGGCTCGTCCTGCGCCACATCCTGGAACTGGCGGTTGACCGGCAGGTCGTCGCGCAGCGGCGAGTCGCCGTCCATTCCGGGCATGCGCTTGGTCGCGATGCGGAAGCGCTCGATCGCGGCCATGTTGTCGCCGTGCTTGAAGCCGAAGGCGCTGCCGGTTTCCTCGGGTGCGGCGAACGGATCGAATCCCTCGTTGACCCAGTCGGCCAGGATCGCCTTGAACGTCGCCGTAATCATCGGCGTGGCGAACTGCTCGGTATAGTCCACGCCGGCCTTCTTCAGCGAATCATTGTAGGCGCCCGCATACAGGTCGACCTTGCCGTAAAGGTTGCGGGTGCCGAGCACTTCGTCGAAATTCACCCAGCCGTAGAAAAATCCCCAGGCGATGTCGCGCATCAGTGCACGCAGAAAAGCATCGGCCGGCAACTGGTGCGAGCGCGTCTCCCCCTTCGCGGGCCACTTGACGGTGACGAAATAGGCGTCGCGGCTGAACGCGAACGAGCCCAGATGGAAAGAGCGGTAACCGGTCACGCGGTCCGGTTCGGTGGCAATCACGTTTTGTACTGTGTCCATGGCGTTTCCCCTGTTCCGAATGCGGTAAGGATTGCGGGAATTACTGGTGGCAGATCTCGCCCCACTTCTCGACCGAATTCTCGCCGAGAATGGTCTGCAGAAGCAGTACGCCGCGCTTCTTTGCACGGAACTGATAGGCCGCCCCCGCCGGCAGCAACGCCTGGTGGCCGCGCTTCATCTTGATCACGCCCATCTTCTTTCCCGACGGCGTGCCCTGGATGCGGACACTGCCCTCCCTGGCTGCAGGCGCGATCTTCTGCGCGTCATCGAGCTTGATGTAATGCACTTCGATCTCGCCCTCCATCGCCATCACGAATTCGTCGTGCGACGCCGCGAACCATGCGGAATCTCCCTCGGCGCGCAGGGTCTCGATCACGTATTGCAGGTTCTTGCCGACGACGACTTTTTCGTAAGGCTTCGAGCGATTCGCCACGTCGAAGACATTCGAAAAGACGTAGTGCTTGGCTTTGTCGTTGATGAGTTCGATGGTTCCCTTCTCGAACTTGTCCAGGGAACCGAAGCGGGTCTGGTATTGCATGGCTCTCCTCCTTCTTGAATCTAATAAAAGGCAATTTGGCCACAGAGGTCACAGAGGAAAACAAAAACTGACCTTGAACGTATTTTGTATGGGCAGCTATTTGATATAGCGTCGTTTCAATCCGCAGCACCGCATTTCGCCGCCCGTCCTTTTTTTGCCCTTCTCTGTGACCTAAAAGGGTACTCCGACGTGCTGCGCACGTAGGGTATCTGTGACCTCTGTGGCCAACGCTTTATTATTTCGGTTGATGCTGTGGAGCGAAGGGTAGTCCCGGGAGCGGCTCGCGGGAATAGCTGCGGCGTTCTGAAATTGCGAACGCACCGGTCGGATTTGGAAAAATGCGATGACGCGCCGCCGCAAACGGCCGCGATGCACGATCAGAATTCTTCGCCGGGGCCCGGTTCGAGTGGCGGCAAGCCCAGCGCCTGATCCCACTGGGGTTCGTTGGGAAAGCGCGTGCGCAGGAAATCGAGGAAGAGTTTGACTTTCGCGGTGGAGCGGTGCGATGCGGGATAAACGGCGGACAACCAGAGCGGCGGCGCGGAATACTCGGGCAGCACTCGCGCCAGCCGGCGTTCCAGCAGGTCAGGCGCGGCCACCATGGTCGGCAGATAAGCGACGCCCGCGCCCGCCCGCGCGAAATCGAGCAGCAGATGCACGCTGTTGGTTTTGAGCACCGGGGAGAGCGAAATCTGGAAGCGTTCGGCCCCCTTGATCAGCGGCCACTTGTCGCCCCACGGGTAGTACGAGTAACAGGCGAAATCGTGCCTCAACAAGTCCAGCGGCGTTTCGAGCTCCGACTCTCCGGCGAGATAGTCCGGCGCCGCACAGAACAGGCCGCGGACCGGAAACAGGCGCCGCTCGATCAGCGAGTTCGACGCCGGCGGGAAAATCTGCAACACCAGGTCGAGCCCTTCCTTGACCGGATCGACCACGCGGTCGTTTACCATCACTTCGAAATCAATCGTCGGATAGGCGCTGCGGAAATCGGTGAGCGCCTTGGAGAAATGCCCGAGCGCGAAGCCCGGCAGGACATGGATGCGAAGCGTGCCCTTGAGCGCGCTTTTTTCGCCTTGAGAACGCAGCGACAGATCCTGCACTTTCTGCAACAAGTCGCTGCAGTCGCGGTAGTAGATTTCGCCCGACTCCGAAAGCTTGACCGCGCGCGTGGAGCGATGGAACAGCGCCACGCCGAGATGTTCTTCCAGTTGCTTGACGCGCGTGGTGACGACGGATTTGGCGACGCCGATCTGGCGCGACGCGTTGGCAAAGCTTTGCGTCTCCGCCACCCGCACGAACGCTTCGATGCTGAGAATCAGGTCCACCCGTCCACCCTTCGGATGTTCGTCTGGGGTTTCGAGACAGCCACTACCCCTCTATCCGGCGAGGATAGTCCGCAAAGGTGACGGCCCGCAACCCTTCCGGCAACGCTACCCGCCGTCTCGACGCAATGCATCGGTCGCTGCTACACTTGGCACTGTCAGGAGAGCGCTTCCATGTGAAGCCGCCGAAGGCGCAGCGCCCGCAGTTACCGGGAGCACAAACGCTCAGGCCAAAGGACTGACAGACGCTTCCGTTGAAGCGTTCCTCGCTGGAGAGAGGCCCGCCTCGCGCGGGCCCACCGAAGGGGCAAGCGGTCCGCCGTCGAACGCGGATTGCCAATCTCTCAGGTAAAGCGGACAGAGAGGGCATCCCCGATGCGGCTTTGGTCGCATTGGTTCGAAGACTGCCCTCGACTAGCTTCGGAGCCATGTCCGCCACCGTTTTGCAGAAGACCCCGTTGCACGCTTTGCACCTCGAACTCGGCGCGAAGATGGTGCCGTTCGCCGGTTACGACATGCCGGTGAGCTACCCCGCGGGCATCCTCGCCGAGCACCGGCATTGCCGCGAAGCGGCGGCCCTGTTCGATGTGTCGCACATGGGGCAGTTGTGCCTGCTGGGCGACGACGCGGCAAAGGCGCTGGAGTCATTGGTCCCTGCGGACGTGGTCGGCCTGGCAGTTGGCAAGCAGCGCTACGGTTTCTTCACCAATGCCGGCGGCGGGATCCTGGACGATCTGATGATCACGCGACGCGAGGGCGACTTGTTCGTTATCGTCAACGCGGCCTGCAAGGCCGCCGACATCGAGCATCTGGCGACGCACATCGGACACCGCTGCACGGTGCGGCCTTTGCCCGACCGGGCGCTGCTGGCCTTGCAAGGACCCAGGGCCGTCACTGCATTGTCGCGGCTCAACCCCGCTCTTTCAAAACTCGCCTTCATGACCGGCATGAGCGCCACGCTGGCGGGCGCGGACTGTTTTGTCACCCGCTCCGGCTACACCGGTGAAGACGGCTTCGAGATTTCACTGCCTGCCTCCCAGGCCGAAGCGCTGGCGCGCGTGCTGCTCGCGTCGACCGAGGTCCAGCCGGCCGGCCTGGGCGCACGCGACACGTTGCGCCTCGAAGCCGGGTTGTGCCTCTACGGGCACGACATCGATGACAAGACAACGCCGGTGGAAGCGGGCCTGGCCTGGGCCATCCAGAAAGTGCGCCGCGCGGGCGGCGCACGCGCCGGCGGCTACCCGGGTGCGAACGTGATCGACGGACAACTGGCGTCTGGCGTCAGCACCCGGCGCGTAGGACTGGTCGGACAGGAACGCGTGCCGGTGCGCGAAGGCGCGCCGATCGTCGATGCGCAGGGCCGCAAGCTCGGCCAGGTGACCAGCGGCACGCTGGGGCCGACGGTCAACCGCCCGATCGCGATAGCCTACCTCGCCGCCGATCACGCCATGCCCGATCGCGAGGTGTACGCGCAAGTGCGCGGCAAGAACCTGCCCATGCGTGTCAGCGCCTTGCCGTTTACACCCCACCGCTATTTTCGTGGCTGACGACACCATTCGCCTGCCATTGCCGAAGCCGATACGAACATTCAACGACCCAAGGAGAACCCATGACGACCAAGTACACGCCCGACCACGAATGGATCAACATCGCGGACCGTGAAGCCGCCACCGTCGGCATCACGCATCATGCGCAGGAGGCGTTGGGCGATGTGGTGTTCGTCGATTTGCCCAAGGTCGGCAGCACCTTCAAGAAGGGTGACGTGGCCGGCGTGGTCGAGTCGGTGAAAGCGGCCGCTGACCTGTACATGCCGGTCAGCGGCAAAGTCGTCGAGGTCAACGAAGCGTTGCGCGACGATCCGTCCCTGGCCAACACCGATCCCATGGGCCGCGGCTGGTTCTTCAAGGTTCAACTCACCGATATGGGCGAGTTCGAACAACTGCTGGACGAACCCGCCTACGACGTGCTGGTGAAAAGCGCGTGACCATGCCCCGACGCGAAGTTCAGCAAGCGCCCATGTCGTCGTCCGACCGCAAGCCGCTCGTCGAACTCGAAAACGCCGCTGAATTCGTCGCTCGCCACATCGGCGTTAGTCCAGACGATGAGCGCCGCATGCTGTCGGCCATCGGTGCCGAATCGAGGCGCGCGCTGATCGAGGCCATCGTCCCCCGCAGCATTGTTCGCGGCCGGCCCATGGCGTTGCCGGCGGTACTCTCCGAAGCGCAAGCGTTAGCCGAGTTGAAACGCATCGCCGCCCAGAACAAAGTGCTCAAGAGCTGTATCGGCCGGGGCTACCACGGCACGCACACGCCCGGCGTCATCTTGCGCAACGTGCTCGAAAATCCGGCCTGGTATACCGCCTACACGCCTTATCAAGCCGAGATTTCCCAGGGCCGCATGGAAGCCCTGGTCAACTTCCAGACCATGGTGTGCGACCTGACCGGCATGGCCATCGCCGGTGCGTCGATGCTCGACGAGGCCACGGCCGCCGCCGAGGCCATGACGTTGGCGATGCGGGTGGGCAAAAGCAAGTCCACGACTTTCTTCGTTGCCGACGATGTGCTGCCGCAAACACTGGAAGTGGTGCGAACCCGCGCGAAGCCACTCGGGGTGTCCGTGGTTACGGGCACCGCCGAAGAGGCTGCCGACACCGATGCATTCGCGGTGCTGCTGCAATACCCCGGTGTCAATGGCGTGGTGCGCGACCTGAAGCCGATCGGCGACGCGGTCCATGCGCGCGGCGGCATGGTCATCGTCGCCGCCGATCTGCTGGCGTTGACGCTGATCACGCCGCCCGGAGAAATGGGCGCCGACATCGCGGTGGGCAACACGCAGCGTTTCGGCATGCCCATGGGCAACGGCGGCCCGCATGCGGCGTACCTGGCTACCCGGGACGAATTCAAGCGCTCGATGCCGGGCCGGCTCGTGGGCGTGAGCGTCGACGTGCATGGTGCTCCGGCCTATCGCCTGGCGCTGCAGACGCGCGAGCAGCATATCCGCCGCGAAAAAGCTACCAGCAACATCTGCACGGCGCAGGTGCTTCCCGCCGTGGTGGCGAGCATGTACGCGGTCTATCACGGCCCTGAGGGCCTGACGCGAATCGCACGCCGCGTGGCCAGCTACACGGCGGTGCTGGCGTCGGGCTTGCAGCAACTTGGCTGCACGCTGCTGAATGCCAGCGCCTTCGACACGGTGCAAATCGACACGGGCACCAGGACAGACATCGTGATGCAGGCGGCGCGCGACGAAGACTACAACCTGCGCCGCGCCTCGGCAACGAGCGTCGGCATCACGCTCGACGAGACGACGACGCGCGCGGACCTCTCGGCGCTGTGGGCGTTGTTCGCCGATCGCCAGACCTTGCCCGGTTTCGACCGGTTCGAAAATGGCATCGCCTCGCTGATCCCGCCGTCGCTGGCGCGCACCAGCCCGTTCCTCACGCACCCGGTGTTCAACCGCCACCACAGCGAGACCGCCATGCTGCGCTACATTCGCAGCCTGGCCGACAAGGATCTGGCGCTGGACCGCACGATGATCCCGCTGGGCTCGTGCACCATGAAGCTCAATGCCACCAGCGAGATGATTCCCGTCACCTGGCCGGAATTCGCCGACCTGCACCCGTTCGCGCCGCGCGACCAACTGGCCGGCTACGACACGCTGCGCAAGCAGCTCGAGGCCTGGCTGTGCCAGGTCACCGGCTATAGCGGCGTGAGCCTGCAACCCAACGCCGGTTCCCAGGGTGAATATGCCGGCTTGCTGAGCATCAAGGCCTGGCACGAGTCGCGTGGCGACGGGCAACGCAACATCTGCCTGATTCCGGAGTCGGCGCATGGCACTAACCCGGCCAGTGCGCAGATGGCGGGCATGCAGGTGGTAGTGACGAAATGCGACGCCGACGGCAACGTCGATCTGGCCGATCTGAAGACGAAGTGCGAGCAGCACAGCACCCGGCTCGGCGCAGTGATGATCACCTACCCGTCTACTTATGGCGTCTTCGACACGCAGGTGAAGGAATTGTGCGCGCTGGTCCACAGCCATGGGGGCCGCGTCTATATCGATGGCGCGAACATGAACGCGCTGGTAGGGGTGGCGGCACCCGGCGAGTTCGGCGGCGATGTGAGCCACCTCAACCTGCACAAGACCTTCTGCATTCCGCACGGCGGCGGCGGGCCGGGTGTCGGCCCGGTATGCGTAGGCGCGGACCTGGTGCCTTTCCTGCCGGTCCATGGCAGCGCCGGTCCGGGCCCTGACAAGCAGGTCGGTGCCATCAGCGCGGCGCCGCTCGGCAATGCCGCCGTGCTGCCGATCAGCTGGATGTACATGCGCATGATGGGTGCGGAGGGATTGCAGGCGGCGACCGAGACGGCGATCCTGTCGGCCAATTACATCGCCGCGCGCCTGGCCGACCACTACGAGGTGCACTACAGCGGCAACATCGCCGGCATCAAAGGCGGCGGCGTGGCGCACGAATGCATCCTCGATCTGCGGCCCCTGAAGGACAGCACCGGTGGGGCCGAAGGCATCAGCGCCGAAGACGTGGCGAAGCGCCTCATCGACTACGGCTTTCACGCGCCGACCCTGAGCTTCCCGGTGCCCGGCACGCTGATGGTCGAACCCACCGAAAGCGAATCGCTGCAGGAACTGGATCGCTTTTGCGACACCATGATTGCCATCCGCGCCGAGATCGCCAGGGTCGAGGCCGGCCAATGGCCGCAGGCCGACAACCCGTTGAAGAACGCACCGCACACCGCGCAAGCCTTGCTCAAGAACGATTGGCCGCATGCCTACTCGCGCGAAGAAGCCGCGTATCCGCTGCCGGCGTTGCGCAAGGCCAAGTACTGGTCACCCGTAGGCCGGGTGGACAACGTCTGGGGCGACCGCAACCTGTTCTGTTCCTGCCCGCCGCTTAGCAGCTACGAGGCTTGATGTGGCCGGGTGAGAGAACCCATCAAGGGGGCTTAAGACCCCACGACCACCACGATTGAGAACGTGTGTATAGATCATCGTCGTCGATACGTCCGAATGGCCGAGGAGTTCCTGCACCGTTCTAATGTCGTAGCCCGCCTCTTTTTTCGCTCGGGTCTTGTTCATCTTTCGGCTTCCCTCTTGGTCGTAGCAAGCTCGACATACTTCATGTGGGGCGCAATTGGCCGCCCCTGACCGATATGCGGACGAAGCGGACATCCTGAGAGCTTTCATTGCTGTGCCGCCCCATGCGCGAAACTTTTTGCATGGGGCGGCGACGAATGGCGGGAGGGAACCGAGTCGATCTCTGAGATATTATTGTTGGGTGCAAAGTTTTACCTCGTGCCACTTTATTGTAGAAGCACAGGAGCAATAGCCATGACTAAAACCGACCTCTCCGACTTCTACCGAGGCTACATTGCCTGTCTTAATAAGCAGGACTGGCCGAAGCTGGAACAGTTCGTTCATGATGACGTGTACTACAACAGCCAGCGGATCGGGATATTAGGTTATCGCGAGATGTTGGAGAGAGACTTTTATGAAATTCCGGATCTTCATTTCGACATTCGGCTGCTGATTTCCGATCCGCCTTATATAGCGAGCCGGCTGGAATTCGCCTGTACGCCAAAGGGAAAATTCCTTGGACTCCATGTAAACGGGAAGAGGGTTTCCTTTACTGAGAATGCATTCTATGAATTTCGGAGAGAGAAGATTTGGCAAGTATGGTCGGTTATAGATAAGGCAGCTATCGAAGCTCAGCTTTAGCGCGAAAAATTATCCCGTATCTCGTCTCCAAGCGCGCTTGCTCACCGGTAAATTGTTACGGCCCGACGTTGGAATCAGTTGCTAGATCGGGGTCGGACCACCGCTGTCGGAAGCGTACAGTTCCTCGAACAGGAAAGACCGAATTGGGTAGCGCAATCGGGCGTCGCCAGATTACCGCGGATAATAAAACGTACCTCCTTCGCGAGCCCTCCTCGCCTTATGACCACCTTTTCGACAGAAAAAACGGGGCTCTAAGCCAGAATAACGCCTATCTTTGGGATACTGTTCTTGATAGCACAAAGACATAGCGTGGTCCGACCTCTCAACCGAGCAACCGACTGAGTTTGAAGTGCAGAAGAAGGTCCTGGACGGAAAATGATGGCAGGGTAGTTATTTCGGCGGCCGCTCCATCTGGCATTTCATCGGTGGAACCGTTGCTTGTGTTTCATAAAAGCCCTGTCCGGGTTGCCTAACGAGCAGTTCTCGTTGCCCACACCTTGATCCATTTCCTTGTAAATGCCCCGACCCTATTTGCAAGATCGGGGCACTAAAGCATTCACTTCATCAGATGCTGCTTGAACCAATTCAAGGCAGGTGTTGCGGACCGCTCGAAGCCAACGGTGTAAGCATCGAAATGCCCGCCAGGAATTATTTCAAGTTTCTTTGGTTCCATCGCGCGGCTATATGCTTCGATCGCAAGGTCAGTTGGGGTGAGCACATCATTTTCGGCTACAACCATCAGCAAGGGCGTGGGTGAAATGAGCTGAATACCCGCAGCCGGATAGTATTCCAAAGCCAATTCCAAGGAACGAACGGTCTGTTCGTTCTTCCAATTCGGAGCACGCGTTTTGCCTGCCTTTATGAACCACTCGTACGAGTCAGGCGTCGGTAGTGCTGAGGGCTTGCCCTGCTCGTCAACTACAGGCAGATAGCCCATTTTGCCAGTCTTGTATTGTTCCATGCGATCCGCTGCCAGCCAGGCATGGAAACCCGGCCAATAGTCATTGCGTACCAAGCGCCTGAAATTCGTGACAGCATTGACTAATGGAACCTGCGCGACTACCGCCTTTACGCGCCGATCGTAAGCGCCCAAATGCAAGACATGCCCTCCGCTATAGGAAGAGCCCCAGATACCGATTTTGTCGGGATTGACCATTGGCTGAAGTTGGGTCCAGGTAATCGCATTCTTATAATCCTCAAGCTGCATGGCCGGATCGATATGCTGGCGTGGCTCGCCTTCACTCGGGCCGAAATTGCGATAATCGAAAACCGTCACGACAAAACCGTTGTTGGCAAATTTCGCGGCATAATCGTCCAGATACATCTCTTTAACCGCGCTCCAGCCGTGCGCCATCACGATTGCGGGTCGCTTTTCCCCCTGCGTTAATCCGGTTGGCACATACTGCCAGCCGGCCATGTTTAGACCACCGCTTTTTATTTGGATGTCTTGCCGAGTAAATTTGTCTGCTGCGAATGTGGATTGGTTAAGCAGAAGGCCAAGCAGCGTAACAACACAAAAAATCAAATGCGTCAATTTCTTCATCGTCCGTCTCCTCGTTATTATCGATTGAAATAACATCATCGACTTGTAGCCACAGAACTTACGTCGGCTAGTGCGCAAATACATACAGAGCTGGGTATTCGGAAACAAGTTGAAAACCGTCAAGCCGAGGAAGCCCGGATAATTTCTTTTAGGCCGGGATCAGAAGGTCGCCGTGGATGCCGCTCGGGCGCCTGGGGGCGGAGTTTTGTTGTGAAAGACGGAGCCGTCTTCGCCTGCCGGCAATGTAGCACCGGCATGGCGGGATGACAAAGGGATTGGGGGACTATCTCGAAAGTTGTCGGCGACCACGAGAGGTTACCAATCGGCCCAAACCGAACCGCGGAGTATTCCTCGATAGCGAACTTGCGCGCCAAGATTCCGCAACAACCCGATATTGTCCGTCCGTATTATCATGGCATATGCGGACCGACAGCCTCAGTGCATCCATGATGAATCAAGTTCTTATCGCCCGTAGGCTCGTTCCGCGAATTTCAATAGTACGGACCGGCGGATCTGGTGAATAACTGTTCCCACAGACAAAACGCACCACGATGTCGTGGCCGGATGAGATGCGCGTTACAAAAAATCACTGCGATGCACGAAGAAAAATGCTATTTAGCGAAGCGTTAGTGACGCTGGCGCCTGAAGCGAGCTTCAGGGCGACCAGCGCGATAACGCTTCGCCAGGATAACAAGAATCATCCTTTTCCCTTCGCGCCGTGTGGCGTTGTTCGCCGTGACCACCTTAGCAAGCGAGCAGTGGTGCGTCTTGCTGGAGAACCGTGCGGTTGAACGGATGCCGCGCGACCCACTACGATTTGCAAAGAGTGGACGGGCGCGTCACCGTTCACCTTTTCGTTCACCTTTTCGTTGGGCGCTTTCATCAGTTGGCACTGTGATAGCATTTTTGCTATACTTATCGAGTGACTTGGACCGTCACCTTCTATAGTTCTGTCGTCGAGGTGGAGTTGCTGGCCTTGCCAACCGGTTTCGTCGCTCGCTTCATTCGGTACGCTGAGCGGATGGAGGTGTACGGTCCCGATCTGGGTATGCCTCACACTCGGGCCATGGGAGACGGATTGTTCGAGCTTCGTCTCAAGGCCACCGAGGGCATCGCTCGGGTCTTTTACTGCACGGTGGTCGGTCGCAGGATTGTGGTCCTCCATCAGTTTGTGAAGAAGACCGGGAAGACGCCTCGAAAAGAGTTGGACGTCGCTCGAAGACGATTGAAGGAAATCAAAGATGTCTAGCTCTCTGCAACGGTTTAAGCGCCAAGCTCTAGCCAAGCGTGGTGTGAAAGAAGCCTATGATGCCCTGGATGACGAGTTCGCTTTTTTGGACGAGGTACTGAAGGCCCGGGCCGAATCTGGTCTCACGCAGGCCGAGGTCGCTGTGCGGGTGGGAACAACCCAGTCAGCCATTGCCCGGCTGGAATCTGCTGCGCCAAAGCACTCGCCCTCGATGGCCACACTTCAGCGCTACGCGAAGGCCCTGGGTTACAGGCTTGAGGTCCGTCTAGTGAAGCAGCAGCGCCCAACCCGGCGCTCAACCGGACGCGCCGCAAAAGCGCCGCGCGCCGGGTAGCTCTGCGTTGGGCCGCACCAAACTCGGAGTGCGGTCAAATGCCAATGAAGAAGTCAGTACCAGCGGAGAATCCTGACGCATACATTGCCTCGATCGGTGGTTGGCATCGGCGCTACGCGCAAGTCTTGCGCGCAACTGTCCTCAGACCGCGTCACTTCGAGAAACCGTCAAGTGGGGCCACCTGGTGTACTTCTCGAATGGTCCCGTCTCCCTCATTCGCGCAGAAGAAAAGCGCATCCTCTTTGGGTTTTGGCGAGGTAAGCGTCTGCGGGACATCGAGCCTCGTTTGAAGCCTGGTGGAAAGTACGAGATGGCAACATTAGAGCTGGTGGAGGAAACACCACTGGAGCAAGCAACGGTGGTCGCGCTGGTCGAGGAAGCAGTTGCCCTCAATGCTTCACATGGGAATCCGACGGATCTCGGCTCCGTGGGCGTCCACAGTGTGGCCTAACCCATCGCTGCGGCGGAGCGTCTGCGGCACCCGCTGCGCTAAAATGTCATGCCTCAACATATTCAAGTAACCTTGACATACCATTAATGGTATAGGCACAATATGGCATGTGGCGCATCGAGGAGCACCGCCGGGTAGACAGGCAACTCTCGGGAAGAGTGCCTCAGGAGGTTCTGAAGCGCTATGAGAAGTGGAAAGATATTGCGATGCTCTCGGGTCCGCCCGGGTTGCGGGCGATCAAGGGATTTCACGATGAAGCCCTCTCCGGAGAATGGAAGGGTCACCGTTCTTCCCGGTTGGGGCTCCAGTGGCGGGTGATTTATCGGGTTTCCGCCAACATTCTATTGATCCAGGTTATTCAAGTCACTCCGCACGACTATCGGAGGCCATGATATGAAAGAGTTTCGCCCCGCGAAGAAGAGGATTGAGGTTTCTGTCGGCGAATCTGTCCGGATTCTTCGCGAGCTTCAGGAGTTGAGTCAAAGTCAGCTTTCCGAGCTCACCGGCATTCCCCAGGCCACCATTTCCGCCATCGAGAATGGCCGGGTCAACCTCGGCGTAAAGCGGGCAAAGGTTCTTGCACGTGCGCTCAAATGTCATCCGGCAGTGCTCGTATTCCCCGGCTGGGATGCGCTGGAATCTGCGGCATAACCCCGCGCTCAACCCGGACGCCGTTCGGCGCCGTTTAGCTCTGCGTTATATGGTGCAGGTATGGCCCTGAGCGAGTTTGAACGCAAGCGTTTTAAACGCGTCGTCGGCGAGTTCATCGAGAGGCGTCGGCCACCTCCTCACATTCGCCCTCAACTGGATCTAGGCTTTCGGCTTGCCGGACAGAGTGTCGAGATTTTCGAGATTCGACCGCGTTTCCAGACGCCGCACGAGAGAATCGAGGAATCAGTCGCAAAGGCTACTTTCGTGAAGACGCAAGGCATTTGGAAAGTCTTCTGGAAGCGTGCTGATCTGAAATGGCATCGCTACGATCCAGTCCCGGAGGTGGCGAGCCTTGAGAAATTTCTGAAGGTTGTGGAGAAAGACGAATATTCATGCTTCTTCGGGTGAGAGCGTCACATAACCGCGCGAGACGATCGCGATTTCAGAGTGGCCGCCGGCGTGCGCCGCTCATCGCGCACGTTGGGTCGCTGTGGAGATACCGTGGTAGCCGTTAAGCTTGACGAACTCTCGCATGCGTTTGAGTTCGTCGGTGCGGCCCCGCTGGGCGAGAACAACGCCTACGTCTCTCTTGATTCGGGTGAGATTTTTTGGACGTCCGAGATCAGTTCGTTGGATGAAGAGGTTCCCCGCGATCTGGAGACGTCTGACCGTTATCTGTCTGTGCCGCACAAAACCGATCTAGGTCTCGGAAAGAGGCTTGCGTTGCGCTTTGCCGCGAGCGAACTGCCGGAGTGCCATGACCAGGTTATGGCTTTTTTCCGGCGCAAAGGTGCCTACGCCAGGTTCAAGGGATTGTTGGAGTCCAAAGGTGCTCTGAAGCAATGGTACAAGTACGAGGCTGAGTCAATCGACAAGGCGCTGAGGGACTGGTGTCTCGAAAATGGTATCCAAGTCATTGAAGAGTCAGCAGCCCAACCAACCGTTGCACCGGCCCCAAGCAAGCGGACTTCGCCCTCTCGCTCGGGTCGTTGAACGGCAACGTTGGGCGTCACAGCGTCTGAGCTATACTTAACTACCGCGCTTTCGGAGAGAACCCATGCGCTATCGCATCGCTCTACACCAGTCTGAAGAGGGTTTTTCTGTCTCGGTGCCCGGCCTTCCTGGATGCTGGTCACAGGGAGCTACGGAAGCAGAGGCCCTCGAAAACATAAAGGATGCGATCCGTGAATACCTCGCTGTCATTGACGAGCAGTTGAGAGGGGAGAGTGTTCGCGAAATCGAGGTAGTCGTCTAGCCTTGCCAAAGATTCCGGGCGTCAATCACCTCGATGCCGTCCGCGCTCTCGAAAAGGCCGGATTTTCGGTGGTCCGCCAAGGCAAGCACATCGTCATGTCCAACGGCGCGCGCATCCTTACCATCCCGCGTCACAACCCCGTCAACGCATTTACCCTGGGCGGTATCGTTCGCGACGCCGGCCTCACCATCGAGCAGTTTCGCGAGTTGCTTTAACCCATTCGTGTCGCCCAACCCGGCTCTGGTTCGGACCGTCCGCCTGCGACGTCCGGCCGCACGGCTTTCACGTTGAAGACGTAGAAAAAGCCCTTCTGTTGGCGCCGATCTACGGCCGGTCCACGGAGGGTTTCGATACCGCCGACTTGGGACGAGTCCAAGCGCTGCCCGAAGAATTGTCGTGATGCGCTGCCGCGTCAGGGAATCGCCGGAACGCGGCGACGGTTTCGGCGCATGAACAAAAGCACGCAAAGGTGCACCGCCAGTGAACAGCCTAACGCCAGCAAGAATCCGGCGGTAATTCCGATTGCCGGCAGGGAGAGCGTGACGATCAGGCAGAAGGCGGTGAAGCCATAGAAACCATACACCATGCTGCGCAGCAGATGGATGGTAAAGATGTTGCCGCTGGCGCGGTGCGAAAAAGCGGCGAGGACGATGCCCATGACGGGAAACACGGCGAACAGGCCGCTGAATTTCGGCCCCAGTACCGGCGACATGTGGGTGACCGCGACGGTCAGCAAGCCGCCCGCGATCATGCGTGCGAAAAGTTCGACGTATGACGAAACGACCCTGCCGATCGGCTGGGTCAGTCGCGGAAACAAAGACGGCCCGAGCAAAACCGCGGCGGCGACCAGGATGACGATCAAGGTGAACGGCGGCGCGGAAAAAACCACCGCCATGCCGACGACAAGATAGGCACACAGGCCGATGAGCAAGGTCAGAAACCAGTGCATTCGCGTGGCGGCCCAGGCATAGCTGAGCGCAAACGACATCCACGCCAATCCTCCGGCCAGCGCCCCCGCCGCCGTAACGGAGGCGAATTGCGGCCCCTGCTCCAGCGCCACGAACAAAAGAATAGGCCCGGTAACGATCGGAAAGCCGGAAAGCCAGCCCGCGACGGACGGTCCCCAGCGGCGGCCCGCCAGCGTGATCGCGCCGATCAGGGCCGGGACGAGGATCAGCTTGAGAATGAACAAGGGTTCGATGGTTTGTTACTAGGGAAGCGGGGTCGATTGCGGCATCGAGCATCGGCATTGTAGTTCCAAATGCGCGATGGGTAGAGAGCACACAAGAATCGGGTATTGGTTTTCAGGCTTCGCTTTCGACCACGCAATTCGCGCGGCCGCAATCTCCCAGTTACCGCTCGCGGACGATGATGCCGACTTTGGAAACGTGGCCGTTCTGCATCTCGCGCACGACCAGATTCAGTTTGCCGAAGCGCACATAGTCGCCCACGTCCGGGCGGCGGCGGAACTGGCGGTCGATGTACTGCGCCAGCGTCATGGAACTGATCGACGTGGATACCGCCCCACCGTACATCTCCACGACTTCGCCCAGCGGGGCATCGCCATTCAGCGTGAACGTGCCGAAGAAGCGCTGCTGCTCGGACTCTTCCAGGTCGTCGGCCGGCACGAACAAAAGATCGAGCACGGTCATGTGCTCGCTCGGCGTGATTACATACACCAGGTCGCCGGCCGCAATTTCCAGGTGGCTGATGGACTCGACTGTCCTGCCGTCGCGGAATGCCGCGACGACGCGCACTTCCGCGGGCAGGGCGAGCTGGATCACCGTCCTGCCGATCGCCGCGCTCATTTCGTTCACCCGGTAGCCGAGCAGTTGCAGGCCGGCGCGCCCCGGCACTTCGACGAACTCCGAGTAGTAAGGCGCGTGCTCCTGCGGGAGCCTCAATCGCAGCCAGCCCGCCAGCGGTGCGACGGTCCAACCCTGCACCAGCAGCGACGCCAGCACCACGAAGAAAGCGACATTGAAGTAGATCGACGATTGCGGCAGCCCGGCCAGGACCGGAAACAGAGCGAGCACGATCGGCACCGCACCGCGCAAGCCGGTCCACGAAATGAACGCCTGTTCGCGCAGCGGAAATTTGAACGGAAGCAGCGATACGCCGACCGCGATCGGCCGCGCGACGAACATCAGCAGTCCTGCCACGCCGAGCGCTCCCAGGCCGATCTCGATCAACGCACCAGGCGTCACGAGCAGGCCGAGCATCAGGAACAGGGCGATCTGCGACAACCAGGCGAGCCCGTCGTGCACGCGCAGGATATTGCCGGCCGTGTGCACGCGACTGTTGCCGAGGATGAGTCCGGCGAGATAGATCGCGAGGAAGCCGCTGCCGTCCAGGACCGTCGTGCCGGCATAGATCGCCAGGCCGCCGGCCATGGCCAGCAATGGATAGAGGCCGCTGGCCAGATTCACGCGGTTGATCAGCCAGACCAGCAGCTTGCCGCCGCCGATGCCGGCCAGTGCCCCGAGCCCGAACTGCTGAATGAAGTGCCAGAGCACCGACCAGCCCGGTGCGCTCTGGTCGGCCCCGACGATATGGATCAGCGACAGGGTCAGGAACACGGCCATCGGGTCGTTACAGCCCGACTCGATTTCCAGGGTGGCGCCGACCCGCTGCTTGAGCCGCATGCCCGCCGCATGCAACAACGAGAAGACCGCCGCCGCATCGGTCGAGCCGATGATGGCGCCGATCAGCATGCCTTCCATCAATCCCAGTCCGAGAATACGGGAGGCCCCGTAACCCACGATCACCGTTGTCAGCACCACGCCGACCGTGGCCAGCGAAACCGCCGGCCACAAACCGACGCGGAAGGTGTCGTAGCGCGTGCGCATGCCGCCGTCGAACAGGATGACAGCCAGTGCCAGGGTGCCGACCAGGTAGGCGACCTGATAGTCGCCGAAGCGGATGTGACCGGGCCCGTCCTCGCCCGCCAGCATGCCGATGCCGAGGAACACGAACAGCAGCGGTGCACCGGTGCGTGCCGAAAGCGTGCTGGCCAGGATGCTCAGCAGCACCAGAACGGCGCCGATCAGGATGGCGTGATTCGAAAAGTCCAAGTGGATTTACTGGTTTATGAGTCCGAACCCGTTTCTAGCATGGACAAGCGGTTTCGCTCAAGAAGATTAGTGCAGCTCTCACCGCGGAGGACGCAAAGGACGCGGAGGAAAAGACGCGGAGGAAAACAGGAACGGGGGGAATTCCGGGAAGTATGAGAAAGCTGTTCTTGAATCTACGCGGCCTACTTTGGCCGTGACGGGCAATCAGAGAAATGCGCGCCGAGCCTGTTTCACTCCCTCGCTCTTCCTCTGCGTCCTCCGCGTCCTCTGCGTCCTCTGCGGTGAGAGAGTTGCCCTAGAGTTCAGGAGGCGTTGGAGACGGTGCCGGGCCGCCAACGCAGCAGGCGGCGCTCGGCGAGCGTGACGGCATAGTCGAGGACCAGGGCGCAAGCGGTCAGTACCAGTACGCCGGCGAACACGGTGTTGATGTCGAAGACGCCCTCGGCCTGCAGGATCAGGTAGCCCACGCCCCGGGCCGAGCCCAGGTATTCGCCGACCACCGCCCCGACGAAGGCCATGCCGACAGAGGCGTGCAGGCTGGAGAAAACCCAGGCCGTCGCGCTCGGCAGGTAGACATGCCGCAGCAATTGCCGGCCGTTCGCGCCGAGCATGCGTGCGTTCGCCAGGATCGTCGGACTGACTTCGCGCACGCCGTTATAGACGCTGAAGAAAACGATGAAGAACACCAGCGTGATCCCGAGCATGACCTTGGACTTGATGTCCAACCCGAACCAGACCGCGAAGATCGGCGCCAGGATCACGCGCGGCATGGAATTGAGCGCGGTGATGTACGGATTCAGCAACTTCGCCGCAAAGTCGGAAAGTGCCAGCCACAGGCCGAACACCAGGCCGAGCGCCGTACCGATGATGAAGGCCAGAATGGTCTCGATCAGGGTCACGCCCAGATGCGGATAGATCTTGCCGCTGACGAACCAGTCGCGAACCCGCATCAGCACGACCAGCGGTTCGCCGAAAAAGAACTTCGGCAGCGTC
>WNFL01288524.1_pt2 | contig 30363 bp, 23 predicted proteins | sample 5400361 | NCBI WGS metagenome assembly WNFL01 (sample SAMN13153351, study PRJNA577476) | soil metagenome | isolation source: 40 cm soil on Douglas fir-dominated hillslope | place: USA:California | collected 2013-09-17
GGCGCCCCCCTCCAAGCCGAAGGGCGGCGGGAAGAAGAAGGCGTAGCGCCTACTTCCCCGCGGCCTCCTGCGGCACCGGCTCCCGAGCCGGGATCTCCCGCGGCGGTGATTCGATCTTCTCGGCCCGCCGGAAGAACCGGATCTTGTCGAGCACGTTCTCCTGGAACTCCTCCATGTAGAGGTAGATCACGGGCGTCACGAAGAGCGTGATGAGCTGCGAGACGAGGAGGCCGCCGACGACGACGAGGCCGAGCGGGCGCCGCGACGCGCCGTCCGCCCCGACGCCGAGCGCGATCGGCAGCGCGCCGAAGACGGCCGCGAGCGTCGTCATCAGAATCGGGCGGAAGCGGTCCATCGAGGCGTCGTGGATCGCCTTTTCCGGCGGCTCGCCCTGGTCGACGCGGTGGCGCGCAAAGTCGACGATCAGGATGCCGTTCTTCTTCACGATCCCCATCAGCATGAACATGCCGACGTACGCATAGAGCGAGGCCTGCTCGCGGAAGAGGAAGAGCGTCAGGAGGCCGCCGACGAGCGCGGTCGGGAGCGTCGAGAGCACGGTGATCGGGTGGATGTAGCTCTCGTAGAGGATCGCGAGGATCACGTACATGACGAAGACCGCGAGGAGCATCAGGACGGACATGTCCCGCACCGTGTCGCGGAACGTGAGCGCTTCCCCCTGGAACGTGGCCCGCAGCGTCGACGGGACGACCTCCCTCGCGCTCTTCTCGATGAAGTTCGTGGCGTCGCCGATCGCGACGCCCGGCTTCAGGTTGAAGAAGAGCGTCACGCTGGTGAACTGGTTCATGTGGTTGACGGCCTGCGGGCCGAGCGTCGTCTTCCACGAGACGAGCGCGTTGAGCGGCACGAGGTTCTTCCCGTCGTCCGAGCGGATGTAGAGGAGCCCCAGGTCCTCCGGGTTGCGGCGCGCCGCGTCGTTCGCCTCGAGGATCACCTCGTACTGGTCCTGCGGCTTCTTGATCAGGTAGAGGTAGTTCTGCGAGTACGCGTTCCTCAGCAGCGTCAGGATCCGCGCTTCGGAGACGCCGCGCGTCTTCGCCTCCTCGCGCCGGATCTGGATGTCGACGCCCGGCGTCGCGTGGAAGTAATCGGACGAGACCGACGCGAAGCCGGGGTACTGGTAGCACTTCGCGGTCAGCTTGTCCGCCGCGTCGTAGACCTGATCGGCGTTGATGCCCGACAGCGTGTACGCGTACTGCCCCTGCGTCTGCGCGACCGCGCCCGTCGAAATCTGCAGGACGGCCCAAGGGCGGAGGAACGCGAAGAGGCCGGGAATCTGCGAGAGCTTGCCCATGAGCCCGAGCGCCGCCTGCTGGATCGGCGGGCGCTTGCCCGGCTCCTTCAGGAAGAGGAACACGATCCCCTGGTTCGAGGAGAGGAAGCCGCTCGAGCCCGTCAACGTGAAGTCGGTGACGACGTTCGGATCGGCGTGGAGCGTGGCGTCCACACGATTCTGGTAGGCCCTCATCTGGTCGGGCGAGGCGCCCTCCTTCGCGATGAAGACGCCGAAGACGACGCTCGAGTCCCCCACGGGGAGGAAGATCTTCGGGATCGCGCTGAAGAGAACCAGCGTGAGGACGAGGCAGACGACCCAGGCGACGGCCGAGACCCACCTGTGCTTCAGGAACCACGTCAGGTGGCGCCCGTAGAAGTCGAGGACGCGCTTCTCGACGACGCCGGCCTTCCGCTCCATCCACGTCTGCCGGCTCCCGTGCCCGCGCTCCCTCAACATCCGCGCGCACATGAGCGGCGTCAGCGTCAGCGAGACGATGCCCGAAGCGAAGATCGCGACGACGATCGTGATCGCGAACTCGCGGAAGATGCGCCCCATCAGGCCCGACATCAGGACGAGCGGCAGGAAGACGGCCGCGAGCGAGACCGTCATCGAGACGATCGTGAAGCTGATCTCCTTCGCCGACGCCAGCGTCGCCTCGACCGCTTCCTGCCCGCGCTCCATGCGCCGCACCGTGTTCTCGAGGAAGACGATCGCGTCGTCCACGAGGAAGCCGATCGCGAGCGTGAGCGCCATGAGCGAGAGGTTGTCGAGGCTGTAGCCGAGAAGCCGCATCGCCACGAACGTCAGGAAGAGAGAGAGCGGCAGGGCGACCGCGGGGATGAGCGTGTCGGTGGCGCGCCCGAGGAAGACGAAGATGACGGCCACGACGAGGACGAACGCGAGGATGAGCGTGAACCGCACGTCCTCGACGGAGTGGACGATGGATTGCGCGCGGTCGTAGATCGGCGTCACGCGGATCGAGCCGGGCAGCTCGGCGTTCACGATCGGGACGAGCTCGCGCACCTTCTTCGACACCTCGACCGCGTTCGCGCCGAGCTGCCGGTAGACCGCGAGCACGATCGTCGCGGAGGGCACGTCGTACCCGCGCACCCAGAAGCGCATGTTGACGCGCTCGTCCTGCACCGAGTCGACCGCCTCGGCGATGTCGCGCAGGCGAATCGGCGAGCCGTTCTTGCTGCCGACGATCAGCTCCCCGTAGCTCGCGGCGTCCTCGAGCTGCCCCTGCGGGCGGAGGAGCGCGGTGCCGACGGAGCTGTCGAGCTGGCCCGCGCCCGTCGAGCTCGTGCCATTCTTGATCGCGGTCGCGAGGTCGTCGACGGAGATGCCGCGCGCCCACATCTTCGACGGGTCGGCCTTGACGCGGATCGCCGACTTCGTCCCGAAAACGACGACGCGCGCGACGCCCGGCACGATGCTGATGCGCTGCCCGACCTGCGTCGAGCCGTAGTCGTAGAGGCGCCCCTGCGTGACGGAGTCGCTCGTCATCGCGATGTAGAGAATCGGCTGGTCGTTCGGGTTCGACTTCGAGAACGAGGGCGGCGAGGGCAGGTCGACGGGCAGGCTGCCCGTCGCCTGCGAGATCGCGGTCTGCACGTCCGTGGCGGCGGCGTCGATCGACTTGTCGAGCGCGAACTGGAGCGTCAGCGTCGCGTTCCCTTGCGTCGACTTCGAGGTGACCAGCTCGAGCCCGTTGATCTGCATGAACTGCCGCTCGAGCGGCGTCGCGATGTTCGCCGCCACCGTCTCGGGGCTGGCACCCGGGTAGTTCGCGTTCACCTGGATGACGGGGTAGTCGACGGCGGGCAGGTCGTTCACCGGGAGCTGCGTGTACGCCAGGACGCCGAAGAGGATGACCGAGACGGTGAGGACGATCGTCATCACCGGCTTCTTGATGAAGGGCTCGGAGAAATTCACGGGGCCCCCGCCTTCGGCGCCGCCGGCGCCGAGCCCTGCGGCGCCTCGATCTTCACCTTCCCGCCGGGCGTCACGCCGAGCTGCCCGTTCACGACGACGCGCTCGCCCGCCTTCACCCCTTGCTCGAGGACGACGAGGTCGCCCTGCCGCTGCCCGGGCTTGACCGGGCGCAGCTCGGCGGTGTCGTCCTCCTTCACCACGTAGACGAACGGGCCCTTCGCCGACATCTGCGGCGCGGCGGCGGGCACGACGACGGCCTTCGGAATCGTCGCCAGGACGAGCCTCACCTTCACGAAGCGGCCGGGCCACAGGCGGCGCCGCGGGTTGCCGACGGTGGCGCGGAGCGTGACGGTGCCCGTCCCTTCCTGCACCGCGTTGTCGAGGAACGTCACCTCGCCCGCGAGCGTGTCGTCGGGCTGGTCGGGGATGCGGACCTCGACGGCGAGCGGCTTGCCGGCCATATGCCGCTGCACCGCCGCCAGGTCCTGCTCGGTGATCGAGAAGTCGACGTAGATGGGCTCGAGCCGCTGGATGACGAGGAGGGGGCTGGCATTCGCCGCGACGACGTTTCCGCGGTCGACGAGGCGATGCCCCGCGCGCCCGTCTATCGGCGAGCGGATCGTGCAGTACTGCAAGCTGATCCGGGCGGTCTCGACCGCGGCCTGGGCCTGCTTCAGCTCCGCCTCGTTCACCTGGACGGCGCTCTTCTTCGCGTCGTAGTCCGCCTGCGCGACGATCTGCGTCGCGACGAGGTTCGCGATCCGCGCGTAGTCGACCCGGGCCAGATCCAGAACCGCCTTCGCGCGCCCGACGTTCGCCTCGGCCGAGGCGAGCGCGGCGCGGTACGGCTCCGGGTCGATCGTGAACAGGAGCTCTCCCTTCTTCAGGTCCGCCCCGTCCTCGAAGTGGATCTCCAGGATCCGCCCTCCGACCTGCGGCTGCACCGTGACGACCTCGCGCGCGACGACCTTGCCGACCTCGTCGAGGTAGATGGGGACGTCCCGCGAGGCGGCCGATACGACCGTGACCGGCGCCGGGGGTCGCTGGAAGGCGGGAGCCTTCTTCGCGCAGCCCGCGGCCGCGAGCGGCAGGAGAAGGACAGCGGCGAGCCGGAGGCGGAGACGGGAGGCGCGGATGGAATCCATCTCGAGAGACATACGGCCCATCTTCGCCCATGTTCACGGTGGCGTACATTCGCCCGGTGCGGACCCCTGTCTTCGCCTCGACGCTCCTCCTCGCGCTCGCCGTGGCGCCGGCGCCGGCCCGCGACCTCCCGCTCGTCTTCGTGGCGACGCGGGCTCCCGACGCCTCCGCGCGCGTCTCCCAGGAGTCGGGAGCGGCCGGGATCTCGGACTTCCCGCGGCTCGCGGACGCGAACGCGTCCCTCCGGCGCTGGGTGGAACGCTCCGCCGGCGCGGTCGCGGGCTACTTCGGGCGGCTGCCCGTCCCGCGCGTCACGATCACGATGCACTGGAAGTCGCGCGGCGCCGTCGGATACGGCGTCACCCACGGCGGGGCGCGAGGAGCGCGCATCGACGTGGACGTCGGTCCGGAGACGGACGAGGCCGCGCTCGCCGAGGACTGGGTGCTCACGCACGAGCTCGTCCATACCGCCGTCCCGCGACTGCCGCGCGCGGCGACGTGGCTCGACGAGGGGCTCGCGACGTACGTGGAGCCGATCGCGCGCGTGAGGCACGGCGACCGCGCTCCCGAGAAGGTGTGGGGGTGGCTCGCCTGGGGGCTGCCGAAGGGGATGCCCCGCGCCGGCGACGAGGGCCTCGACACCGACCGCTCCTGGGGGCGCACGTACTGGGGCGGCGCGCTGTTCTGCTTCCTGGCGGACGTCGCGCTGCGCGAGGAGACGAAGAACCGCGTCTCCCTGCGCGACGCGCTCGCGGGCGTCGTGAACGCCGGAGGCAACGTGAACGTCTCTTGGGATCTCGAGGAGCTCCTCGCCGCCGCGGACCGCGCGACCGGCACCCGCGTCCTCACGAGTCTCCACGCACGGATGGGCGCCAAGCCTCTCGAGCCCGACCTCCCCGCGCTGTTCGCGAGCCTCGGGGTCCGCGTCGAGGACGGCCGGGTCTCCTACGACGACGCCGCGCCCCTCGCCGCGATCCGGAGGACGCTGCCGTCGGGCGCGACGGACGCGCCGGAGCCTCAGCGCCCCGTCGTTCCGGGCGGCCCCGCCCGCCAGCGGTAGCGCGCGAGGTCGACGCGCCCGCGCGCGTCGAAGCGCACGCCCTCGCGCTTCAGGACCGCCCTCTGGTATCCGTCGTACCCCGGCACGACGCGCGCGCTCACCTCGCCTTTTGCATTGATCACGCGTTGCCACGGGACGCGCGCGCCTTCCGGCAGCGCGTGGAGCGCGTAGCCGACGAGGCGCGCGTGCCCTGGGAGTCCGGCGAGCGCCGCGACCTGGCCGTACGTGGCGACGCGGCCGCGCGGGATCCTGCGCACGACCGCGAGGATGCGTTGCCGGGCGGCCGATGGCATCGCGAGATCATCCTCTAGACTCGGCCGAGGAGATCGTCATGAGAATTCTTCACCCCGCTTCCGTCCTTCTCTTGCTCGCCGGCCCGGCGCTCGCGCAGTTCGAAGGCGTCCTGACGATGAAGACGACCGCGGACCGGTTCATAGGCACCACGACGTCCTGGGTCTCGAAGGTCGGCGTCAAGACCGAGATGGACATGAAGAGTCCCGACATGGAGAAGCAGGGCATGGGCTCGGGCATGAAGATGGTCACGATCGTGAGGCACGCCGAGCCCGACGTCGTCTACACGCTCAACGTGTCGAGCAAAACCTGGTCCCTCATCGACACGAAGGAGATGCGCGAGCAGGCGAGATCGGGAAGAGAGGAAGCGACCTACACCGTCAAGCGCACCGGGAAAGATTCCGTGGCCGGCTTCCCGTGCGAGAAGGCGCTCGTGACGAGCTCGCGCGGGACCATCTCCGACGTCTGCATCGCGAACGACGTCGCGGGCGGCTCCGCGCTCCTCCGCGCGATGCACCGGCGCTCCGGAGACGAGAGCGCCCTCTTCAAGGCCTTCGCGGACGCTGGGCTCACCGGCTTCCCGGTCCGCTGGGTGACGAAGTCGGAGAGCGGCCGCACCGACGTCACGATGGAGCTCGTGTCGGCGAAGAAGGAGTCCGTCCCCGCCTCCACGTTCGAGATCCCGGCGGGCTACACGCGCTCCGACTCGGCGATGCCGATGTCGAATCCCGAGATGGACAAGAAGATGAGGGAAGCGCTCGAGAAGATGACGCCGGAGCAGCGCAAGCAGTTCGAGGAGATGATGAAGCGGCGCTCCGAAGGCCGCTGAGCTGTCGAGCTGGGGCGAGCGCGACCGGCCGCCTACCAGCGATGGAAGGCCGGGTGGCCCTCCTTCACCGCGACGAAGGTGCCCCGGCACGTCGCCGTCACCTTCCCCGCCCCCTCGATCGAGGCATCCACCACAGCGAGGTCGGCGCCGGACTCCACCACACGTGCCCTCAGCCGGAGCGGCGCCCCCATCGGCGTCGGCCGGCGAAGCTTCACCGCGAATTCCGAGGTCACGGTGCAGGGCGGCGCCTCGGAGCCCGCCTTCCTCATCAGATGCCACGCGGCCGTCCAGTTGGAGTGGCAGTCGAGGAGGGCGCCGCAGATGCCGCCGTTCAGGACGCCGGGAAACGCCTCATGGTGCGGCTCGGGAGTCCAGGTAGCGACGACCTCGTCCCCGTCGGGGAAGCTCCGGATCCTCAGCCCCTTCTCGTTCGCCGGGCCGCACCCGAAGCAGCGGTTCCGGGGCGCGTAGCGCTCCTGGAGGCTCTCCACGTCCGGATGATGCGCTAAACTCCGCGGTCCCTTCCGGAGGAAAGTCATGAACCCGTCCAACTCCCGCGCCCTGCGCGCGGCCACGCTCGTCGCCGCCGTCGCCGTCCCGCTCCTCTCGGCCCTCCCGGCCCGCGCCTGGGACGCCCAGACGCACGAGTCGATCGTGCGCCTGGCGCTCGCGCTCTCGCCCGCCGCGGAGGCCCGCGTCACGGGCAACTACGACTCGTTCTACGCGGCCGTGATGGAGCCCGACGCCTACGACCGCAACTGCCACGGCCATCCGGCCCTCCCGCCGCCGCGCGATCCCGCCACGGTCGCGGGCCAGCTCCTGGACCAGATCCAGGGCGGCAAGATGATGCCGTCCGCGAACCTGCGCGCGCAGCTCATCGGCAGGCTGCTCCACTACGTCGCCGACTGCGCCGTTCCCGACGTGATGGCCTCGGACGACAGCTTCACCCCCGGAGCGTTCTGGTCGCAGAGCACCTTCGCCGTGTTCCGGCAGAGCCGTCCGCTGACGAAGCCGTACGCCGAGGCGTTCCGCCGCCTCGGGGCGGAAGCGCGCTGGGGCGACGAGAACCGCTCCGCGCACACGTACGCGTACCGCGTCGCCGTGAACCTCGTCGTCGACACGCTCCTCGCGATCCCCGCTCCGCAGGCGACGGCCGCCGACAAGGGCCCCGTGATCTTCGGGGTCGACCGCGTCGACAACGGCATGGCCTCCTCCGCGAAGAACACCTCGTACTGGTGGGGGTACGGGAACAACACCTACTACGGCGGGAACACCTCCGCCGGCGCCTACACGAAGGGCTACACCTCCACCACGCAGTCCTCCGCAGCGATGGTGAAGCCGCCGACGGACACCGAGGCGCTCCATCTCCTCGAATGGGTGACGCGGCGCTCGGGCTCCGAGGTGCAGGTGCGCGCGCTCCTCTACAACAACGACGACCTCTGCGCCGGCCAGATCACGATCTCCGACGGCTCGTGGCGCGCCGACGTGACCGGCGGCATCGCGCCGCGGTCTCTCCGTTCGATCGAGCTGACGATGCCCGCGACCGTCGCCGTCGATCGCCTCAGGCCGATCTGGAGGTCGACGAAGTGCTCCGCGCCGTTCGCGGCGGAGATGGGCGTCTCGGCCGCGCAGCGCGCGATCCTGAACGCGGCGGGGCGCCCGCCGCGGGGGGACGACCGCGTCGATGAAGTGATGATCGGCAAGTAACGGGTGGAGCTCGGGCTCGCGGGCAAGGGCGCGATGGTCGCGGCGTCCAGCAAGGGGCTGGGCCGCGCGGTCGCGGAGTCCCTCGTCCGCGAGGGCGCGCGCGTCTCGATCTCGGGGCGCTCGCCCGACGCGCTCGAGGCTGCGCGGAAGGAGCTCGCCGCGCTCGCTCCGGGCGGCTCGGTCTTCGCCTCCGTCTGCGACGTCTCGCGCCGCGAGGACCTCGAGCGCTGGCACGGCGAGGCACGCGCCGAGCTCGGGCATGTCGACGTCCTCGTCACGAACACCGGCGGCCCGCCCGCGGCGCGCTTCCTCGCGCTCTCCGACGCTCAGTGGGCGCAGGGCGTCGAGTCGACGCTGATGAACGTCGTCCGCCTCTGCCGCCTCGTTCTCCCCGAGATGCAGCAGCGCGGGTGGGGACGCATCGTCCACATCACGTCTCTCGTCGCCAAGCAGCCGATGGACCTTCTGACGATCTCCTCCACGCTGCGCGCCGGGCTCTCGGCGCTCACGAAGACGATGGCGAGCCAGGTCGCGGCGGACAAAATCCTCGTGAACGCCGTGCTTCCCGGTCACGTGCTGACGGACCGACAGGTGCACCTGAACGAGATCCGCTCCGCGGAGCAGGGGATCTCCGTCGAGGAGTACTCCTCGCGCGTCGAGAAGTCGATCCCCTTGGGCCGCTTCGGGAGGCCGCGCGAGATCGGCGACGTCGTCGCCTTCCTCTGCAGCGAGCGCGCGAGCTACGTGACCGGAGCGAGCATCCAAGTGGACGGCGGGATCATCCAGTCGACGTTCTGACTCAGACCGGGGGCGGGCCCCCCGCGAAGAGATTCCGCGCCCCCGCCGCGTCGAAGCGTTGGCCGACGACTCCCTTCCCGTCCGTCTCGAGCGCGGTCCAGACGACCACGAACGCGCCCGACGCGGCGCACGCGACCGACGGATAGAGACCGAAGGACCCCCCCGAAGAATCCCGTGGTGTTGACGCGGAAGCCTCCGCCGATCGGGGAAAAGGCGGCGTCGTAGCGCTGCCCCGTCACGTTGGTGTTGCCAACAGCCACGCTGTCCGTCCAGACCACGACGAAGTTCCCGTGGCCGTCGAACGCGGCCGCGGGCTCGATCTGGTCTCCGGTCGTCACCGTGTTGACCCGAAACGGCGCGCCGAGGAGCTGGGCGCGAAGCGGACGCGCCGCGACGAGCGCGATCGAGGAGAGGAGGAGGGCGCCGTGCAACTTCATGGGACTCACCTCAACCGCGTCCGTGCATCAGCTTCTGGAGCTTCGGCGCGAGGATGAAGAGGATCACGCCAGCGGCGACGGGGAACGCCAGGAAGATCGTCCAGAACGTGACGGGGTCGGGAATCTTCTCCGTCATCGCCCCGAGCAGCCCCGCGACGAAGTTGCCCGCGGCGTTCGAGAGGAACCAGACGCCCATCATCAAGGAAACGATCTTGCCGGGCGCCACCTTCGTGACGAGCGACAGCCCGACCGGCGACAGGCAGAGCTCCCCTGTCGCGTGGAACATGAACGCGAGNGAGCCATATGGGGCTCGCGAGCCCGCCGGCCTTCACCTGCGCGGCGGCCGCGACCATGAAGACGAAGCCGAGTCCCATGACGATCAATCCGAGAGCCATCTTCCGCGTCGTGGACGGCTCCTTGCCCGCGCGCGCGAGCCAGGTCCAGAGCACGGCGAAGACGGGGCCGAGAAGGATGATGAAGACCGGGTCGACCGACTGGAACCACTCCGGCACGACCTTGATCCATCCGAGATCGAGCTTCGTCGAGTGGGCCGCGAAGTAGTTCATCGTGTTGCCGGCCTGCTCGTACGCGCCCCAGAAGAAAATGACGAAAAAGGAGACGACGGCGAGCGCGATCACGCGCTCCCACTCGTCCCGCGTGAGAGGGCCAGCCGCGGTGTCGTGCTCCTTCACCGCGCGCTTCGCGCCCGGGTAGAGGCCGGCCTCGCCGAGCAGCGTCTTCCGCGTCGCGAGCAGCACGACGCCGGCCGCCGCGAAGCCGTAGCGCCAGCCGTAATTCACGCGGAGCCAGCCGGTGACGAGCGGGCCGATCAGCGCTCCGAGGTTGATCCCCATGTAGAAGATCGTGAAGCCGGGGTCGCGCCGCGGATCGCCCGGCTCGTAGAGCTCGCCGACGCACGCCGAGACGTTCGGCTTGAAGAGCCCGGTGCCGAGCGCGACGAGCGTGAGGCCTAGGTAGAACGTCGGCATCGTCTCGATCGCGAGGACGAAGTGGCCGCACGCGATGATCGTCCCGCCGATGAGGAGCGCGCGCTGCGCGCCGAGGTAGCGGTCCGCGAGCCACCCTCCGATGATCGGGGTGAACCAGACCGAGGTGGTGTACGCGCCGTACAGGAGGGAGGCGCGCGGCTGGCTCCACCCGATGGCGCCCGTCAGGTAGAGGACGATCATCGCCCGCATCCCGTAGTAGCTGAAGCGCTCCCACATCTCGGTCAGGAAGAGGGCGGAGAGACCCCGCGGCTGGCGTGCTGTCGCTTCTGCCATTTGCGGGGAAGGATAGTCGGGGGCTACCCTTACGCGCCACACGGGAGAGGAGACCTCAGATGGGCATGTACATCATCGCGGAACCGTGCATCGGCACGAAGGACACCGCCTGCGTCGAGGTGTGCCCCGTCGACTGCATCCATCCGCGCAAGGACGAGGACGGCTTCGCCGACGCGACCCAGCTCTACATCGACCCGAGCACGTGCATCCAGTGCGGAAACTGCGAGCCGGTCTGCCCCGTGAAGGCGATCTTCACAGAGGAGACGATCCCGGAGAAATGGAAGCACTATCAGCAAATCAACGCGGATCACTTCGCATGACCAGGAGCGCCTCGGCTCCCCCGTTGCAGCTGACGCGCTTCGCGTGCAGCTGAACTCCTCCATCGAGGCGCCCTAGGTTTGTCGTCCGATCAGTTCGATCTCGTCGTCCTGGGTTCCGGGCCGTCCGGAGAAAAGGGCGCGGCGCAGGCGGCCTATTTCGGGAAGAAGGTGGCCGTCGTCGAGAAGATGCCCGAGCCGGGCGGCGTCTCCGTGCACACCGGCACGCTCCCGTCCAAGACGCTCCGCGAGGCCGCGCTCTACCTGACGGGCTTCCAGCGCCGCGAGCTCTACGGGATGACGCTGCGGCTCGATCGGAAAAAGAGCCTGCGGCAGCTCGCCGGACGCCTGCGCGACGTCACCAATCGGCAGACGCGGCAGATCGTCCGGAGCTTCGAGCGCCACCTGATCGAGCTCGTGCACGGGCGCGCGCGCTTCGTCGGCGGCAAGACGATCGCCGTCCTCGACGACTCGGGCGCCGAGATCCGCCGCCTCGGGACCGAGCGCGTCCTGGTCGCCGTCGGCTCCTCGCCGCTCCCGCCGCGCGGCATCACGTTCGAGGACCCCGACGTCGAGGACTCGGACCGGATCCTCGACCTCGACAGGATCCCGAAGACGCTCGCTGTCGTCGGCGGCGGCGTGATCGGGTGCGAGTACGCGTCGATCTTCGCGGCGCTCGGCACGAAGGTGACGCTGATCGAGGGGCGCGACCGCCTCCTCGGGTTCCTCGACGGCGAGCTCTCGGCCGCTCTCAAGATCGCGCTCGAGAGGATGGGGACGGAGATCCTCCTCGGCGACGCCGTGGAGAAGATCTGGCGCGAGCCGGGCCTCGAGTCGAACGCGCTTCGCATGCAGCTCAAATCAGGCCGCGTCCTGAAGGACGACAAGGTCCTCTTCTCGGCGGGGAGGAAGGGCAACACCGACGGCCTCGGGCTCGAGGCCGCGGGCGTGACGTACGACGAGAAGGGACGCATCCCCGTCGACCAACACTTCATGACGAACGTGCCGGGCATCTACGCCGCGGGCGACGTCGTCGGCTTCCCGTCGCTCGCCTCGACGGGCATGGAGCAGGGGCGCGTCGCGGCCTGCCACGCGTTCGGGATCGCGTTCAAGACCGAGGTGGCGAAGCTCTTCCCCTACGGCATCTACACCGTGCCCGAGATCTCGATGATCGGCGCGACGGAGGAGGAGCTGCGCGAGAAGGGGACTCCGTACGAGGTGGGGCGCTCGCGCTACGAGAACAACGCGCGCGGGCAGATCACGGGTGACCCCGACGGTTTCGTGAAGCTGATCTTCGACCCGGAGACGAAGAAGATCCTCGGCGCGCACCTCATCGGCGGCCTGGCGACCGAGCTCGTCCACGTGCCGCAGATGGTGATGTCGAAGAACGGCGGCCTCGAGGAGTTCCTCGACGCCGTCTTCAACTTCCCGACGCTCTCGGAGTGCTTCAAGTACGCGGCGTACGACGGTCTCCAGCGCCTCGAGCACAGGGGCGCCGCGCTCGAGGCCGGCGCTCCGGCCGAGGTCCCCGCCACGCGCGCGATGGCTCCCGCGGCGCGGCCCTGGTTCCTCGGCGTCGACCTGACGGATCCCTTCGACGACGCGCCGCGCCCCGTCGTCGTCGCCGCGATGGACCGCTGGCGCCGCATCCGCTTCCGCACCTGGACGTTCGACGCGAGCGGCGCGGACATCGTGACGGCGGGGGTCGCCGCGGACGGCTACGTCCTCGCGATCGACGGCCCGCAGGGGCTCCCCGCGGACGGCCGGCGCTTCCGCGCCTCGGAGCGGGCGCTGAGAGAGTCGACCAAGATCGACAGGGAGCTCCCGAACACGCTGAAGCCGCGCCCGGAGCCGCCCGCGAGCGCGCGGCTCTTCACGGCCCTTCGCGCGCACGGGCTCGGTGTCCTCGGCGAGGCCCCGGCGGACGAGACCGTCCTGATCGAGACCTATCCGGCGGATCTCTTCGCGAAATGGGCCCGGCGGAAGCTCCCGAAGAAGACGACGCCCCAGGGACGCAAGGCGCGCTGGGACGTTCTCCGCGGGCAGGGCCTGGAGCTGCCGATCGGCGCGGACGCGATCACGCACGACCAGCTCGACGCGGCCGCCGCAGCGCTCTGCGCCTATCTCTGGGCGACGGGAAACGCGCGCGAGCTCGGCGAGCGCCCCGTCTTCGACGCGGGGCGCGGGCTCCTGAAGGAAGGGTTGATCGTGACGCTGTGAAGCGCTCGCTCGCCTACAGAGGCATCTCTGTCGCGCCGGCGCGCTCTTCGTCCCCACCCTCGCTCGTCTCCGCGCCTGAGGAGCGGTCGCGCGAGAGCAGGTAGCCGATCGCGACGCCCACCGCGAGGGCGCCGAGCGCCAGGTAGTACGGGTTCTCGCGGGAAGTCTTGTCCACGACCCTCCAGCGGCGCGACAGCTGTCCGCCGAGCTGCTTCGTCAGGCGGCGTCCCTCGTCACCCGCCGTCTCGATCGCGTCGCCCACGCGCTCCGCGATCACCTGCGCGACGTCGCCCGCCTTGCCGGAGACGTCCTCCAGACCGCTGCGCATCGTGTCCGTCATCGCTGCAAATCTCGAACGTGCCATGGGTCCTCCTCGTGTCGGTCTCGGACCTTCCCCCGGCCGCCGTTGTAGGCCGCCGACGCCCTGGTTGCAAGCGCCGGACCGTGAATAGGGGTCCGGACCGCCGGTAGACTCCGGAGCGGTGGAACCTCGCGAGCTCCTCACACGCCTCTTCCACGCGGCGCTCCGGGCGGTCGACCCGNNNNGGCGCCGAATCGGCGCGAGTTCGTCTTCGCCCCGACGCGCGTCGCACTCCTCTCGCTCGGCAAGGCGGCGGAGCCGATGGCGATCGCGGCGCACGAGGCGCTCGGCGACCGGATCGGCCGCGCCCTCGTCGTCGGACCGAGGGGCGCCTCCTTCGACGAGCTGCCGCGCGACTACGAGCGGATCGCGGCGGGCCACCCGCATCCCGACGAGAAGAGCGTGGAGGCGGGGCACATCGCGCTCGCGATCGCGCAGACCCTCCGGGAGGACGACCTCTTCCTCGTCCTCCTCTCGGGCGGCGGCTCGAGCCTGATGGCGGCCCCGGCGCCCGGCCTCACGCTCTCGGACAAGTCGAAGACGATCGGTCTCCTGATGGCCGCGGGCGCGCCGATCGCCGAGGTGAACCTGGTGCGCGGCGCGCTCTCGCGCGTGAAGGCGGGGCGCCTCGCGCGAGCCGCGGGCGCGGCAGACGTCGTGACGCTCGTCCTCTCCGACCTCGGCGACGAGGGGTGGCACCTCGTATCCTCCGGGCCGACGCTCGGGGCCGCGCCCGCCACACGCTCCACCCGCTCCTGCCGACGAACGTGAAGGAGATTCTCGACACGCCCGCGTCCGAGCCGGAGGCGGGCGGAGCCGGGCAGCGCTGGGGCGTGCTCCTCGCGGACGTGAGGAGCGCGCTCGAGGGCGCGCGCGACGAGGCCGTGCGCCTCGGCGCGGAGCCGCGCGTGATGCACGAGCTCCTGAAGGGCGAGGCGCGCGCCGCCGCGCGCCGGCTCGCGGTGGCCGCAGCGTGCGCCGGGAACCTCGCTCGCCATCCGACGGCGAAGCAGAGGCCGCTCGTCACGATCTTCGGCGGCGAGACCACGGTGACGGTGACCGGCAGCGGACACGGAGGGCGGAACCGCGAGCTCGCCCTCGCGACGGCGTACTCGATCGCCGGGATGCGCGGCGCGTGCGCGCTCGTCGCCGGCACGGACGGCATCGACCACGACCCAGACGCCGCGGGCGCGTTCGCGGACGACACGACGCTCGCGCGCGCCGAGGAGAAGGGACTCGATCCGACGCGCGCGCTCGTCGAGAACGACACCGGCCCGCTCTTCCAGGCGCTCGGCGACGCGTTCGCGCCCGGCGCCACGGGCACGAACGTCGGCGACGTGGCCTTCGTGCTCGCGCCCGGCGCGGAGGACCGCGAGGCCGAGGGGGAGATTCCCGCCGCGCCGTGACGGAGCGCGCGGTATCGTCGAGGCGGATGGGCGCGCGCCTCCCCGACGCCGCGAGCACACTAGGGAAGACGGGCCGGCGCGTGTCGCCCGTCGGCTTCGGCACCTACCGCGTCGACGACCGCGTCGCGCTCCACCGCGCGGCGCTCGAGGCCGCGCTCGAGGCGGGCGTGAGCCTGATCGACACGTCCACGAACTACGGCGACGGACACAGCGAGTCGCTGGTCGGGGACGTCTTCGCGTCGCTCCCGGCGGCGGCGCGCGAGCACGTCTTCGTGGTCACCAAGGCCGGGTACATCCAGGGAGGGAACCTGACGCGAGCCTCCCTTCGCGAGGAGCAGGGACGGCCCTATCCGGAGGTCGTGAAGCTCGGACGCGACCTGTGGCACGCGATCTCCCCCGAGTTCCTGCGCGACCAGCTCGGCGAATCCCTGGAGCGCCTGCGCCTGACGCGCGTCGACGCCCTCCTCCTCCACAACCCTGAGTACTTCCTCGAGAGCGCGCACCGCCGCGGCGTGCCCCTCGAGGAGGCGCGCGGTGCGTTCTACGAGCGGGTCTCGCGCGCGTTCGAGGCGCTCGAGGACGAGGTCGCGGCCCGGCGCATCGGCGCGTACGGCGTCTCCTCGAACACCTTCGTCGTGCCGAGGGAGCGCGCGGACGCCGTCGACCTCGGGCGCGTCCTCGCCGCCTCCGGCCCCGGTTTCTCGGTGATCCAGCTCCCGATGAACCCGCTGGAGCTCGGCGCGCTCCAGAAGGCGCACACCGAGGACGGGCGCAGCGTCCTCGACGTGGCGAAGGAGGCGGACCTCGGCGTCCTCGTGAACCGGCCGCTCAACGCGATCGTGAAGAGCGGCCTCGTCCGCTTCGCCTCGCCGCGCCTGCCGTTCACGCCGCCCGCGGCCAGAGGCGACCCGTTCGCGGAGCTCGACGAGCTGGAGGCGGAATTCGCCCGCTCGTGGGGGCGGAGGCTCCAGGCGGCGGAAGGGGCGCCGTCGATCCCGGACCTCCTCGCGCTCGCCGAGATCCTGCGCGAGGTGAAAACAGGCGTCTCGGACCTCGCGACCTTCTCCGAGATCTGGGAAGGCCACGTGGCACCTCGGCTCACACAGCTCCTGCCCCAGCTCTCCGAGCTCTTCGCGAAGGACCCCGCGTTCGCGCGCTTCGCGGACCGCTTCTCGAGCGCGGCCCTCCGCGCGGGCGCTCTCGCCGCCGAGCCGTCCCTCGCGAGCACGGGCCGTCGGGTGGGAGAGCTCGAGGCCGCGGTGAAGCAGGCCTTCGGCGACACCGGCGCGGGCACCATCTCGCAGCGGACTGTGCGCGGACTCGCCGCGACCCCTGGCGTCGACTGCGTGCTCGTCGGCATGAGGCGACCCGAGTACGTTCAGGACGTCGTGGAAGCGTTCGCCTAGTTCGGCGATGGAGTCTCGGGGCCGCCGTCGAGGCGCTCGGCCGCCTGCTGCGCCTCGGTCGAGTCGGGGAACCGCTCGACGAGCTCGGTGTAGTCCTTCTCCGCCATCTCGCGGATGCCGAGCTCCTCGGCGAGCTCCGCGCGCTCGAAGAGGCGCTGTGCCGAGTCGGGGCGCAGCGACGCGAGGAACGCCGCGATGCGGTATCTGCCCGCCTCGTCCTCCGCGCGCTTGTACGCGCCGGCGAGGTTCGTCAGCACGCGCTCGAGGACCTGCTCCGTCGACGGCTCGCGGAGGTACTCCGCCCGCCACGGCATCGACCCGCCCGAGAGCTCCTCGACCCGCCGGCGGCAGTCTTCCACCGTGAGGAAGCGTCCCCCCGCGAACGGGTCGGTGAGGACGCCGTCGCGCGCCCCGACGCGCACCACGAAGTGGCCGGGGAGACCGATGCCGGCGACGAGCGAGCCGGCGCGCCGCCCCACCTCGATCCAGATCGCCGAGAGGAGGATCGGCAGGCCGCGGCGCGAGCCGACGACCTGGTGGAGGAACGAGTTCCTCGGGTCGTAGTAGTCGTCGCGCGTCCCCGCGAAGCCCGCTTCGTGCCCGAGCACGACGGCCAGGACACGGGCTTCCTCGGCCGGACGCACGTAGCCGCGGCGCGGCAGCCTCTCCTCGACGCGCCGCGCCCAGCCGGCGAGGAGCGCGCGGTCTTGGGTGGCGTCGTCCTCGCTGGCGCCCTCGATCGCGTGGAGCGCGGCGACGAGGTTCCCCGAGCCCGCGGCGCCGAGAAAGCGCGCCAGGTCCGCCTCTTCCCTGTCCGACCAGAGCTCCCTCACGACCACGTGACGTGAAGAGTAACGCACGAGGGCCGCGTCTTCGCTGCGTATACTTTCGCCGGTGAGGTCGGCACGGCTCGCGGTCGCGATCGGCGGCGCCGTGCTCGCCGCCGCGTTCCTCGCGCGCATCGCGAACCTCTCGACCGCGTTCGCCGGGGGCCTCGCGCAGTTCCCTCCGCTCGACGACCTCTACCAGTTCAAGCGCTTCGTCTACTCCGTGCGGAACTTCCCGCGCTTCCTCGAGTTCGACCCCGACCGCGGTGTAGCCGGGGAGTTCTGCCACTGGCCGCCGCTCTACCCGCTGCTCGCGGCCTCCGCCGCCCGTCTCGCCTCCGCGCGGACGCCCGCGGAGATCGCAGCCGTCGTCACCTGGATTCCGCCGGTCGTGAGCGCGCTCTTCGCCGGCGTGGTCGCCGGAACGCTGACGCGCCGCTGGGGGCCGGCGGCGGGGCTCGTCGCGGGGCTCGGCCTCGCGTTCAGCCCGCCCTTCCTCGACGTCTCGCGCCTCGGCGACATCGACCACCATTTCTGGGAGCCGCCGCTCCTGACCGCGCTCGTGGGCGCCGCGCTTTCCCTGCGGAAGGCGGGAGAGCGGGACGTCGTCCTCCGCGGCGCGCTCTTCGGCCTCGCTCTCCTCGCCGCTCTCTTCATCCAGACGACGTTCCTCTTCGCCGCGGGAGTCCTCGCGGCGGCGCTTCTCCTCGTCTCTGCCGACGAGCCGCGCACGCTCGCCGCCGCGGCGGTGGGCTATGGAGTCGCGCTCCTCGGCGTCACGGCGTGGCGCCTCGCGCGGCCGCCGGGCATCCCCGACTACGAGTGGTACCTCGGCTGGCCGCAGATCGCGGCGCTCGCGGCCGCCGCCATCGCCTGCGCCGCCGGGGCCGCGCTCGTTCGAGGTCCTCGCACCGCCCGCATCCTCGTTTCCGTCGCGGCCGGCACGGCGGTCGCCCTCGCGGTGCCGCACGCGGCGCTCGGCCTCGTGGACGGCGCCGCGCTCTTCGGCGACCCGTGGATCCGCACGATGGTCGAGTGCCGTTCCGTCTTCGAGAACGAGGCGCCGTGGCGCACGGCGCTCTACGTCTTCGGGGGCGGCGTCCTCCTCCTGCCGGTCCTCCTCTTCGGAGCCGCGCGTGAGAAGAGCCGCGGCCGGCTCCTCTTCGGCCTCGTCGCGCTCGTCTACGTGGCGGCGGCGGTCTCGAGCCTGCGCTTCTCCATCGCGGCCGCGCCCCTCGTCGCGATCTCGGCGGCGGCGGTCGTCGGGGACCTCGTCTTCGCGGCGCCGTCGATCGCCACGCCCTCGCCCAGCGTGCCCCCCGAGGCCGCGCCGATGCTGCGGGTCACGAGCTTCCTCCGCGCCCATCCCGGCGGGCGCGTGCTCGGCCCGCTTTCGTGGGGCCACCTCTTCGACGTGGCGGGGCTGCACCCCGCCGTCCTCGACAACTTCGGCTCGATGATCGGACGCGAGCCGTTCCGGGCCCGGCTCCGCGTCTTCCTTCTCACCGACGAGGCGGCTGTCGCGCGCTGGTGCCGCGCGAGCGGGGTGCGGTGGGTCGTCCTCGAGCCACCGTTCACGGCGCTGCCGCTCGTCGTCGAGTCGCTCGGGGAGCCGCTCCTCCCGTACCTGCGCCCGCCGCCGTGCCCCGGCGGCGCGTTCACGTTCACCCGCAGGACGCAGGCGACGTTCTGGTGGCGTGCGTTCTACGACGGCGGACGCGCGCGGCCGGAGATGGGACGCTTCGGGACTCCGTTCCGGTCGTTCCGCCTCGCCTATCGCGACGCGCAGCCCGCGGGCGTCGGCCCCTACCGCGGCCCGAGCGCGGAGGTGTGGGAGCTCGTCGAAGCGAGTCCCTCCCCGTGAGCGCGCCCCACCGCGTCGTGATCGTCGGCGGCGGCTTCGGAGGCCTCTACGCGGCGAAGACGCTCGGCGGGGCTCCGGTCGCCGTCACGCTCGTCGACCGGCGCAACTTCCACCTCTTCCAGCCTCTCCTCTACCAGGTCGCGACGGGCGAGCTGTCGCCGGCGAACATCGCGTCGCCGCTGAGGGCCGTCCTCTCGCGGCGGCGGAACACGAGGGTCCTCCTCGCGGAGGTGACCGGGCTCGACGCCGCGCGTCGCGCCGTCCTCCTCGCGGACGGTGAGCTGCCGTACGACACGCTCGTCCTCGCGCCCGGCGCGCGGCCGCGCTACTTCGGGCACGATGAGTGGGCGCGCCACGCGCCGAGCCTGAAGACCATCGAGGACGCGACCGAGATCCGGCGCCGCCTCCTCGGCGCCTTCGAGCTCGCGGAGAAGAGACCCGACGCCCGCTCCGCGCTCCTCACGTTCGCCGTCATCGGCGGCGGACCGACCGGCGTCGAGCTCGCGGGAGCCGTGGCCGACATCGCGCGCCACACGCTCCGCCACGACTTCCGGAGCATCGACCCCGGCGACGCGCGCGTCGTCCTGGTCGAGGCGGGCCCCCGCATCCTCGCGAGCTTCCCGGAAGGGCTCGCCGCGAGCGCCGCGCGCGCGCTCGGGAAGCGCGGCGTGGCGATCGTGACCGGCGCGAAGGTGACGTCGATCGATTCGGCGCGCGTCGTCTGGGAGAAGGACGGACGCGAGGAGACGCTCGAGACGAGCGTCGCGCTCTGGGCCGCCGGTGTCGCGCCCTCGGACCTCGCCGAGGTCGTCGCGAAGGCGACGGGCGCGGAGCTCGACCGCGCGGGGAGGATCGTCGTGGCTCCCGACCTGACGATCCCGGGGCACCCCGAGGTCCTCGTGATCGGCGACCTCGCGCGCGTCGACGACGCGCGGGGCGAGCCGCTGCCCGGCCTCGCGCCCGTCGCGATGCAGGAGGGCCGGTATGCCGCGCGCCTCGTCGCGGCGCGGCTCCGAGGGCGCACGCTCCCGCCGTTCCGCTACCGCGACAAGGGGACGCTCGCGACGATCGGCCGCGCGGCGGCGGTCGCCGACCTCGGCCGCATCCGTCTCACCGGCCTCCCCGCCTGGCTCGCCTGGATTTTCATCCACCTGATGTACCTGGTCGAATTCGAGAACCGGCTCCTCGTGCTCCTCCAGTGGGCGTGGAACTACGCGACGTGGAACCGCTCCGCGCGCCTCATCACGGGCGGACGCGGCGGTCAGGGAACGGAGTAGCCGAGCTGCTCAAGGACGGCGCGCGATTCCGCCGTGGTGAGCGCGTCCAGAGCGCGCAGCGCGGCTGCGCGGCTCCGAGATCTCGCGACGAGACCGCCGGAGTAGACGATCGGGTCGTAGAGCTCCGGCGCGACCGCCACGCTCGGGAGCGACCTCGGCACGGTCGGGGCCGCGAGGAATCCGAGATCCGCGTTCCCCGAGCTCACGAACTCCCGCGCCTGCTCGACGTTCTCGGCCTCGACGAGTCTCTCCCTCACGCCGTCGAGGACGCCGGCCCGGGAGAGCGCCTGAATCGCCGCGCGGCCGTACGGGGCGACGCGCGGCGAGGCGATCGCGAGGCGGCGGAACGGGCGCGCGAAGAGGGCGCGCGCGGCCGCCCGGTCCAGCACCTTCGGAAGCGCCAGCTTCGAGACCGGCTCCGCTGCGAGGACGAGCCTGCCGCGCGCGTACGGGCGCACCGTCGCGGCGTCGAGGAGGCCCGATCTCGCGAGGAGCGCGGGCGTCTCCGCGTCGGCAGCGAGGAAGACGTCGAACGGGGCGCCGTTCTCGAGCTGGCGCGCCAGGACGCCCGTCGCCGCGTAGACGAAGACGACCGGCTCCCCCGCGGCCCGCTCGATCGCCTCGCGTCGCTTCTCGAGGACGGGGCGCGTGCTCGACGCCGCGGCGACCGTGAGCGCGAGAAGGGCCGCCAGCTTCAACGCAACGTCCTCTGGCGCAAGATGGTGCGGATGCTAGCGCGGCCTGCTAAAGGAACTGGAATGGCGATTGCACGTCGGGCCGCAGGGAGATGACGGAGATGAATACGAAAAAGAGGCCGGCCCCGCTCTCGCTCGCGGCCTTCGCCCTCGCGGCCTGCGCCGTGCTCGCGGTCCCCGCGGCCGCCCAGCCCGCCGACGATTACGGCGACGTCGACCAGACGGTCGCACGCGTTGCGTACTTCACCGGCACCGTTTCGTACAACCGGGGCGACGACCCGGACGACTGGCAGCCCGCCGGGCTCAATTTCCCGATGACGCTCGGAGACCGGATCTACACCGGCTCCGACTCGCGTCTCGAGCTCCAGATGGGGGGAGCGACGCTCTACCTCGCGCCGCGGACGGACCTCGCCGCGCTGAACCTGACGCGCCAGGTGCGCCAGCTCTCGATCGGCGAGGGCCTCGCGACGTTCCGCATCCGCTCGCTGCCCCAGGACGAGGCGTTCGAGGTCGACACGCCGAACTCGGCCGTCACGTTCGACGGCCCGGGCGAGTACCGCATCCAGGTCGAGGCCGACGGCACGACTCGGGTCTCGGTGTCGCGCGGTTCCGCTCTGGTGGCGGCCGCGGGCGGCGAGGTGCCGGTGCGGGCCGGGGACCTGATGGAGGTCGTCGGCATCGACGCGCCGACGTACGACGTCTACCGGCTCCCGCGCCGCGATTCCTGGGACTTCTGGGTCGAGAGCCGCGCGCGGCGCTTCCGCGACAGCCGCGCCGTCCGCTACGTCTCGAACGACGTCTTCGGCGCGGACGACCTCGACGAGTACGGACGATGGGAGAACGTCCCGGAATACGGCAACTGCTGGTCGCCGAATTCCGTCGCCGCCGACTGGGCGCCGTACCGCGTCGGGCACTGGGTCTGGCAGGACCCGTGGGGCTGGACGTGGGTCTCGACCGAGCCGTGGGGCTGGGCGCCGTACCACTGGGGGCGCTGGGTCAGCTCTCGCTCGCGCTGGTACTGGGTGCCGGTCGGCCCGTCCGTCCGCGTCGCGACCTATTCGCCCGCGCTCGTCGCCTTCGTGGGCGCCGGCGGCGGCTTCTCCGCTTCCCTCTCGATCGGCGGCGGCGGATACGTCGGATGGTTCCCGCTCGCGCCGCGCGATCCGTACGTCCCCTGGTACGGCTCGCGCCGCCGCGACGTCAACGTCACGAACGTGACGTACGTGAACAAGACGTACGTCACGGTCGTCAACCAGAACACGTTCATCTCCGGCGGCGCCGTCGCGGCGAACGTGGTGCGCGAGACGAACGTCGTCCGCCAGATCACCGCGGCGCCCGTCCAGCGCGGGCCGATCCCCGTCGTCCCGACGCGCGGCTCGCTGCGCGTCTCGACGTTCGCGGCCAATACCTCGCTGCAGAGGCCCGCCGCACAGGTTCTCTCGCGGGCCGTCGTCACGCGTCTCGCCCCGCCGCCCGCGCCTCCGACGTTCGAGGCGAAGGCGAGCGCGATCACGGAGAGCCGCGGCGCACCCGTCGCGCCGCAGGCCGCGGCACGTCTGTCGATGGAGACACGCGGCGGCGCCCGGGCCGTGATGCCGATCCGGCCGGTCATCTCCCAGCCGGGACGCGTCGACTTCCGTCCGAAGGAGGGACGCGCCGGCGTCGCGCCCCCGACCGAGGTGAAGGTGACGCGCGGCCGAGCGCTCTCGACGCCGGACCGCCCGCTCGTGTCGGAGCCCCAGGCCGCGACGCGCTCGGAGTCCGCGCCCGCGCCGCGCATCGCGCCCGGCGCCGTGGTCACGGGACCCGCGCGCGGCGGCCCGCCGGAGGCCCGCGGAGCGCCGCCCGAGAAGCGCGGCGCGCCCCCCGAGAATCAGGGCGTGAACCCGAATCAGCCGCGGGAGGAGCGCGGTCGCGTGCTGCCGTCGACCCCCGTGCCGGCGCAGGCCGGAGCTCCCGGCGGACCGCCCGCGGGCCGGCGTGAGCCGCCGGGGCAGGAAAACCGCGACGCCGTTCCGGGACAGTCGCGCGAAGCGCGAGACCGTGACGCGGCCCAGGCGCGCGAGCGCGACGCGGCCCAGGCCCGCGAGCGCGATGCGGCCGCAGCCCAGGCCCGCGAGCGAGACGCCGCGCAGGCGAAGGCGCGCGACGCCGCGCAGGCGCGCGAGCGCGACGCGGCCGCAGCCCAGGCCCGTGAGCGCGACGCGGCCGCGGCCCAGGCCCGCGACCGAGACGCCGCTCAGGCGAAGGCGCGCGACGCCGCACAGGCGCGCGAGCGCGACGCGGCGCAGGCCCGCGAACGCGACGCGGCAGCGGCGCAGGCTCGCGAGCGCGAGGCCGCTCAAGCCCGCGGGCGCGACGCGGCCCAGTCCAAGGCGCGCGAGGAAGCGCAGGCCCGCGAGCGCGACGCTGCCGCCCAGACCCGCCAGCGCGACGCGGCCGATTCTCAGGCAGCCGAGCGCGCGCGGCGGGAGCAAGAGGTCCGTTCGCGTTCCGCCGAGCGGCCCACCGCGCCCCCGGCCGCGGCCCCCCGCGCCGAAGCTCCTCCGCGCGCCGAGGCGCCCCCGGCGCGCGCCGAGGCCCCCCCGAAGGAAGGGCCGCCACGACGCGAGGAGCCGAAGGGGAAGCCGAACCAGCCGCCCGAAAAAGGCAAAGTGAGGCCGACGCCGAAGCCCGAATGACGCCGCTCCGCGGCGGCCGCGCTCTCCGAAGGGAGTCGCGCGGCCGCTCGCGGTAAGCTGGCCGCTCGAGGTGCCGCTCATCTCCACCGCTCAGGCGCCAGGCCCACGACCCGTCCCGAAGCAGCGGCGAACCCGCACGGCTTTTGGTCTCTTCATCGACTGGACTTACGTCTCGCGCCGCACCGCGTTCCTCTTCGTGCACCGAGCGCCACCAAGCGCGCGGAGCGGGCGATCTCCGCCGCGGCGGAGGCCCTCGCCGCGGTGGAAGGGCGCTCCGACTCGGCGCGCCTGCGCACGCGCCTCGCCGACGCCGGTCGCGAGCTCGTCGCCGCGCGCGGCGCGCTCCTGTCCGAGCGCCCGGACGAGGCGATCCAGCACGCGATCGCTTCGCGCGCGATCTCGCAGAAGCTCCTCGAGGGCTCGACCGGCTGGGACGCGACGCTCGTCGACGCCGAAGGCCGGGTGCAGGTCCAGAAGGCGGGGCACACGAGCTGGGAAGGGGGCACGCCGGGCACGAAGCTCTGGGAGGGCGACTTCGTGAAGACCGGGCCCTCGGGCTCGGCAGAGGTGATGTCGGCGGACGGCACCGTCTACGGCATCCGCTCCGACACGCTCTTCGAGGTGCGCCGCACGCGGATGTCGGGCGAGGCGCGCGCGGGCTCGGAGGTGAAGGTCGTGGCGGGCGCGATCTCCGCGGCGACGGGGGTGACGAACTCCACGATCGTCACCGACAGCGGCACGACGAAGGTCGGCTCGAAATCGCGCGGCTCGGTGGAGGTGGACGCCGCGAAGGAGACGCGCGTCCTCCTCTTCGACGGCTCGGCGCGCGTCGCGACCAGCAAGGGAAACGTCGAGCTCGGGGCGCGTGAGTCCGTGCGCGTCGGCTCCGCGGGCGAGCTGCGCCCCGAGCGTCTCAAGCTGCCCGAGCCGCCGCGCCCGCTCCGGCCCGACGACGACGCCGTCTTCAACGGCGCGTCCGCCGGCCGCATCCCGATCGCGTGGACGAAGGTGGCGAACGCGCTCGGCTACCGCTTCCAGATCGCGAAGAGCCGCTTCTTCATGCCCGAGTCGATCCTGGTCGACGTGCCGAAGCGGACGAAATCGGAGGCTGCCATCGCGGTGAATGACGAGGGCTCGTTCTTCTGGCGCGTCGCCTCGCTCGGTCCGGGCGATGCGAGCTCGGAGTGGTCGCCGTACAGGCGCTTCCGCGTGGCGACGGTGGTGGACGAGACGACGAAACCGCCCGAGCTGGCCCAGCTCACCGCGCGCGTCATCGGCGGCGACCTCGTCGAGGTCTCCGGGAAGACGGACCCGGGCGCGCACGTCCTCGTGAACGGCGAGCGCGCCGAGCCCGCGCGCGACGGCGCCTTCCGGAAGATCGTGACGCTGCGCGGAGGCGGGGCCGGCATCGCGGTGAAGGCCACGAACGGCGCCGGCCTCACGACGGCCCGCAGCCTCGCGGTCCCCGTCCGCGTCGAATAGCTCGCCTTCGTTGCAGTTTTTACCGCAGCGCCGGGAGCGCTCCGCGTTCCATCTCCGCGGGGCGCGTCTGGTACATGGCTTGCTCCCCGGAACGCTCGTACCGAGCTTGTCCGCGCGCCAGCGCGGAATCGATTTCGTTCGTGCGGAGGGCAAGTGAGCTCAGCCAGGACCTCGTCGAGCGTCGCGGCCTCGGCCGCTCTCGTCGCCTTCTCGCTCGCCGCTCCTCGCGCCTCCGCAACGCCCTCGGACGCCCGCATCTCTCCCGGGGCCGCGAAGCAGATCGCGGCGCTCCTCGCAGAGAAGGAATCGCGGACGCCGGCTCAGAGGAAAATCGACTCCGGGCTCCTGCGCGCGATCCGCGAGAGCCGCGGCGAGCCGATGGCTGCCGGCATCTCGCTGCCGCCGGTGACCGGCGTCGTGGACGCCGCGGGACGCGTCTCGCTGGCGATCAACGCGACCGTCTCCGACGAGCTCCTGAAGAGGCTCGACGCCCTCGGCGCGCGCGGCGTGGCGGCGCACGCCGAGTACCGCGAGGTGCTCGCCACGCTCGACGCGCAAGAGGTGGAAGCGATCGCGGCGATACCGGACGTGGCCCGCCTACGGCGCGCCGGTTTCCGAAGGCGATCGCACGCACACGGCGTACGGCGCGCGGCATACGTACGGGTACGACGGCACGGGCGTGAAGATCGGCGTCCTCTCCGACAGCGTCGACTTCCTGACGCGCTCGCAGCTCTCCGGCAACCTCGGCTCCGTCACGGTCGTGCCCGGGCAGTCGGGTGTGCCGGGCGCGGGCGAGGGGACCGCGATGCTCGAGATCATCCACGACCTCGCGCGGGGCGCTCAGCTCTTCTTCGCGACCGCCGGCACGAGCCCGGCGACGATGGCCGCGAACATCCAGACGCTCCGCACGACGTACGGCTGCGACATCATCGTGGACGACTGGTTCTACTACGACGAATCGCCGTTCCAGGACGGCCCGATCGCGCAGGCCGTCAACACGGTGACGGCGGCCGGCGCGATCTACATTTCCACGGCGCAGAACGACGGCAACCTCGACGCGTCTTCATCCGGCACCTGGGAGGGCGACTTCGCGGACGGCGGCACCCTCGCGAGCCTGCCGGGCGGTGGAGCAGGAGGCACGGTGCACGACTTCGGGAGCGGCGCGCAGTCCGACCTCGTGACTCAGGGCTCGGGCTATCGCTATGCGCTCTTCTGGTCCGATCCGCTCGGCGCGTCGAGCAACGACTACGACCTCTTCATCCTCGACTCGACGCTTTCGACCGTCCTCGATTCCTCGACGAACGTGCAGAGCGGCAGCCAGGACCCGTACGAGCGCGCGCTCTCCCGCTACGTGACGTCGAACGACCGGATCGTCGTCTTCAAGCACACGAGCGCGGCGAGCCGCTTCCTCCACGTCGTGGCGTTCCGCGGCAAGCTCGCGGCGGCGACGGCCGGCGCGATCAAGGGTCACGCGGCCGCGGCGGACGCGATCGCGACGGCGGCGACGACCGCGATCGGCCCGTATCCGAATCCGTTCACCGGCGCGGCCGTCGTCGAGACGTTCAGCTCCGACGGTCCGCGGCGCATGTTCTACGACGCCGGCGGCACCGCGTACACGCCGGGCAACGTCTCGTCGACCGGCGGCATCGTCCGCCAGAAGCCCGACTTCACCGCCGCGGACGGCGTCTCGACGTCGATCCCCGCGTTCACGTCTTACTACGGCACCTCGGCCGCGGCGAGCCACGCGGCGGCGATCGCCGCGCTCTTGAAGTCGGCGCAATCGTCGTTGACGGCTGCGCAGATGAAGGCGGCGCTCGCTTCGAGCGCGATCGACATCATGGCGCCCGGCTTCGACCGCGACTCGGGGAACGGCGCAATCATGGCGCAGGCGGCGGTGGCGTCGCTCGCGCCGGCGGCCGTCGCGAACCTCTCGATCACGGGACTCTCTTTCCTGGAGGGGCCGGGCTCGAACGCCGACGGCGGCATCGAGCCGGGCGAGACGGGGCGCCTCTTCGTCACGCTCGCGAACGGCGGCGCCGTGAACGCGACGTCCGTCTCCGCCACTCTCGCTCTCGCGACGCCGGTCGCCGGCGTCAGCGTCTCGGGACCCGGACCGAGCACGATCGGCACCGGCACGATCGCGCCGAGCGCCTCCGCTGCGAACGGCACCCCGTTCACGATCTCTCTCGGCGGGAGCGTGCCGTGCGGCCAGGCGCTCGACCTCGTCCTCACGGTGTCGTTCGGCGGCGGCCCCTCGGGCGCGAGCCCGCTCTCGCTCGGCTTCCGCGGCGAGACCGGCGCGCCTTTCCTCGCGATCAAGACGTCGCTCGACCCGTCGCCTCCGTCATCGGCGTCGCTCTACACCGCCGCCTCGGGGACGCAGACGGGTCGCCTCGCCGCGAACGAGCGCGTCTCGACCTGCGAGAACCCGAAGACGACGCCCGGCCTCGCCACCGCGAGCGGGGCGCGCCGCTACGACGCCTTCACGCTGACGAATACCTCCGCGAGCGACCGGTGCATCACGGTGACGCTCTCGAGCTCCTGCAACGTGAGCGCGGGGACACAGCTCTACGTCGCCGCGTACGACGCCGCCGGCTTCGACCCGAGCGACCCATCGACGCATTACCTCGCCGACGCGGGCGTGGCGACGCTCGGGGTGGACGAGACATTCTCGGTGGACGTCCCGGCGTCGACCGCGTACACGGTCGTGGTCTCCGAGATGAACCCCGGCGCCACGAATTCGCAGGCATGTCCCTACACGCTCACGATCGATGGGCCGCCCTGCCACGGACTCGGCGGCTTGCACGGCGATGCGAACGGCGACGCCGTCCGCGACGTGCAGGACGTCTTCTACCTGATCAACTACCTCTTCGCGGGCGGTCCGGCGCCGGTCGGCTTCGCCGACGTTAACGGCGACGGCGTCGCGACGGTCAACGACGTCTTCTACCTGATCAACTATCTCTTCGCGGGGGGGCCGGCGCCCGTCTGAGATTCATCAATGGCACCAGCGGCTCGCGAGCGCGACGAGCGCCTCCGGGTCGATCGGCTTCCGCAGGACTTCCGTCCCCTCGAGCTCGCCGCGGCGGGAGTCGATCTCGGCGGAGGCGCTGATGACGACCGTCGGGATCGCGGCGAACGCCGGGTCGTTCCGCTGCGCCTTGCGGAACTCGAAGCCGTTCATCACCGGCATCAGCAGGTCGAGGAGGATCACGCCGGGCCGCCGCCCCGTCCGGAGCGCCGCGAACGCCTCTTCGCCGTTCGAGGCCGTGGCGACCGGGAAGCCGGCGTCGGCGAGGATGTCGGCGAAGGCGCCCCTCAGGTCCGCGTCGTCGTCGACGACGAGGACGCCGCGCGATTCCGCCGGACGCGCCGCTTCGGGCGCCAGCGCGACGGTGAACGAGAACCGGCTGCCGCGCCCGGGCGACGACTCCACCGCGACCTCGCCGTCGTGCGCCTCGACGAGCGCCTTCACGATGGAGAGCCCGAGCCCGACCCCTCCTCGCGTGCCGCCCGGCCCCCTCCAGTAGCGGTCGAAGAGGTGCGGGACCTCGTCGTCCGGGATGCCGGGACCGAGGTCCTCGACCGTGACGCGCGCGCGCCCCGCCGCCTCCTCCGCCAGGAGCGTGACGGTGCCCTCGTCGGGGCTGAACTTGATCGCGTTGCCGAGGAGGTTCGAGAGGATCTGCAGCATCCGCTCGCGGTCGGCGAGGACGCGGAAGCCGTCGGGGACGGACGTCGCGACGCGCAGCTTCTTCTGCTCGGCGAGCGGCCGGAGCATCTCGACGCTCTCGTCGGCGAGCGAGCGGAAGTTCTCGGGGCGGCGCGAAAGGACCAGCTTGCCGGCGTCCAGACGCGCCAGGTCGAGGAGGTCGCGGATCAGCCAGTTCATCCGGTCCGCGCTCCTGAGAATCGTCTCGACCGGCCGGACCAGCCGCGACGCGGCGGGGTCGGCCGCCGCTTTTCGCTGGAGGAGCGCGGCGCTCGTGACGATCGCGCCGAGCGGGTTACGCAGGTCGTGCGAGACGATCGCCACCAGGTTCTCGCGCGCCCTCGCCGCCTCTTCGGCCGTGACGCGCGCCCTCTCCGCCCTCTCGAAGAGGCGCGCCCGCTGGAGCGCCTGCGCGCACAGGCGCGCCGCGAGGAGGAGGAACGAGCGGTCCGCCTCCTCGAAGACGCGAGCCACGTCGAAGCTGAAGACGAGGACGCCGAGGCTCCGCCTCTCGGCGACGAGCGGGAGCGCCGCGACGGACGTCTCCGGCCGCCGCCTGCGCGCGGAGGCGGCGAGATCGGGATACCGCTCGGCGATCTCCTTCGTGGAGGAGGCGAAGACGGGCTCGAGGCGCGACTGCGCCTCCAGGATCGGCATGGGCATCGGGTCGGCGAGGGACACGCGTGCGAAGCGCGCCGCGTTCTCCGGCGCATAACCGACCGCGAGCGCGAGCTCGAGCGTCTCCTCGTGGAGGAGCCAGAGCGCGCCCGTCACCGCCCCGACCGCCTGGGCGAGCGGCTCGACGACCGCCCTCACGACGTCGTCCGCCGTCGTCGCGCGAGAGAGGGCTTCGCTGATCGCGAGGAGCTGCTCCGTCCGCTCGGCGCCCTTCTTGAAGCGCGTGATGTCGGCGAAGACCGCGATGGCGCCCTCGCATCGGCCGTCTTCGCCGGTGATCGGCGCGCCGCTCGCGAGGAGAACGCCGAACGTGCCGTCGAACCGCTGGAAGCGGATCTCCTCGGGCTCCGTCGCCGCGCCGGTCGCGAGGCAGCGCGCCATCGGCCAGTCCTCCGGCGCGTAAGGGCGGCCGTCCGGGTGGAAGCCGCGGTATCTGTCCCATTCGGCGACCGAGCTCGCGGAGGCGCTTCCCGCCCAGATCTTCTCGGACGCCCGGTTCTGGAGCACCAGCCGCCCGTTCGAGTCGCAGACGATGAACCCGTGCGGGCTCTCTTCGAGTATCGCCTCGAGCATCCGGCGGTCCGGGCCGTCGAGCGCGCGCAGGCGCTCGATCTCGCGCTTCAACGCCTCGATCTCGGGCGCGGGCGCCGGGTCGTCGTCGGG
>WNFL01291964.1_pt1 | contig 30339 bp, 29 predicted proteins | sample 5400361 | NCBI WGS metagenome assembly WNFL01 (sample SAMN13153351, study PRJNA577476) | soil metagenome | isolation source: 40 cm soil on Douglas fir-dominated hillslope | place: USA:California | collected 2013-09-17
CGGTTCTCCAGCCGGCTCAGGAGCCGTACCACCGGCCACAGCATCAGGAAGTACACGATCGCCGCGACCACGATGGGCGTCGGATTGTAGGTGAGGCTCTGCGCCTGACGCGCCTGGTAGAGGAGCTCGGGCACCGCGACCACGCTGCCGAGCGAGGTGAGCTTCACGACCTCCAGAGTGTTGGAGAGGAGATCGGGCAGCACGTTCCGCACCGCCTGGGGCAGCACCACGTAGGCCATGGCCTGGAGACGGGAGAGACCGGTGGAGCGCGCGGCCTCGATCTGCCCGGCCGGCACCGAGTCGATGCCCGCTCGCAAGATCTCGCCGTAGTAGGCGCCGGTGTTGAGGAAGAAGGCGATCGCCACGCAGACGAAGCCGCCGAGCTCGAGCCCGGCGAACGGCAGGCCCGCGAACAGGAGGATCAGGAGCACCAGGGGCGGAAAGGCGCGGAAGAAATCGACCCAGGCCATGAGCGGCCAGCGCACCGCCGGGTTCCTCACGCTGGCCAGCAGCGCGAGGATCAGCCCCCCGAGCAGGCCGAGCGGCACCACGAGCAGCGACAGCAGCACGGTGTTCCACAGCCCCGCCCGCACGATCGGCCAGGACGCGACGATGATCTCCGGATTGAAGAAGGTCTGGATCATCGCTTCCACGCGAACCTGGTCTCGATCCAGCGGGCCGCGACCACGACGGGGAAGAACAGCACCAGGTAGGCCGCGGCGCCCATCATCAGCGGGGACGGGTTGTAGGAGTTCGACATCGCCGAGCTGGCCTGTCCGAGGATCTCGGTGACCGCGACGACGGTGCCGAGCGCGGTGCCCTTGGTGATGGCGATGGTCCGGTTGGTGAGCGGCGGGATCGTCAGCCGGACGGCCTGCGGCAGCACGACGTTGAACAGGGTCTGGCCGAACGAGAGACCGGTGGAGCGGGCGGCCTCCCACTGGCCCCGGGCCACCGAGGTGATCCCGGCCCAGAAGATCTCCTCGGAGAAGGCCATCAGCACCAGGGCGAGCGATAGCCAGGTCGAGACGAAGCCGGACGGGGAGACGTCGACGCTCGGCAGGCCGAAGTAGATCAGCACGATGACGACCAGCGGCGGCAACGAGCGGAACAGGTCGACGACGGCGATGATCGCCCAGTTGAGTGGCCGGACGCCGAGGCTGCGGAGCAGGGCCAGGGCCAGCCCGGCCGCGATCCCGGTGACCACGACGAGGAGGGCCAGCTCGATCGTGACCACCACGCCGGACAGGATGTCGGGCAGGTACTTGAGCATGACCTTGCCGTTGAAGAACGTGTCGGCGAAGCGGTCCCAGCGCGACACCTCAGTGCCGCTGGATCTGGCCGATGAAGCTGCGGGTGCGCTCCTGCGCGGGGCGCTCGAAGATCGCGGCGGGCGGCCCTTGCTCCACGATGGCGCCCTCGTCCATGAACAGGACCCGGTCGGCCGCGTTGCGGGCAAAGCCCATCTCGTGGCTGACCACGATCATGGTCATGCCGCTCTCGCGGAGGGAGCGCATGACCTCGAGCACCGAGCCCACCAGCTCGGGATCGAGCGCGCTGGTCGGCTCGTCGAACAGCATGACCCGCGGCTCGAGCGCGATCGCGCGCGCGATGGCCACCCGCTGCTGCTGGCCGCCCGAGAGCTGCCCGGGCGTGTGGTCGGCGCGGTCGGCCAGGCCGACCCGCTCCAGGGCGGCCCGGCCCAGCGCCTCCGCGTCGGCGCGCGGCTTGCCCGCGACCTTGCGGAGCGCGAGCGTGACGTTGCCGAGCGCGGTCATGTGGGGATAGAGGTTGAAGGACTGGAACACCATGCCGATGCGCTGGCGGGCGTGGTTGATGTCGGTCCGCGGGTCGAGCATGTCGATGCCGTCCACCACCACCGTGCCGGAGGACGGCTCCTCCAGCCGGTTGAGGCAGCGCAGCAGGGTCGACTTGCCCGATCCCGACGGCCCGATGACGAACACCAGCTCGCGCTCGGCCACCGTGAGGTCGACGCCCTTCAGGACGTGGAGCGCGCCGAAATGCTTGTGGATGCCGCGCGCGTCGACGATCGGGCGGCCCATTCGCTCAGGTCAGTTGCACCTGAGCTCGTGGGGCGTCGGATCGTAGCCCGGCATGCCCGGGACGCCGTAGCCCGGGGTGATCACCACCTCGAGGCCGTCGGCCGGCGGCTTGCGGCCGAACCATTTCTCGGACATCTTGGCGATCGTGCCGTCCTTCTTCATGCAGTCGAGCGCGTCCTGGAGCTCGGCGCGGAGCTTCGGGTTGCTCTTGGGCACCGGGGCGGCCCAGTGGGCGCGCGTGTCCTTGAGCTCGAGGTCGGCCACGAACTGCGGGTTCTTGGACGCCGCGTAGACGATGGTGGTGTTGCCGCCGAGGGTCGCGTAGGCACGGCCCGAGAGGACGGCCTGGGTGGCGTCCGGCTGGGTGTCGTAGACCTGCACCGCGAAGCCGTGCTCGGCGGCCTTGGCCTTGGACAGCGTCTCGTAGGGCGTGCCCTTGTTGACCGATACCGCCTTGCCCTTGAGGTCGCCCCAGTCCTTGATCGGCTCCGAGCCCTTCTTGATGCCGAACTGGTACGCGGTCCAGAGATAGCCGGCGGTGAACAGCATGTTCTCCGCGCGCTCCCTGGTCACCGTCGTCGGCGCCGCGATGAAGTCGTAGCGGCCGGACTGCATGCCCGGGATGAGGGTGGAGAAGCTCACCGCGTCGATCGTGATCTCCCGCTTCATGCGGCGCGCGACCTCGGTGAAGAGGTCGATCTGGAAGCCCTCGACCCCGCCGCCCAGCTTGGGCATCGCGTGCGGGGCGAAGGTGCCGTCCACGCCGGTCTTGAGGGGAGGGAGCTTGTCCTGGGCGAGCGCGGGACCCGCGTAGAGAAGGACTGCCACCGCCATGGCGGCGAAGCGACGTGCCATCATCATGAGCCTCCCAAGGGAATTGTGGTCGTGTGGCGTGGATAAGATGCCACGCTTACGCGTCAAAGTGACCATCTTCGGTGGCGACCGGCGGGCGCCGGGCCACCAGAAACACCCCGCCGGAAGCCACCACGAAGCCGATCACGGCCAGCGGGGTGAGGCGTTCGCCGAAGAGCGTCCATCCGAGCAGCGCCACCGTCCCCGGGATCAAGTAGAAGTTGGCCGCCACGCGGCCGGCGGTCCCGTTGGTCAGCATGTAGTAGTAGAGGACCATGGCCCCGATCGACACCGCGAGGACGTTCCAGACGACCGCGGCCACCGCCGGGCACGTCCACACCGCGTGCGGGCGCTCGAACACGATGGTCAGCCCGAGCGTCAGGATCGCGGCCGCGCCGAGCTGCACCGCGGTCGCCGGGATGAGTGGCACGGCGCGGCCGAAGCGGCCGAAGTAGACCGTGCCCGCCGCGAGGCCGGCTGCGCCCACGAGCCCCAGCCGGACCGCCCCCCAGGCCGCGGGGCCTTCGAACGCCCGCGGCGCCACCACCAGGAGCACGCCGACCACGCCCAGGGTCAGGCCGAGCCACTGCCGCGGACCGAGACGCTCCCCGAGGAGCGGTACCGCCGACGCCGCGATCAGCATCGGGCTCAGCGTCTGCAGCAGGGCCATGACCGCCACGTTCTCGGTGACCATCCCGACGTGGAATGCCGAGAGGGTGACCCCGTTGACGAGGGCGCCCGCGATCGCCAGGTGATGCCAGCGGCCGCGAAGCGGGGCCAGGGACTGGCGGCGGACGGCGAGGACCAGGCCGAGCAGGGCGGCCGCGGCCACCAGCCGGATCGCGACGAAGAGCAGCGGGGATACCTGGGCCAGCCCCACGCGAGCGGTGACGAACGACGAGCTCCAGAGGAGAATGAAGGCGTACGGGGCGGCCCGCGCGCCGGCGCTAGCCATGACCGTCGCTCATCCCGCGGGGCCGCGCGGCCGCGTGTTGCTCCGCCGATCGTTGTAGACTCGGGCCACCGAGGGTGTCGGACACGCCGAGTGAGGAGGGAGACCGTGAGCACCTCGCATGACAAGTACGTGGCCCTGCAACGCCACCGGAACGCGATGCCCCTGGCGCTCGATCCCCGGACCACCGCGCTGGTGATCGTCGACATGCAGGAATACTTCCTGAATCCCGCCTCCCCGTTCTCCCGGTCCTGCGAGCGCGTCGTCCCCGGCGTGATGGGGCACTTCCAGGAGCGCGGCCGGGGAGTCGTCGAGCCGGCGCTCCGGCGACTGCTCGACTTCTTCCGCGCCCACGCGCTGCGCGTCGTCTACACCACCGTGGCCTCCGAGCTGCCCGATGGCCGCGACCTGATGCCGATCTTCCAGCAGCGCAACGCGGCCAGCCGTGACGCGGTCGGCGACGCGGCCATTCCCCCTCGAGCCGACCCGTGGGCCCGCATCGTGGCGGCGCTCGAGCCGCGACCGGGCGAGCTCGTGGTGAACAAGACGACCTACGGCACGTTCAACTCGACCGGGCTCGATCACGCCCTCCGCTCGCTCGGCGTCACCACGCTCGTGGTGGGCGGGGTGGTGACGAACGTCTGCGTGGAGACCACGGCCCGGGACGCCGCCGACCGCGGGTACGACGTCGTGGTGCTCGACGACGGGTGTGCCGCCTTCTCTCCGGAGATCCACGAGGCCACCTTGCTCTCGTTCCAGGGTCCCTTCGGCCGGGTCCGGACGAGCGACGAGGTGCTCACGCTCCTGGAGACCGGGGCGCTCTCGCGCCGCTAGTCGAAGCTCACGATCTCGATCCAGTTCGAGCCCTTGCCGGTCGGGTACTTCTCCCGCAGCGACAGGGCGCCGGTCCCGGGGTCGATCGCGTAGACCGAGATGGTGTCGGATTTCTCGCCGGACACGATCATGGTGTGGCCCTTGGGGTCGATGGCGAAGCCGCGCGGCTGGGGCTCGGTCGGCGTGGTCGAAAGATACGTGAGCTTGCCGGTGGCCGGATCCACGCCGAGCGCGCCGAGCGAGCTGCTGGTCCGCTCCGCCGCGTAGAGGAACTTGCCGTCCGGAGTGAGGTGCAGGTCGGACGCCCACACGTCGTTGTCGACGTTGCGACCCGGCGAGGGCCGGGGGGCGCCGGGGCCGAGCTTGGTATCGGGCGGCAGCGCCGAGGCCGAGCTGACCTCGGTCAGCCCGCCCGTCTTCGCGTCGAGCGAGAGCGTGGTCACCGTCGCGGTCAGCTCGTTGAGCAGGTAGGCGAATCGATTGTCCGCCGACATGATGATGTGGCGCGGGCCGGAGCCGGCCTTCAGCTGCACCACCGGCGGGGTGTTGGCGGTCAGCCGGCCGGTCTTCGCGTCGAAGCGGAACTGGAAGACCTGGTCGGTGCCCAGGTGAGGCACGAAGACGAAGCGGTTGGTGTTGTCGGTGATGATGGAGTGGGCGTTGCGCGCCGTCGGGATCACCTGCCGCGGATCGGACACGGTGCCGTCCTTCCCGATCGCGTTGACGCTGACGAGGTTGCCGCCGTAGGACGCGCCGAGCAGGAAGCTCCCGGTCCGGTCCACCCGGATGTACGGGAGGCTCTCCGCGAGGGCCGCGCCCGACCGCTTGCTCAGCACGCCGGTCGTCCGGTCGATGGCGTAGGTGATCACCGCGAACGGCTTCGAGCGCACCGCCGCGTAGAGAAAGCGCCGGTCGGGGCTCACGCTCATCGGCATCACCGGCTTCCCGGCCGCGACGCGCGCGCCGGGCAGGAGGCTCCCGTCGGGCCGCAGCGTATACATCCCGATGTCGCCGTCCTCGGCGTTCGACACGTAGACGAACGTGGCCGCGTGGGCGGCGCCGGGGAGGGTCATGAGCGCGGCCAGCGTGATCCCGGTCGCGAGGCTTGCAAGGGTCTTCGCCATGTCTCTTCTCCTCTCATGGACGGTGCGGGTCGACTCTTCCGTACCACACACTCCCCCCGAAGGTGGTGACGAAGATCCAGGCCGGGTCACGGGGGTCGACGATCACGCGGTGGGCCCACTTGAAGTCGAACCCGGGAATGCGCGTCCAGGTCTCGCCGCGATCGGTGGATCGCCAGGCCGAGGCCTCGAAGCCCGCCGCGTAGAGCACGCGGGGGTCGTGCGCGCTCACCGTGACGTCGTAGACGTGCTGGTCCTGCGCGAGCACGCGGCGCCACGTCGTGCCGGCGTCGGTGGAGAGATAGATGCCTCCGTCCTCCGCGCCCTGTACGGTATTCCGCGCCCAGGCGGCCAGGTAGAGGCGGCCGGGTTCGCGTGGGTCGATGGCGAGACCGCTGGGACCGTTGACGCCGTGGGGCAGGGGCACGCGGGTCCAGCGCTCGGCGCCGTCGGTCGAGCGATACAGCGCGCCATCTCCGGCGTTGGCGAAGCTCCCGTCGTCGCTGCGGCGGGCGACCACCAGGTACAGCGTGCCCTTGGGGTCGCGGGCGAGCCGCCAGGCGAACGGCTGCTCGCCCGCGATGCCCGCGTTCTTGAGGGCCCAGCGCTCTCCCCCGTCCGTGGATTTGAACACGCCCCGCCCGAAGCCGGTGACGTAGAGCGCGCCGCCCGGATCGCGCAGGATGTGGGTCGCGGCGATCGGCGGCATGCCGGTGCTCTGCACGCGCCATGTCCGCCCGCCATCGTCGCTGCGCAGGACGCCCCCATCGTAGGTCTCGGGCGATCGACCTCGCCACATCTTCGGCCGCGGCAGGTCGTGCACCGCGCTCATGGCTGCCCACATCCGACCCCGGACGGTCGGGTCGAATTCCATCCAGTACGTGGTGTTGACCCACGAGCCCGGCACCCCGCGGCGGGTGGCGCTGTACCAGCTGGCCCCGCCGTCGTCGCTGGCGAAGAGCCCGATATCCGTGTAGCCGATGAACATGTGCCGGGGATCGAACGGATCGAAGTGCACGCCGTAGCTGGTGGTGACGTCGAGACCGGTGGTTTGCCAGGCGCCATCGGGGGTGGGCGTCGAGTAGACCGCCTCCCAGGACGCCCCCCCGTCGAGCGTGCGGAGCGTACGCCCGTAGTCGGTGGCGTACACGACGTCGGGGCTGCCCGGCGCGACCGCGAGCCCCAGCGGATTGCCGACCCACTCCGCATTGAAGACCTCGGTGAGCCACGCGTCCCGAACGTTGCGCCAGACGGGCGTCCACCGGCGACCGCCGTCGATGGTCTTGGCGACGCCCCTGGTCGCGCGGATCGGCGCCCGGAGGTCCGAATAGGAGACGTACGCGACGTCGGGCTGCTGGGGGCTGGCCGCGATGGCGGTGGCACGCCCTCCGAAGCCGGGCAGGAACGACGTTCGCCAGGAAATGCCGCCGTCGCCCGACACAAGGATCCGGCCGGCCGAGGTCGCGTAGAAGTGCGGCGGAGTTCCCGTGATGTCGGTGAAGGCGCCGGGGGAGGCGCCGGTACGCCAGCCCCCGGCCTGCCGGCGATAGATGGCGTCGGGCCCGGCCACGTACAGGCTGCGGTCGGCCTTGCTCGAGCGGGGGTCGATCCAGATCCGTCGTCCGGGGGCGGGCAGGTCGGCGGACTTGCGCCAGGTGGCGCCGCCATCGGCAGACGTCCACAGGGCGGCGCCGATCGCGAGGTACAGGACGCGGGAGTCGGCGGGATCGATGGCCAGCGCCCCGACGTCGCCACGCGGCTCGCTGCCCCCGTGAAGCGTGAGCGACGCGTGGTCGTCGCCCATCGTGATGCGGGCGACGGTGCTCGGAAGGAATCGCGCCCAGGTCGACCCGCCGTCCGCGCTGCGAAACAGCGCACCCGCCTTCGCGTAGATGACGCGCGGGTCGATCGGATCGAAGACAAAGAACTGGGCGGCCGTGCCCAGGTTGAAGCCGCGCCAGCGGCCTCCGCCATCGGCGGTGATGTAGTTGCCGGTCATGTCGCAGGCGACGAGGGCGGTACGCGGGTCATGGGGGCTGACGGTCGGGTGGAACAACGCACCGCCTCCGCCCGGACCGATGATGCGCCAGCGATCCTCCGTCGTGGCGGATCCGGTCAAGGTGAGGCCGGCGGCCAGCACCAGGATCAGGCGTGTCCCCGGGATGCGACTCATCGGCCTCCATGGTCGCACGAGGCCGGATCGGTTCGAGGGACTAGCCGAGAAGGGCGCGCAGATGATCGCGATTCATGCGCGAGATGACGCCGAGGTCGATGCCCTTGGGGCAGGCCGCCTCGCACTCGCCGTGGAGCGAGCAGGCGCCGAAGCCCTCTCGGTCCGCGGCGGCCACCAGGCTGCGGCCGCGGCGCGCGCGCTCGGGCTGGCCCTGCGGCAGGAGGCCGAGGTGGGTGAGCTTGGCCCCCACGAAGAGCGCGGCGGCGCCGTTGGGGCAGGCCGCCACGCAGGCGCCGCAGCCGATGCACGCGGCCGCGTCGAGCGCCCTCTCGGCCACCGCGCGCGCGACCGGGATGGTATTGGCCTCGGGCGCGCTGCCCGCCCGGACCGAGACGTAGCCGCCGGCCTCCATCACGCGGTCGAGCGCGCCGCGGTCCACCACGAGGTCGCGGACGACCGGGAAGGCGCCGGTCCGGAAGGGCTCCAGGGTAACGGTGGCGCCGTCGCGGAACGCGCGCATCGGGAGCAGGCACGTGGTGGTGCCGGGCAGGGGCCCGTGTGGGCGGCCGTCCACCACGATGCCGCAGGCCCCGCAGATCCCTTCGCGGCAGTCGCTGTCGAAGGCCACCGGCGGCTCGCCGCTCGCGGCCAGCCACTCGTTCAGGCCGTCGAGCGCTTCGAGCAGGGTCGCCTCGGGGCTCACGTCGTCGAGCGCGTAGCGGACGAAGCCGCCCGCCTCCCGCGCGTCGCGCTGGCGCCAGACGCGGAGCGTGATCTTCATCGGGTCCTCATCGATACGACCGCTCGTGCAGCGCGAGCGACTCGAACTCGAGCGGCTCCACGAGGCGCTCGGGCGCCCGTCCGGGCGCGGCCGGCATCCAGGCCGCGACGTGGGCGAACCGCTCGTCGTCGCGCCGCGCCTCGCCGTCGGCGGTCTGGTACTCCACCCGGAAGTGACAGCCGCAGGATTCCTCCCGGGCGAGCGCGTCGCGGCACATCAGCTCGCCCAGCTCGAGGAAGTCGGCCACCCGGCCGGCGCGCTCGAGCTCCTGGTTCATCTCGCCGGTTTCCCCGGGCACGGCCAGGTCCTGCCAGAACGCCTCGCGCAGGGCCGCCACCTCGTCGATCGCCTTGGCGAGCCCCTCGCGGCTGCGCTCGATCCCGCACGCCTCCCACAGCACGCGGCCGAGCGCGCGGTGGAAGTGGGTGGCGGTGCGCCGGCCGCCCAGGCCGAGCAGCGTCCCCACGCGCGTCCGCACGTCGGCCACCGCCGCGCGTGCCTCGGGGCCGTCCTCGGCGACGGCGCCGAGCCGCGCCCCGTCGAGGTAGCCGGCCAGCGTGTAGGGCAGGATGAAGTAGCCGTCGGCCAGCCCCTGCATCAGGGCGCTCGCGCCGAGCCGGTTCGCGCCCTGGTCCGAGAAGTTCGCCTCGCCGATGACGAAGAGCCCCGGGATCGTGCTCATGAGGTCGTAGTCCACCCAGAGGCCGCCCATGGAGTAATGCGCGGCGGGGGCGATGCGCATGGCCCCGCGGAGCGGATCGTCGCCGGTGATGTGCTCGTACAGCTCGAAGAGGTTGCCGTAGCGCTCGCGCAGCACGTCGGCGCCCACCCGCCGCGCCGCGTCGGTGAGATCCAGATAGACGCCCCGGCCGCCCGGCCCGGCCCCGCGGCCCTCGTCGACCAGCGCCTTGCACGCGCGCGAGCCGAGGTCGCGGGGAACCAGGTTGCCGTAGCGCGGGTAGCGGCGCTCGAGGAAGTAGTCGCGCTCCGCCTCGGGGATGGCCTCGGGCCGCCGCTCGTCGCCCGCCCGGAGCGGCACCCACAGGCGCCCGTCGTTCCGGAGCGACTCCGACATGAGGGTGAGCTTGGCCTGGTGATCGCCCGCCGCGGGAAGGCACGTGGGATGGAACTGCACGAAGCCGGGATTGGCGAAGGCCGCCCCGCGCCGGTGCGCCCGCCAGATCGCGGTGGCGTTGGAGGCCTTCGCGTTCGTCGACAGGAAGTAGACGTTCGCGTAGCCGCCGGTGGCCAGCACCACCGCGTCGGCCACGTGCACCTCCAGGGCGCCGGAGACCAGATCGCGCGCGACCACGCCGCGCGCCCGCCCCTCCACCACGACGAGGTCCAGCATCTCGCGCCGCGCCAGCACGGTCACCCCGCCCGCCGCCTCTTCCTTCGCCAGCGCGCCATAGGCGCCCAGCAGGAGCTGCTGGCCGGTCTGCCCGCGCGCGTAGAAGGTCCGCGAGACCAGCGCGCCGCCGAACGAGCGATTGGCGAGGTGACCGCCGTACTCGCGGGCGAAGGGCACGCCCTGGGCCACCGCGTGGTCGATGATGCGGGTGGAGAGCTCGGCCAGCCGGTACACGTTGGCCTCGCGCGACCGAAAGTCCCCGCCTTCCAGGGTGTCGTGGAAGAGCCGCTCCACGCTGTCGCCGTCGTTCTGGTAGTTCTTGGCCGCGTTGATCCCGCCCTGCGCGGCCACGCTGTGGGCCCGGCGGGGCGAGTCGTGGAACACGAGGCAGCGCACGCGATAGCCCAGCTCGGACAGGGTGGCCGTCGCGGAGGCGCCCGCCAGGCCCGCGCCCACCACGAGGACGGAGTGGAGGCGGCGACGGGTGGGGCCGACCAGCGCGAGCGCGTCCCGATAGCGCGCCCAGCGCGTGGCGAGGGGGCCGGACGGGGCGCGCGAGGAGAGCGCCGGCGTCATCGCAGCCATCCCGCGAGCACCGCGAGGGGCACCGAGGCGAATCCGACCGTCACCGCGGCCGAGACCAGGGCCACGACGGGACGCCCCCGCCGGGCCGCGCCCTCGGGCCAGACCCCGAGGCTGCGCACCGCGGCCCAGAGGCCGTGGAAGAGGTGGAGGCCGAGCAGGACCGCCGCGGCCGCGTAGATCGATGCGACCCAGGCGGGCCGCAAGCCCCGCACCACGTTGTCGTAGACGTGGCCGGGGAGAAAGCCCGGATGGAAGAGCCCGACGGTGAGGTGCAATAGATGGTAGACGACGAAGGCGAGGAGCAGCGCGCCGCCTGCCCGCATGGTCCGCGCGGCCACGGTGGACGCGCGCCGGGCCGGGGCCTGGTGCCGGGGCCGGGCGGCCCGCCCCGCGCGGGCGAGCGAGACCACCCCCGCCACGTGCACGACGGCCGCGACGCCGAGGCCGATGCGCACCGCCCAGAGCGCCCCCGGCGTCCGCCGGAGCGTCGCCGCGTAGCCGTCCGCCGCGGCGGGGCCGGAGAAGAGCGTGAGGTTGCCCGCCACGTGCAGGACCACCCAGAGCCAGAGCAGGAGGCCGGAGGCCGCCACCAGCGCCTTGCGTCCCACCGTCGATCGCCAGAGCCTCGCGAGCGTGTCCATGGCCGCAGTCTGGGCCCCGGCCTTTCATAAGTCACATGCATTCGCCTTTGACCGCGAATAAGCGTAACTTATCAATCGATGCACCTGGAGACCCTCAAGACCTTCTGCGACCTGGTGGAGACGGGCAGCCTCTCGCGGGCGGCCCGGCTGAACCTGGTCTCGCAGTCCGCGGTGAGCCAGCAGCTCCGCGCGCTCGAGCGGCGCTACGGGCGGCGGCTGATCGAGCGCGCGCCGCGCATCGGGGCGCGCGCCACCGACGCGGGCCGGCTCCTCTACGACGAGGTGAAGCCGCTGCTCGAGCGGATGGGCGCCCTCGAGCAGCGGCTGCGCGCGCGTCCGGACGTGGTGACCGGGACGGTGCGGGTGGCCGCCGTCTACAGCGTGGGGCTCCACACCTTGCCCCCCGCCATCAAGCGCTGCCTGGCCGACCATCCCGAGGTCAACGTGCGGCTCTCGTACCGGCGCACCAACGAGGTGTACGCGGCCTGCCTGGACGGCGAGGTCGATCTCGGCATCGTGGCGGTGCCGACGCGCCGGCCCCAGCTCGTGGTGGTGCCGCTGGGCCACGACGAGCTGGTGATCGCGGCGCCGCCCACCCATCCCATCGCGCGCCGCGCGCGCTGCCCGCTCGCCGCCCTCGACGGGCAGCCCTTCATCGGCTTCGACCGGGACATTCCCACCCGCCGTCTGGTGGACGGCCTGCTGCGTCGTCACCGCGTGCGGGTCAGCTACACCATGGAGCTCGACAACATCGAGACCATCAAGCGGTCGGTGGAGGCGGGTCTCGGCCTCTCGCTCCTGCCCGCGCCCACCCTGGTCGCGGAGGTGCGCGCGCGCACCCTGGTGGCCCGCCCGCCCGCCGAGGGGCCCTTTCACCGGCCCATCGGCGTGATCCACCGGCGGACGCGCGAGCTGTCGGCGGCGGGCCGCACCTTCCTCGATCTGCTCTCCGCCGAGCTCACCCCGGTCCGGCGGCGCTAGTGGGGATTGCCGGTCAGGGGTGGGGCCCCCACGGGGCGGCGGTCAGCAGCTTGACCTCCTGGGAGGCGAGCAGGGGCCGGAACTTCACCGCGAAGCCCTCGACGAAGTCCTTGTTGGTGGAGACCGAGGCCCAGTGCCGGCGACGGTCGGCGTCGTCGTCGAATTTCCAGAGGTGGACGAGCTGGTTGACCATGCCGGTGTCGGCCTGGAAGTAGCCGATCAGCTTCTTGTCCTGGCCGCCCTTCTGGAGCGCCGGATAGCCGAGCTCGGTGTACAGCTTGACCGCCTCGCCCATCTTGCCGACGTGCAGCGTGTAGGTGCGCATCTCGTAGACCGTCATGTGGTTCTCCTCGGCGGTTGGGGGGTCAGGGCTCGTCGGGGGAGGTGATGCCCACGAACTCGTTCAGGACGTCGGCCTGAAGGAGCTCGGCGGGAGGAAGCTCGCGCAGGATGGTGCCCTTCTGGATGAGCAGGACCCGCTTCGACAGGGCGGCGATGAACTCGAGATTCTGCTCGACGAGGAGGATCGTGAGCCCCTGCGTCTGGTGAAGGTGCTGCAGGACCACCACCAGCTCCTCGATGATCGACGGCTGGATTCCCTCGGTCGGCTCGTCGAAGAGGATGAGCTTGGGGTTGCCCGCGAGACACCGGGCGATCGCCAGGAGCTGCTGCTCTCCGCCGCTCAGCGCTCCCCCGCGCCGGTCCAGGAGGGGAGTCAGGCGAGGAAACGTCTCGAGAATCGAGTCGATCCGCTCCTCGGCCCCGCGGCCCGCGAAGCCCATCCGCAGGTTGTCGCGAACGCTGAGTCCGGGGAAGATGTCCCGGCCCTGGGGAACGTATCCGAGCCCGCGCCGGGCCCGCGCGTACGAGGGCTCGTGGGTGACGTCCGCGCCGTCGAAGACGACGCGGCCCCGCCGCGCGGGCACGAAGCCCATGAGCGTCTTGAGCAGCGTCGTCTTGCCCATTCCGTTGTGCCCGAGGACCCCGACGAACTCCCCGGAGGCGACGTCCAGCTGCACGCCGTTGAGAATGGGGATGCGGCCGTACTGGGCATGGAGGTCGGTGACACTCAGCAACATCGCTCAGCGCCCGCCGTGCTTGCCGAGGTAGACGTCCCGCACCGTACTGTCCTTGAGGATCCGGTCCATGCTGTCCTCGAGCAGGACCGCCCCCTGATGCATGACGGTGACGGTCCGCGCGATCATCTTGACGAACTGCATGTCGTGCTCGACCACGATGAGGGCGTGGGTGCGGTTGATGTCGCGGACCAGCTCGGCGGTGCGCGCGACCTCGTCGTGCGTCATGCCCGCGGCGGGCTCGTCGAGCAGGATCAGGGTGGGGTTCCCGGCCAGCACCGTGCCGAGCTCCACCCACTGCCGCAGCCCGTGGGAGAGCTGGCCGACCACCGCGTCCGCGCGCCCGGTGAGGCCGATCCGCTCCAGGGTCTCGTCGACGATCTCGCGCGCCCGGCCCGCCGGGTTCGTGCGGCGCGCCGAGAGCCAGAGATGTTCCCGGACGGTCAGCGCATTGAAGAGACTCGGCACCTGGGTCTTGATCCCGATGCCCCGCCGCGCGATGGCGTGGGTATGGTCCCCGGTGATGTCGTGGCCCTGGAACAGGATGCGCCCGGCGGTCGGCCGGAGCTGTCCGGTGAGGAGCTTGAAGAGGGTGCTCTTGCCCGCCCCGTTGGGGCCGATGAGACAGCGAAGCTCACGCTCGGCGAGGGCGAAGTTCACGCTCCGCACCGCCTCGACGCCGCCGAACCGCTTCGAGAGGTCGACGGTCTCGAGCACCGCTCCGGTCATGTGACGTCGCGGGCCCGCGGAGGGCCGAAGGCCCGGGCGCCCAGCCGGGCGAGCGTCGGCACGAGGCCGCGCGGCACGAGGAGCACGAACACCAGGAAGATGACGCCGAAGATCAGGTTCGTGTTCGCGATCTGCTGGGTCCCGAACATGGTGGTGAGGTATTGCATGATCAGGCAGCCGATGATGGGGCCGAGGAGCGTGCCGAGGCCGCCGACGATGACCCAGATGATGATCTGCGATGTCATGGCCAGACTGAAGACGGTGGGGCTCACGAACGCCCCCCAGTTGGCGAAGAGACAGCCGGCGAGGCCCGCGATGCCCCCGCCGAGCGTGAAGATCAGGAGCTTGTGGAGCCGCACGTCGTAGCCGAGCAGCTCGCAGCGCGTCTCGTTCTCCCGGATCGCGATCACCACGCGGCCGAAATGGCTGGCCATCAGCGCGTGCAGCCCGAGGTACACGATCACGAGCAGGGCCATCACCAGGTAGAACATCTCGGTCGGATCGAGGACCCGGCCGGGGTCGCCGGGGAGATTCAGGGTGGGAAGCGAGGGCATCCCGTTGAAGCCGTTCAGCCGGGCCTTGCCGATCCGATACGCGTCGCCCGCGGTGCTGTTCATGAGATTGAAGAAGATCAGGGTAACGCTGAGGGTGATGACCCCCAGGTAGACGTCGCTCAGGCGACCGTAGAACATGAAGTACCCGAGGGAAGCGGCGAAGAGGGCGGGCACCACGACCGCGAGGACGACCGCGCCGGTGCTCTCGCCGAGGTTGATGGCGGTCACCGCGTACGCGTACGCGCCGAGTCCGAAGAACGCGGACTGTCCGAAGCACAGGATGCCCCCGTAGCCCCAGACCACCCCCAGGCTGAGCGCGAGGATACAGAGGGCCGCGAAGACGGTCAGCTGCAGGAGCTCGAATTCGTCGACCACCCGGGGCACCGCGAGGGCGACCGCGACCATCGCCGCGGTGGTCGCGGCGATCCCCGGATGCGGCAGACGCCGGATCACAAGCTGCCCCGGAACCACCGGCCGGTGATGCCGTGGGGGAGCACTCGCAGGAGGAGAATCGCGGCGGCCAGGAGGCCGGCCTCGCCGATCACCGGCGTCGTGAAGTACGTCAGGAGCTGGTTGACGGAGCCGAAGAGCCCGGCCGCCGCCGCGGTCCCGGCCAGGATGGCGGTGCCTCCGCTGATGACGGTGATGAACGCCTTGGCCACGTAGGCCGCGCCCACCGTCGGGAGGACGCCCGAGATCGGGGCGAGCAGGCCGCCGGCCAGGCCGCTGAGCGCGGCCCCGATCCCGAAGGTCATCGCGTAGACGCGGGGCGGGCTCACCCCGAGCGCGGCGGCCATGTCCGGATTCTCCATGGTGCCGCGCGCGATCAGGCCCAGCCGGGTCCGGCGCAGCACGACGAAGATGACCGCGAGGATCGCGGCGGCGACCACGATGAGGACCAGTCGATACACGCTGATGCTGTAGCGGCCGATCGCCACGCTCCCGAGGGGCGCGCGAATCCCGGCCACCGAGGTGCCGAAGATCGTGGTCACGAGGCCGATGAAGAACAAGCTCAGGCCCCAGGTGGCGAGAAGCGTGTCGATCATGCGGCCGTAGAGAAATCGAATGATGGCCCGCTCGGCGATCATCCCGATGACCCCGACCACGAGCGGCGCCACCACCAGCATCGCGATCCAGATGTTCACGCCGTGATTGGTGGCCACGATGGCCGCGTAGCCGCCGAGCATGAGGAACTCGCCGTGGGCGAGATTGATGACCCGCATCATGCCGAAGATGACGGCGAGTCCGATGCTGATGAGCGCGAGGCCGGCGATGCCGCTCAGCACTTCGATCACCAGGATGGCGGCGAGGTCCATTCCGCGCGAATGATAGGACTCCTCTCGAGAGAGTGTCAAGCGCGCCCGAATCGCGCGGCCCGCATCCTTGACGGCCCGAATCGCGGAGGACTATACTCGGGCCTCGCAGCGCGACCACGCGAAGTTCACAACTCTCGCTGGAGGCGTCTTATGAAGACCGACCGTCGGAAGTTTCTCAAGGGTGCCGGGGCAACCATCGGCGCGCTCGCCCTCGCCCCGAGCGTCATGCGGCACGCCTCCGCCCAGGCCAACGTCATCAAGGTGGCGGGCATCCACGATCTCTCGGGAGGCCTCGACATCTACGGGCGGCCGATGGTCGACTGCCTGACCTTCGCGGTCGAGGAGATCAACGCGGCGGGAGGACTGCTGGGCAAGCAGCTGAAGCTCATCAGTTACGACGCCCAGTCCAACATCCAGCTCTACACCCAGTTCGCCACCGAGGCGGCCACCAAGGAGCGGGTCGCGGTCGTCCACGCCGGCATCACCTCGGCCTCGCGCGAGGCGATCCGGCCGGTGCTCAAGCGCTTCAACACGCTCTACTTCTACAACACCCAGTACGAGGGCGGGGTCTGCGATCGGAACTGCTTCTGCACCGGCTCCACGCCCGCGCAGAACGTGGACAAGCTGGTGCCCTACGGTCTCAAGAAGTTCGGCAAGAAGATCTACACGGTGGCCGCGGACTACAACTACGGGCAGATCACCGCCAAGTGGGTCAAGAAGTTCTGCGTGGAGAGCGGCGGTGAGGTGCTGCAGACCGACTACTTCCCCCTCGAGGTCAGCGACTTCGGGGCCGCCATCACCAAGATCCAGGCGGCCAAGCCGGACTTCATCATGTCCGCCCTCGTCGGGGGCAATCACATCTCGTTCTACCGGCAGTGGGCGGCCTCGGGCATGAACAAGTCGATCCCGGTGGCGTCGACCACGTTCGGCAACGGGCTCGAGCAGCAGGTGACGTCGCCGGAGGAGCACAACGGATACCTGGTGTCGCAGAGCTACTATCAGGAGCTGACCACCCCGGCCAACCAGGCCTTCCTGAAGAAGTTCCTGCCGAAGTACGGGGCCACCAGCAAGTACGTCACGCCGCTGGCCATCCAGACCTATCACGGGATGCACCTGTGGGCGTCGGCGGTGAAGAAGGCGGGGAGCGTCGACCGGCTGAAGGTCATCGCGGCCCTCGAGCAGGATCACGTCTTCAACGGCCCCGCGGGCAAGACCGCGATCGACCCGAAGACGCACCATTGCAGCCTCGACGTCTACATCGCGGAAGCCAAGAACCGGGCGTTCACGGTGCTCCAGAGCTATCCGCAGCAGCCGCCCGCCGATACCGCGGCGGTGTGCGACCTCAAGAAGAATCCCAACGACAACCAACAGTACGTCATCGATGTGAAGGCCTAGCGCTCGTGGCCAGCGCCAAGCTCCCCACGCCCGACGAGCTCAAGGCGGTCGGGCGGCAGCTCGGCATGTCGCTGTCCGACTCCGACGTGGAGTTCTTCCTGGAGACCATGTCGGGCAGCGTGGCCGCCTACCACGCGATCGAGGAGATGGTGGACCCGATGCCGCGGGTCAAATATCCGCGGACCCCCGGCTACCGTCCCCAGGGGGCGGAGAACCAGTACAACGCCTGGTATTACAAGAGCGAGGTCACGGGGGCCCCCGAGGGCAAGCTCAAGGGCAAGCGGATCGCGCTGAAGGACAACGTGTGTCTCGCGGGCGTGCCCATGATGAACGGGGCGTCGACGCTCGAAGGCTACGTGCCCGACGTCGACGCCACCGTCGTGACCCGGATCCTCGACGCGGGCGGGACGATCCTCGGCAAGGTGCACTGCGAGTACTTCTGCTTCTCGGGCGGCAGCCACACGAGCGCGGCGGGCCCCGTCCACAATCCGAGGAGGATGGGCTACTCGGCGGGAGGGTCCTCGTCGGGCAGCGGGGCGGTGGTGGCGGCCGGCGAGGTCGACATGGCGATCGGGGGCGACCAGGGCGGATCGATCCGCATGCCGTCCTCGTACTGCGGCGTCTACGGGATGAAGCCGACCTACGGGCTCGTGCCGTACACCGGCATCTTTCCCATCGAGAACACCCTCGATCACGCGGGTCCGATGACCGCGACGGTCGCCGACAATGCGCTGCTGCTCGAGGTCCTGGCCGGCCCCGACGGTCTCGATCCCCGGCAGATGGACGTGAAGACGGCGGCCTACACGAATGCCCTGACCGGCGAGGTCAAGGGGCTCAGGATCGCGGTGGTGAAGGAAGGATTCGGCCACCCGAGCTCGGAGAAGGACGTGGACGCCCTGGTGCGCAAGGGCGCCGAGACGTTCCGGAAGCTGGGCGCGCGCGTCGACGACGTGTCCATCCCGATGCACCTGCAGGGCGTCGCGATCTGGACTCCGATCGCGGCGGAGGGCGCGACGTGGCAGATGATGAACGGCAACGGCTTCGGCTTCAACTGGAAGGGACTCTACGTCACGAGCCTCATCGACGCGCACTCCGCGTGGCGGCAGCGGGCCGACGAGCTCTCCGACACGCTCAAGACGACCATCCTCTTCGGGCAGTACGCGCTCAACAAGTACCGCGGACACTACTACGCCAAGTGCCAGAACCTCGGGCGCACCCTGCGGGCCGCCTACGACGCGGTGCTGAAGGACTACGATCTCCTGCTGATGCCGACCCTCCCGCTCAAGGCCACCCCGATTCCGAAGCCGGGGGCGCCGCGCATGGAGATCATCCACCGGGCCTTCGAGCTGCTGCCGAACACCGCGCCCATCAACGTGACCGGCCACCCCTCGATGAGCGTGCCCTGCGGTCTGAGCGACGGGCTTCCCGCCGGGATGATGCTGACCGCGAAGCACTTCGACGAGGTGTCGATCTACCGGGCCGCCTCCGCCTTCGAGAAGGCGGGCGACTGGATGGCGGTTCGCCCCTAGTCGCGACGCCGGATCACCCCGGCGACGTCCTCGGCGGTCGCCACCCACCCGAACTTGAGGGCGAAGTTCTTCAGCACCGCCGCGTGCAGGTCCGGCATGTACGAGGAGACCGCGTCGGAGACGATGGTGGTCCGGTAGCCGCGCTTGAAGCTTTCCCGCGCGGTTTCCTCGACGCAGATCTGGGTCACGGTGCCGGTGACCAGCACCGACTCCACGTGGCGGGCCTTCAGGAGGTCGTCGAGATTCGTGTTGTGGAAGGCGCCGTAGCCGAACTTGTCGACGATGGGATCGCCGGGCTCGGGATAGAGCTCGTCGATGATGTCCGAGCAGTCGAGCTCCTTGCCGACATCCCCGTAGTGGCGGAGAAAGCCCTTCCAGCAGCAGCACACCGGCGGGGCGAGGACCGGCGACCAGTCCCAGACGAACGTTCGCTCCGGCCCGGCGACGAACTTCGTGTAGATCACCGGGATGCCCCGCTCCCGACAGACCGCGAGGAGCGATTGGTGCACCCGGATGGTCGCTCGCGCCTCGGGCACTTCCAGGGGCGCCCCGACCCGGACGAAGTCGTTCTGCATGTCCACGACGACCAGCGCCGGGCGGGGGAGTTGATCGATCGCCATTCAAGGCCTCCGGGGTAGACGTTCGAGAGAACGCTCGTGTAGCCCCGACTGTAGATCCGACGCCGGCCGCGTGCAACGAGGACCCGGGGGCGTCTCCTCCGGAAGCGGCGGCCGACGCGCGTGCGCGAGGTACACGACGGCCCCGACCAGCGGTACCGCCCCGGCCGCCGCCAGCGCCCCGCCCAGGCCGCAGGCTCCCCCGACGAGGCCGAGTCCCCAGGGTCCCAGGAGCTGCGCCATGTCCGCCCCGAGGCCGAAGGTGTTGATCGCGGCCCCGCGGGCCGCGGGAGGGGCCGCCTCGCCGGCGAGCCCCGGGAGGACCACGAAGGCCACGCCGTACAGCGCCCCGCAGCCAACCGCGAGGACGAAGAAGGCCGGCAGGCCCACGGCGGCGCTCATGCCCACCAGGGTTGCCGCCAGCCCGACCATCGCGGGGGCGAGCACGATCGGCCGGCCGTAGCGATCGGCCAGCCGCCCGGCGAGCAGGCGGCTGGCCACCGCGCCCATCTGCGAGCCGATGAAGAGCACGCCGGGATTCCCGACCCCGCGCCCGATCGCCCAGAGCGGCAGGAACCCCGAGAAGCCGGCATAGGGTACCTGGGCGCAGAAGTTGAGGAAGGCCGGCATCAGCCCTTCCCGGCGAAAGCTCGTCCGGAGCGCAAAGGGATGCGCCCGTCCCAGTGGCTCGAACGGGCTGGCGGTCGCCAGGAAGCAGGCTCCGCCCCGACAGGGCGATCACGACCGCCCCGATCGCGAGCGCGGCGAGACGCTCGGGCGGCAGGGCGCCCTCGGGGAGGAGGCTCTGGTAGAGCGCCACCGCGATCGGAGGCCCGATGCCGACCCCGAGCGTGAGCCCCAGCGCCACGTACCCCTGCACCTCGCTGCGGCGCCCCGCCGGAGCCACCTCGACCGCCAGGGTGTACAACGCGGTGGTGCCGATGCTGAACGCCGCGCCGGTGAGCACGCGGTTCGCCAAGACGACCCAGCCGGTCGGGGTGAGCAGCAGCGCGGCCGCGCACGAGAGGAGCACGAGGGCGAGCGCCAGGGGCAGCCGTCGCCCGAAGGCGTCCACGATCCAGCCGCAGAAGGGGCGCACGCAGAGCTGGGCGACGCCGGTCGCCCCGAGCATGAAGCCGATGCGGCGCGCGTCGTAGCCCTGGTCGTGCAGGAACAGCGGCAGCACCGCCAGCACCCCGAAGTGGCCGGCGGTCCACAGCAGCAGGCCGCTGATGAGCGCGAGGACGTTGCGCTTGAGCGCCCGCGCCGGATCCGCGGCCATCGAGCCGTTCACCGCGGCTTGAGCGAGGGCAGCTCGGCGAAGTCCTCGGTCCGCGGCAGGTCGGCCACGAGCCGATGCAGCTCGGCCGGCGGAGTGGTCAGGCGGCGCTCGCCCAGGTCGAGCCACCCGATCGACGACGTGACGGTGGCCGCGGTCCGGCCGTCGGCCCGCACGATGGTGTTCCGCAGCCGGAACCGCGCCCCGTCGGGCGAGATCCCGGCGAGCTCCAGCCGGACGACCGCGGGGTCGAGCAGCCGCAGCTCGGCCCGATACTGCAGCTCGTCGCCGGTCACCACCGGTCCGATGTGGTTCGCGACGAACGAATCCATCGAGTAGCCCCGGCTCGCGAAGTACTGCATCCGGGAATCCTCCGCGACCTCGAGGTAGGCGACCGTCCGCATGTGACCGTTCTGGTCCACGTCGGGCCAGCGGGCGTGGATCGGAACTTCGAAGGGGGCGGTCTTCTCCATGGTCTCTCCTCCGGCGGCGGCCGGCTCCGGCCGCGCGGGAAATGATCTGCTGACCGACAGGCTACGTCCGCCCGCTCGGCCCACGCGGTACGAAATCCGTACTGCCCCGCCCGGGGCGGCCGGGTTATGGTCGGAGCATGAAGAGCTACGGCCAGTTCTGCTCGATGGCGCGCGCCCTCGATCTGCTTGGGGAGCGGTGGACGCTGCTCGTCGTGCGCGAGCTTCTCTGTGGAAGCCGCCGCTTCGGGGAGATCCAGCGCGGGATCCCGCGCATCTCACGCACCATGCTCTCGGCGCGCATGCGCGAGCTGGCCGACGCCGGCGCGATCGAGCGGCTCGACGGCGACGGCGGCCCCGAGTACCGATTGACGCCCGCCGGGCGGGAGCTCGCGGGAGTCGTCCGCGAGCTGGGCACGTGGGGCCAGCGGTGGCTCCCGCGCGAGCTCCGCCCCACCGAGCTGGACGCGCACGCCCTCGTGTGGGACATCCACCGCCGGGTGCGGCGGGACGCCCTCCCGGCGCAACCCTTCGTCGTCCGGATCGAGCTCACCGATGTGCGCGGCGCGGCGGGTCGCCACTATCTCCTGCTGCGCCGCAGCGAGGTGTCGCTCTGCACCGCCAACGCCGGTTTCCCGGAAGCGCTGTGTCTGCGCGCCACCCGCCGGACCCTGATCGGCTGGTGGCGGGGCGACCTGACCTTCCGGCAGGCGCTCGAAGCTGGCCTGGTCCTCGAGGGGCGCCGCGACCTGATCCGCGCCTTTCCAGGGTGGTTCGAGGGCTATCTCTTCGCGGCGGTCGCTCCCGCGTCCCGGGAGACCACGCCCCGTCGGAGGCTAGTCCGCGGCTAGCGACTCGACCACGCGCGGGCCGTGCCGGCCCCTCAGAGGCGGGGCGTGCGCGAGCGCGATGCTGGCCCAGACCGCTACCGTGAAGTAGAGGGAAAGCCACGCCACGTCCTGACGCCATACCGCCCAGTCGCGCGTGACGATGCAGCGCTCGAGGATGTCTTGCAGCCCGGCACGCCACGACAGGTACTGGTGGCCGGCCACCACGTCGGCGTGCCAGCGCGACAGGTACATCGGTACGTCGACCAAGGTCATGAACGTGACGTAGCTGGCTCCGCCCGCGATCGCCGCGGCGAGGAAACGCCTACTCTTGGCGTCCGCCCGGGGCCAGACGGAGACGAGGCCGGCAACCACCAGCCCGGCGGCCAGGGTCCAGAATGAATTCTCGACCGCGTGCAGGAGATAGTTCGTCGTGAGGACCGCGAACCAGGAGCACAGCTCCGCCACGACGATGATCGGAAGCACGAGCCCCGCGACCCTCGCCGCGAGACCGCCGTCGCGGCGCACAGAACGGACCACCAGATCAACCACGCGTCGGACACGGTCGAGGGCTACCCGAGGACGTCCTTCCGGAAGTGCTCGAGGGTTCTCACGTGCTCCTCGGGGCTCGGGAGGCCGAGGCCCATCGTGTTGACGCACAGGTGCGTGATGCCGCGCATCGCGCGCCACGCGGCCATCTCCTTCTCGCGGTCTGGCGCGGGCACATTGGCGAGGGCCACCCGGCCCTCGACCCCGAACGCGGCGGGATCGCGGCCCGCCTCCCGGACGAGGCCGTAGAGACGATCCACCGTCTGCTGGGCCGCCGGCCCCGGGCGGAAGGTCTGCAGCGTGATCCAGCCGTCGGCGAGGCGGGCCGCGCGGCGGAGGACCGCCTCGCTCTCGCCTCCCATCCAGACGGGAATCGGCCGCTGGACGGGCAGCGGGTTGAGTCCGGCGTCGGGCACGCGGTGCCACTGGCCCTCGTAGGTCAGCAGCTCCTCGCTCCAGAGACGGCGCATGACGTCGAGCTGCTCCTCCACCCGCTTGCCGCGATTCTTGAGGTTCACCCCGAGCGCCTCGAACTCGACTGGATTCCACCCGACTCCGATGCCGAGGCGCAGCCGACCGCCCGAGAGGACGTCCACCGCGGCGGCCTGCTTGGCGACGAGCGCGGTCTGGCGCTGGGGCAGGACGAGGACGCCGGTGGCCAGCTCGATGCGCCGGGTGACCGCGGCGCAGAAGCCGAAGAGGACGAAGGGCTCGTGGAAGGCGTGCCGGTACGTGTACGGGCTATCCCAGCCCCCGGGCCGGTCGGGATTGGCGCCGAGCACGCTGTCGAAGGCGAGAATATGGGTGTAGCCCATCGCTTCGACGGCCTGGGCATAGTCGCGGATCATCGCGGGATCCGATCCGATCTCCGTCTGGGGGAAGACGACGCCGATCTTCATGGCTCTCTCCGGCCTGGCTCGAGTCGATCAGAAGCAGCGCGAGCTTAGTCCCGGAGAGTCGGACGGTCAATCGGAGCCGTCACCGCCTCGGCCGGCTGCCGCGGGTCTTGCCGACTCGCGGCGCGCAGAGTAGATTCGCCGGGACCGATCGAGCCGGAAGCCCCTTCAACGAGAGGACGCCATGACGACCGCCCGTGACGCCGCCGATGTGTCTCGCTGGTTCGAGGCCGTGAAGACCGAGCTGCTGGCGCGTAATCCGTTTCGCGAGTCGGAGTACTTCAAGCGCTTCCTGGCCGGGTCGCTCACCATTCCCCAGGTGTGGGGGCACATCAGTAACCAGTACCTGCTCGTGGCGTGGTTCCCCCGGATCTTCAGCGGTATCCACGCGCGCTGCGAGGAGCTCGAGGTCCGGAAGGACTGTGCCCGCCACCTCCTCGTGGAGGACCTCGGCTACTTCCGCGGGCAGGTCGGGGGTACTCCCGACCACGTCGAGTTGTTCCGGCGGATCGGCGACGATCTCGGCTACCCGCGATCCGTTTACGAGACGATCACCCCGCTGCCCGAGATGACCGCGATCCTCGAGTTCTTCCAGCGGGTCTCGCAGGCGGTTCCCTGGAACGCGGCGCTCTGCGCGACGTCGTTCTACGAGGGGCAGGTGGGGGACATGGCGTCGGTGGTCGGGCCCGCGCTCATGACGCACTACGGCTGCCGGCCGGAGTGGGGTGGCTCGAACTACGCGGTCCACGCCGAAGTGGAGGCGGAGGAGTCCGGGGAGACGGAAGGGGCGGTCCTTCGCTACCTCACCACCGCCGAGGACCAGCGCCTCGCCGAGGCGGCCATGCGCGAGTTCCACGACCGCATGGACACCTACACGCGCGGCCTGGCCCGGGAGTACCTGCGCTGATGGGGCCGCGGCGGATCGAGCGACGCGGCGGCGCTCGGTCGAGCGCCGCAACATTGACTCGAAATGACGCGAGCGCTATCCTCGATTCCTCATGCTGCGTAGGATCCCAGCGTTGTCATGACCTGTGGGCGATGCGGAACCGAGAACGCAGCTGGGCGGCGCTTCTGCGCCTCGTGCGGGGAATCCTTCCCGCGTAGCTGTCCACGCTGTCGCTTCGTCAACGGGCCCCTCGACCATTTCTGCGGTGGCTGCGGCGCCCCACTGGAGTCTGCGCCGCCCGGGGGCAATCCGGCGGCCTACACGCCGAGGCATCTCTCCGAGCGTGTCCTGACCAGCCGGAGCGCGCTCGAGGGCGAGCGGAAATGGGTCACCGTCCTCTTCTGCGACGTGGTCGACTCCTACCGGCTGGCGGAACAGCTCGGGGCGGAAGGGATGCACGAGGTGATGGATCAGGCCCTGCGGCTGATGGCGGAGGCCGTCCACCGATACGACGGCACCGTCAATCAGTTCCTCGGCGACGGATTGATGGCGCTGTTCGGCGCGCCCGTGGCCCTCGAGCAGCACGCGCTGAGCGGGATCTACGCCGCCCTCGCGATCCGCGACGCCCTGCGCGCGTTCAACGAGAGCTCGGCGACCCGGGGGGGCGAAGCCCTGCAGGTGCGGATGGGGCTCAACAGCGGGTTCGTGGTGGTCGGCCGCATCGGAGACGATCTCCGGATGGACTACACCGCGGTCGGCGATACCACCCATCTCGCCGCCCGCCTCCAGGCGCTCGCGGATCCCGATGACATCCTGATCAGCGACACCAGCGCGGGGCTCGCGGAGGGCTACATCCGGGTCGATTCCCTGGGGCCGCTGGCGATCAGGGGGCGCTCGGAGTCGGTGGTGGCGCACCGGTTGACCGGGGTGCGGGGCAGCCGCAGCCGCTTCCAGGTGGCGGCCGAGCGGGGGCTCACCCCGTTCGTGGGCCGCGAGCGGGATCTCGAGCTGCTGAAGGAGCGCTTCCGGCTCGCGCAGTCGGGGCGCGGGCAGGTGGTGAGCGTGGTCGGTGAGGCCGGAGTGGGGAAGTCGCGTCTCCTGCACGAGTTTCGACGCGCTTTGCGCACCGAGCGCGTCACGTGGCTCGAGGGCCAGTGCTCCGCCTCGGGGCAGGCGGTGCCGTACCAGCCGATTCTCCACGTGTTGCGCATGGGCCTCCGGATCGGCAACGACGACAGCGCGCCGCGGATCCGGGACAAGATCCGGCTCGGCGTCCGGCGGTCCGGACTGGACCCGGACCCGGCGGGGCCGGTGCTCGAGACGTTGCTCGGGCTGACGGTGTCCGGTGACGCGCTCCCGCGCCTGGATCCGCGCACGCGACGTCAGCGGATCTTCGAGACGATCCAGGGCCTGACCGAGGCCGGCGCGAAGGTCCGCCCGCTCGTCGTGGTCGTCGAGGACCTCCACTGGATCGACACGACGTCGGAAGAGTACCTCGTGCAGCTCGTCGCGGGCCTGGCCGGGATGCCGCTGCTGCTCCTGACCACGTCCCGGCCCGGCTACGACCCGCCCTGGAGCGACCGAGCCTATTCGGCCCAGGTCGGCCTCGATCTGCTCGAGCCGCTCCAGGTGAGCGCGATGGTGACGAATCTGCTCGGGGTGAGCGAGACGCCGGCGGATCTCGCGGAGGTGATCTGGGGGAAGGCGGAGGGCAACCCCCTCTTCGTCGAGGAGATCGTCAGGTCCATGCTGGAACGGGGTGTGCTGCGCAGGGACGCGGAGCGGGTGCGCTGGGCGGGACCCGCGAACGTGGACTTCCCGGCCCGCATCCAGGACATCGTGAGCGCGCGCTTCGATCGACTGGAGGAGCCGGTGCGGCGGACCCTCCAGGTCGGCGCGGTATCCGGCCGGCACTTCAGGATGCGGGTGCTGTCACGGGTCGCCGAGGTCCCGGAAGAGGTCGCGGCTCACGTGGAAGCGCTCAAGCGCGCCGAGCTCGTCCACGAGACGCAGTTCTTCCCCGAGCTGGAGTACACCTTCAACCACGCCATCTTCCAGGAGGTGGCGTACCAGAGCCTGCTCGCGCCGCGCCGGAGGCAGCTCCACCGCCTCATCGGCGAGGCCCTCGAGGAGATGGCCGCGCCGGCGGTCTCCGAGCACTGCAACGAGCTCGCCTACCACTTCTCCCGGGCGGACGTGGCCGGAAAAGCGGTCAAGTACCTGATCGACGCGGGCGACCGTGCGGCGGCCGCGTTCTCGAACCGCGAAGCGCTGGCCCTCTACCGCCGGGCGCTCGAGCTGCGCCAGGGCGAGGAGCGAACGACCGAGGCGGAGCTCCTGCACAAGCTGGGAACCGTGAGCCTCCTGGTGGGCGACGCGGCGGCGAGCCTCCGGTACGTCGAGGGGGCGCTCGAGGTCTACCAGGCCCTGGGCGACAAGCGGAACGTGTTGCGCATGCATCTCGACATCTCGCGCCTGTCCACCGACGGGTACGGCGACGCGGCCCAGGAGGATCGGGCGCGGCGCCATCTGGAAGCGGTGGCGGCCAGCGTCGAGACCGACGCGGACAGCCTGGAGAAGGGGCTGATCTATCAGCGGGCCGCGCACCTGTACCTGCATCGAGGACAGCCGTCCGCGAGCCTGGATTGGGTGCACCGGGCGGTGGATCTCTTCGCGCGCCTGAATATCCCGATGGGCACCTCGCTCGGGACGATCCTCTCGTACACCGGTCGCGTCGGCGAGGGTGTCGCCTACAACGAGCGGAACTGGGACGGGGTCGTGATCGCGGCGAACCCCCTGGTCATCGCGGGTCTCGGGCACGAGCTCGCGGTGACGCTGGCGCTCGCGCGCGATGTCCCGCGGGCGCGCGCGTGGGGGGAGAAGGCGTTGCCGCTGGCGATGAAGGCCAGCCCGGTGTTCGAGGGCATGCTCAGACGCCCGCTCGCGCTGATCTACGCGCTGTCCGGGGAGGTGTCCAAGGGCGAGGAGGCGTGCGAGGCGGTCGTGCGGATCGAGCGCGAGACCCAGCTCGGCTGCATCTTCGAGGACGCGGCGAGCGTGGGAGTCTTCTACACGCGACGTGGGCAGTGGAAGCGGGCGCGGTCCCACCTCGAGACGACGCTGGCCAAGAACCGCGGGCGGAACGTCGCCGCCTACGGCGCCTGCCTCGTCGCCCTCGGCGAGCTGGAGGGAAGGGAAGGCGATCTGAAAGCGGCTCACGCGATGCTGAACGAAGCGCTGGAGGTCTCGAGGAGCGGGGGCAACGTGCTCCTCGAGATCTGGGGGCTGACCGGGCTGGCCGAGGCGGCCCTGGAAATGGAGCGCTTCGACATCGTCGACGCGTGCGTTGGTCGGGCCCTGGTCCTGCTCGACGCCGACCGGACCGGGAACGGGCTGCCCGGCGCCCTCGAGATCGTCCGCGGCCGGCTCGCCTCCGCCAGGCGCGAGTGGGCGGAGGCGAGGGGCCACTTCGAGCAGGCCATCGCGGTCACGCGCGCTTTCGAGCTCCGGTATGACGAGGCGCGCGCCCAGCAGGGCCTCGGCATGATGATGCTGCGGGACGGGTCCGCGGAGGGCCTCGCCCAGGCGGTCCACGCCCTGAGGCGGGCCAGGGGCCTGTTCCAGCAAGTCGGCGCGGACCGTGATCTGGAAACGGTGGGCGGCCCCCTCGCCCGCCTGGGCTAGCAGTATGGAGCGTCCGGCACCTTCTGCTATAGTGCCCGCCATGTTCGAGCGGCCTCTGCCGCGGTGGCTGGCCTGGGCGGCGGATCCTGAGCAGCTCCAGCGCGCGCCGTTCCTCGCGCGCTCGCCGCTCTTCGCCGGCCTGCCGCGCCGACTTCTGGGCCGCCTGGCCACGCGGTTCTTCGAGAAGGTCTATCACCCGGGCGAGGTCGTCTTCGAGGAGGGCGACCCGGGCCGGGCGCTCTTCGTCGTCGTCGAGGGCGCGGTGGAGATCACCCGCGCGACCGCGCAGGGTGCCTACGTCCTGAACATGCTCGGGCCCGGCGACGCCTTCGGCGAGCTCGCCCTCATCGACGACTTCCCGCGCTCGGCCACCGCCCGGATCGTCACCACACCGGGACGGCTGCTCATCCTCTACAAGAGCGACTTCGACGGGCTCATGGACGGCAACCCGCGGATCGCCCTCGTGGTGATGCGCAACCTCTCCCGGCTGCTCGCGGTCTACGCGCGGCGCAGCCCGGTGCTCGCCACCGAGTCGGGCCGGGGACCGGAGACGGCCGGGCCGTCGTGAAGCCGGGTCGGCTCCTGTTCTGGGGCGGCCTCCTCGCGCTCGCCTGGCTGGCCCGAGGCCTGGCCCTGCCCGTGTTCCTCGCGGCCGCGCTGGCCTATCTTCTGAGCCCGGTGGTCGCGTGGGCGGATGCCCTCGCGATCCGCCGGAGCGTGGCGGTCGGCGCGCTGTTCGCCTTCATCATCGCGGTGCTGGCCGCGGCCGGGTTCCTGCTGGGACCCGGCATGATCTCCGAAGCGGGGGCGTTGATGGACCGGATGCCCGGGCTGGCCCGGCAGATCGACGTCGGCCTCGACGCCGCGGTGCGGGAGCTGGCCGAGGCGGCGCCGGCCGTCCGGCGCCTCTTGCCCGAAGGCGGCGAGTGGGTCCAGCGGTTCGTTCTCGACCGCGGCCCCGGTGAGCCGGGCGATCTCTTCGAGCACGTGGGCCATCTGTTTCTGCTGGTGATCCTGGTCCCGTTCTTCGCCTTCTTCCTGCTGCGGGACATGCACCGGCTCATCGCGGTGGCCATGGACCGGCTGCCCCCGCAGCACGTGGAGACGTCGGTGGCGGTGTGGCGCGAGCTGAACGGGGTCATCGGCCGCTACATCCGCGGCCTCGTGCTGGACGGCCTCGTGGTGGGCGCCCTGGCCGCGGTGGGCCTCTGGGCCGCGCGCGTCCCGTATCCGCTCCTGCTCGGCGCGTTCGCCGGCCTGGCCAACGTGGTGCCCTTCGTGGGCCCGCTGCTCTCGGCCGCGGCCGCCGGGCTGGTGGTGCTCCTGACGCCGGGGCAGGGGCTTGCCGGCGTCGGGCGCGTGGCGTTGCTGTTCCTGGTCGTCAAGGTGCTCGACGACACGATCATCCAGCCCTTCACCATCGGGCGCAGCGTTCACCTCCATCCCGCGCTGCTGCTCGGCTCGGTGGTGGTCGGCAGCCACGCCCTCGGCGTGCTCGGCATGATCATCGCGGTGCCGGTGGCCACCGTGCTGCAGGAGACGGTGCGCCTCCTCCTGGAGCACCGCCGCGTGCTGGCGCGACGCGATCTCCGCCAGCGCCAGGAGCGCCTGGTCCTCTGAGGGGCGGAGCCGTGCCATCGCGCGGCGGCTGGCGACGGATCGCCCGGGCGGTCCTGGCCGGGGGCGGGCTGCTGGTCGCCGCCGCCGCGGTGCTGCTCGGGACGTGCTGGTGGCTCGCGCACGCCCGCGAGACGAAGACACGCGTCGAGGCCGCGCCGAGCGTCGGCCGGTTCGTTCGGGCGGCGGACGTCGAGATCTTCGTGCAGGAGCTCGGGCCGCCGGACGCGCCCGTCTTGCTGTTCGTCCACGGCATGGGGGCGTGGGGCGAGCTCTGGCGAGACACGCTCACCGCGACCGCCGCGGCCGGCTTCCGCGCGGTGGCCATGGATCTGCCGCCCTTCGGCTACTCGGAGCGGCCGACCCCGGGGGGCTACGGCCGGCAGCGTCAAGCGCGGCGCATCCTGGGGGTCATCGACGCGCTCGGGGTCGAGCCGGCGACGCTGGTCGGCCATTCGTTCGGCGGCGGGCCCACGATGGAGGCGGTGCTGCTGGCGCCGCCGCGGGTGCGCGCGCTGGTCCTGGCCGACGCGGCGATCGGGCTCGACGCCGAGGCGGCCGGCGATGCCGGCCCCCCGCTC
>WNFL01405654.1_pt1 | contig 30333 bp, 30 predicted proteins | sample 5400361 | NCBI WGS metagenome assembly WNFL01 (sample SAMN13153351, study PRJNA577476) | soil metagenome | isolation source: 40 cm soil on Douglas fir-dominated hillslope | place: USA:California | collected 2013-09-17
AACGTCTCGTCGTCGATCGGCCGCGGCGCCTACGCCAACTTCGCCGCCTACGCGGTCTCGAAATGGGGCATCGAAGGATTGACCCAGACCCTCGCCGCCGAGATGCGAAGCTATAACGTCCGGGTAAACTCCGTCGAGCCGGGCTACGTGGCGACCAAGCTCACCGGCTACCGCGGCAGCCGGCCCGAATCGGTCACCGAAGCCTTCGTTTTCCTCGGCAGCGACGAAGCGAAAGGCGTGACCGGCAGGATGCTCAGCGCTTCGGGCTGGAAAGCGGAAGTGCGGGGATAGTCCGTTATTTTTTCTTCAGGATGTCCAGCGCCGCGGTGGCGTTTTTTACCCCGTTGGTGTGATCGCCGGCGTCGAGATTCTTCTGCGCTTCGTCGAGCAGCCCTTTGGCCTTGTCCTGATCCGCCTTCGACGCCGAGCTTGTTCCGAGGAGCTCCCGGCCTTCCCTGATCAGCGGCGCGCAGCGCGCCCAGACCGCTCCGGAAGAGACCGCGAGAAAGGCCGCGAGGGCGGCGAACGCCAGAAGTTTCTTCATCTTTTTTCCTCCTCTTAGCTCTGCAGATTTGTTTTGAAGAAGTCGACCGTTTTAGCCCAGGCCTCCTTGGCGGCCTCGGCATTGTAGCTCCCGGGATTGGTGTCGTTGTTGAACGCGTGCCTGGCGCCGGGGTAGATCTTGTAGGTGTAGGATTTATTGTACTTCTTCATCGCCGCTTCGGTCGCCGGCACCGTGTCGCTGATCCGCTTGTCCTCGCCGCCGTAATGAGCCATGACCGGCGCTTCGATCTTCTCCAACAGCTCCGGAGGAGTCGGCATACTGCCATAATAGACGACCACGGCCTTGAGCCCCTTGACCCGGGTCGCGGCGTTGAAAGTCTGCTGCCCGCCCCAACAAAATCCCGTGAGCCCCACCCGGTCGCCGCGCACCTCGGGCAGGGTTTGCAAATAGGCGAACGCCGCGCCGACGTCTTCGGCCACGGCCTCCGTCGGCGCCAGCTCCCGGATATTTAAACTGCCGCTGTTTTGCGGGTTGACCTTGTCCGTCCCGCCCTTGTGCGAAAGCAAGTCGGGCGCCAGAGCGACGAAGCCCTCCTTGGCCAGCCGGCGCGCCACGTCGCGGATGTGGTCGTTGAGGCCCCGGTTCTCGTGGACGACGATGACCGCCGGATACCTCCCTGGGGCCTTCGGCTCGGTCAGATAGCCTTTGACCGGCCCGCCCGGGCCGGGAAACTCGACCGCCTTCGAATTGAGGCCGGCGTCGTTGGGATCGACCTGGGCGGCGTAAGCCGGCGCGCCGGCGAGCGTATCGATGAGGCTCGTGGCGATCGCCAGGCTGCCGGTCAGGAGCATCGCTTTTTGGATGAAATCGCGCCGGCTGAGCTTACCGCCGCGGTATTCCTCGACCAGTTTTTTGATTTCCTCCGGCATACGCTCCTCCTATTTGATCATCTCGATGCGCGTCAACGTGGTATTTTGGCCGATCCCCGGGCCGTTGGCCATTTGATAGGCGGTGTACTGCTCGAAATAGGTGTTTTCCGACGACATGCCGTCGACGGGAACGACGACCTTGAATCCCCGGTAGGCGGCCTCGCTGCCGGTGTACAGCACGGCGCCGTGCGCCGCCGTCCCGGTGACGATCACGGTCTTGACGCCCTTCTCTTTGAGAATCTTTTCCAGATCGGTGCCGAGAAACTTGTCCGCCGACGATTTGACGATCGGCTCGCCGTCGGCCGGCGCCAGCTCTTTGGCGATGTCGCCCGGAGTCGCGTTGGTGGTGATGCTGTGGATGACGGTCAACTTTTTAGCCCGCGCCTGCTTGAGCAGCCCCTCGACCTTGGGAATCGAGGCGAGGCAGCGCGGCCGGCGCTCGCTGTTGCAGGTCTGTTTGATGAAGTCGAGCACGAGCAGCGCCGTGGTCGAAGGCTCGAGCGTCACCGGCTTCAACTCCGGCGGCTTCGGCGCCTGCACCGACGCCCACTCGTCGATCACGTCTTTGGTTTGCGCCGCGAGCGGCGCGGCGGTTGCGAACAATAACGCCAGCATGACGGCGGCATAGAGCGCTTTCATTTTCATTTTCATCCCCTCCCCTATTTTATTTCCAGAAGAACCGACAGTTTGTCCTGATCGAAGCCGACCACGGCCGCGCCGTCGATCAGAGTGACCGGAGTGCTTTGAAAGCCGAGCCCCAACAGCTCTTTCAGCGCCTCCGGATCTTCCCGCACGTTTTTGTCCGTGAACGCGATTCCTTTTTGAGAAAGAAACTCTTTCTCCCTGTGACAGGGCCCTCAGCCCGGCTGGCTAAAAACGACGACGACTTTGGCCATTTCTTTTTCTCTCCTTGTCCTAAAGTGTGCCGCCCATGTTATCCCGGGGCGGATTTCCGCCCGCGCTCCGCCTGAAAGACTAGCCAGATGAATCCCCGGAGTCAATCCCCGAAGGGGGCGGCCGGCGCCCGCCCCTTTTGATTCGGCCACCTCCGTCTGTTAACCTCATGGTGCAAGATATCCCCATGTCAAAGCTTCAACCCGCCAACCGCAGGCTCCGCCGGACCGCCGCGGCGCTATTCGGCCTCCCGATCCTTTTCGTCCTATGGGGTTGGACGAACGAGATTCCCCTATCTTCGCCCGAGTCGATCGGCCGGGAGCTCGTCCGCCACGTGCGCACGCTCGCCGCCGACGACATGACCGGCCGGGGCGTCGACACGCCGGGGATCGACCTGGCGCGGGATTACATCGCCGGGGAATTCAAGCGGTACGGCCTCGCCCCCGGCGGCGACGGCGGGCGCGGCTACTTCCAGCGGCTCGAGGTTACGACGGGGGTCGAGATGGCCGGGCCGAACAACGCGGTTCTCGGAAAAGAGCCGCCGCTCGTCCTCGATACCGACTGGAGCCCGCTGGGGCTTTCCGCCTCGGGCACGGCCGAAGGCGAGCTCGTTTTCGCCGGCTACGGGATCACGGCGCAAGATTACGCCTACGACGACTACGCCGGCCTGGACGCGAAGGGCAAGATCGTCGTCGTGCTGCGCTACGAGCCGCCGCCGAAAAACGGCGACAGCCCGTTTCGCGCCTCCCCGCGCGCCTCCCGCCACGCGACGCTCCAGGCCAAGGCCGCCAACGCCCGCGCGCACGGCGCCGCCGGCCTGATCCTGGTGGACCTGGCGCCGCGAGAGGGGCGGAAAGAGCTGATCTCGCTCCGGCGCACCATGGACGGGAGCGAAGGCGATTTGATCGCGGTCCAGATCGGGCGCGAGATCGTCGAGCGGCGGCTTCAGGACGCGGGCCTGTCGCTCCGCGAGCTCAAGGGCGAGATCGACCGGGAAGAAAAGCCGCACTCGACGCCCATTCCCTCGCTCCGCGCCGTTCTCACCGTGGCCTTAAAAAAAATAGTCCGGACGACCGACAACGTGGTCGCCGTCCTTCCCGGTTCCGACCCGAAGGTCGGGCGGCAAAACATCGTGATCGGCGCGCATTATGACCATCTCGGCCTCGGCCATTACGGCTCGATGGACCCCGGCGCCGAGGGGCAGATTCATAACGGCGCGGACGACAACGCCTCCGGCGTCGCGGTGATGTTGAGCCTGGCCGCGCGGCTGGCGCGCGCGCCCGCGCCGCCGCCGCGAACCATCGTCTTCGTCGCCTTTACGGGGGAAGAGCTCGGGCTCTACGGCTCGAAACACTTCGTCGAGCACCCGCCGTTTCCGCTCGCGTCGACCAGGGCGATGATCAATCTGGATATGGTCGGACGCATGAAGGACAACAAGGTGACGGTCGCTTCGGTCGACAGCGCCAAGGAGTTCCGCGCCCTGCTGGAACGGGCCGGACGGGCGGCCGGCGGCCTGAACGTCGAGATGAAACCCAGGGGCGGGGCGACGGACCACGTCTCGTTTTACAACAAGCAGGTCCCGGCGGTCCATTTTTACACCGGCATGCACCCCGACTACCACCGGCCTTCGGACAAGTGGGAGAAGCTCAACATCGAGGGCATGGCGCGGGTCGGCGACATGGTGCTGTCGCTCGTCAACGAAATCGCCGCCGCCGGGGAAGGCCTCACCTTCGTAAAACTGCCTTCGTCCCGGGACGGCCGGCCTCCTCCGGCTAAAAATCCTTAAAATGCGGGCTTTTATTATGGCGGGTGGGCCGGAGCTATGGTATGAATGGTAGAGATAACCCCGACCAAGGAGGCTTTAGAGTCATGATCAAGCTGTACCACTCCCCCCAGTCGTCCAACTCGCGCAAGGTAAGGATCGCGCTGATCGAGAAAGGGCTTGAGTTCGAGCGCGTGCTGGTCGACCTCGGCAAGAAAGAGCAAAAAACCCCGGAGTATTTGAAGATCCATCCGTTCGGCCAGGTCCCGGCGCTCGACGACGAGGGCTTCACCGTTTACGACTCCACGGTCATCAACGAGTACCTGGAAGACGAGTATCCCTATCCGCCGCTGATGCCGAAAGACTCCGAAGGCCGGGCGCGGGCGCGGCTCATGGAGGATTTTCGCGACAATCATTTCAATCCCGCGTTTATCCCGCTTTTTCGCGAAATGCGCGCCAAGCCGGAGGGCGAGCGCGACGCCAAGGTGATCGACGGGGCCAAGGCCGAGATCGCCCGCTGCTTCGACCGGATCGAGAAAGAGCTCCAGGGTAGAGAATACCTCGCCGGCGATTTCAGCCTCGCCGACATCGCCTTCATGCCGAACCTCGACGCCATGGAGAAATACGGCGTCCAGGTCGATCCCAAGCACAAGAACACGCTGGCCTGGATCGCGCGCCTCAAGGCCCGGCCGAGCTACGCGGCTTCGGCGCAGTAATTGGAATTGGGGTTTAGGATTGGGAATTGGAGATAAAAGAGAGAGTCCAGCATATCCCAAATTCCTAATTTCCAACCCCTGATTCCTGGCGTCCATGGCCGGTAAACTTATCCTCGCCTGGCTGGTTCATCTCTACAGCGCATCCGGCACCGTCCTCGCCTTCTTCTCGGTCCTCCTCGTCCAACGGGGCGATTTTAAAAGCGCCTTCTGGCTCAATGCGCTCGCCGTCGCGATCGACGCGAGCGACGGCACGCTCGCGCGCGCGGCCCGGGTCAAGGAACGGATACCCTGGTTCGACGGAGCCCGGCTGGAAGACATCATCGACTATCTGAACTACGTCCTGGTCCCGTCTCTGATTCTCGTCTACGCCGATCTGCTGCCGCGGGGCGACGCGCTCTGGATCGCGGCGCTGCCGATGCTGGCGAGCGCCTACGGCTTTTGCCAGAAAGAAGCCAAGACCGCGGATAACTACTTCCTCGGCTTTCCCTCGTACTGGAACATCGTCGTCTTCTATCTTTTCGTCTTGCGGACGCCCGTTTGGCTCAACGGCTTCATCATCCTCGCGCTCTCGGTCCTGGTCTTGGTGCCGATCAAATATATCTATCCGAGCCGCACCGCTGCGTTCCAATGGCTCACGCTGACGCTCGGCGCCGTATGGGGAGTCCTGGTCCTGCTGACGATTTATCACCTCCCCGCGCCGCCGCCCGCCGTCGTCTATGCCTCGCTCGTCTTCCCGGCCTACTACACCGCTTTGTCCTTCTGGCTCGCGCGGCCCAAGAGGCCGGCCGAAGCGGCGTGAATTGACCCGCCGGGCCGGTATCGGGTATCATGGCCCACAATGGTGGCGCGGGCGGAACTTTGACTCCGACCGCGCCGGGATGGACGGGGATGGAACAAGATAAATGATGAAAAAAGGAAGCCCGCGGGAGCCCCGCCAGCAGCCGAAGCTCGGCGAACTGCTCGTGCAGGAAAGCCTCGTCACGCGCGAGCAGCTGGAAGAAGCCCTGGCGGCGCAGAAGAAGCAACAGGTCTACATGCCGCTGGGAGAGGTCTGCATCGACCTCAAGTTCATCACCAGGGACCAGCTGAGAAAAATCATCAGCGCCCACAAGAAACGCATCCCGATCGGAGAGCTGTTGGCGAATCTCGGCCTGGTGACGCCGCAGCAGGTCGAAGAATCCCTTCAAGAACAGAAAGCCGCCGGGAAGAAGCTCGGAGAGGTCCTGATCGAGAAGGGATTTCTCACCGAAAAGGCGCTGATCAGCGCCCTCAACATGCAGCTGGGAGTGCCCAAAATCACCCCGCACCCCAGCCTGATCGACAAAAGCCTGCTCAAGGGGGTCAACGAAAACTTCCTCAGAAAAAACCAGGCGCTGCCCGCCTTCAAGCAGGGAAAGGAGCTGACGGTCCTGATGGCCGATCCGCTCAACGAGGCGGCCATACGCGACCTGGAAAAATTCTTCGCCTGCACCATCCAGCCCGCGATCGCCTCGGCGGAGGAGATTCAAAACGCCATCACCCAGTGTTTTCGGATCAACCCGGCGACCGGCATGGCCGAGGAAAAAGTGGAGAAAGATCTGGTGATCGGCCAGACCGACCTTTCCGCCCAGACGGGCGACACCACCATCGGGATCGTCAATTACATCATCTCGGACGCATTCAAGGAGCGGGCGAGCGACATCCACATCGAGGCGCAGGAAAAAGGGCTGCGCGTGCGTAACCGCGTCGACGGGGTGCTCTACCACAAGACCGACCTGCCGCAGTTTCTCGCGCCGGCCGTGATCTCGCGCATCAAGGTCCTCTGCGGCCTCGACATCGCGGAGAAGCGCCGCCATCAGGACGGCCGCATCGAGGCCCGCGTGATGGGCCAGGAGATCGATCTCAGGGTCTCCACCTACGCCGGGGTCTACGGCGAGAGCATCGTGATCCGGGTCCTCCAGCGTCAGACGAGCCTGATCGACCTCGACGCCCTCGGCTTCAGCCCCGCGAACCGGGCGAAATACGCCGCGCTGCTGGAGCACCCGTCGGGCATCATGCTGGTGACCGGTCCAACCGGCAGCGGCAAGACCACGACGCTCTACGCGTCGCTCAGCTATCTCAACAGCATGTTCCGCAAGATCATCACCGTCGAGGACCCGGTGGAATACACCCTCGACGGCATCGTCCAGGGGCACCTCGACCCCAAGCTCGGCCTCTCCTACGTGGACTTTTTGAAGTCGATGATGCGCCAGGACCCCGACGTGCTCATGGTCGGGGAGATCCGCGAGCGCGCGAGCGCGGAAGCGGTCATCCAGGCGGCGCTCACCGGGCACAAGGTGCTGACCACGTTCCACACCGACGACACGGCGGGAGCGCTGCTCCGCATGATCGATATCGGCATCGAGCCCTATCTCATCTCATCCACCGTCGCCGCCGTGCTCACGCAGCGGCTGGTGCGGGTGTTGTGTCCAAACTGCCGGCAGCCGTTTGTTCCGCGCGAAGAGATACTGGCGGCCTTTCTCGTCGACCCCGGCGCGCTGGAATCGCTCACTTTTTACCAGCCCAAAGGCTGCATGCACTGCAACGGCACGGGGTTCAAAGGACGCATCGGCCTGCACGAGCTCTTGATCATCAACGACCCCATCCGCGAAGCGATATCGAGCCGCAGCACCTCCACCCAGATCCGCCTCGTTGCGCGCGAGCACGCGCGTCTCATCTCCATGCGTGAGGACGGCCTCTACAAGGCGACGCAGGGCCTGACGACGCTCGAAGAGATCATGCGCGTGGTGTTCCATCACGAAAGCGACGCCATGACGCCGCGGGGGGTGGCCGAGGTCATTGCGCTCTGCGAGGGGAAAGACGGCGGCGACGCGCGGGCGCCCTGGACGGCCCAGGAGAGCGCGCCCGAGACCCGCAAGCGCGTCGCGCTCGACACCGCGCCCGGCGTATTCACCAGCGGCGACGCGTCCGCGCCGGTTCTGGAGGGCGAGGCCTACCGCGTCCGCTTCGACGCGAACACCGTCGAATCGGAGACCGAGCGCATCGCCGACTTCTTCGAGGCCTACCGGAAGATCAAGGAAAACCTCGGCGAGACGATCGATCCCGAGACGATGGGCGACTTCGCCGACTTCATCGTCGATACCGTCAATCGCCTGAGAACCTCCGAAGGGGCGGCTTTCGCCGAGTTTTCACTCCACGTGCGGGACAACAAGGACAGGATCTTCGTCGAGACGCTGATGCCGCCGAGACAGCCGCCCGGCGGTCCGGCCAGCCTCGAGACCGGGCTGCGCCAGGTCGGCTTCTTAAAATGACGGAGGCGGGGACCATGGCGGAAAAGAAATCGCGCTCCGGGAAGACTCAGCCGGCCAAGCTCGGCGCCGGCGCGCGGCGGGTCGAAGAGGTCGATTTCTCCGAATACATGAAAAAGAAAAGCGCCCACCGGCATCTGGAAGAGATCGACGTGGACCGCTACCTGAAGAAGCGGCGGCCTCCCGAAGACGACTCTTGATTCGCTATTTCCCGCATAACCGGCCGCCGAATTTATGAGAAAACCCAAGCTCTTGATTTTCCTCCTCGCGGCGGGCGCCCTCGGGTTTTACCTGCTCGAGCGGCTGCCCGAACCCGCCCTGGACGCGGCGGCCGAGCCCGAGGCCAAATACATCTTCTTTTTCCTCTCCGACGGCGGCGGCGTCACCGACATGGAGATCGCCCGGATATACAGCCGCGTCGTCCTGGGCGAGGGGCTCGTCGTGCCCGACAAGATCATGAAGGAGGGGACGCTCGGGCTCATCACGACGCACGCCGCGGATTCCCTCACGACGGATTCGGCCGCGGCCGCCACCGCGATGACCGCCGGCTGTAAAGCGAAGATCGGCGCGCTCGGCATCTGCGACGACGGCCGGATTCCCAAGACCGCGATCGAGCTGGCGAAGGAAAAAGGGCTGCGCGGCGGCCTCGTCACGACCTCGACGATTTACGACGCCAGCCCGGCGGCCTTCGCCGGGCACGTCGCCAGCCGGAAGTACTACAACCTCATCGTCGATCAGTACCTGCGCCTGCAGCCCGACCTCTTGCTGGGCGGCGGACGCGACCAGTTTTTGCCCAAGGGCCGGCCCGGCAGCGGCAGGAAAGACGACAAGGACATGATCGCCGCCTTCGCCCAGCAGGGCTACGCCTACGTCGCGGACCGCAGCGAGCTGGCGCGCGCCAGGGGGAGCAAGCTCCTCGGCCTTTTCACCCTCGGCGAAATGAGCTTCGAGCTCGACCGGGACAAGGACAAAGAGCCTTCGCTCTCGGAGATGACCCAGGCGGCGATCAAGTTCCTCGACCGCGACAACCGCGGCTTCATGGTGTTCATCGAGAACGAGAACACCGACACGGCCGGCCATTTGACGGACCTGGCGTCGAAGATCCACGCCTACCGCGAATTCGACCGCTCGGTCGGCCTGGCGTACGAGTTTTATCGCAGGCATCCGCGCGAGACGCTGATCCTCGTCACCTCGGACCACGATTCCGGCGGGGTCGGCTTCACGCTCGCCCTGGAAGAGCCCGGCAGCCGCGACGGAAAAAAAGTCGCCGCCACCGAGCAGGACCTCAAAAAAATCGCCTCGATCTCGATCTCGCTTAGAAAAGCCGCCGACATCCTGGGCCCCAATCCCGCCTCGGACGCCGTCGACCGGCTGATGAAAGACCATTTCAAGGGATTCACGCTGGCGCCGGACTTGAAGAGAATGCTGCTCGCCAAACAGGTGCCGGCCCGGAACCTATACACCGATCCCGTCGTCATGATCCTCGGCCAGATGGTGGCCAACAACACCCAGGCCTACTGGACCGCCGGCGGGCACACCAACCAGCCGGTCTTTGTCGCCGCGCTGGGCGCCGGCGCCGAGATGTTCCGCGGCTACCAGGACAACACCGACTTCGGCAGACACCTCCTCGCGCTGCTAGGCGCGAAGGATTCGAAGTGAGGGGTCCAGTTTATCTGACCCCGCGTCCCGATCCGGCTCGCTCCCCTTCCATCCCTATCGGGCGCTAAAACTTCCGCCTATCTTGAGGTGGCGCGGCCCGCCCTGTAGGATACTTATCTAAGTGTAAAGCGGCACTTGCGGCGGGAAGCGTGGCGCATGGCCCATCCTGAAAGCGACGGAAACGAAAAAATCGGCGTTTTGGTCGGCGGCGGACCGGCTCCCGGCATCAATGGAGTCATCAGCGCGCTGACCCTGGAGGCGCGCAACCGGGGCCGCCAGGTCGTCGGCATCTTCGACGGCTTCCAGTGGCTCATGGCGGGCGACACGGAAAAAGTGAAGCTCCTGGACCACGACGACGTGTCCCGGATCCACTTCCAGGGCGGCTCCATCCTGAACACCTCGCGCGCCAATCCGACGAAAAAGCCCGAGCACCTCGACGCGGTTCTGGCGTCTCTAAGGAAATTGGGCATCGGCTATCTCGCCACCATCGGCGGCGACGACACGATGTTCTCGGCCAGCCGGCTGGCCGAGCGCGCGGCCGGGCGGCTGCGCGTCTGCCACGTGCCGAAGACCATCGACAACGACCTCCCTTTGCCCGGCGACATCCCCACGTTCGGCTTCGAGACCGCGCGCCACCTGGGCTTCGCCCTGGTGCGCAATCTGATGGAAGACGCGCGCGCCACCCAGCGTTGGTATTTCGTCGTCGTCATGGGCCGCTCCGCCGGCCACCTGGCGCTCGGCATCGGCAAGGCCACGGGGGCGACGCTTACCGTCATTCCGGAGGAGTTTGACGGCGCGGTCCGGCTCGAGACGCTGTGCGATCTCCTCGAAGGGGCGATCCTGAAGCGCAAGGCGCTGTGGGGTAGGCTCGACGGTGTGGCTTTGATCGCCGAGGGGCTGCTGGAGCGGCTCACCGCCGAGGAGATGACCTCCGTCGAAGGCGTGCGGATCGTGCGCGACGACTACGGCCATCTGCGCCTGGCCGAGATGGACCTGGCGTTCATCCTGAAAACGCAGGTCGAGCGCCGGTTCGCCGGGCGCGCCGAGCGCATCGGCATTACGCACAAGACCATCGGCTACGAGGTGCGCTGCGCGGACCCGCTCGCGTTCGACTGCGAGTACGTGCGCGCGCTGGGCTACGGCGCGGCGGAGTTTCTCCTGAGCCCGGACCCGGAGGCGGCGCGCTTTCACGGCGCGCTGGTCTGCCTCGACAACGGCAAGCTGCGCTACCTCAACTTCGACGACCTGCTCGATCCCGAGACGGGCAGGACGAAGATTCGCCTGGTCGACGTCGGCAAGCCGTCCTACAAGATCGCCCGGGAGTACATGATCCGCCTGGAGCGGGAAGACTTCGACGACCGGGAGCGGCTCGCCGCCCTGGCGCGGGCCGCGTCCAACGGCGCCGGCGGCTTGAGCCCCGAGGAGTTTCAAAAAAAATTCCGCTACCTGGTGACGGAAATGCGAGGGGGAGTTTGAACATGACGACGCGCGTCGGGATCAACGGCTTCGGAAGGATCGGGCGGCTCTGCCTGCGCTCGATGCTCCAGCGCCATAAGGAGACTCTGTCGGTCGTGGCGATCAACGACATGGCCGACCCGCAGACCAACGCCCATCTCTTCGAGTACGACACCACGTACGGCCGCTTTCCCGGAATCGTCGAAGCGGGCGAGGGGGCGATCCGCATCGACGGGCAGGAGCTCAAAGTGCTTTCCCAGAAGGACCCGGCGCGCCTGCCGTGGAAAAACCTGGAGGTGGACATCGTCATCGAATCGACCGGGGTCTTCACCGACGGCCAGCAGGTCCGCGCGCACCTCGACGCCGGCGCGAAGAAGGCGATCATCACCGCCCCGGCGAAGAACGAGGACATCACGCTGGTGCTGGGCGTGAACGACTCGCGCTACGAGCCGAAAAAACACCACATCGTCTCCAACGCCTCGTGCACGACCAACTGCCTGGCGCCCGTGGCGAAGACGCTCCACGAGACCTTCGGCATCGAGCGCGGCCTCATGACCACGGTCCACTCCTACACCAACGACCAGCGCATCTTGGACCTGATGCACAAGGACCTCCGCCGCGCCCGCGCCGCCGCGATGAACATCGTCCCGACCACGACCGGCGCGGCCAAGGCGATCGGCCTGGTGATCCCCGAGCTAAAGGGCAAGCTCCACGGCCTGTCGCTCCGCGTGCCGACCTCGACCGTGTCGGTCGTCGATCTCGTCGCGGACTTGAAGCGATCGGCTTCCGAAGCCGAGATCAACGCCGCGCTCAAAGAAGCCGCCGGCAACCATCTGAAGGGCATTCTCGAATACACGGACAAGCCGCTCGTCTCGAGCGACTTCCGCGGCAACCCGGCTTCGTCGATCGTCGACGGGCTTTCCACCACCGTCCTGGAGGGAAAAATGGCCAAGGTGCTGGCCTGGTACGACAACGAATGGGGTTACAGCTGCAGAGTCGCCGACCTGGCGGCCTTCATGGCCGGGGCGGCGTGATTTTACGGCTCGAGCGAAAGGAGGAGAACGATGATTGCCAAAGATATCATGACGGAGCGGGTGATCACCGCGCCCGTGATGACCAATCAGATCAGCGGCGTGCCGGTCGTCGATGGGGCCGGCAAGGTGCTCGGCGTCGTTTCCGAGGCCGACGTGCTGGCGAAACAAGGAAAAAGCGCCAGGGACATCATGAGTCCCGACATCTTCACCGTTCGCGCGGACGCCTCGCTGGAAGAGATCGCCGCGCTCATGTCGCGGCACAAAATCAAACGCGTGCTGGTCGTCGGCGAAAAGGAGCTGGCGGGGATCGTGAGCCGGGCGGACATCATCCGGGCGATCGCGCTGGGCGACTACGTCCCGCTCCAGTCGCCGGTGTACGATTTGTGATGGCGAAAGGCAGGCGGGCCGAACGCGGCGGACGGGCGACTTGAATTCACTCGCCCGCCGCTCGCCTTCTCACGACCGCAGGTCTTTCTTTTTTCGCTCGAACTCGTTCGTGTCGATCTCGCCCTTGGCGTAGCGCTCTTCGAGGATCGCCAGCGCCGCGGCCGATTTTTTGTCTCTCCTGAGCGAGAGGATCAGGCGGGCTATGAGCGCGATCCCGCCGACGACGATTCCCCAAAAAAGAATCATCACCAGGACCGCGGTCAGCATCCCCCACCGCCCCCTGCCCCAGAAAAAATGCCACTGCCAGGGCCGCCGCTCCGGCACCGGCCAGGGCAGCTGGGTCAAGAGCTGATAACCGAGGAGGATCAGACGCTCCACGGTTGGAACTATACGAAAAGCGAGGGGCGATTGGTAGGGGGTGAAATAAGTTAAAAGGGCGAAAGAGAGACTGTTTGCGGCCGTCCTGGCGGGAGCCAAACAACTCTCTTCCGCCCGTTGCACGACGGCCTGAGCTTATTCGACCCAAACGCCGGCGCTGAGCGGCGTTACGCCCGCGCCCACGCCGTGTCCGCCGATGCCTATGCCCGCCGAGACGCAGCCCGACAGGGCCAACAAGCCCAGAAGAAGCGAGCAAACGACGATCGATTTGATCCGTTCCATTGCGTTACCTCCTCTCTCGACGGTCTTGTCTCTAACTCCATTTTCCCTGTAAGAGCCGCCGCGATCAACACCGGTAAATACCCGGCCGGGATTAAGCGGCGCGCCAACTTGACTTTTCTCCCCTGCTACAGCGATAATTCCCTAAAATTATTATAGAATCGCGCATCATGCCCCGCGTCAAGCTGAGCTTCATTTCCGGAGTCAACGAACGGGTCGCGCCGCTTCTCGACGGCACGGTCCAGCCCGAGGGCGTCGAGCTGCTCGTCACCCGCTCGGACCCGTCGGAGACTTTCTGGCGCCAGCTCAAGTTCGGGGAATTCGAGATCTCCGAGATGTCGCTCTCGTCCTATCTCATCGCCAGGTCGCGCGGCTTCGACATGATCGCGCTCCCCGTCTTTCCCTCGCGGCGCTTCATGCATACGCAGCTCTCCTACCACGTCGATTCCGGAGTCAGGCAGCCGGGCGACCTCGCGGGGAAGCGGATCGGCGTCGGCGAGTACCAGCAGACCGCGGCGCTGTGGGTCCGGGGCGTTCTGGAGCACGACTTCGGCGTGTCGCAATACCAGGTCCACTGGTACATGGAGCGCACGGAGGAGCTGAGCCACGGCGGCGCGACCGGCTTCGCCCCGCCCGAGGGAATCTCTTTTTCGCGCATCCCGCCGGACAAGAGCCTCGCCTCGATGCTCGCCGCCCACGAGATCGACGCCGCATCGGTGCACCGCGCCTTCGAGCGCGGCACGAACATCATCGACCGCTCGACGCGGATCCGCGCCGCCGGCGCCGACTGGAGCAAGGTGAAGCCGCTTTTCCCCGACGTCGCCGCCGAAGGCGAGCGCTTCTTCAAAGCCCACGGCTATATTCCGGCCAACCATGCCTACGTCATCCGGGGCGACGTGGACAGGAGATATCCCTGGCTCGCGTTCAATCTGTACAAGGCGTTCGCCGCCGCCAAGCAGCTGGCGCAGGAAAAACTCGCCGCGAGCATCCCCTCGGGCCTCATCTTCGGCCCGCAGTATCTCGCGGCGACGAGGAAGATATTCGGCGCCGACCCCTTTCCCTACGGCGTCGCGGCGAACCGGCCGATGCTCGAGACGATCGTCGACTATTCCCGTGAGCAGGGTCTCACGGCCGCAAAGCTCAAGCTCGAAGACCTGTTCGCCCCGGGCACGCTCGACGTTTGACGCCGCGGCCCGAAACGACCCTGAAGCGCCGGACTTATCGGAGGAAGAAAACGGCCATGCTGAGCAAGAAGGAAAACGAAAAACTGGCCCGCGTCGGGCCCGGAACGCCGGCGGGCGAGCTGCTGCGCCGCTACTGGCACCCGATCGCGGTCGCCGCCGAGCTCGGCGACCGGCCGGTCAGGCGCGTGCGCATTCTCGGCGAAGACCTGGTCCTCTACCGGGGCGAGGACGGGAGCCACGGCCTCGTGGCCGAGCGCTGCTCGCACCGCGGCGCGTCGCTCGCCTACGGGCGCATCGAAGGCGCGAACATCCGCTGCCCCTACCACGGCTGGATGTACGCGGCGGACGGCCGGTGCGTCGAGCAGCCCGCCGAGCCGGAAGACAGCACCTACAAGGACCGCGTGCGCCACCGCGCCTATCCGGTGGAGAAAGCGGCGGGCATGCTCTTCGCCTATATGGGCCCCAGGCCCGCGCCGCTCCTCCCCGCCTACGACGTTCTGGTGCGGAAGGACGGCGAGCGGCGCATCGTCGTGCTGCCGCCGCTCGATTGCAACTGGCTCCAGCCGATGGAAAATTCCGTCGATCCCACGCACGTGCATTATCTCCACGGCGCCGGCCGGGGGAGGCCCGTGCACGGCGAGAGAAAAGCCGAGATCAAAAAATACGACTTCGAGCCGTTCGAATACGGCATCATGAAAAAAAGGCTCGCCGCCGACGGCGGCGGCGCGCTCGGCGTCGTCAACCAGCACCCGCTGGTCTTTCCCAACATGCTGCGCCAGCGCCACGGCCGCGAGCACTACCTGCAATACCGCGTGCCGGTGGACGACGCGCGCACGCTGTTTTTCGAAATCTATTTCATGGAGTCCAGGGACGGCGCCGCGGTCGATCAGCCCGGCGAGCCGCCGGTCGACTACGCCCAGCCGGCCAAGACGCCGGACGGCATCTATAAGATGGAAAAAGTCTGGATGCAGGATTATATGGCGTGGGAGACCGCCGGGGCGATCTTCGAGCGGAGCGCGGAGCATCTCGCGACGGCGGACAAGGGCATTTTGCTTTTCCGCAAAATGCTCAAAGCCGAGATCGACAAGGTCCGACGCGGCAAGGAGCCGATGGGCGTGATGCGCGACCCGGCGAAAAACCGGCTGATCGCGTTCCACACGATCACCGACACCACGCGCGAGGTCGGGAGAAGCCGGTAGGACGATGAAAACCGCTTGCGTCGTTTCCGCCTTCGCCCTGGTCGTGACGGCGTCCGCCGCCTTCGGCCAGGCGGACTGGAAGAAAGAATGGGCGAGCACCGTCGAGGCGGCGAAGAAAGAAGGCCAGCTAAATATTTATATCGGCGGCTGGGAGGCGGTCGTCGAGTCGGGCGCGTTCCAGAAGGCCTATCCGGAGATCAAAGTGACGTTCGTCGGCGGGCGCGGCGGCGAGACCGCCAAGCGCATCCTGGCCGAGCGCCGCGCCGGAAAATATCTCGCCGACGTGAGCAGCGAAGGCGTCGGCTCGAACTACCGGACGCTCCACGCGGCCAGGAGCTTCGATCCGATCAAGGCCGCGCTGATCCTCCCGGAGGTGACCGACGAGTCCCTCTGGTGGCAGGGCCGGCACCGCTACGCCGACCCGGAGGCCCAGTTCGTCTTCCGCTACGTCGGCACGCAGCAGCAGGGCAACATCTCCTACAACGGTAAGCTGGTCCATCCGAAGGAGATCCGCTCGGTCTGGGACCTGCTCGATGCCAGATGGAAAGGCAAAATCATCGCCCGCGACGTCCGAAGCCCCGGCCCGGGCAACGCGCCGATGCGCTTTTTTTATTACCACCCGGCGATCGGCCCGGCTTTCATCAAGCGGCTCTTCGGCGAGATGGACGCGACGCTTTTCCGCGATTTCCGCCAGAGCGTCGATTGGCTCGGCGGCGGGAAATACAGCCTGTGCTTTTTCTGCGTCGACATCGACAAGGCGAAACTCCAGGGGCTCCCGGTGGACGAGTTCGCCAACCTGAAGGAAGGCGCGGCGGTGCACACGCAATACGGCACGCTCGGGCTGCTCAACCGCGCGCCCAACCCGAACGCGGCCAAGGTGTTTATCAACTGGTTTTTATCCCGCGAGGGGCAAACCGCGCTGCAAAGATCGCTCGCCAAAAGCGGCGACGAGGCGCCGGACTCGCTTCGGATCGACATTCCGAAGGACGACGTCAAGCCCGCGAACCGGCGCGCGGCCGGGGTCAGCTATCTGGACCTGGACAGCCGTCCCGAGTGGACGGACATGAAGCCGGTGCTCGGCGTCTTCGAAGAGGCCCTGGCGAAACAACGCGGCCGTTGAAAAAGGCCCATCTGCGGCGTTGCGTCTGGGACCTTTTTGACCGGCCTGAAAAGAGAATAAGAGAATAATATAGATATGGCTCGAATAGTAAAACTGGGCGTCGCCGGGCTCGGCAACGCCGGGCGCGCCGTGATTCGCGATTTGCCGGCGGCCCCGGGCGTCGCGCTCGCCGCCGTCGCGGACTTGAGAGCGGAGGCGCTGGAGCCCTTCCGCCGCGACCCGGCGGTCGAGACCTTCGACGACGTCGAGGCGATGTGCCGGAGCGGCAATATCGACGCGGTCTGGGTCGCCACGCCGAACCAGTTCCACGCCGCCAACGCCGCCGCCGCGGCGGCGGCCGGCAAGCACGTAGTCTGCGAGAAGCCGATGGCGCTCGATCTCGAGGAATGCGACCGGATGATCGCCGCCGCCGCGGCCGGTAAAGTCCGCCTATTGATGCACTCCAAGGCCGGCGACCCGCCGGTCATAAAGATGCGGGAGATCATCGCCGGCGGCCGCCTGGGACGGCCGATCCAGATCAGCTCGTGGAATTATAAAGGCTGGCTCAACCTGCCGCGGCTCCCCGCCGAGCTCGACACGTCCCGGGGCGGCGGCGTCGTCTATCGCCAGGGCGCGCACCAGGTCGACATCGTCCGCGCGCTCGGCGGCGGCCCGGTAAAAAGCGTGCGCGCGAGCGCCGGCAGGCACCATCCGGGCGCCGACACCGAGGGCAACTACAGCGCGTTCCTGGAATTCGCCGACGGCGCCCCGGCGACGCTGGTGTTCAACGGCCACGGCCGCTTCGACATGACGGAAATAACCTGGTCGATCGGCGAAGGCGGCTACGCCTCCCGCACTACAGCGGAAAAATCCGCGCTGAAGAATCGCGCCGGCGCGGCCGCGCGGCGGGAGGGGGAGCCGAGATCGGATGAACGGCGCGAAGGCCCGCGCCGGCAGCCGTTCTTCGGCCTCACTCTGGTGAGCTGCGAGAAGGGCGACATCCGCCAGTCGCCCGACGGGCTGTATATCTACACGGACGATGGCCGCGAGGAGATCGCCTGCCCGCCGTTTCTCGACCGCGCCGGCGAGCTGGTGCGATTATACGAAGCGGTCGTGGAAGACCGGCCGGTCCTGGCCGACGGCAAATGGGGCAAGGCGACGCTGGAGATCGTGCTGGCGATACTCGAATCGTCGAGGACCCGGCGCGAGGTCGAGCTGAAATACCAATTTTGAATTATGAATTTTGAATTGAATGTAAAGCTCGACACTAAAAATTCAAAATTTATTTTTCCGCAAAGCAGTACACCAGCCCGTCTCCCCCCGACGAGACCAGGTCTTCCTGGCCGCAGCCGCGCGAGGCGTGCGCCGAGTTCCAGGAGAACCCGCTCGTGGGCGTAAGACCCGTCCGGTCGTGGTGGCCGAGCTGCGCCTTGCCCGGCAGCTTGGTCGCGCTGCCGGCGGTCCAGTTCCGGCAGGTCATGTCCTCGCCCGGCGGATAGGCGGTGCCGTCGTACTGCGAGCCGGTCAGGATGTCGTGCTTGTTCGGCTTGTCGCCGCGGGCGTTGACCGGGCCGCCCTTTTCGTCCAGCGCGGTCTCTCTGTTGATGTGGTTTTTATCCGAGACGTTGTTCTGGTCGGCGTGCAGGTCGGCCAGGTTGTCGGCGATCTTGACGCCCTTGGCGTTGTACCAGGGCCCCTTGCCGATGCGGTCGCGCGCGTTCACGGCGGGCTTACTGTCGGCGGCGCTCGTGCTCAGGTAGGCGCGCCAGGTCCGGCTGCCCGCCCCCGCGGAAGCGCCGAGCTTCTGGCAGAGCGCGTCGGCGCCCGCCAGGCCGCCGAGATCGGCGCCCTTGCCGGTCCCGTGGCTCGTGACGAAAAAGCTCATCGCGGGCTTGGCCTCCTCGGCGGCCGACGGCGACGCGGCGAGCAAGACCAGAGCGGCCCAGTGGACGAATCGAATCCCTCTCCGGCTCATTTTCGCCTTCTCCCGTCCGATCAATATCACCTGCCGATCGATATTATTACCTACCGATCAGGATCAAAATCCCCGCCAGGAGGGCCAGAAGACCCATCGCCCGGGAAGGAATTCCAAAGCGCGCGAGAGACGAGATGGACGAGATGCCGGTCAGGATAAGCCACAGCGCCAGGAGCACCATTCCGAGCGAGGTCATGCCGATAGTCATTCGACTCCTCCCTTCTCTTTCCGCCATCCCTTACAATGCCGGAGCAGCGATTACAACAAAAAAATCCGCCGCAGTTCAGGCATCATCGCCTGGGCATCGAGTTAAAAATCTTGCCCTTTTACAGTCTCTTCACCGTGAAGTTAACAATTCCTGTGATTTTTTCGTGTTGTGTGTAGGGTTATTACCTGAATGGCTGTATGAAATTCCCAACACTTTTAATGGCTAATTCCTTGGCCATCGGGATCTAAAAGCACCATAATTAAGAAGAAAATCTCAATAAACACCGGGCTTTTTCTCATTGCTTCGAGATTTTTCAACACCGGGCATTCTTTTTGCTTATTTATTCCCTCCAGGAAGGAGGAAAAGCGTGAATGCAACTGTGGTAAAACGGTGTGAAGAAAATCTTCTAAAACGCAGGCGGGAGATCCTGCCCTACGTGAAGCATATCAAGGAAGAGACCGGGGACGCGGCGGGCATGAGCCCTTTCAGCCGGCGCGACCTGGCGGAGAATATCAGCGCGGAATTTCTCGCGCGACGCTTTTCGGCCCTGTTCGAGCGCGAGCTGGAGGATATCGATATCACTCTCGGCCGCATCCGCACCGGCACGTTCGGCATCTGCCGCGCCTGCCATCAGCCTATCGAGGCCGCTCGACTGGAGCGCTTCCCGCAGGCCGAGTTCTGCTCGGATTGCAAAGACACGAAAGAGTCCTTTCGCCGGGCCTCGTAACGCGGCGGGCTTTTCTCCCCGGCGAAGCTCCAAGAAAATCGCCTCCGGTTGCGGGCCAAAGGCGGGCGGATTAACCTGAGGGAGTGAAGCGCAAACTTCCCGTCTTCCCGTCGCGCCGGACCCTGCTCGAGCGCCTGGTTGAGAAAAGCCCGTCGCCGGCCCTCGCCCGCGCCCATCTGTCGAGGTTGGTCGAGAGCGGCGGCGCGGAGAATCTCGCCCGCCTGCCCGGGGCCGATCTCCCCCTGTTGATTCGTCTTTTGGGCGCCAGCGCCTTCCTGAGCGATGTGTTGATCCGCCGGGGCAAGGGCTGGCCGCAGGAATTCCGCCGGCAAATCCATACGCCGGAGAAAAGCGCCGCCGAGCACGTCGCGGAGCTTGCGCGCGAGCTCGGCGAAGAGAGCCCGCTCGACGAGGCCGCCCGCGCGCTCCGCCGCCACAAGCAGCGCGAATTCGTCCGCATCGGCGCGCGCGACCTCCGCCCCGCCGGGCGCGTCGAAGAGACGACGCGCGAGCTCAGCGCCTTGGCCGAGGGCTCGCTCGAAATCGCCCAGCGCGTTTGCCGCGCCGCCGTGGAGAAGGACTACGGCGCGCTCCCGCAGCCCTTCGTCGTCATGGGCATGGGCAAGCTCGGCGGCGGCGAGCTCAACTTCAGCTCCGACATCGACATCGTTTACCTCTACGAGACCGACGAGGGCGAGAGCGCGGGCGGCGCCAGGGGCAAAGCCGCGCCGCGCGAATTTTTCACCCGCGTCGCCGAGGAGATCACCCGCATGATGGGCGCGGTGAGCGAGGACGGCTTCGTCTTTCGGACCGATCTCCGGCTCCGCCCTTTCGGCGGCCAGGGGCCGATCGTCCAATCGCTCGGCTCGGCGCTCCTCTACTACGAGTCGTGGGGCCAGACCTGGGAGCGCTCCGCGCTCATCAAGGCGCGGCCCGCCGCCGGCGACCGCGATCTGGGCGAGCGCTTTCTCGCCGAGCTGGAGCCGTTCGTCTACCGGCGCTACCTGGATTTCAGCACCGTGGAGGAGCTGCGCGAGATGAAGACGCGGATCGAGCGCGAGCTGCTCGCCCCCGCGGACCGGGAGCGGAACGTCAAGCTCGGAGTGGGCGGCATCCGCGAGATCGAGTTTTTCACCCAGGCGCTCCAGCTCGTGAACGGCGGCCGCGAGCCGGCGATCCGCGAGCACAACACGCTCCGCGCGCTCGCCCTCCTCGCCCGCCGCGGCCTCATTCCCGCCCGCGAGGCGCGGGCCCTCGCCGCCGCCTACCGGTTGCTCCGCCAGGTGGAGCACAAGATCCAGATGGTCCAGGAGGGCCACACCCACACGATCCCCGAAGGGAGCGACAAAGAGACGGCGCTCGCGCGCCGGCTCGGCTATGCGAAGCGGAAGGGCAAGAGCGAGCGCGAGCTGTTCTGGCGCGACTACCGCAGGACCACGGCGACCGTCCGGAGCGCGTTCGACCGGCTGTTCTACGGCGCCGGGAAAGAGATCGAGGCCGGGGGCGCTTCCGCCTGGGAAAACCTCTGGGACCGTCTCGACGACGAGGAGCTCGTCGCCCAGGAGACGAAGCGGCTCGGGTTTCCCGACCCCGGGCGCGCCGCCCGCGACCTCGTGATGGTGCGCGACGGCGATCAGCCGCCCGAGCCGAGAAGGCTCAAGATCATGCGCCGGCTCGGCCCGGCGCTGATCGAAGCCGTGGTGCATTCCCCTGCGCCGGACCGGGCGCTGTTCAACCTGGCCGAGCTCTCCCGCCGGCTCGGCGGCCGCACGGGATTTCTCTCGCTTTTGGCCGAGAACCCCAAGACTATGCGTCTGCTGGTCGATCTGTTCGCCGGGAGCCAATTTTTGACCGATCTCTTTCTCCAGCGCCGCGAGCTGATCGACAGCCTGATCCGCGCCGACCTCGTGACGCCGCGCAAAACCGCCGCCGAGATGCGCCGCGAGCTCATCGCCGCGGCCGACGCGGCGGAGGATATCGAGGCCAAGCTGAACGCGCTCCGCCGGGGCAAGACCGAAGAGCTGCTTCGCATCGGCATCCACGACCTCGGGAGCGAGCTCGGGCTCGAAGAGGTCTTCGCCCAGCTCGCCGGCCTCGCGGAAGCCTGCCTCGACGCGGCGCTCGCCCTCGCCGCGGCGGAGATAGAGCACAAGCACGGCAAACTGTCCGGCGGCCGCTTCGCCGTCGTCGGCATGGGGAAGCTCGGCGGGAGGGAGATCGATTACAACTCCGACCTGGACCTGATCTTCATCTACGACGCCCCGGAAGGGGCGCAAAGCGACGGCCAAAGCGCGAGTCTGGACGCGCACGATTACTACGTGCGGCTCGGGCAGAGGCTCATCACTTTTCTCTCCGCCCCGATGGAAGAGGGCGTGCTCTACAAGATCGACATGAGGCTCCGGCCTTCCGGACGCGCCGGTCCCCTGGTCGTCTCGCTCGACGCTTTCCGCCATTACCACGAGACCGGCGCCGAGCTGTGGGAGCGGCAGGCGCTCACCAAGCTCGGCCGCGCCGCGGGCGACCCCGCCCTCGGGCGGCAGACCGAAGAGATGGCGCGCGCCTTCGCCTACGGCGGCGGACTCACCCAAGAAGGCGTGGCGCAAATCGACCACCTGCGCATGCGCATGGAAAGGGAGCTGGCCGGGGAAAACGCCGACCGGTTCAACCTGAAAAAAGGGCTGGGCGGACTGGTCGATATCGAATTCCTGACGCAGATGCTCCAGCTGAAGCACGGCGGCCGCCGCCGCGAGCTGCGAAAGCAGTCGACGCTGGCGGCGCTGAAAGCCCTTTACGGCTTGAAAATCATCGGCGCGGACGAATACCGCGCGCTCTCCGGGGGCTACCTCTTCCTCCGCCGGCTCGACCACCGGCTCCGGCTCGAGCGGCAGGAATCGCTCGATATTCTGGCGCGGGACCCGGCCAAGCTCCAGCCGACCGCCCTGGCGCTGGGCTACAAAGGAGAAAAGGACGCCCGCGCCGGCCGGCGGCTTTTGGAAGATTACGAAAAGCTCCGCGCGAGGATTCGGCGGTGCTACGAGAAGAAGTTTGGCAAGGGCGGCGACGAAGCGGCCGCCGGCGCGCCCGGGATCGGGAATCCCGCGCTATAGAAGACCGGCGCCGCGGTTTTTCGCCGCTGCGGCAAGTCCTTCCATCGGTTTGACTTGGCCCGGGCGAATCGTTTATGGTCACCGCTCACGGCGGCCGTGTCGGCCCTGCCGAAAATCTTACACCCGCAAGGAGTCTTTCATCGATGGCCAAGTCCAAACGGTGGGCGTTAAAACTGTCGGTCTCGTTTTTCATCGCTCTGATCTCCGGCGGCGCGCCGGTCGCCTCCGCCCAGAGCGGCGGAGAGCTGGTGATTTATTCGGGGCGGCGCGAGCCTTTGATCATGCCGGTGATCGATCTTTTCAAGAAAGCGACCGGCATCCAGGTGACGCTGAAAAGCGGCGAGGACCAGGCGCTGGCGCAGCTGGTTCTCCAGGAGCAGCCGAGCCCGGTCGGCGACGTTTACCTGACGGTCGATTCCGGCCTGCTGGAATTTCTCCGGCTGAAAGCCGTTTTGCAAAGCTATTCGTCGGACGCCACGCGCAAGATTTCGGAGCGTTTCCGCGCCGCCGACGGCGCCTGGGTCGGGGCCTCCGGCCGCGGCCGCGCCATGATGTACAACACCAACCTGGTCAAAGCCGACGACCTGCCGAAATCGGTCTTCGACATCGTCCAGCCGAAGTGGAAGGGCAAAATAGGCCTGGACAGCCTGCGCAAGGAGAGCACGCTCGCCTGGATCACTTCGGTCAGGATCGTCAAAGGCGAGGCCTTCACGGGCGACTTCGTGCGCAAGCTCAAAGAAAACCAGGCGGTGTTTCTCGACGGCGGGCCCGAGGTCCGCAAGGGCGTCGGGCGGGGCCAGGTCGCGCTCGGGCTGCTCAACCATTATCACTACAATCTGGAGGCGGCGAATAAGACGCCCGTCGGCGTCCATTATCCGGACCAGGGGGCGAGCGACATCGGCATTCTCGTGAACGCCGCCGGCGCCGCGATCGTCAAGGGAGCGAAGCACGCGAAGGAAGGCCGCGCCTTCGTCGATTTCCTGGTCTCCGCCGAGGCGCAGAAGGTCTTCGCCGAGCTCAATTTCGAGTGGCCGCTGCTGCCCGGCGTCCAGACGGCCGACGGGGTGCGCCCGCTCGACAAGCTGAAGCAGACCCCCGTGTCGCTGGACAAGCTCGGCAAAGAGCTGCAAAACACGCTCGATTTTCTGGACAAGACCGGCGTGGACGTGATCGGCAGATAATCGCGGAGCCCTCCAGACTCTTCGTGTTCGGACTATTCAGCAGTCGAAGGCCGGGCGCTGCAACCTGGCCTTTGGTCTTTTTTTGCGGCGGCACGGCAGCGGCCCTCGCCGCGCCGATGTTGTTCATCCTCTACCAGGGCCTGTCCGCCGATCTCGCGATCTGGCGGCGGCTGTGGGCTCTCGGCTGGCTGCACACTCTGCTCTGGAGCACGCTGCTCCTCACGCTCGTAACCACCTCCGGCGCTCTGGCTTTGGGCGTGGCGCTCGCCTGGCTGGTCGAGCGAACGGAATTGCCCGGGCGGCGCTGGTGGAGCGCGCTGCTCGCGGCGCCGCTGATCGTTCCGAGCTATCTGGCGGTGATCGCCTACGAATCGCTTCTGGGCCGCTGGGGGCTCCTGGCCGACGGTCTCAACGCGCTCGGGGGCCATTGTCTCGCGGACGCGATTCCCGAGATCGAAGGCTTTGCCGGCGCCGCCCTGGTGCTGATACTGGGGACCTATCCCTACGTCTATCTGCTCGTCAGGGCTGCGCTCGGCGGCCTCAGCCCCGCGGTCGAGGACGCCGCCTGCGCCGCGGGGCGGAAGCCGGGGAAAATCTTTTGGACCGTGACGCTGCCGCTGGTCCGGCCCGCGCTGGCCGCATCCGCGCTGCTGGTCGCGGTCACCGTGATCGCCGACTTCGGCGTCGTCGAGCGCATGAAGTTCCCGACCTTCACGACCGCGGTCTATCACCAGCTTACTTCCCGATTCGACCGCTCGACGGCCTCGGCTCTGAGCGCGGTGCTGATCGCCGGGACCCTGGCTTTGCTGTGGGCGCAGCGCGGCCTCTGGGGACGGGGAAGACACTACTACCTCGCCAATCGCCGCCCGCAAGAGCGCCGGGAGCTCAAATCGTGGCGCTGGCCCGCGGCTCTTTTTGTCCTGTGCGCGCCGGCGCTCGCGCTCGTCGTGCCCGTGGCGGTCTTCGGCTACTGGATGATCGAAGGCTGGCTCAAGCCTTCCCACGCTCACGCGTTGTGGGCGACGGCCTGGAGCGACCTGCTCCGCCATGCCTGGCACGGCTTCTTGAGCGCCGGGCTGGCGGCGACGCTCGCGCTCGGAGCCTCGCTGCCGATGGCCTTTTTAGCCGTGCGCCACCGGGGAGAGCGCTGGGGCGGCGCGTTCTCCCGGCTGTCCCAGGCGGGCTTCGTACTACCCGGAGTCCTCGTCGCCCTGGCCCTGGCGTACGGGCTCAACCGCTACGCGCCCTACCTCTATTTTAATTTCACGGCCCTGGTCATCGCCTACGTGGTTTTGTTCTTTCCGCTGGCGTTCCAGGCGCTCGAATCGGGACTCTCTCAAGTCCCCGAGCAGCTCGAAGACTCCGCGCGCCTGCTGCGCCACGGCACTCTCGGCGTCTGGCGGCGGGTAACGCTGCCGCTTTTGCTGCCGGCGGCGCTGGCGGGCTGGGTCCTGGTGTTCACCAACGCTCTCAGAGAGCTGCCGGCGACGCTGCTGCTCCGTCCCGCGGGATTCGACACGCTGCCGGTGCGCATCTGGATCGCGGCCGGAGAAGGGTTCCTGACCCAGGCGGCGCCGGCGGCTCTGCTGTTGGTCGTCCTCTCGCTGCCGCTCCTGTTTTTGCTCGGCTTCCGAGACGCGCGCGCGGGCCGCCTTTATGACTGAAGCCGCGCCGATCCTCGAAGTGAAGGAGGTCTCCAAGGCCTTCGGCGCATCCTCGCCGCCGGTCGTCGGGCCGATCTCGTTCGAGGTGCGTCCGGGCGAGATGCTGGTGATCGTCGGACCGAGCGGCTGCGGCAAGACGACGTTGCTGCGCCTGATCGCCGGCCTCGAGCGCCCGGATTCCGGCGCGATCGTCCTGCACGGCAGGACGGTGACGGGCGCGCGGGCGTGGGTGCCGCCCGAGGAGCGGAACGTGGGGATGGTTTTCCAGGATTTTTCATTGTTCCCGCACTTGACCGTCGGGCAAAACGTCTCGTTCGGCTTGAATCCGTTCAGCGAGACGGAAACCCGCCATGCGGACGAATTGGTCGGGATGCTCGGCCTCGCCGGCCTGCTCGACCGCTACCCGCACCAGCTTTCCGGCGGCGAGCAGCAGCGGGTCGCGGTGGCGCGGGCGCTCGCGCAGCAGCCCGAGGTGATACTTTTCGACGAGCCCTTCTCCAATCTCGACGCCCACCTGCGTCCGCGCATGCGCCGCGAGTTAAAAAGAACTCTGCGCCAGCTCGGCGGGACGGCGCTGTTCATCACGCACGACCAGTCCGAGGCCTTGGAAGTCGCGGACCGGCTCGCCGTCCTGCGAGAGGGACAATTGGAGCAGCTCGACAGCCCGGAGGCGGTTTATCATCGTCCGGCGACCTCCTTCGTGGCGGAGTTCGTCGGCGACGCGGAGTTTTTGCGCGGGACCGTGCGAGACGGCTGGCTGCGGACGGAATTGGGCGGGCACGAGCTGCCGGCCGCGGTCAAAGATCACCCGCTGGTGCGGGAAAACAGCGGCGGATTCGTCGACGTGATGATCCGCCCGCGGGACGTCGAGCTTCAACCGATCGGCCCCGGCGCCGACGAGAGCGCTTGCGCGCGGGTCGTCTTGAGGCAGTTCCGCGGCTCGGAAATCCTATATACGGTCCGATTGGCGAGCGGCCGGGAGCTGCGCGCCGAAGCGCCCAGCGCCGGCTCTCTGTCCGAAGGGGCGCGGGTGGCGGTCGGGCTGAAGTCGCTGCCCGCCCTTTTTTATCGCGGCAGGCGAATCTCCTCGGGCAAAAATTAGCCGCGCCGCTTGGCGGCGGTCCCGCGTCAACAGGTCGAGCTCGGGTCTTGCAGGCCGGCCTGTCCCGCCGGCGCTCCCCTCATGCACCTCAACAAGTTCCCGAGCTCTTCAAACGGCGGCGGGAACGCGCCTACCAGCCCCAGCACGACCAGGACCAGCGTCCAGAAATATATTTTAGCAAAATCGACCTGCCGGCTCTTCCACAAAAAATGCAGGATGAGCCAGCTCGCGAGCCAAACGACGACCGCCAGGATCGCGCGTCCGCTCAAAGGACCGGCCGGCCGATAGAAGACCAGCATCGACCGCAGACTGCCCGCGACCTCCGTCACCGCCGTGACGAAGCCGAGGGCCAGGCTGCCGATGCCGGCGGCGAGAATCGCCGCCGCCGCCTCGCCATTGGTCGAAGTTTCATGCTCCGGCATGGGCTCTCCTAACGCAGGGGAACGATTTTGTTGATGAACGCGCCGATGCCGCCCGCGGTCGCGGCCGCCAGAAAAGCGATCGTGAGCAGGACGATGAGCGCCCGGCGAATTTTCGGCTCGTGCGCCAGCCTGGGACCGTAGCGGACGACCACGTAAGCCGCCGCCGTGGCCAGGATCGGCGCGAACCAGGCGAGCTGCTGCTTCCACTCCATGGCGTCGTTCCATTCGGCCAGCTCGGGCTGCGACAAGAGATACGCGCGCGGAAACTGCGCCAGGTCCGCTCCCTCGGGAGGCTTGGCCCGGTAGGAGGGAAACAAAATGAAAGTCCCCGTGAGGACGGCGAGCCACGCGGCGGCGGCGGCGACCCAGACGCCGGCCGTAAGACGGCGCATACGCTGTTGCAATCCGCCGATCGTGATCCATTCGGGCCGCAAGTTCCACAGGCCGATGAGGCCGCTCGCGAGCGCCAGAAGAAAAATAGTCCAGAGAATCACGCCGTGAACGACCATCCACAACTCATTCGATGTCAAACCCATCCCCTTTGCTCCTCCGTAAAAATCGGCCGCCCGATGGATGATACGGCCCGCGCCCGGCCGTAGGAACGACGCACTTTACCAAAAAACGCGCCGCTTTCAAATGCCTGCGATCGCCGTCCCCCACGGCTCGGGAAAAAACCGGGCCAAGAGGCAACGGCAGCTGTGGCTGGCAGTGATGTGGAGGGGTTGGGGCAGGGGTCGGTTCGCGGCCGGCGAGCCGTCAGCCGCCGGCCCGACTGTTTTCGAGAGTCTGTTTCATCGCGTTCAAGCCCTGTTGAACCATCGCCCCGATCGCCTCGGCGGCTTCGTTCGGCAGCAAATCGGCGATCCAAACCACGCGACATTTGTCCGGCCCCGCCGGGAAAACCTGGACGGAGGCGTTATGGTGCGCGAGGGGCTCGGCGCGGGCCGACCAGGAATGGCGGCAGCTCTTATCGTCGACGTCGACGATGAGCTCGCGCACCACCATTCCGTTGGCGAAGGTAACGATGCGCGAGCCGCCTTCGAGCTTACAATCGACCACGAACCCGGGCGCCAGACGTTTATGGATCGCGCCCACGTCGCGGATCGCGTCCCAAACGAATTCTTTACTGCGCCCGATCTCGATTTCTTTGTGGATGGCGGCCATGGCTTTTTACAAGGGTAGCACCACGGCGGGATTTAACAATATCGGGACGCGCCGGGAACCGGGCGCGCAAAACTTTTCTAAGGTTTAGCCGCCATGAAAGTCTCCTTTCGGCTCCATCGCTCGATCAGGGCGCCGCCGTGACTCCCAGGAGCCAGCCCGCGCCGTAGGTGATGACCGAGGCGGACAGGCCGATCCCGAGCATGCGGAGCCCGCTGGCGAGCGGCCCGCGCGCGCTGAAAATCGAGAGCACCGCGCCGACGCCGAAGAGGGCGAGAAAGCTCAGGGCGGCGCTGGCGGCGAAGGCGGTTCTCCCCGAGGCGAAAAAATAGGGCAGCACCGGCACGATCGCCCCCGCGACGAAGGCGAAGAAGGAGCTCAGCGCCGCGCCCCAGGGCGAGCCCAGCTCCGACGGGTCGAGGCCCAGCTCCTCGCGCGCCAGCGTATCGATGGCGGTGGCCGGATTGGAGATGATCCGGCGCGCCAGGCTGGACGCCTCGCCTTCAGGAACGCCCTTGGCCTGGTAGAGGAGCGACAGCTCTTCTTCCTCTTCTTTGGGCGACAGCTCCAGCTCCTGCTTTTCCAGCGCGATCTGCTGCTCGAGCAGCTCTCTCTGCGCGGTCATGGAGACGTATTCGCCCGCGGCCATGGAAAAGGCGCCGGCGAGCAGGCCCGCCACGCCCGCGAGCAGAATATACTGCTGGCTCGCCACCGCGCCGGCAAAGCCCATGACCAGGCTGAAATTGGACACCAGCCCGTCGTTGATGCCGAACACGGCGGCGCGGAGAGCGCCGCTGCGCGCGCTCTTGTGCCAGCCCTCGCGGCGCATGATCGCCTGGAGGCCGGTGCCCCGCTGCAGGGTTTCCAAAGTCTCGCGGTGCGCCTTTTCCTCTTCCGGCAGCCCCGCCGCCTCCGGCTGCCCGGCGTAGCGATTCTCGTCCCGGCTCTCCAGATCGCTGACGATGGGGAGGATGCGCTGGGTGCCGAACAGCCGCGCCAGGAGCCCGAGCAGGCGGACGCGCGCGCCGGGCGCATAGCTCGGCAGGGGCTCGCCGCCGGCTTTGAGCAGGCCGGCCCAGCGGATCGAGTGGCGCTCTTCCGCTTGCGCGAGCTGCTCGAAGATCGCCGCCCGCCTGCCGTCCTTCTCCGCCGCCGCGAGCGCCCGGTAGAGCGCGATGCCCTCCAGCTCGCCCAGATAATTATCGCGGTAGCGCCGGATATCTTCCCTGGTCATTTCTCTCCGCGCCATCTGCATGCTCCATTTCGCCCGTCCGGCGGCGGCCCGGCGTCACCCGGTGAACAGGCGCCCCCGCCGCCACGGCGTGCCGAGCGCCGGGAGCAGCCAGCGGTCGAGGCCGATCCAGCCGGAAGTCCGCCAGGCCAGCACCAGCCATGTGGCGATCGCGAAGAGCAGCCCGTTGGTCGAGGCCGAGCCGGCCATGATGAAGTTCCAGTTCATAAAGCCGCCGAGGAACGCCGCCAGCCCGGTGAACGCTCCCACGATCAGCAGAACACCGATGAGCAGCTCGCTGAAGATAACCACCTTGGAGAACCAGGTGTAGGCGCCGGAATCCAACAGGTACTGGATGAAGGCGCGGTACCAGTCCACCGCGATGACCGGCTTGGGCTTCATCTGCAGGCTTCTCTCCCAAAATTTCATCAGCGCGGCGCCGCCGTCCATCCAGGCCGGATCGTGATACTTGTGCAACCCGGCGTCGAGCCATTCCCAGCCGAGAAACAGTCTGAGCGGCAGCCAGAGCCAGGCCAGCCGCGTATCGCCGAAGAGCAGCTTCGCCCACGGCGGTTCCTCGATCACGAGCGTTTCGCCTTTCTTTTTTTCCATCGTACGCCCTCCTCCTAGGTCGACCCTGGAAAGGTTCTATTGAAGCCGCATATCACTCCGAAAAAAACCGGGCAATCGCCCGGACGAGCGGAAAGGCGGGCCGCCCCGGCCGGCCTCGCGCTCCCCGACTATTTGCGTTGCCCGAAACAAGGACGCGGCGGGACGCGTCCTGTTCA
>WNFL01031403.1_pt1 | contig 30305 bp, 32 predicted proteins | sample 5400361 | NCBI WGS metagenome assembly WNFL01 (sample SAMN13153351, study PRJNA577476) | soil metagenome | isolation source: 40 cm soil on Douglas fir-dominated hillslope | place: USA:California | collected 2013-09-17
TCACCGGCATGCTCTTCCTCATGGTCGGCGTGATCTACGACCGCGCCCACCACCGCGACATCGAAAACTTCGGCGGCCTGGCGGCGATCATGCCGGTCTACACGGGCGTGAGCATGCTGGCGCTGTTCGCCTCGATGGGGCTCCCCGGCCTTTCCGGCTTTATCTCGGAAGTGCTGGTGCTGCTCGGATCGTGGCAGAAGTATCCGATTCTCACCGCGCTGGCGGCGACCGGCGTGATCCTGACCGCGGGCTACCTTCTCTGGACGATCCAGCGGGTCTTCTTGGGCCCGATCAACGAAAAGTACAAGACGATGCCGGACATCAGCGCGCGGGAGCTGTTTACCATGATCCCGCTCGGCATCATCGTCGTCATCGTCGGCGTCTACCCGAGCGTGGTGCTCGATCTCATTCACGCCTCGCTGGAGCACTTGAATCAGATCGTCCTCCCGCATCTGAGCTAAACGCCTATGGAACTGGGAAACCTCCCGAGCCTCGATTATTTCTATCCGGAGACGATCCTCACGGTGACGATCCTCGCCGTCATCGTGCTCGATCTCGCGCTCAAAAATAAGCGCGTCCTCGGCATGATCGCCGTCGCGGGCTGCCTGCTCGCGCTCTGGGCGACGCTCCGGCTCTACGGCACGCCCGGCGCCCTGTTGTTCCAGCGCATGATGGCGCTCGACAACTTCAGCCTCTTCTTCAAGCTGGTCGCGCTGACCGCGACCGTCCTGGTCCTCTGGATGTCGCTCGACAGCCGGGAAGTCGCCACGCTGCACCAGGGGGAATACGCGGCGATCCTGCTCAGCTCCACCCTGGGAATGTTCTTCATGGCCTCGGCGACCAACCTCTTGATGGCCTATCTCGCGCTCGAGCTCGTGAGCATCACCTCCTACATCCTGACCGGCTTTTTGCCCCACAACCGGCGCTCGAGCGAGGCGGCGCTGAAATACCTGATCTACGGCGGCGTGGCCTCGGGGACGATGATCTACGGCATGAGCTGGATCTTCGGCATGACCGGGAGCCTCGACTACGGGCAGATCCACGCGGCGCTGTTTTCCGGCGCGCCGAACCGGACCGCGCTCTTTATCGCTTTCGTCTTCATCCTGGCCGGCTTCGGCTACAAGATCGTCTTCGTCCCGTTCCACATGTGGTCGCCGGACGTCTATCAGGGCGCGCCCACGCCGGTCACCGCGTTTCTCTCGGTCGGCTCCAACGCGGCGGGCGTGGCGATCCTCGTCCGCTTCTTTTTTCCCGCCGTGTCGCAATTGGGCCCGGACGGCAACTGGCAGTTTCTCGCCGGGGTCGAGTGGCCGCAGTTTCTCCTCATGGTGAGCATGGTGACGATGACGCTCGGGAACCTCTCCGCCCTGAACCAGTCGAACCTGAAGCGCATGCTCGCCTACTCGGGCATCGCGCACGCGGGCTATATCCTGATGGGGCTCGTGGTGCTGAACAACGAGGGGCTCCAGGCGATGCTGCTCTATATCGTCGTCTATCTGATCATGAACCTGGGCGCGTTCGCGGTCGTCGTGCTGGTCGCCAACGCCACCGGCAAGGAAGAGATCGAAGGCTACCGCGGCCTCGCCTGGCGCGGCTCGGCCCTGCCGGCGACCGCCATGGCGATCTTTCTTTTCTCGCTCACCGGGCTGCCGCCGCTGGCGGGCTTTGTCGGCAAATTCTTTCTCTTCGCGGCGGTGATCAAGCAGCAGTTTTATCTGTCGCCGTGATCAACAGCGTCATCTCGCTTTATTATTACGCGCGCGTCGTCAAGGTCATGTTCCTCGATTTCCCCGAGCCCGCCGACGGCCCGGTCGAGATCCATGCCAGCGCCGCGGTGCTGCTCGGCCTGCTCTCGACTCTGACCCTGGTTTTCGGCATTTACTGGGGGCCCCTGGTCGAATTTACCAATCAGTCGCTTCAATTCTTCACCAAGTAATCCCGCCGTTCCGGGTGACGTTTTTTGGCGTTTCTCCGCCAATTGGCGACACTGGCGCATCCATTTTCTTCCCAACCACGGGAAAAAACCAACACAATCGATACCTTCCGCTGTGGCACCCGGCTTGCTGTGATATCCACCGACGAACTCGGTAGGTAAAGGAGACGGCCATGGGTACAGCTCACAGTGCTTTCTTCCGATTGGTGGTGGCGCTATCGGCGCTGGCGTGGTGTTTTAGCGCCGCGGCGCTCTGTTTCGCCGAACAGCCGACCGAGCAGATCAGGACGGCCATGGAGCGCGTTTCCGAGGTGCTGCAGGACGTCAGCGCCAAAAGGGGCGCCAACAAGGACGAGGCGATCGAGAAGATTCGCCGGATTCTTCTGCCGAGCTTCGATTTTACCGAAATGGCCCGGCGGTCCATGGGCAGCCATTGGCAGGATCTGAACGGGAGGCAGAGCGAGTTCGTCGCCGCCTTCGCCGGCTTCGTCGAGGGCTCCTACCTGAGCACGCTGGAGTCCTATCGGGGAGAAAAGATCGTCTATATGCGCGAGCGGGTGGAGCAGGAGCTGGCCGAGGTCGATACGCAGATCCTGCACGGCGCGGGCGAGGCGCTCTCCGTCAACTACCGCCTCCATCTCGTCGAGGGCCAGTGGAAAGTCTACGACGTCGTCGTCGACGACATCAGCCTCACGACCAACTTTCGCTCGCAGTTCAACCGGGTCCTCGCCACCGCCTCGATGGACGAGCTCATGAAGAAGCTGCGCGCGAAGGCGCCCGGCGCACCGGCTTGAAACTCCGATAGCCGGAAGCGCGCGGACGCGTTATAATAAGCCACGGTTTTCCGTCGACCGGCGTAAAACGCATGTGGCTCACTCGCCTGACCGTTGTTATTTTTTGTCTTGCTTCCGCTCCCGCGCCGGCTGCCGAGCCCCGGGAAGTAACCTTCCCGAGCGGGCAGCTCGCGCTCCATGGATTCCTCTATAGGCCGCCGGGCGCCGGCCCCTTTCCCGCGGTCGTTTACAGTCACGGCAGCGAGCGCCAGCCGGGCGCGAAACCGGAGATCGGAAACTTTTTCTCCGACAACGGCTACGCGCTCTTCACGCCGCACCGGCGCGGCCACGGCCGCTCGCCGCCGGACCGCCAGGTGGACGCGCTCTACGATCAGGGGGCGCGCGGCATCGTCGCACTGCATGAGCTCCACCTCGACGATACGATGGCGGCGATCGCTTATGCCCGGTCCCTTCCCTACGTAGACCCGGACAGAGTCGCCGTCGCCGGCTGCTCGTACGGCGGCATTCAAACTTTGCTGGCGGCCGAAAAAGGCGCGGGGCTCCGCGCCGCGGCCGCCTTCGCCGCGGCCGCCGAGTCGTGGAGCCGGTCCAGGCCGCTGCAGTCCCGGCTGCTCGCCGCGGTGCGCGCGGCCCGCGCCCCCGTTCTCTTCATCCAGGCGGAAAACGATTACAATCTGACCCCGAGCCTGGTCCTGGCCGAGGCGATGGAAAATTCGGGCAAGCCCCACAAGCGGGTGATCTTCCCTCCCTACGGCCAAAGCCACCAGGAAGGCCACGGCGGTTTTTGTTTCCAGGCCACCCGGGTCTGGGGCGCCGAGGTGCTGTCGTTCCTGGGCGCCTCCATGCCGCGCTGACGACGCCTTGACAATCCGGCCTGCGGGCCAATAAGTAAGTAGGGCGGTTGGCGCACCGTCCCTTACGAGGTTTTTATGCTCGATACAGCGAAGCAAAAAGAGATTCTCCGCACCATGGTCGTGATCCGGGCCTTCGAGGAGAAGCTCAACGAGCTTTACCAGAACAAGGTGATGTTCGGGAGCCCGCACTCCTACCGCGGCCAGGAAGCGATCGCCGCCGGCGTGTGCGCGGCGCTCGAAGCGGGCGACCTCATCGCGAGCTATCACCGGGGCACCGGCCACCTCGTCGCCAAAGGGGCGGATCTTTACAGGCTCCTCTGCGAATGCATCGGCCGCCTCGACGGCTATTCCAAAGGCCGCGGCGGCAAGATGCACATGGGCGACCTCTCGTTCGGCTTTCTCGGCAACACCGGCACGGTCGGCGCCACGGTGCCGTTCGCGACCGGCGCCGCGCTGGCGGCGCAGATAAGACAGAGCCGGGAAGTGGCGGTGAGCTTCATGGGCGACGGCGCGATGAACCAGGGCGTGGTCCACGAGGCGATGAACTTCGCCGGCCTGTGGAAGCTGCCCGTGATCTACATTGTCGAGAATAATTTGTACGCCATGACCGTGAGCCTGGAGAAAAGCGTCGCGGTCAAGCATCTGGCGGAGCGAGCCGCGGGCTACGGCTTCGAAGGCAAGGTGATCGACGGCAACGACGTCGAGCTGGTCCATGAAGAGACGCGCAGGGCGGTCGACAAGGCGCGCCGCGGCGACGGGCCGACGCTGCTCGAATGTCTCACCTACCGATGGGACGGCCATTTCGGCGGCGATCCCGGCACCGGCTACCGCGCCAAGGAAGAAATAGAAGAATGGAAACAGCGCGATCCGATCCGCCGGTTCAAGGAAAAGATGATCGCCGGGAATCGCTTCAGCGAAGCGGAGTTCGAGAAGATGAGCGCGGCGGTCTACGCCGAGCTGGATGAGGTGGCGGTCCGGGCGCAGGCGTCGCCGCTGCCGCCGGCGGAGGTGGACATAGAAAGCGTGTTTGCGCGATAGAACAATAGAATAGACGCGCCTCGGCGCGAGCCCTTCCGGCCGAGGGCAATGGGTCCGTGGCTTGAGGCAGGCTTCAAACGATTGATTTGGATCGTCCGCCGGCGATGAACGCAAGCGAATCGACAAGCACCAAAAAGGTCGGCGCGGCTGCCCTCGGCCTTCAGGGCTCGCGACTTCGGCGGGATAAATCGGGTGAGGCCTCGGGGCGGGCCCTTTCGGGCGAGGGCGATAGGCCTGCGGCTTGAGTCGGGCTTCGAGCGATGGGTTTGAATCGACCGGCAATGGTGAGATCAAGCAGATCGGCGGCACCAAACACTTCGGCGCGAATTCACGTTCAGGCGCCCTCGCCCTTCCCGGCCGGCCCCTTCGGTCCGGGTAAAGAAAGGGATGGATGTGATTTAGCCGCCGCGTCTTTGCTCGATGTGGATGGATTAAATTAAACAAAAATGGAGCCGGAGACTAAGGTGAAGGAGATGCGCCTGCAAGAGGCGCTCCGCGAGACGCTCCGCTACGAGATGGCGCGCGACCCGCGCGTCTTCGTCATGGGCGAAGACGTGGCGCTGTTCGGCGGCGCTTACGGCGTCACGCGCGGGCTCCTCCAGGAATTCGGCGAGAGCCGCGTGCGCGACACGCCGATCTCCGAGGCCGGGCTGGTGGGGCTGGCCGCCGGCGCGGCGATCAACGGCATGCGGCCGGTCGTGGAGATCCAGTTCTGCGATCTCCTGCCGCTCTGCATGGACCAGCTCGTCACGCACGCCGCGCGCTATCACTACATGACCGGCGGCAGGATCTCGGTCCCCATCGTCATCCGCAACAAGTTCGGCACGCGTCCGGGCGGCGGCCCGAGCCATTCGAGCTCGAACCACGGCGCGTTCATCCCGTTCCCGGGGCTCAAGATCATCGCCCCCGCGACGCCCGCCGACGCCAAGGGGCTTTTGCTCTCGGCGATCCGCGATCCCAACCCGGTTCTCTGCTTCGAAAGCCATCACCTTTACGGCGTCAAAGGGCCGGTCCCCGAAGGCGACTACACCGTGCCGATCGGCAAGGCGGCCGTGCGCCGGGCCGGCAAGGATCTCACGATTGTCACCTGCGGCGGCATGGTGCTCAAGGCGGACGAGGCGGCGGACCGGCTCAAGGCGAAGGGCATCGAAGCCGAGATCGTCGACCTGCGCTCGCTCGCGCCGCTCGATAAAGAGACGATTTTTAAATCCGTCGCCAAGACCAAGCGGGCGATGATCGTCGACGAGGGGCCGGTCGTCGGCGGCATCACCGCCGAGCTGGCGGCGACCATCCAGGAAAATCTCTTCTCGGACTTGAAGGGGCCCGTGATCCGCGTCGGCGCCTATCCAATTCCGCCGCCGCACAGCGGACCGCTGGTCGAGGCGATGGTGCCGGGCGTGGACAAGATCGAGGCGGAGGCGCTGCGGCTGGTGGGGTGGTGATTTTTCTTGGGCGTCGATTATCTACTATCTTTGTCGGTTCCAGGCTCGCTTTCAGCTCCATCGCGGTCTTCCCGGTCGCGCAACAGCCAGTAGACGATTCCCAACACCAGCGTGGCGCTCGCCAGCGCCGCAATGGTCGCCGCGTTCGTTCCGCTGACGTCGAGAATGAGAAATTTGCGGCTGAGCGCGAGGAGGGCGATTAGGAGAACGGTTTTTACCTGGATGATGCCCTGGTGCCTGAGCGCCACGCGAATGATGGAATGCCTGAACTCCATCGCGATCAGGAGCGTCATGATCGATCCGAACAGCGCATGGAACACCTCGGGGTCGAGCAGGTTGACCGCGCCGCTCACCAACAGAGGCAGAACCTGGTGCAACAACTGGAAGAGGGCGATGACGATGACGGCGGCGATGACCAGGCTCAGCACGGTGGCGATGACCTGCTCGAAGCGCTCGTAACCCGTGAGGATGGCCCAGCGCGCGCGCGTTTCGCTGAATGGCCGGGGCGGTGAACTGTTCTCGCCGGTCATATGTCTCCCCTCCGGTCCGCCGGCCCTCTACGTCAACGGGATCATGATGTGCGTCTGGTACGGCTTGCGCCGGCACAGCCGCTCGTACCACGCGCTCACGTGCTCGAGCTTCGGCCGCTCGATCGGCAGATTGAACCAGCGGTAGGCCCAGACGCCGAGCGGGATGTCGCCGATCGTGAACTCGTCGCCCGCGAGATATTTGTTTTTCGCCAGCCGGTCGTCGACGATTTTCCATAACGCGGCGCTTTTTCCGACCGCGGCCTGGATCGCCGCCTGGTCGCGCTTGTCCTCCGGGGTGCGGATCAAGGCCCAAAAGAGCGGCACGATGGCGGGATTCATCGTGGACAGCTGCCAGTCCATCCAGCGGCTCGCCTGGGCCCGCCCCTCGGGCGTCGCCTGGACGAGATTTCCGCCGCCGTATTTCTCGGTCAGGTAGCGCACGATCGTGTTCGATTCCCATAAAATCAGGCCGCCGTCCTCGATCGTGGGCACGAGGCCGTTGGGGTTCAAATCCAGATAAGGCTTTTCCTTGTTGCCGCCGAACTTGCCGCCCAAATCGACGCGCTCGAAGTCGACGCCGAGCTCGCCCGAGCACCAGACCACCTTTTGCACGTTGGACGAGTCGTTTCTGCCCCAGATTTTGATCTTGGTCGCCGCCATAAATACCCTCCCTGTTTTTTGATCCTTTAGCACCCTTCAGGCTTAAAGTGTACAGTTCACTGGAAAATCGGCCCCTCCGCCTCTACCGTTTTGTCATGCGATCTGATAAGAAAAGGGTTTTCGTAGGGCCAAAAAGCCGTGGAGGGGGTTATGACGCGAAGGTCGGCATCGTGCGGGATGCTGGTTATGGTTCTGGTCCTGGGGGTCTTGGCCGAGGGCGCGCCCGCCCAGGACAAGGCCGAAGGCAAAAAATATTACACGACCTATTGCTCCAGCTGCCACGGCGAGAGCGGCAAGGGGGACGGCGCGGCGGCGGTATCGTTGCCCGTCAAGCCGGCCGACCATACCGACGGCACGGTCATGAACCAGATCCCGGACAAGGTCCTGTTCGAGATCATCTCCAAGGGCGGTCAGGCGGCGGGCAAATCGTCTTTTATGCCCGGATGGGGCAGCCAGTTAAAGGAAAAGCAGATCCGCGACATCGTCGCCTATCTCAGAAGCATCGCCAACCCCCCTTATAAGCCCGGGAAGTAAGGAAAATCCGTGAGCGGTCCCTTGACGTTTGGGAAAACGTGTTTACATTGCCATCCACCGGCGGCTCCGTCGGTGGATAAATCTATGTTTTTTTAGGAGGTTTTTGTATGGCGCTCAAAGTTCGTCCCCTGCGGGACAGGGTCATCGTGCAGCGAATCGCACAACAGGAAAAGAGCCGGGGCGGCATCATCATACCGGATACCGCCAAGGAAAAGCCCCAGGAGGGGCGCGTGGTGGCGGTCGGCCGGGGCCGGGAGGAAGACGGCAAGATCATCCCTCTGGACGTAAAGGCCGGCGACAAGATTTTGTTCGGGAAATATTCCGGCGCCGAGATCCAGCTCGGCGGCGAGGAGCACCTGATCCTTCGGGAAGAAGACATTTTAGGAATCGTGGAATAGTCGAAAATAAGGGAGGTTCGAGATGGCTGCGAAAGAAGTAAAATTCAGTGAAGAGGCGAGAGCCAAAGTCCTGCGCGGGGTGAATATACTGGCCGATACCGTGATCGTCACGCTCGGGCCCAAGGGCCGCAACGTCGTCCTGGAAAAATCCTGGGGCGCGCCGAACATTACCAAAGACGGCGTCACGGTGGCCAAGGAGATCCAGCTCGAAGACAAGTTCGAGAACATGGGCGCCCAGATGGTCAAAGAGGTGGCGAGCAAGACCTCCGACATCGCCGGCGACGGCACGACGACGGCAACGGTCTTGTCGCGGGCCATCTTCAGCGAGGGGCTCAAGCTGGTCGCCGCCGGCCACGATCCGATGGCGCTCAAGCGCGGCCTCGACAAAGCGGTGGCCAAGGTCGTGGAAGAGCTGAAGGCGATGTCCAAGCCGACGCGCGACCGGGGCGAGATCGCCCAGGTCGGCACCATCTCCGCCAACAACGACCGCACCATCGGCGAGATCCTCGCCGAGGCGATGGACAAGGTCGGCAAGGAGGGCGTGATCACCGTCGAGGAGGCCAAAGGCCTCGAGACGACGCTCGACCTCGTCGAAGGGATGCGCTTCGACCGCGGCTATCTCTCGCCTTATTTCGTCACCGATCCGGAGCGCATGGAGGCGGTTTACGAAGACGCGCTCATCCTGATCAACGAAAAGAAGATCTCCAGCATGAAAGACCTGCTCCCGGTTCTGGAAAACGTGGCCAAGACCGGCAAGCCGTTGTTGATCATCGCCGAAGACGTCGAGGGGGAGGCGCTGGCGACGCTGGTCGTCAACAAGATCCGCGGCACCCTGAAAGTCGTGGCCGTGAAAGCGCCGGGCTTCGGCGACCGGCGGAAGGCTATGTTGGAAGACATCGCCGTCCTGACCGACGGCCGCCTGATCGCGGAAGAGCTCGGCATCAAGCTCGAAAACATCAGCTTGAAAGACTTGGGCCGCGCCAAGCGGATCATCGTCGATAAAGACAACACGACCATCGTCGAAGGCGCGGGCAAGAAATCGGCGATCGAAGCCCGGATCAACCAGCTGCGCGCGCAGATCGAGGAGACCACCTCCGATTACGACCGGGAAAAGCTCCAGGAGCGGCTGGCCAAGCTGGCCGGCGGCGTCGCCGTGGTCAAAGTCGGCGCGGCGACCGAGATGGAGATGAAGGAAAAAAAGGCGCGCGTCGAAGACGCGCTCCACGCCACCCGCGCGGCGGTGGAGGAGGGGATCGTGCCGGGCGGCGGCGTGGCCCTGGTGCGCGCCTCCGCGGGCCTGGCCAATCTTCGGGTGAGCGAGGAGGAGAAAATCGGCGTGCGGGTCATTCAAAAGGCCCTCGAAGAGCCGCTCCGCTGGATCGCCCACAACGCGGGTGCGGACGGCGCCGTGGTGCTGGACAAAGTGAAGAGCGGCAAGGGGGCCTTCGGCTTCAACGCGGCGAAGGAAGAGTACGAGGATCTGGTCAAGGCGGGCATCGTGGACCCCACCAAGGTGGTCCGCACCGCGCTGCAGAACGCGGCGTCGGTGGCCGGCCTGATGATCACGACCGAAGCGATGATCGCGGATAAGCCGGAGAAGAAAAAAGACGCGCCCGAGATGCCGCACGGACACGACGATTATTAGCGGCAGACCATAAAGGCCCTCCATTTGCAACGCCGGGCCGAATGCATCTCTCCGGCCCGATGCGATGGGCCGGTACTACGCTCGGCCGTTATACGCTCGATGCTCCACGCTCGACGCATCGGGCCTTCGAGATACACCCGGCCGGGCGTTGCGCTAGTTGCGCTCGGTCCGGCTCGCTCGACGTGCTGAAAAAAGTACGCCTGCGCTCGCCGTTCTCGCGCGCCTTGGAGCTGGGACCTTCTGACGGCCGCCAGAAAAATTGTAAGCGCAGAGAATAAAAAAGGGGGCCCTTCGGCCCCTTTTTTATTCAGGTCCAAGTAAAATCTACTCGTAGGAATAGCCGGCGAGAAAGGGGTAGGGCTTCATCATTGCCGCCACCCGCTCGATGTTTTCCGGGCTCCAGGGGAGCTTGTGCCGGCTCTTTTGCGGCGCTTTAAAAATGATGTCCGCGCAGTCCTGCAGGTAGTCGCGCAGGGGCTCGACCTCGATAAGAAGGCAGAGGTCCCGGAGCCATTTTTTCGGGTCTTCGATCAGCGCCTCCTGGCGCACGTCGAGGATGTCGGCGGGGTCGATCTGCGTTTTAGCCCTGGCCACGGTCTCGACCCGGGAAAAAAAGTTTTCGATGCGGTTCTCCAGCGTGAGGCCGCGCTGGTTTCTGGTCGTCATCGTCGTGATGGTGTCGTAGGGATTGCGGATCACGTGGATGAATTTAGTTTTTATCCCGATGGTCTTGTAGAGCGAGTTCAGCAGCCCGGGGTTCGAGTGCAGCCGGGTGCTGGACCGGCCGCCTTTTTTGTCCCCGATGACGAGCAGCTCGCGAAACCGCCCCTGCCACTGGCGCGGCACCTGATACGAATAGCCCGAGTATCCCCGGCCGCGCGCCGCCAGCCTTTTGGAGTTTTCCAGCAGGAGATAAAAAATCTGGTCCCGGCTGAAGCCGGCGTGGACGTATTTCAGCACGTCGAGCTCGTGCGCGATGATCACGTCGGGATGCGCGTCGAGCAGGGAGCCGACGAGGCTGTGGCCGCTCCGAGGGTAGCCCAAGAACATGCAGTAGGTCCGGATCCCGGTAAACAGGTCTCTATAGGGGCGGCTGTTATAGTAGGTCTTGGCGTACAGCCGGGTCCAGGTAAAAGGATTCGAGAGATTGTGCGGCATCGTGTGGGCTTCCGCCCAAATAATCCGATCGCCGATTCGTTGTCAAGGCTGGCGGGTTTTCCGGATAACGGGCAAAAAAAGGGGGAGGACTTTGCCCCCCCCTTTTCGCTTGAGCGCTATTCTTAGTTCACGCTGACGGTGATCTTCTTCGGCTTCGGCTCCTCGGCTTTCGGCACGTGGACTTCGAGGATGCCGTCGCGGTAGGTCGCCTTGACGGCGTCTTGCCGCGCCTTCTCGGGCAGGTAGAAAGAACGGGAGAATTTTCCCGCGAGCCGCTCCGACCGGTGATACTGCACCCCGTCGGCGGGTTCTTCCGACTTCCTCTCGCCGGAGAGAGTCAGCGCGCCGTCTTTGATCTCGAGGTTGAAGTCCTCCAGCTTCATGCCCGGCAGCTCGGCGCGGATCACATAGGAATCCTTGCTCTCGAGAATATTCACCGGTGGATACCAGACCCCGGCTGCCGGCGTTTGTTCCCGGCGGCCCCAGGCCTGTTCGAACAGGTCATCGATTCTTGATTGGATCCTCGACTGTGCGCCGTTGAAACCGTCGAAAGGCTCCCATCTTGCCAAATCGAACATAGGTAAAAGCTCCTTTCCATGTTTTTATTACGAGGAAAAGCTAATCACGCTCCGGCGGGCTGTCAAGGGGCCTTTCCGGCCGGCGTTTATCCCCACCGGCCACTTGACAGAATCGCGCCGGTGATTAAATTTTTGTTGATAGGTTTTTTCGATACCGAGGGAACGTGCATGGCGGGTCGACCAGGCGAAGATCACCGCCGGCTTCAGGGTTCATGAAGGGCTTTGCCCGGCGCGGTTGGCGCGCCGCCCCCGGCGATTTATTTCGCCGGGACCGTCCTGGGCTTCCCCTTGTCGTAGAGGGCGAAGACGACGGCCTTCAGCGTGTCGGTCTTGCTGGGATTTTTAACTTCGTGCACCTGGTTGGGCGCGAGGTAGACCAGAGAGCCGCGCCGTTGCGTGATCGGCGTGTTGTTGCCGCCCGCCTCGACCGCGGCGGCGCCTTCCAGGATATAGGCCATCTCGCTGCCCGGATGCGAGTGCTTGCCGGTGGCGGCGCCCGGCGCCATTTCGATCACGAAAACCTCCGCTTCTTTTCCCTGGATCCCCTCGAGCTCGGTACTCAACATCGAGGTGTACTTGATCGCTTCCTGCGGCGGCGCCTGCGCCTGGAGAAGCCGGTCGGCGGCAAAGCCGACGGCCAGTCCGACTGCAAGCATCGCTGCCGGGATGAAAATACGGCGTTTCATAAGGCCCCTCCTGAGTGATCGAAACTATAGGCCGCGCCTGGTGAAATTGCAACGCGCCGGCCGCAGCTTTCCTTGACATCTCGGGCGTTTTCCAATAGAAAAAAATTGTTCATCGAGGCTGGCCCCATAGCTTCCTCCGTGCCGCTCGCGGGAGCGGGCGCGGTTCTTTTTAACGCGGACTTTGATGTCTCATCCTTTCTTCCCGGTACTGGTCCTGTTCGTCCTGGCAGGCTCGGTGGTGCTGGCGCTGCTGCTCGTCGCGCAGACGGTCGGCCCCAAAAAGCCGAGCCCGATCAAAGACGATCCCTTCGAGTCGGGCAACCCGCCGAAAGGGGACGCGCGGATTCGCTTTCCGGTGAAGTTCTACATGGTGGCCATGCTGTTTCTCATCTTCGATCTGGAGGCCGTTTTTCTCTACCCCTGGGCGATCCTGTTTCGCCGCCTGGGCGTTTTCGGCCTGGTGGAGATGGGGATCTTCCTGCTCATCGTCGTGATCGGCTTCGTTTACGCCTGGGAAAAGGGCGCTCTGGAGCTGGGATGACCGACGCGACGCTGGAAGAGATCCGCCAAAAACTCGGCGCGGCGCTCCTGGACTCGCACGCCTTTCGCGGCGACGAGACGGTGGTAGTCCGCCGGGAGGGGTTGCTGGAGACGTTTCGCCGGCTCAAGGAAGACCCCGGTCTCGGCTTCGATTTTCTTTCCGATCTCACCGCGGTCGATTACCTGGGTAAAAAAGAGCCGCGCTTCGAAGTCGTCTATCATCTGCTCGCGCTCGCCAAAAGCCGGCGCCTGCGCGTGAAAGTCCCGGTGGCGGAGAGCGAGCCCGAAGTGGATTCGCTGACGCCGCTCTGGCGGGGGGCCGACTGGTTCGAGCGCGAGGTGTGGGACATGTACGGCATTCGCTTCCGGGGCCATCCCGACTTGCGCCGCATCCTGCTCTACGAGGAGTTCCGCGGCCATCCGCTCCGGAAGGACTACCCGGTGAATCAGCGCCAGCCGTTGGTCCCGGAGCGGCCGCTGGCGGGCACCTTCGTCGACGCCAAGTCGGACAACAAACTCTTACAATTGAAACAGCAGCTGGAGCGCAAGCGTTAAGCCGCGCCCGCCGCCGCGAAACCATGAAAGCCGAAGTCAAAGAGCTGCCGCTGGAGACTATGGATTTGCAGATGGGACCGTCCCATCCGGCGACCCATGGGACGATCAAGTTCAACCTCAGGCTGGAGGGCGAGAAGGTGCTGGCGTGCGACACGGAGGTGGGCTACCTCCACCGCGGCTTCGACAAGATGTCCGAGCAGGCGACCTGGACCCAGGTGATCCCCTACACCGACCGGCTGAACTACGTCTCGCCGCTGATCAACAACGTCGGCTACGCCCTGGCGGTGGAAAAGCTTCTCGGCGTGGAGACGCCGCCGCGCTGCCAGTTCATCCGCGTCCTCGTGAGCGAGATCTCGCGCATCACCGATCACCTCACCTGCTGCGGCATGGCGTGCTCGGAGCTGGGCGCGGTCACCGCGGGCTTTTACATGATCGAGGCGCGCGAGCTTTTGACCCGCATCGTCGAGGCGCTCACCGGCGCGCGTCTCACGGTCTCCTACGTGCGCATCGGCGGGCTCAAGCACGATCTGCCCGCCGGCTTCCACGAGCAGGTCGCGAGCGCCTTCGCCAAGACGCGGCGCATTCTGGCCGACTGCGACAAGCTCCTCTCGCGCAACCGCATCTTTATCGACCGGATGTCGAACGTCGGCGTCATCTCGAAGGAGACCGCGCTCGACTACGGCCTCACCGGTCCGATCCTCCGCTCCACCGGGGTCGACTACGACGTCCGCAAAGCGCAGCCGTACCTCGTCTACGATCAGATGGACTTCACCGTGCCGCTCGGAACCAGGGGCGACAACTACGACCGCTTCGTCTGCCGCATCGAGGAGATCGAGCAGAGCATCCGGATCGTCGAGCAGGCGCTCGACCGGCTGCCGATGGGCCCGATTTCAATAGACGACCCGCTGATCGTGCTGCCGGAAAAGGAAAAGGTCTACAACAGCATCGAAGGGCTGATGCACCACTTCAAGATCATCATGGAAGGGGTGCAGGTCCCGCCCGGCGAGGTTTATCTCCCCGTCGAGGGCGGCAACGGCGAGCTCGGCTTTTACGTCGTGAGCCAGGGGGGCGGCCGGCCCTATCGCCTGCGCGTGCGGCCGCCCTGCTTCATCGCCATGGGGGCGTTTCACGAGATGATCCGGGGCTACACCGTGGCGGACATCGTGCCGACTTTCGGCATGATCAACATGATCGGCGGCGAGTGCGACCGATAGTTTTCGAGAAACCAATGGCCGTGCAATTCTCGGAAGAATCGCTGAAAAAGTTCGATGAGATCGTCGGCCGCTACCCGAAAAAAGAGGCGGCGATGCTGCCGGTGCTCTACCTGGCGCAGCGGGAGTTCGGCTACATCAGCCCGGAAGTGATGGCCTACGTCTCCGAGATCATGGACGTCCCGGTGGCGCGGGTTTACGGCGTGGTCACGTTCTACACGATGTTCAACATGAAGCCGATCGGGCGGCACCATGTCCAGGTCTGCCGCACGCTGCCCTGCGCGCTCGCGGGGGCGGAGCGGATCACCGCGGCGATCGGGGCGAAGCTCAAGATCGGCGTCGGCGAGACCACGGCCGACGGCCGGTTCACGCTGTCGGAGGTCGAATGCCTCGCCTCCTGCGGCACGGCGCCGATGATGCAGGTGAACGACGATTATTACGAGAATCTGACGGAAAAAAGCGTCGGCGAGATCCTCGACCGGCTGAAATAGCGATGGAAAAAATTCTCCTGCGAAATATTATAGACGCGCCCGACTCCCACACGCTGGCGGCGTACCGCGCGCGCGGCGGCTACGCCGCCTGGGAAAAAGTGCTCCGGGAGATGACGCCCGAGAAGCTCATCGACGAGGTCAAGGCGTCGGGGCTTCGCGGCCGCGGCGGCGCCGGCTTTCCCACCGGGATGAAATGGGGCTTCGTGCCTAAGGACAACCCCAAGCCCAAATACGTCGTGTGCAACGCCGACGAGAGCGAGCCGGGCACCTTCAAGGACCGGCTGCTGATCGAGAAGGACCCGCACGCGCTCGTCGAAGGCACGATCATCGCCGCCTACGCGATCCGCTCGCACACCGCGTTCATCTACATCCGCGGCGAGATGTGCTACGGGGCCCGGGTGCTCGAGCGGGCGATCGAAGAGGCCGCGGCGGCCGGCTATCTGGGGAAAAACATTCTCGGCTCGGGCTACGACCTCGACCTGATCCTCCACCGCGGCGCGGGCGCCTACATCTGCGGCGAGGAGACCGGACTCCTCTCGTCGCTCGAGGGCGGCAAGGGCTGGCCCAAGGTCAAGCCGCCGTTCCCGGCGACCCACGGCCTGTTCGGCTGCCCGACGGTGGTGAACAACGTCGAGACGCTCGCCGCGCTCCCCTGGATCATCCGTGAGGGCGCGGCGAAATACGCCGCCATCGGCACGGAGAAGAGCAAGGGGACCAAGCTCTTCTCGGTCAGCGGACACATCCAAAAGCCCGGCGTCTACGAAGTCGACATGGGCTATCCGTTCAAGAGGTTTCTCGAAGAGGACTGCGGCGGCGTCGCCGACGGGAAAAAATTAAAGGGCGTCATCCCCGGCGGCGCCTCGATGCCGGTGCTCCGCGCGGAGGAGCTGGACAAGATCACGATGGACTACGAATCGTTCCAGGCGGCCGGCACGCTGCTCGGCTCCGGGGGCGTGATCGTCATGGACGAGACGACCTGCATGGTGCGCGCGGCGTGGAACATCGCGCGCTTCTTCGCGCACGAGTCGTGCGGCCAGTGCAGCCCGTGCCGCGAAGGCTGCCACTGGATGGAAAAGATCTTCCAGCGCGTCGAGCACGGCGAGGGCAGGGCGGGGGATCTGGAGCTTGTCTTGAGCGTCAGCGGCAACATCGCGGGCAACACGATCTGCCCGTTCGGCGACGCCGCGGCGTGGCCCGCCGCCGCGTTTATCAAAAAATTCCGCGCGGAGTTTGACGAGCATATCGCGCGGGGGAAGTGCACGGTCGATTAGTTTCCGGCTCCGGGTTTCAAGTCGCTGGTTGCAACTAGAAGCCTGAAACTGATTTAAAAAACATGGACCAGGTAAAAATCACCGTCGACGGGCGGGAGATCACGACCGCGAAGGGCAGGAACGTCATCGATGCCGCGGCGGAGGCGGGCATCGACATTCCGCATTACTGCTACCACCCCAAGCTCACGATCGCGGGCAACTGCCGCATGTGCCTGGTCGAGATCGAAAAGATGCCCAAGCTCCAGATCGCCTGCAACACGCAGGCGACCGAGGGCATGGCGGTCAAGACCCAGCGGTGATGGAGTTCCTCCTCATCAACCATCCGCTCGATTGCCCGATCTGCGACCAGGCGGGCGAGTGCTGGCTGCAGGACTATTACATGCAGCACGATCTCAGCCCCAGTCGGTTCGAGGAAAGAAAAGAGCACGAGCGGAAGCGCGAGATCTTCGGCCCCTACGTCGTCTTCGACGGCGAGCGCTGCATCAAGTGCACGCGCTGCGTGCGCTTTCTGTCGGAGGTCACGCACACCGACGAGCTCACGGTGGTGAACCGCGGCGACCACGCCACGATCGCCCTGTTCCCAGAGAAAATCCTGGACAACCCGCTCTCGGTCAACGTCGTCGACGTCTGTCCCGTCGGCGCGCTCACCGACCGCGATTTCCGCTTCAAGGTCCGGGTCTGGTACCTGAAGAAGACGCCGTCGATCTGCCCGGGCTGCAGCACGGGCTGCAACATCTCGGCCGAGGCCCACCAGAACCGCATCGCCCGCTTCAAGCCGCGCGTCAACGAAGAGGTCAACAGCCACTGGCTGTGCGACGAGGGGCGCTACTCTTTTCATTCCCTCGCCGAGGGCGAGCGGGTCATTTCTCCGATGATCCGCCAGGAAGGCGGCCTCGCGCCGGTGGACTGGGAGACGGCGCTCAAGGCCGTGGCCGCCGGCCTCGGCGCGGCGGCCCCGGTCGCCGCGGTGCTGTCGGGCCGGAACACGAACGAGGAGGCGTTTCTCTTCGCCCGGATGATCCGGAAGCTCGCCCCGGCTTCGTCGCTCGAGGTTTTTTATCGCGAGCGGGAGCTCACCGAAGTCGAAAAAGTTCTCAAGAGCCCGGACCGCTCGCCCAATTTTCGCGGCGCGCGCGACATGGGCGTCGGGGCGGGGCCGGATATCCAGCCGCTGCTCGACCAATTGAGCCAGGGCAAATTCCGCGGCGCCTACGTCGTCGGCGAGGATCTCGTCTCGCTTCCCGGCGACGGCCCGAAGCTCCGCGGCGCCCTGGAGAAGCTCTCGTTCCTGGTGGTGCAGGACGCCTACCTCACGCCGACGGCGAAGCTCGCGCACGTGGTCCTGCCGGCGACGCACTTCGGCGAGAAAGAGGGCACCTACACCAACCGCCGGGGCCGGGTGCAGAAGGTGAACCCCGCCATCGTGCCGCCGCCGGGCGCGCTGCAGGATTGGGAGATCTTCGCCCGCCTGCTCGGGGAAAAGAGCTATGCGGCCGCGGCGGAAATTTTTACCGCGCTCGCCGAGTCCGTTCCGGCGTACCGCGGGCTCAGCTACGAAAAAATCGGCGCGCTCGGCGTCCGGCTCGATCCGCAGCCATGATCATCGACTTGGGGATCATTGCGGCCAAGGCGTTCTTGGTCCTCTTCATGGTGCTCAATCTCGCCGGCATCCTGGGCTGGGTCGAGCGCAAGGGGAGCGCCCTCATCCAGGACCGCATCGGCGCCAACCGCGCCTCGATCCTGGGCTTCGCCGGCCTGGGGCTGGTCAACACGCTGATCGCCGACCCGCTCAAGTTCCTCACCAAGGAAGATTTCATTCCGGCGCGCGGCGACCGGCTGCTGCACACGCTGGCGCCGTGCCTGGCGTTCTTCCCGGCGCTGGTCACGTTCGCCGTCCTGCCCTTCGGCGACGTGCTCGTCGTCGGCGGCCGCGAGATTACTTTACAGCTCGCCGATCTGAACATCGGCATCCTCTACATCTTTGGCATGGCCTCGCTCAGCGTCTACGGCATCGTGATCGGCGCCTGGGCCTCCAACAACAAGTTCTCGCTGCTCGGGGGAGTGCGCGGCGCGGCGCAGATGATCTCCTACGAGATCGCCATGAGCCTTTCGGTCATCGGTATCCTGATGGTCTACGGCACGCTCGAGCCGCAGGCGATGGTGCGCGCCCAGGGCGAGCTCCTTTGGGGCTGGCTCCCGGCCTGGGGAGTTTTTCTCCAGCCGCTGGCTTTCCTGCTTTTTTTCACCGCCGCGGTGGCGGAGACCAAGCGCATCCCTTTCGACGTGCCCGAGGCCGATTCGGAGCTCGTCGCCGGCTACCATACGGAGTATTCCGGCGGCAAGTTTTTGATGTTTTTCGCCGGCGAGTTCGCCGAGCTCGTCACCGCCGCCGGCCTCGTCACGACGCTTTTCTTCGGCGGCTGGCAGGTGCCGTACCTGATGCGCGACGGCTTTCACTTTCCCTGGGGCGGCGCGCTCGCGCTCGCGCCGCTCGGGGTGACGCTCCTTCAGGTCGCGGCCTTCACGGCCAAAGTCGTCTTTTTCTGCTGGCTGCAGATTCTCCTCCGCTGGACGCTGCCGCGCTTCCGCTACGACCAGGTGATGCGGCTCGGATGGAAGATGCTGCTGCCGGCCGCGCTCGCCAACGTGTTCGTCACCGCGGTCTGGATCGTGCTCCGGCAGCGGTTTTCGCCGCCTTCCTGAGCTGCCGATGGCGCTTTTTTTCATCCTCGCGACGCTCTCGGTGGTTTTTTCGCTGCTCGTGATCGCGCAGCCGAACGTGGTCCACAGCGCGATGGCGCTCGCCGCCACGCTGTTCCTCGTCGCCGTCCTGTTCCTCACGCTCGATGCGCCGATGCTCGGGGCGCTCCAGGTGATCGTCTACGCCGGGGCGATCATGATCCTGTTTCTCTTCGTCGTCATGCTGCTGAACCCGGCGTCCCGGGAGGCGCGGCCGGCGGCCTGGTGGACGCTCGGCGGGCTGACGGCGGCGGCGCTGCTCCTGCAATTCGCCGGGCTGTTTTTCCACCGGCCGCTGCCGTCGGCCGGGCCGGCGGTGGCGGATTCTTTCGGCGGCCCGGAAGCGGTCGCGCAGAGCCTCTTTACCGACTTCGTGCTGCCGTTCGAGATCGCCTCGGTGGTGCTGCTCGTCGCGGTCGTCGGCGCGGTCGTGCTGGCGCAGAGGGAGAGCTGAAGATGGCGCCGCTCCATTACTATCTCGTTCTCGGCGCCGTGCTGTTCACGATCGGGGTCGCCGGCGTCGTCATCCGGCGCGACATCATCGTGATCCTCATGTCGGTCGAGCTGATGCTGAATGCCGTCAATCTCACCTTCATCGCCTTCGCGCGCTTTATGGGCTCGATCGACGGGCAGGTGATCGTTTTTTTCGTCATGACCGTGGCGGCGGCGGAGGCGGTGGTGGGGCTCGCGATCATCATCTCGGTCTTTCGCCACCGGCAGAGCCTCGACCCCAAGGACATGCAGCTTTTGAAATGGTAGGGTGACGGACCGGCTATGATTCTCCTGCGCATGATCCCGCTGCTGCCGCTTTTCGGCGCCGCGGTCAACATCCTCTTCGGCCGGCGCATGCAGCGGAAGTCCGCCGGGATTTTGGCCTCGGCGACGGTGCTGCTGTCGTTCTTCCTTTCCCTCCAGGTCTTTTTCCTGCTGTCCCCGACGGATGTGTTTCGCGACACGCTTTACACCTGGATCGACTCCGAGCCGTTCCAGGCGGGCCTCTCTTTTCAGGCCGACGCGCTCACCGCGGTCATGCTGCTCGTCATCACCGGCATCGGCTTTTTGATCCATGTTTACTCGCTCGGCTACATGGCGCACGACGAAGGCATGGCGCGCTACTTCGCCTATCTCAACCTTTTCGTTTTTTTTATGTCGGTGCTGGTGCTGGCCGACAACCTGCTGCTGCTTTTCGTCGGCTGGGAGGGGGTCGGGCTCTGCTCGTATCTCCTGATCGGCTTCTGGTACCACGATCCCGCCAACACGATCGCCGGCAACAAGGCGTTTATCGTCAACCGCATCGGCGATTTCGGCTTCATCCTCGCCGTGCTGCTGCTTTTCTGGGAGATGAGCCGGCTTGGCGTTCCGTCGCTCAATTTCGCCGACTTGAAGGAGGCCGCCGGGCGGCTGCCGCCCCACAGCGTGACGCTCGTCACGCTGCTGCTCTTCGCCGGCGCGACGGGCAAGTCGGCGCAGATCCCGCTCTACGTCTGGCTCCCCGACGCGATGCAGGGGCCGACGCCGGTCTCCGCGCTCATCCACGCGGCGACGATGGTGACCGCGGGCGTTTACATGACGGCGCGGCTCAACTTCCTGTTCACGCTCGCGCCCGCGACGCTCGGGTTGATCGCGCTCATCGGCGCCGCCACCGCGCTTTTCGCCGCGACGATCGCCGTGGCGCAAAACGACATCAAGCGGGCGCTCGCCTACTCCACGGTGAGCCAGCTCGGCTACATGTTTCTCGCCGCCGGCGTGGGCGCGTTCAGCGCGGCGGTTTTCCATCTGTTCACGCACGCTTTTTTCAAGGCCTGCCTGTTTCTCGGCGCGGGCAGCGTGATCCACGCCATGGGCGGCGAGCAGGACATGAACAGGATGGGCGGGCTCCGCCGCCGCCTGCCCGTGACCTATTGGACCTATCTCATCGCCGCTCTGGCGATCTCCGGCGCGCCGCTCACCGCGGGATTCTTTTCCAAAGACCGGATTCTCTGGGAGGCCTATTCCAGCCCGCTGGGCTCGTCCCATCTCTGGCTTGTCGGCTGGATCACCGCCGGCCTCACCGCGTTCTACATGTTCCGGCAGTTCTTCCTGGTGTTTCACGGCCCGAGCCGCGCGCCGGAGAGCGTCGCGGCCCATGTCCACGAGTCGCCCGCGTCCATGACGATTCCGCTGATCGTGCTCGCGCTCGGCTCGATCTTCGCCGGCTGGCTCGGGGCGCCGTGGAAAAACGTCTGGGACCCCTGGCTCGAGCCGGTTTTGGGCGCTCCCGTGGCGGCCGGGCATGGGGCGGCGGCGGACGAGACCTTTCTCACGCTCCTCACCGTGGGGATCGCCGCGGTAGGAATCCTGCTGGCATTTTTTCTCTACGGCCGCCGGAGCCGCATCGCGGAGCGGCTTTCCGCGACCGCGTTGTATCGGGTTCTGGCGCATAAATATTACGTCGATGAACTATACGACTTCCTCCTCGTCCGCCCGTTGACCGCGGGCGCGGGCTGGCTGGCGCGGCGCTTCGATCCGGCGGTCGTCGACGGCGCGGTCAACGGCGTCGCCGCGGCCGTGCGCGCGGTGAGCTTGTCGTGGCGGCGGCTTCAGACCGGCAACGTGCAGCATTACCTGTTCGCTTTTTTGGCCGGGACCATCGTGGTGTTTGTCTACTTGCTGGGGTGGTGAGGGAAAGAAAGTTTCGATCCTTCGGCTCAGCTCAGGACATGGTTTCGGGTTTCTGATTTTCGGAGGCGTGATGACGGGCGGCGGGACCCCGCTTCGATCTACCGAATCAAAACGGAATTTATGACCGGACTTTTGAGCCTGGTGGTTTTTCTTCCCGCGTTGGGGGCGCTCTTGTTGCTGGCGCTCCCGCGCCGCTCGTCCTGGCTGTTCGCCGCGGCGCTGGGGGCGAGCCTCGCCGCGCTCGTGGCGGCGCTCTGCGTCTTCTACCGTTTCGATCCGAACGTCGGCGCGATGCAGTCGATCGAGCGGCTCTCCTGGATTCCCGCCTACGGCATCGAGTACCTGGTCGGCGTCGACGGCCTCAATTTGTTCCTCGTCCTTTTGACCGCGCTGCTCGTGCCGGTCGCGATCCTGGCCTCCTGGACGATCCGGAACCGGGTCAAGGAATACCTCTTTTTCATGCTGCTGCTCGAGACCGGCATGCTCGGCGCGCTGGTCGCGCTCGACCTGTTCCTCTTTTACGTCTTCTGGGAAGTGATGTTGGTGCCGATGTACTTTTTGATCGGCGTCTGGGGCGGCGAGCGGCGCGTCTATGCCGCGGTCAAGTTCGTGATCTACACCATGGCCGGGAGCCTGCTCATGCTGGTCGGCATCATCTTTCTGGCGACGAAAAATTCCGAGGTGACGCGGAGCCTCACCTTCAATATCCTTCAGCTCGCCCATCTGCGCCTGCCCTTCGACCAGCAGATGTGGCTGTTCCTCGCCTTCGCGCTTTCCTTCGCCATCAAAGTCCCGCTCTTTCCGCTCCACACGTGGCTCCCCGACGCGCACGTAGAGGCGCCGACCGCGGGCTCGGTGATCCTGGCCGGCGTGCTCTTGAAAATGGGTACCTACGGCTTTCTACGCTTTGCGATTCCGCTTTTTCCCGACGCCGCGGCCGCCGCCGCGCCGGCGATCACCGCGCTCGCCGTCGTCGGCATCGTCTACGGCGCCCTGGTGGCGATGATGCAGGACGATCTCAAAAAGCTCGTCGCCTACTCCTCGGTGAGCCACCTGGGCTTCGTCATGCTGGGGCTCTTCGCCTTCAACCTGCAGGGCATCGAAGGGGCGGTCTACCAGATGCTCAACCACGGGCTCTCCACCGGCGCCCTGTTCCTGATCGTCGGCATGATCTACGACCGGCGGCACACGCGCCGGATCGACGACTTCGGCGGCCTGTGGAAGCAGATGCCGGTGTGGTCGGCGATTTTTCTCGTGGCGACTTTTTCCTCCATCGGGCTCCCGGGCCTGAACGGCTTCGTCGGGGAATTTCTTATTCTATTAGGCGCGTTCGAGACCGCCCCCGGCTGGACGGCGCTCGCCGCGACCGGCATCGTGCTGGGGGCGGTCTATATGCTGTGGATGTTCCGCCGCGTCGTTTTCGGCCCGCTCGCTCGGCCGGAAAACCACGTCCTCAAGGACCTGGACGCGCGCGAGATCTGCGTGCTGGCGCCGCTCGTCGCGCTGATCTTTTTCATGGGCGTCTATCCGCAGCCCTTTTTGAGCCGGATCAAAAATTCCGCCCGGCTGGTCGTGCAGAAAATCGAGGGCCAGAAGCTCGCGGTCCCGATCGTTCGCTCCGAGCCGGAGCGCGGGGAGACGGGGAATCGTGGAAACTAATCTCGCGCCGATCCTCCCCGCGGCCGAAGTGCTGGCGACCGCGCTCGTCGTGCTGGTCTCCGACCTGTTTCTCCGCCGGGAGCAAAAAGTCCTGCTCGTCTGGCTGAGCCTCGTCGGCCTGGCGCTGGCGGGGTGGCTGGCGCTGGGTCTGCCGGCGGGGTCGGAAGGCGCGTTTCACAACACCTTCGTGATGGACCGCTTCGCGGTTTTCTTCACCCTGCTTTTTCTGGGCGCCGCAGCGCTCACGGTTCTCTCCGCGGTCGCGTACGTGCGGGAGACCAACATTCGCGAGGGGGAGTTTTACGTCCTGGTCCTGCTCGCCGCGTTCGGCATGATCCTCATGGCCGCGGCCAACGACCTGATCGTTTTCTTTCTCGGCCTGGAGACGATGTCGATCGCCGTTTACGTCCTGACCGGGATGTGGCGCGCGCGCGCCCAGTCCGCCGAGGCGGCGATGAAATACTTTTTGATCGGCGCGTTCGCCACCGGCTTCCTGCTCTACGGCATCGCCCTGATCTACGGCGCGGCCGGCTCGACCGGGCTCGGCCGCGTCGCCGCGGCGGCCGCCCCCGGCGGGACGCACGCGTCGCTCTACCTGTTGGCGGGGGTTTTTCTCCTGCTCGTGGCGCTCGCCTTCAAAGCCGCGGCGGCGCCGTTCCACTTTTGGGTGCCGGACGTCTACGACGGCGCGCCGACGCCGGTGACCGCCTTCATGGCGGTGGCGGTCAAGGCGGCGGCCTTCGCGGGCTGGGCGCGCATCTTCCTGCATCAACTGGCGCCGCTCCAGAACGAATGGGCGCTCGTCGTCAAAGCGCTGGCGATTCTCACCATGACGCTGGGCAACCTCCTGGCGGTCTCGCAGGCGAGCGTGAAGCGCATGCTCGCCTATTCGAGCATCGCGCACGCCGGCTATCTGCTGATCGCGCTCGTGGCGGGCGGCGCCGCCGGCGGCCAGGCGCTGCTTTTCTACCTGATGAGCTACGGGGCGATGACCCTCGGGGCGTTCGGCGTGCTCATCGCGCTGAAGGACGGCGAAAAGGACTCGGAAGCCTACGGCGATTTCGCCGGGCTCGGCTTCCGGCGGCCCTTTTTGGCCATGGCGATGTCGCTCTTCATGCTGTCGCTCGCCGGCTTTCCGCCGCTGGCCGGCTTCACCGGGAAATTTTATCTTTTCCGCGCCGCGGTCGCCGCCGGCCACACCGACCTCGCGGTCATCGGCGCGCTCAACAGCCTGGTGTCGGTCTTTTATTATTTGAGAGTGGTCGTGATGATGTATATGGAAGAAGGCGGGGCCGAGGGCAAAAGCTTCGCGCGCGCGCCGTATCTCTATATCGCCGTCGCCGCCGCCGTCGTGGGAACCATTTACCTGGGAATCTTTCCCGCGCCGGCGCTGGATTTAAGCCTTCAGGCTTTTTCTTCCCTGCGCTGATAGTTTCCGGCGCTACTTTTTGGGCGCCTCGGGCCGCCAGCCCTTCAACTCCCGCTCCGCCTGCTTGACCAGACGGTTGTCGAATATGCGCTCGACCGGAATATCCTCGCCGCTGCCGGCCGCCTGCTGCACCATCGAAACGACGGCGCGCGCCGCCTCGTCGCTCAGATAGCCGGCGGGAAGCGACTCGTCCTTAAACGATTCGACGGTCTGGGTCGCCTCCTCCTGGCTCATGCGGAAAATATCGACGATCTTGGGGACCAAGTACTGCTTCTGCGTCAGCAGAAACTTGAGCGCCTTCAGCGACGCGCGGATCATTCCCTGGGCCTCGGCCGGCTCGCGGCGCATCTTCTCCTCGGTGGTCGCGAGACCGCCCTGCGGCCATTTGACGTAGTCGCCCGCGTCGGCGAGCTTCCGGTAACCCAGCTTCTGCGCCCGGAAGCTGAACGGCGGCGACAAAAGCGTCGCCTGCACGGCGCCCGAGCTCAAGGCGGCGAACCGCTCGCGCGAGGAGCCGACGCTCAAAAAAGTGGTCTGCTTCAGCGGGTCGAGGCCGTGGCGCCTGAGGATCTCCCGCATGGTGAAGTCGGTGTTGCTGCCGAAAGTGGAGATGCCGACGGACTTCCCCTTCAAGTCCGGGATCGCGCGGATTTCGGGCGACGCCACCAGCCAGAAATAGACCAGCTGGGTGGTCAGGAGTATTTTCAGCGGCAGGCGGGCGCGGATGATGGCGTCCATGACCGCGCCGGTATGGATGAGATAATCCAGATTTCCCGCCAGCATCCCTTTGATCGCGATGCCGCCGCCGCGGACGAAGACGAACTCCGGCTTGAGCCCCTCTTCGCGAAAAAATCCGAGCTCCTTTTCCAATAAAAACGGCGTCATGAAGGGCGTATAGGACGTGTAGGCGACCACGACCGGCTTGAGCCTGGGCTCGGCGGCGGGCGCCGGGAGCGCGGCCGCGAGGGAGCCGAGCGCGGCGAGAGCGATGCCGAAGACGAAGCGGCGCGCGCTGCCCGGGCGCATCAGCGCTCCTTATACGCTTTAAGGAAGTTCGCGAAGGTCCGGACGAGGGCGGATTCCCGCCGGTCTTTGTGCAGGGCGATATAAATGGGCCGCTTGAGGGCGAGCTCGGGCACGCGCAGCAGTTTGACCCGGCCGGCCTTCACGTCCCATTCCACGTGGCACTTGGAAAAAAAACCGATCCCCAGGCCGCTGGCGACCGCGGTTTTGATCGTCTCCCAGCCGCCCACCTGGACGTCCACTTCGAGCACGGGGACGAAGGGGAGCCGCTTGGCGGAAAATCGCTCCTCCACCATGTCGCGCACGAGATTGCCCTTTTGCTGGATGATCAACGGCTCCTTCGAAAGGACTTTCAATCCGACGGAGGACTGTTTGTTCAGCGGGTGATTGGCCGGCGCGATGACGACGATCTCTTCATAGCCGAAAAGCGTTCCGCGCAGCACGGGCGCGCGCGGTTCCCAGCCCAGCACGGCGACGTCGAACTCCCCTTCGATCAGCTTTTTCTCCAGCGCGTCGCTTCGATGGATGGCCAGCACCACTTCGATCCCCGGGTAATTCTGCTTGAAAGCCTGGATCGCCCCGGGAAGGAAGGAGGCGCCGGCGATGGCGGAGCCGCCGACGGAGAGCCGTCCCTTCCTCAAGCCGCGGAGCTCGGCGATCTCGTCGTCGGCCCCGTCGATAATGCCGAGCGCTTCTTTGGTCCGCCGGTAGAAGACCGTTCCCTCCGGAGTCAGCGCGATTTTGATCCCGCGGCGCTCGAAAAGCTCGTGCCCGAGCTCGTCCACCAGGCCCTGAATGAGCGACGACACGGAAGGCTGCGTCAAGGCGAGCGCGCGCGCCGCCGCGGTGAAGCTTTGCAGCTCGGCGACTTTGGCGAAGACTCGCAACTGGTGCAGCGTCATAAGATCACGCGAACCGGGCGCGCGCGACGATCCGGAATCTCATGCCGCGTCCTTGCTGCGCTTGAGAAAATCCCTGAACGCCCGCGTCAGGGGAGAGACTTGCCGGTTCTTGTGCGTGGCGATGTAGATGGTCCGCTTTAAATTAAGCTCCGGGACGTTCAAGACCCGGACCCGTCCCGCTTCGATGTCCGCGGCGACGTGGCACCGGGCGATGAAGCCGATCCCCAGGCCGCTGGCGACGGCGTTGCGGATGGCGTCGCGCGCGCCGAGCTGGGCGCTGATTTGGATGGCGGGCGCGAACGCGACCGCCTTCTGGGCGAATCTCTGCTCGACCATATCGCGCGTCTGGATGCCGGCATCCGAAGCGATCAACGGCTCTTTAGAGAGCAGGCGCAGGGTCACGGAGCGCTTCTTCGTCAGCGGATGATTCGGCGGCGCGATCGCCACGATCTGCTCCTCGAGGTAAAGCTCGGGGCGTAAAAGAGACGAGCGGGTGGGCCAGCTCAGCAGGGCGAGATCGATTTCCCCGTCCAGGAGCTGCTTTTCCAGGCTGTTGTTGCTCTGGATTTTTAAGATGACCTCGATTCCAGGATGCGCCTCTTTGAATCTCTGGACCACTTTCGGCAAAAAGGAAGCCGCCGGAATCGGCGACCCTCCCACGATGACCCTGCCCTTCCTGAGCCCGTGGATTTCGTCGATCTCATCCCCGGCGCCGTCGATAATCGCCAGCGCCTCGCGCACGCGGCGGAGGAAGACCGATCCTTCCGGGGTCAGGGTAATTCGGATGCCGCGGCGCTCGAAGAGCTCGTACTTTAATTCGTCGACCAGGCCTTGAACCAGGGAGGAGACCGAAGGCTGCGTGAGCCCGAGCGCTTTTGCCGCCTCGGTGAAACTTTGCGCTTCAGCCACCTTGACGAAAACTCTTAGCTGGTGCAGCGTCATAAGGGGCAGGCAAGAGCGTTCATAGAACCGGATACTTATAGCACTTAACCTATGGGAACTTCAACTGTTTTGACGATGCTTGAGTGCCCCGCCCGATGGCGCCCGGGAGGGCAGGAAATCGCGCTTCCGGAAGGGAAAACAGAGGGGACAGAGATTTTGCCTAATTGGCTTTGGGGAAAAAACCGATCGCCACGGGGACCTCGGCGGCGCCCGGCACAGACTCCTCGAACTGGCCCATTTTCACGTGCAGCTGGGTCGAGCCGCCGCCGTCCAGGTTGAGCAGGTCGGATACCTGCACGCGCCACTCCGCCGCGCCGAAGATCTCCTGCAGCTCGACCCAGGTGAGTCCCCCGAAGAGATTGTCCGTGACCGCGATCACGAGCCGCTGCGCGGAGTCGATGCCTATGAGAGAGCGTCGGAATTGTCTCTCCGCGCCGCGCGTCACCGTCAGAGCCGAGCCTTTGGCCAGCAGCAGGGGACCGGCCTGGAGCCCTTCGTCGGCTTGCTCGAGGGCGAATTGATCGCGGTGCGCGATGAACGGCACCCGGTCCTTGATGGCGAAGACGCCGGTAAAGAGCGGGCTTTTGGAGATGCTCGGGTTCGCTTCGCCGCCGGCCTTGAAAAAGCCCAGCGCCATGCCCTTCTCGTCGAAGTAGTTGGCGTTGATCATGGCGAGCGCGCCGCTTTTTTCCGCCAGCGTCCGGACGCTGGCGTTCTTCAGGCGGTACTGCATGCTGGGGACGACGCGCGGCACGATCCAGCGGGTGTCGAAGCGGACCAGCTTCAACTCGATGAACTGATGCGGCTCGGCCCGCTCCAGGCTCAGCTTGCGGAACTCGGCCCCTTTCTGGATGGTTTTCCAGCTCCCGCCGTCCGTGACCGCGAGGCCGGGGCTGGCTCTCAGCCGGCGCGGCGCGCGCGCGGCCTCTTCGGTCGATCCGCTTAAGGGAAGCGCTAAAAAAAGCAAACCGAGCCACAGGAGTCTTGCTCGTCTTTGGGCGATCATCAGGCTATAGGATGATAACAAAAGGCACCCGGAAAAAAAACAGCGGTTATTTTGCCCTCCGCCGAATATGCGCCACTCGAAACTCCCACGCGCTCCCCGTTCGGCGTCACCCACGTCGACATGCCTCTTAAGCCGGAGAATATCCGGCGCCTGTGCCGGGCGGCAAAACTTAATTTGCAAGCGGGAGCGGTCTCGTGCTACGCCTAGGGTTAGACAAATTTCTTTTCAACCGGGAGGTAACGATGCGCCAGTGGATGACGGTCTTGGGTTGTCTCGCTCTCTTATCGGCGGCCGGCTGCGGCAAGGATGAAAAAAGCTCGGCCGAGCGGGACGCCGAGGTCAAGCGGGCGATGCAGCAGGGAGCCGACGCGGAGAAGAAGATGTACGAAGGAATGCAGAAAGGAGTCGAAAACGCGGAAAAGAAGGTGGAAGAAAAAAAATAAAAGATTCCTTCCTTAAACAACGAGCCTGGCAGCGCCGACCGCGCGATTGATTTCGCTACGGTTTTACCCTGACTTGCCTGCCGCCGGATTTGTGCCAAACTTACCTAACGGAATGGTTCCTGGCTTGAGATAAGATCGAAGTCCAACCTAAGTCCGCGATGATCTTTTTGGCCGGTAACATGCCGAAATTCGCCGTCGAGGTAGGACTTGAGGATCGCCCAGGTCGCGCCGCTGTACGAACGGGTGCCGCCGAAATTTTACGGCGGCACCGAGCGGGTCGTATCTTGTCTCACCGAAGAGTTGGTGCGTAAAGGACACGAGGTGACGCTCTTCGCCAGCGGCGACTCGATCACCGCCGCCCGCCTGGTGGCCGTCTGCGAGCAGGGGTTGCGGCTGAACCCCGACTACGGGGACCATGTGCTCTATCACGTGCTGATGCTCGAGCGGTTGGCAAAATACGCGGGTCATTTCGACGTCGTCCATTTCCATTGGAGCTACCTTCACTATCCGCTTGCCCGGAGGCTCATGACGCCCCATCTCACCACGCTGCACGGCCGTTTGGATCTTTCCGACCTCGCTCCCTTGTACCGCGAGTTTTCCGACGCGCCGGTGGTTTCGATATCGAACCACCAGCGGGCGCCGCTTCCCTGGCTCCGGTGGCAGGGCACGGTTTACCATGGGCTGCCGGAAAATCTCTACGCGTTCCAGCCGGAGCCGGGCAAGTATCTGGCTTTTTTGGGGCGCTTCTCGCCGGAAAAAAGAATCGACCGGGCGATCGATATCGCCCGGCGCGCCGGCATCCCTTTGAGGATCGCCGCCAAGGTGGAAAAAAACGATTGGGAATATTATAAAAGCCTGGAGCCGCGGCTGAAGGATTCCCTGGTCGAGTTCATCGGCGAGATCGGCGAGGCGGAAAAGCAGGACTTTCTCGGCCACGCCTACGCGCAGATTTTTCCGATCGATTGGCCCGAGCCTTTCGGGCTGGTGCTGATCGAGGCGATGGCCTGCGGCACGCCGACGATCGCTTTCCGCTGCGGCTCGGTGCCCGAAGTGATCGACGACGGCGTCACCGGTTTTATCGTCGAGACCGTCGAGGAGGCGGCGCGGAGCCTCGCGCGCGTGCCCGGCCTCGGCCGGGAAAATTGCCGGCGGGTGTTCGAAAAGCGCTTCAGCGCCTCCCGTA
>WNFL01043357.1_pt2 | contig 30295 bp, 28 predicted proteins | sample 5400361 | NCBI WGS metagenome assembly WNFL01 (sample SAMN13153351, study PRJNA577476) | soil metagenome | isolation source: 40 cm soil on Douglas fir-dominated hillslope | place: USA:California | collected 2013-09-17
AACAATTAGTTGATGACTACCCTTCAATGAATTTGGCCGTTCGCAAAAGTGATTTTGTCAAAATCGGTGGTTTTGATTCCCATTTTTGGCCCGGTGAAGACACTAAACTTTGCCTGGACCTCACCCACAAACTTGGTAAACAGATTGTTTATGATCCTAAAGTCCTTGTTTATCATCATAGGCGCCCTCTCCTCTTTCCCCATCTGCGACAAAATGGCAATTTTGGCCTTCACCGCGGTTTTTTTGCCCGAATTTTACCAGAGACCTCTTTCAAACTAATCTATTTTCTTCCCTCCCTTCTCATCCTCGGATTATTTTCTCTGTTAACTGTCATTCCCGCGCAGGCGGGAATCCATCCCATGAATTTGATCTTAGATACTATTCTTACGACCATTGTCATCATAGGGCTATTTTCATTCTCGCTTTATTTCCTTACTCTTTTTCTCAACTCTCTCTGGGTATTCCATAAATCAAAGGATATTTTTCAGGGAATTCTCTCTATACCAGTCATTTTTATTACTCATCTCTGGTATGGAGCCCGTTTTCTACAAGGCTTTTTCTTCATCACTACTCTTCCCCGCTAATTACTTCACACCCGAAGCCTGGGTCATCACTTTATTTAGAGCCGTCATCACCTTCATAGTCAATGTCTGGTTTTTACTATTTATGGTTAAGTTGTAGTAATGATTGGTTACCCGCCGCAAAGCACGCACCCCGTAGATAAATAAGAACTGCCAATCTTTTTTCCGGCCACTCGCCAAAAACTGCACCTGTCTCCATAAAAATCGAGGACTAAAAGCAATACTGTACATTTCTCGGACGGCTTCGTAATAAAGTTCGTGAGCTTCCGGTGTTTTGACAATCAGCTTGCTCATATCAAAATCATCATAGTCATCGGTGAGCATCAATCCCTGATCGATACACTGCTGATGATAGGGTGTGTAGTCCAATGGTGTACAGAGAGTAACCTGAAGGGTGCGAGCTAAGCCTTCATTCATAAGATACTTCACATAATCGATCGTTTCCTGAAGCATTTCTTTAGTTTCCCAATAATAACCAACCATAATGGTGAGATGGGGATGCAGTCCATACTTAGTCATCCATTTCAAACATCTTTCGATATATTTTCTTTGATAACCTTTGTCTAGTCGGCGGAGTGTTTCATCACTGCCCGATTCCAAACCAATTAAAACAAAACGAAAATTAGCTTCACCTAGGAGTTTAATTGTTTCTTCATCTAGATATTCAAAACGGGTATTAAAGCCAAAGTAGCAGCCTTTCTTGTGCAGACCTCGCTCAATAATGGCTCTAGCAAATTGTTTGGCGTCCTCACCTCGATACCAAACACCGGAGTCATCAAAAATTTCTTTCACCCCATACTTATTGATCAGTGTTTCGTACTCATCCAAACTTTTTTCTACTTTTAGCTTGGTAAAAGTCAGTTCTGGTCCGTTATACCGACAAAAAGTACACTTTCCAAACATACAATCCCGAATTACACTAGTCGCATAAGTACCTGGTGTTTGTAAAAAATTCCCGTTTTCGTAAGCATAATTTTTCCAAGAAACTAAGTCGCGACCAACCAGTGGAGATTTGTTAATCGGCTCCACTTGGCGAAAAGCCCCTGTATCTCTAATTTCTTTACGGTTTACTCGAATTGTAAAACCTTCCAATTGGCAAGTTTTCCGCCAGTCTTTATGGTCGCGTATAAAGGGTACCAATTTAGACAGGGCAAAATCAACATGGTTACTCTTCAAAACGATATCTGTTTTACTCTGTTCCAGAGTTTCTTCCGGTTTCCTCATAGAATGATACCCCGACATAATCACAATCGTCTTAGGCAGGTCTTTTTTAAGCTGGTTGGTCAGTTTCCAATAAAACTTCATGACTGGCGTGGTACTTTCAAAAACCACAATATCTGGTTTGAAACGAACTAAACCTTTGTACCAGGCGTCAAAAGTTTTCAGCTGAGAATTACCATCATCCCAGCGAACCTGAAACCCCATTTGTTTCAGCCAAGTGGCGGCCTGGGCATGAACTACCGGTAGGAGATAAGTGGGTGTCTTAAAGAACTGGACATTTCTATTTTGAGACACCATCGCCTTTTGCCCACGGGCATTGACAATTGGAGGATAAGAAATAGCAATCTTTAGTGTTTTTTCTTTGGCCATGTTCTAAAAGAAAACCTCTGTAAATATTTGGTCCCCACTGACCTCATTCTCTCTCAAAATATCATACACCTCGTTAATCATCTCCGTGTTTCCACACAAATAATAAATTGCCCTTTTATCTACTTTATTTTTTCGTAAAAAGTCTGTCACTCGGCCACTAAAAACATCACCTTTTGGCTCCCTACTCACACAGGCCACATAGCCACCGGTTTTATAATCCTGTTTATCATATTGCTCAAGAGAAGACCTTATTCCATGTAATATTGTGTAGTTCAGTTCTGGATAAGACAAGGCAAAAGAATGAAATGGAGCAATCCCTGTTCCACTGGCAACAAAAAGATATTTTTGTTTCATATCTTGGGGCTTCCTCAAGGTAAACTTTCCATAAGCTCCGTCTAGTTGGACGAAGTCACCCCTCTTTAATTTTTGTAGAGCAGTAGAGACCTTGCCATTGTTTACCAATTTAATTAAAAACTCCATTTTTTTTCCGTCATCTAGGCCAGAATAGGTAGAGTATTCTCTGTTTACTCCACTATTTGAAAGGCCGATATTGACACATTGACCAGGAATAAACTCAAATTCAGCTCTTTCTACTTGCAATACATAGGTACTCTCAGTCAAATTTCTTACCGCGAGGACTTTATGTTTGGCCTTTTTGTTCATCAAGGGAGATTATACTGATAAAATACCTTCATGTCTCTAAAAGTGGTTACTACCTTAGACAAAAGTGAAGGCGTCCGTAAGGATGGTCATACGATTACTGTTGATCTCAATCAGTGTATTTCTGCTGGTCCCTGTGAAATAGCTGCGAGAAATGTTTTTAAATTACGAAAGTCAGATGGCAAAGCCGTTATCGGCGATCCTGACGGCGATTCCCTCGAAAAAATTATGGAAGCCGCACTTTCTTGCCCCGTTCTGGCCATCTTCATCAAGGACAAATCTGGCAAGCAAATTTATCCATAGGAAATGTTCTGATTGGTATAAAATAAGCCCATGCGTTCCGTCATTATTGTTTCTGGTGCCTCTTCATCTCTTGGGATAATTTTATGTCAAGATTTGGTGCGTCAGGGCTACTTAGTTTACGCTGGCTATAATTCAAACCCCCAGAAACTCAATCGAAGTAAATATTTAATACCGATAAAACTGGATATTACCAATACGGTTGGATGCAAAAAGGTAGTTGCTCGTATCCTTGAAAAAGAGAAAACTATTTACGGCTTAATCAATCTAGTGGCTATTAGTCCATCCGGGAAATCACTCGATTTCAATGCCCAAGATTTCCAAAATATTTTAGATATTAACGTCGTCGGCCCATTTAGACTCATCAAGGAAGTCTTACCTCATCTTCCCCCTTCTGGCAGGATTATCAACATCGGTTCTCTCAGTGGCCTTATCAGTTTCCCTAGTTTTAGCCTCTATTCGGCCTCAAAGTTCGCTTTGCGAGCCTTTAGCCTTAGTTTATATTTTGAATGGCTCCCCAAAAAAAGATTTGTTACCCATATCGCCCCTGGCGCGATTGCCAAAGACCCTCCGGCACCCCCCCCTCCTGGTTCAGCCAGAAACAGGGTGCCTTTGCTTAATTGGCTTCTTCCTCTTGTCTCACCTCACCAAGTCAGCGAAGTAATTATTGGTTGTCTTAACAATCCGTCTCCACCACCGGAAATTTTAATTGGGATAGATACCATTGTTCTGTCACTAGTCAGACGGCTTTCTCCTGAATTTGTTTGGAGTCATTTTCAAAATTTTGTATGGAAAAAGCAGCGCTAAAAAGTTTCCCCAGTGTTTCCGTCGTCATCGCCACTTTTAATTCTGGTAAAACCTTGGGTAAATGTTTATCTAGAATACGGTCACAAAATTATCCTCAGTCAAAAATCGAAATATTGCTTGGTGATGGTGGTTCAATTGATAAAACTACCCAAATCGCTAAAAAATATCAGGCAAAAATAATCAGGATCCCTTCAGAAAAACAGAACGCTGAATACAATCGCGGTACCGCTTTTAATAGGGCCAAAAATGATCTGGTTCTGATCTTAGATCACGACAACTTCATGACCACCAGCAACTATCTGAGTGAATTGGTCCAGCCTTTAGTAGAACACCCAGAAGTAATCGCTTCGGAAAGTTGTTATTACCACTATGATCGTCAGTACTCCCTCTTAGATCGATATTACGCTCTTTTTGGCACTATCGAACCTGTTCCTTTCTACTTTGGTAAAGCCGACAAAATGATGCAGACATCTAAGAAATGGAATCTCCATGGAAAAGCCATAGATTATGGCAAATACTTTCTGGTTAAATTCGCTAATGACCCCCTCAGATTTCCTACCATCGGTACCAATGGCTGTCTGATGCGCCGCAAACTAGTTCTTGAAAATGCCGATGTCCGCCCCAACTATCATTTTCCTATTGATGTAATGGTTGACGTCGTTGCTTCCGGACATAATACTTTTGCTTTTGTCAAAAACTCTTTAACTCATCTTACTGGAGCTAGGGGCGTTTTGACTTTCCTCAAGCGTAGAGTCATGTTTGTTGAAAAATACCATTTTACTGACAGTCCAAGAAGAAGATACAGCGTTTACATGCCGGGGGACGAATGGAATCTGGTTAAATTCATTTTTTATAGTCTCACTTTAATCAAACCGACCTCAGATGCTCTCATCGGTTTTTTGCAAATTCCGGATCCCGCCTGGTTTCTTCACCCAATTATGTGTTTAGGTGTTACCATCTCTTACGGATGGGGGACTGTTAGGAGTTTGATGATCAACCCCGCCAATATAAATACATTCTTTAAGCATCGTGAAAAATAAATTTTGGTCAGGAAAAAAAGTGGCTGTGACCGGAGCTAGTGGATTTCTTGGTAGCCATTTTGTTACGGAGTTAGAGAAATTTGGAGCCAACGTAAATTCTTTGACGAAAGAAAAAACCGACTTACTTGATTTTGACCAAACCAAAGAAGCGTTAAAAAGTACCGACATTATTATCAGTTGCGCTGCTCTTGATGGAAATGCCGAGTTCAAAATAAAACACGCTGCCGGGATTCTCGATAGTAACATGAGAATCACATCAAATATTTTGAATGCAGCCAAAGAAAATAACGTCAAAGATATCGTCTTAATCAGTTCAGCTGAGATTTATTCCAGCTACGCCCCTAACCCCATTAAAGAAGAAGACGACTACAGGCTTTATGGTGGTCATACTAATAGCGGTTATATTCTCTCCAAAAGATTTTCTGAGATACTCGCCGGTCTTTACAAAGAAGAATTCGGACTTAAGATTTACTTACCCAGACCCAGTAATATTTTTGGACCAGGCGATCATTTCGATGATCAGTCAACCAGAGTTATCCCTAGTTTTATCAACAAAATAATCGCCGGTAAACCAATTGAAATTTGGGGTGACGGCTCACAAACACGCCAATTCATTTATGTTAAAGATGTTGTTCATATCATCCTTACCATGGTCGAAAAGGGTACTGACGGAAAACTAAATATCTCCACCAATGAATCCATCTCTATTCTCAATTTAGCCAAAATGATTTCCCGTAGTCTGGATATCAAATCCGACATCAGGCTTGATAAAACAAAATCAATTGGTGTCCAAAATAGAATTTTGGACACCTCTGAAATGCATCGATTGATTAAATTTAGTCCGGTTGATTTAGACACCGGTCTTAGAAAGACCATCGCCTGGTATAAAGAAAAAATGGAGAAATAAAACGATGACAAACCGGCTAAAGCTGATACGCTTAATTCTTTATCCATTTTTGATTTTTTCCTTAACTATTTATGTGTGCTTATATTTCCTTTCTCCCCTAAAGTTTGCCTTTCAGGTGTCGCTAATTTCCGGATCTTTACTCACGATGATAATATTTTATTTCGAAAAACCAAATTGGCGGCAATTTTTTAGATTCATATTTTGTTGGGAAAGCTTGTTACTATTAGTCCCGGTTATTTTTACGCTTCTCACGTTTTTCTTTGTTCTCTCACCCTTAGTTAAAATAATAGATGTTCAAGGTAATCAAATTTTAGGTTTAACTTCACTAGGTGATTATTACAAACATTTATATATTCTTACCTCTATTAAAACTGGTGGTTTGCCGTCCCACCATCCTTTTTTCCCTTCGACCGGTCTTTCTTATTACTATGGCTATTATCTCTTACCTAGCGCGATATCTTCTGTTTTTAATTTTGATCTAGCCCGCGTTTTCTTCGCCTATTTGTTTTTGACCACTTTTTTAGTTTTGTTCGTAATTGTTCAGCTTTCCCTGGCCTTTTTCCGTTCTTGGTATCAGCGTCTCTTGGCGATAATTTTATTTATTTTTGGCACCGGACTGGATATTATTCCTACTTTGATTGAAGCAAAACAAGGTATCTTAACCGCCAATCATATTGAATTCTGGTCCCAAGTTCTCAATCTCTCAAACTATCTCGTGAATAATCTTTATACGGCACTCCTTTGGGTACCACAACACTGTTTTACCTCACTGATTGTCTTGTTTACCGGAATAACACTTCTAAAAGAAAAAAAAGTACCTCTTCATTGGCTTGTTTTGTCCATTTGGTTCTCTGTTATCTCCAGCACTTTTGTCTCAGTTTCGTTACTAATTTGGTTAGGATTAATCTTCATTTTTGTTTCCCACCATCGATTGCGTCTCTTGGCTTCCGGTCTTCTTGCCGTTTTCTTGCTATTTCCTTATCTAGTTGAGCTTTCTGGTCGCGGATCAATCCTGTCATTCGGGTTTTACATGACTCCCTTTCGATATTTAGCCATTTTGCCTTATTGGATGAATTGCTTTTTAACTTTCTTTACAGAGTATGGCTTAATCCTAATAGCAATCCCCGTCTTCTTATTGATTCATCGGAAAAAAAACCAAAAAGAGGCAACTCTAATTACCATAGCCGTCTCATTACCAATAGTTCTTGGTCTTTTTGTCAAATCCTCCGGGTTTAACGACTACTCCATGCGTTCTGTTTTACCATCTCAGATGGCCATACCATTTTTAATGGCCTATTCGCTGGAAAAAGTTGAAAAATCATTTTGGAAAAAAACAGGATTTCTTTTGTTGATGTTGAATCTTATTTTATCTATGACTGGTTTTTTTTACGAAATTCATTTCCGCCTACTGGATATAGGCAGTATTGACGCCAGGACTTCGGAGCTGCTACTCAATCTCAGAAAAAAACCTATTCAAAACCTTGGCGTCATCGACAATGAAGATTGGGTCTATTTAATTCCTTCCTATGGTTATCAACCAGTTTACTCACCTCGTCTTTTTGATTCTAATGGCTATTTATCTAACACTGGTTTGGCAAAGCAGTTATCGTACGCTAATTTAGTTGACAATTTATTTATTAACGAAACCGTTGGCAAAGCCTACCCCGATATTATCCAGGCCCGTCTTAGAGGATTACAAGCCATAAATAAATTTTTTAATGACTACCAATACTTAAACTTTCTCCTTCCAAAATATCGAGGTGTCAATTCCGCCATAAACCCCTGGTTCAAATTTATGGAACTATCCGGTGTAGCCGGAACTCCCATTACCAAGAACTATTCCCTCTTTAAAGGCATTGAAATCAACAACTCTCTGTCCCATGAAAAAATTTACTTTGACTCTAACTCCACAAAAAAGGGTTTTGTTGACAGTAATAATCATCTTTACCTAAAACGTGGGTTGTGGTTTATTATTGGTTGCAATCAACCGGACACGACTACACTTAGACTTGAATTTGCCGATTATTACACTCTCTTTGACAAAAAGTTTAGTTCTAACCAAGAAGTTTGTGCTGGAGATATTTATTATCAGTTAAAAGATGAGAGGGTGACGGTTTCCAAAACAAGTCAATATGGTTCAATTTACTTAGTCCCAATAACCATCAATCGGAAATATTTTTAGAACAGATTATCACATTAAAGGCGGCAAACTGATTCACTAAGGGAATTTTGTTCAACTGTTCATTTAGTCTCTTAAAAAATAAAGATTTATTATAAAGAGCGGTCGGTAACCATCCCCATCGCCTGTGCCGGTCAATTTTAAAACCATTTTTTGTAAGGATATATTTCAGAGAAAAAATATTGCTTCGGAGATATTGAAAAGTCAGGTGGCTTTTAATCTGACCAATCATGATCAAAAAAGGGATAAATAATAAATTCACAGAATTCATTTCAAAAATTATCAATTTACCCTTATCTTTCAGAGCTATTTTTATGTGCTTCAAAATAACATCGATATCGTCAGCATGATGAATAAGATTCACAGCCAAAACAATATCAAACGAATCCTTGTAGCCCTGTTTTTTAAAGTCTCCAACGACACCCTCAAAGTTTTTGATTTTATAATGATTTGCTGTTCTATTAGCAATCCCCACCGAACTTTTAGAAATATCAATCCCCACTACCTTTTTTGCTTCATGGGCGAGCTTCAGTCCAAATTTTCCAGTACCACAGCCCAGATCCAATATCGTTTTGCCCCTAATATTTCCCAGTAATTTTTTTAAAAATGCTAATTCCTTTTTTTCCGCGACCGGTATATTCACCAAGTCGAGTATCTTTATGCCACGCGTATAGCTATCCCAATATTCCGATTGTTTTTTTGAAAATTCTGTCTTCATATTATAGATTTCTTAATTGCTAGTTCTTTGATAATAACCTATTTAATCCAATTCCGACTTGTCTTTCAATATCAAAATTTTTAGCAATCACCAAGCAAGCCCTAGCTTTACTAAGAAGATTCCTCTTCGATAAGAATAATTTTAAGCTTCTGATATCAGGTATCTGATTTTTTGGTTTCATAAAATAAGCCACCCCACTATCTACAATTGGTTTTGATATCGATGGTTCTGATGAGACAATAAAAGGTAAACCACAAAGAAGAAAATCCCAAATCTTCATCGGTTCGATAAACTCAGTTGAACCAAACTGTTCATCGTAAAGAGCGATTCCAACGTCACATCTTGCTGCTACTTTTTGAAACTCTAATCGACTATTTAGTTTTAAGAGTTTCATATTTTTCAGTTTGTATTTTTTAGCATATGATTCAAACTTCTCATAATCCTTGGTTGGGGCAATGACAAATTTTATGTCTGATCTGACTTCTGTTTGAATATATGAAAGTACCCCAAACAGGATATCATACTGTCTGTTTGTTAGGAGTGACCCCGTCCAAACTATTTTGTCTCCCACTCTTTTAATTTTTCCTTCCTTATAAATCTTCGGATCAAAGACAACTGAATTGGGGATGTAGTAAGAACTGACTCCATACCACTTCTTTTTATAATCCTTTAAAGCCTCACAAATTACCCAAGTCTCATCACTAAATCTCGATGCCCACTCATCAGCCATTTCATAAAGATATTGTAAAAGTTTACTGTTAAATCGATTTTTATTAAAATCTACACAGTGAAAAACAAGCGTATAGCCAAAAACTTTTTTAAACAACCAAAGCGGCAAACAGGACAACGGGTCAATTCCGATGACCAATTTGTTTTTATTCCAATTTATAATAGACCACCATACCAAAGCAGTAGTACTTAAAAAAATGTCCATCGGAAATTTAAGAAGCGACCAATTTCCAAAGAAACGCGGAATCTGAATCTTTTGAGTATTTCCCCATAAACCATAGACTAGTGCATTTTCATAACCAACCAAAGGTACCCCAAAGATACTCACATTCCCTGTAATCGAGGAAAGAGCCTGACAGAGTGAACTATATGGTCCCTCAATGGGGTCAGGTGGAAGCGTTTTTCGATAGGCGATATGGGTAACCACCAGGATGCAATCAAACTTTTTCATAACTTCTATATTCTACCTCCATTCGTGCTATATTCTGATAAGTCGTTAAACTTAACCTAAGCTAAAAGACCCAATGAAAAAAATTATCGAGTTTGAACGATTTCTGTCACTACCTTTAATTCTCAGGAATAAACTTCAAGTATTACTTAGAGGCAATTATCTTAACGATTTAGAAAGAGAAAAAGGTCATCAAAGAACTTCCTTTTTAAAACTAAGAGATCAGTACGCCCTACTTTATCAGCAGACATCTAAGTACCCATTAAAAAAATATGTCACCCCCACCTGGAGGGATTTTAATAGAAAAATGGAGTCAACTTTTTTGCCATTACCACCATTTAATTTTCTAATGAATTCTCTAGTGATGTATTCGATGGTTATGACCAAGGGCGGCAGACTGATGGACAAACAAATAGCTTTTATCGAAAAAACTTTTGGTAAAAAATTAATTAAAGAAGTTTTAAAAGAGGATCTAGTTGGAACTCCAATGGTCATAAATAAAAAATATTTATCTTCACATAACCGCATACATCAGCTTTATCATCTAGCTAGATATGAGACAGAAACAGGAAACCGAATTAGTGACAATAAAACAATTGTCGAATGGGGAGGTGGGTATGGAAATATGATAGCTGTGATCAAGAGGCTGATTACAAAGCCGGTCACCTGCATCTGTATCGACACCCCTTTATTTTTATGTCTTCAATGGCTTTATTTATCTTCCATCTTTGGTTCAAGCAAAGTTAACCTTATATCAAAACCCGGTCAACCAATACTCAGGAACAAGATAAACCTCATTCCTGTCTCTCTGCTGGAAAAAAATCCTTTCAAATGCGATTTATTTATTAGCAACTGGGCCCTCTCTGAAAGCTCTGACACTTCACAAAAGTTAGTGGCCAAGAAAAAATGGTTCGGGGCCAAACACCTACTGGTTGGTTATCAAGATAACTGCCGGGCTTTTGAACAAGCCAAAGGCGTTGGTAAAATGGTAGAAGAAGCTGGGGGTATAGTTGAGGAAATAAACCTTCTCCCGTCAAATTATTATGGCTTTAAGTAATCGTCGTCAAAAAAAGAAGGTGGCTGTCTTAATTAGCATTATCATTGTCAATTACAATGGAATGAGATGGATTGACGACTGTTTTAGATCAATTTTTGCACAAAAAATCAAAAAACTAGAAATTATCTTTATCGATAACCACAGTATTGACGGATCAACCCAGATGGTTGAGAAAAAGTATCCTTCTGTCTTAGTTATCAAAAATAAAACCAATTTGGGTTTTGGAAAAGCTAATAACACTGGAGCCAAAAAAGCTAGCGGCAAAATTCTCTTATTTCTTAATACCGACACCAAGCTACACCCTCATTGTCTTTCTGAGATATTGCATCAGATGTTAACCAAAAATATTGATCTAGCAGGACCCAAACTGCTCGATTTTGCGGGTCATGATTTAAACCGTGGCAGAAAACTAACTCTGGATATTGTTGGCTCTCTAGCCTGGGGAAAGAAAACTACTATGGTAGAAGGGTGTTGCTTAGCCATAAAAAAAACTGTCTTTAATCGTCTTGGCGGCTTTGACAATAAGTTCTTTATGTATAGTGAAGACCTTGATTTATGTTGGCGAGCTTGGCTCTTAGGATACAAAATAAAGATTACAAATAGTGCCGTTATTAATCATTTTGGGGGCGGGTCATCATTACCCACTATAATTGGGTCACAAAGACATCTGGTGCCGGCCTTTAGACGCTTCGAGACAGAAAAAAATACCATCAGAATGATGCTTAAAAACGCCTCAATCTCTCATTTGTTATTATCTTTACCGATCATGATAACTCTCATCGGGGGTGAATCTTTTCTCTACTTAATTACCGGCCAAATTACTTCATCAACCTTTGTTTTTAAAGCCATCGGCTGGAACGTCCGAAACATAAAAGACACCTTAAACCAAAGGAAGATAATTCAAAAAAACAAAAAAAGATCAAATATCTGGCCGCTGTTAGCCAAAAAAATATCCAAGTTTACTGTCTTTATGTTAATCGGAATCCCCAAAATAAAACACTATGCCTAATCACTATCAGCTAAATCGTTCGAAATACGGCACCCATCAGATAATCTCTTCGTTTCTTGATAAGAGGAAAACCATTCTGGACGTTGGCTGTAATGACGGTTATTTAATCAAACTTTATCCCCACGGGATTTTTACCGGTATCGATTACTCAGCCAAATCTGCTAAGCAAGCTAAAAAGAACGGCTTTCGGGATGTTAGAGTTGGGGATTTGAACAAATACACTCAATTCAACCTAAGGCAGAAATTTCAAGTCCTTATTTTTGCTGATATTCTGGAACATCTTCTCTATCCCCAAAAAGTCTTAAGCTATTTTGTCGACAAAAATTTACAAAAGGGTGGGCGAGTTATTGTCAGCCTACCCAACGTTGCCAACTTCACCATCAGATTTAATCTTCTTTTTGGGAATTTCAATTACACCGATTCTGGCATTCTCGACCGCACACATCTTCATCTCTATACAGAGAACACAGCCAGACAACTACTAGAAGATTCCGGACTTAAAATAATTTCCTTGCATTTCAGTTCGAATCACTTTGGCGCACTAATAAAAATATTACCTTTCTTGGGTCCCTTGCTTGGATTCAACCTCATTTTTTTATGTCAAAAAACCTAAAGATCCTTATCAATGGTCTTACTCTCGATGATGCCAATCTTGTCCCCTTATTCGAAAGAATTACTTACTGGAAGAAAAAGGCTGTACACGTTGAAATAATCGGCACAGCTAACTTATTCACCAAGCTAGAAGAAAAAACGATTGATGACTACATCAACTTAGGCGATTTTGGCCCAATGGGGGGCGGCTTTTCGTTCATCTCTAACTCTACAACTAGAAATATCTACGCACTGAAGAGACTTAACCAAATCAACCGCGTCGATGCTGTCTATTCCATCTCCTCAGTCCTAGATTTAGTTATCCTTCCTTATTTCCTAAAAAAAACAAAAAAGGCAAAAAAATGGGTCACCGTCTTCGATAATACGGTGCCTATTTTTTCCGGCGGAAAAATGATTGCGGGCAATCCCTTGATAAGAATCTTGGCCTGGATATTTTTTCAGCTAAGCCTAATATTACTAAAATCGGCCGACCATATATTTGTCGTTAAGCCCGAATTAAAAAAATACCTGATAAAAAAAGGTTTTGATGAGAGCAAACTGGTCGTAACCGGCAACGGTGTTGAAAAAGATCTAATCCTTAAAGCAAAAGATCAAAAAAAATACCAGTCAGACGGCCTGTTTGTTGGCCGGATCAATGAAGCGAAGGGGATTTATGATCTACTCAGAGTTTTGGTGTTGGTAAAAAAAGAATTACCAAAATTTAACCTGGCCATTATGGGCGGAGGCGATCCCCAGACCATTAAAATGTTCATTGCTAAAATAAAAGCCTTAAAACTTAAGAAAGATGTTAATTTGCTAGGCTATAAAAAGGGTCAGGAAAAATATGACATAATTAAATCTTGTAAAGTTTTTCTCTTTCTCAGCCATACGGAGAGCGTCCCGGTTGCCCCTCTAGAAGCTGTTTGTTCTGGGAAAATTACCTTAGTTTATGATTTAGATGCTTATAAAATGTACAAGAACAACGAAGTCATCAAATTTAAACAAGGAGACTATCAAAGCGTTGCTAATAAGATAATTGAGATATACAAAAAGGGGGATTTCACCAATAAAGCCGGAACTTTACTCTTAAATAAATATGATTGGAAGTCTATCTCCGCAATAGAGTTTAAATATATTTCTCGATAAATGGAAAAACTAATTTTTAGCGATCAATTTCTTTATAAAAGCAACGAGAGGATAATTCCCGGATCGGTCTCACAGGCAGCTCTATCAGAGCACTTCGCCCGCTATCTCTTCGCCAAAAAGTATAGCCAAGGAAAAAGGGTTTTAAATGTGGCCAGTGGTTGCGGCTATGGTTCAGAGATCCTGAATAGCTCTGCTCGAGAAATATTCAATATCGATATCTCAGAACAATTGGTTGCCTATGGAAACCTAAACTACGGCAACTATAAAAACCATTTTTTAACCATGGATGCCCAAAAAATGGCCTTTCCAGATAAGTATTTTGATCTGATCGTTACCTTCGAAACTTTTGAACACTTACCTAAATACAGTAATTTTCTCACTGAATGCCATCGAGTTTTAAAGGATAATGGCAAAATAATTTTGTCTATGCCCAACAAAAAAATTACCTCTCCCAGCTTCGATAAACCAGTTAACATGTTTCATTTTAAAGAATGGACCATAGAAGAGTTTGAAAGAATAATAGACGGCAAATACCAAATAGACAGATTTTATGGACAAAATTTTACAACACCAAATCATTATTCCAAATTATTTTCCATAACTATTTTTCAAAAATTGTTAAATTTTCTATACCAAAACATTCCGGCTACAATCTTTAAATTCATCAAAAAACACTACTTAAAATTTAAGGTATATCGACCAAATGAGGTTAGACTTGATAAAAAAGATAAAATAAATAATAGAGGCCAAAATCGAAAATTTTGATACCCATCTAAACAATCTTGCCTACGCCATTATCATCGTCATCTTAAGCAAAAAGAACTAATGGAATCATCCCCTCGAAAACAATTCCTTGTTGTGCTTTTTATCATCGCTCTACTTTCATTAATTCCGGTTCTATATACCTGGGGAAGATTATCCATTGGCGGGGATGTCATGATTCCCTTCGACTTTGTAGCTCTCAATAAATATTTGTATCAATGGATAAATATTCAAGATGGTGCCTTTTTTTCTCTAAATTATTTCCCCCTGGTTGTTATCTATAGAATAGCCGACTTTTTTAGGTTGAGTTTATATGAAACTTCCTCATTAATTCTCTTCGCTGTCAATTTTTCTGGTGGCTGGGGAGTCTATCTGATAACCTATCTAATTTCGAGGAGCACCAAAGATTTTTACCTTCGGTTCATTCCGGTTATTTTATATTTATTTTCTCCCGCCCTCTTAAATGGTTGGCATTATATGTATTTTTATGCCACCTTACCCTGGTTCTTTTATTTCATTTTCAAGTTCGTCATCGAAAAAGAGGTAAAAGCCAAAGATCTCCTTTGGCTCAGCATCATTATCTTTTTTTCTTCCTTGGATCTGCCTAACCCCAAATACCTTTTTTATCTATTTGTCGGTGCCGTTGTCACTATTTTGTCAGCTTGGGTACTCGGCCTTATCAATTCAAGTTTTGTTCGACACTCACTCTGGAAAGTCGGCTTACTGGTAGGGATGTGTTCCTATCTCTTAATACCCTTAAGCTACTTTGCCCTGCATTATAAATCGAGTGATTATGGAGTTCATATTAAGTCCGGTTATACTGATTCCGGAAAAATGATGGATAGTGGTGTTGCTACGGCAAAGAGCATGTTTTCTCTACATCATGGAATCAACATCAATGAGAAAGAGAACGAAAAATATAAAAACAATCCACTAACGAGCCTGGGTGGTTATGTCATGATTTTTATCATCATTTTCGATCTACTGAGAAACGATAAAAACAAAAAAAACAATTATCAAATAAAATTATTGGTTTCTATTCTCATACTCATGTTTCTGTTTTTGTCGATGGGACCAAACCCACCCTTCGGTTTTTTATATGAATTTATTGTTCCCAAATTAGACGCTCTTGCTTTTCTCAGAACAACGGCCGGGGCTGTCTTTGTCGCTTCTTTATTTTACTCAATTTATATTTATCTCGTTGTCTTAGAAAACAATAGGCAGCGCTTTACTCTCGACCTTCTTGTTCTTGTCGGCGTTTTAGCCGCCAGTTATCCTCTTATCTCCGGAAGCTATTACAACAACAATTCCAGTATAAATGTCGGAGCAAATACTCAGGAAAATGGATTTAAGATACCAACCGAATATTTTGCTGTTTTCGACAGTATAAACCAGCTAAAACTAGATCAAAAAACCTATACTCCAGGCACAGATTCCTATTATGTACATACCAGATGGGGATACTTTGGTCCACCGATCTACTACTTTATGTACGATAACTACCCCATTTTTAATGACAAAATCACTACCACAGTAGAAGACCATAATGTTGGCTTGGTCTACCTAGATTACAATCTTGGCGACATAAACAGCACCCCATCAGGATCTGCTAACAAGATGGTCCTAGCCTCAGGAAATATTAAAATTCTGGAGACGGATCGTAGCAAGTTTATCCCTCATTTTCAAATCAAAGAGGAGGCTACTTCTGACCAGAAAATTAACCCAACGCTTGAATTTAAAAAGATCAACCCCACTAAATATCGAATTATCATCCATCAGATAAGTCACAATTTCCAAATTAATTTTTCTGAATCTTTTAATAACGGTTGGAAGATTTACCCTAAAGAAGAACTGCTACCGGAACATCTTTCTAATGATTATTGGGTGAATCAATACAAAATATTGGATGGGAATGATACAGACCAAGCTTCAACCGATGAGGTTAAGCGGTTTTTATCTAACGGATTAATATCTTCTCTGGGTCATTTTACTCCTCAAGAAACCACCCATTATCGTTGGGATGATGGCCGAAAGGTAGTCAATTACCGAGAAAAATACACCATCGACTTCATCTCCAAAAATTACCATAACACAATTCAAAATAATAATTTACCAAACGGCTATTTCTACGAAACATGGCTTCTTAAACCGATAGAAGAAAAAAATCATCAAGTGGTAAATGGTTATGCCAATTCATGGAATGTTGACCTTGCTAAGACATGTAGTCAAGCAAATATTTGTCTAAAAAACCAAGACGGCAGTTATGATTTGGAATTAATAGTTGAGTTTTGGCCGCAAAAACTATTTTATCTTTCACTGATAGCCTCCTTTGTCTTTTTTGTTTTTACTATCTACTTGATAATTAATAGAAAGCTCCGATCATGAAATTTCCGCGGATTTCTGCCTGGACACTAATCGTTTCTATTCTTCTTTTTCTTTTTGGCGCCTCTCGTTTATTCACTTATCTGCAGGCAACTGAATTCGGTGCCCTTAACTTAGACGTTAAGGGAAATTCAGATCAAGTGGTGGCCACCAGATCTGGTGATTTATTAAAAGGCGATAAGGTCTGGGGAAACTTCCATTCGGAGTTTACCAACCTTGGCATCGTCTCCATGCGCTTCTACAACCAAGATAGAGATAGTAAAGATACTTTAATCTTCCGGCTTAAAGAAAAAGGTCAAGACCAATGGTACTATGAGGCTAAATACGAGACGGACCAATTCCTTCCCCACAAACTATTTTCATTTGGATTTCCCTTAATCAAAAATTCTGACAAAAAAGACTATGAGTTTCAACTTGAGTCTCTCCGGGGCGCTACTGGCAGTGGTATTTTGATTGATAATCTACCGCCATTGTTTGTGGCTAAATCATCTTATACCAAGGCAGAATTAATGAATAACCACAAACTTCTTTTCTACTTTATAAGAAATAAATTTTTCAATATTTTTGGTGATCTGGATTTAACAATCAATATTTTTATTGGTTTTCTGCCTCTGTTAATTTTTTTGGTCTTCATTCTATCTGCCGGGGCGAGTTATCAATACTTGACGATTTTTGCTTTTGTATTTATCTTGTTCGATATCTTTTTGTTTAATGGCCAGTATGATCAATTCTTCGTTTCGTTTCTTTTTCTTTGGGCTCTAATTTCTTATCGGTTTCACTTTGAATCAAGGATTGCTACCGCCTTCTCCTTTGGATTTCTGATACTCACTTCCACCATGACTCTCTTTGGCCAAAACCAGATAGCGGAAAATACTGCCGTCTGGGCTTACCTTTTTTTGAGTATCGCGATATTCCAAAATCTCTACGAAATTAAGAACAAAAAGCAAATGACTATGACTTTGGAATCAATAACTCAGGATAGCGTTGCAGGAAAGACTACCAATCAGGTATATCATTTTTTACGCGATAAGCCACTCAGCTTAAAAGCGTTCCTTGGCAGCTTTAATAAGTTTGAAATCCAAGACAATGTTTGGATGAATAAAATCCACATACTTGTCATAAACGTTTTCCTATTTTTAGGCCTCTATTTTTCCGCACGACAGCTTTTAAAAGTGTTTCACGTCTACCGTAAATTTTTACCTTTTTACCCCTATGATTATCTACAAAAGTATTTATCTACTCTGATTCTACCTGAGCTAATCCTAGCCATTCTAACTATTTACTTGATTCTTTATTCCCGCAAATTCATCAAAAAATCAAAATTTGTCTTATTGATAATTTTATTAGTTTTTAATTTCATCTCCGGAAGAATCATTTCAAAAGCCATTGATTTTGAAAATAAATCCAAAATCATCTCCATTTCACCAGAGAAGACAAACGAGGCTTGGACCGATATCGTCATTACCGGCAAGAATTTTCGAAATATTCCCTTTGTCGGAAAACTCTATATCGACGAGATTGAGCAGGGAGATTATATGATTTATTGGTCCGACGAAAAGATAGTTTTCAGAACCACACCCCAATTGACCAAGTCTGGTTTCATCCAAGTTGTCCCCATGGACAGATTGCCTTCCAATAAAGTCCCCTTCAGCTATACTTTCAATAATGGTCAAAATAATTAAAAAAACTCATCTATTAGCCCATGTCATTTTCGGGTGTTTTTTAATTTATTTACCCTCCCTACTTAACTTTTTTTCCGGAGACGACTGGTTTCATTTACGCATAACTCAAATCTTTTCTTTCAACCAATTTTTAGATTTCTTTTCTTTTACTCACACCAATCAATCGGCCGCTTTTTACAGACCGATACCTACTCAAGTATTTTTCTTCGTCTTCCAAGCGCTGTTTGGGCTAAATGCCTGGCCTTATCATTTGTTCGTCCTAATTTGTTTTGGTTATTCGCTTTTCCTGGTTTATCAATTTGCAAGGAAACAGTTCGGTTATGAATCAAAAGCCATTCTAGCCACAGCCATATACGGCTTGTCTGTGTCCAACTTTACGAGGATCTATTTCTTGTCCTCCTTTCAGGAAGTCGCTTTAGTTATTTTTTCCTTACTTTGTCTTTTATCCTTTCCAAATTCTAAAGTCAAATCAATTATTTTTTTTGTTCTCGCTTTGCTATCCAAAGAGACAGCCGTTATCTTACCCCTACTGATCCTTTTATTTAACTTTAAAATTATTAAAAAGAATCTTGCCTCTATCTTGCCGACGGTGGTTATTTTATTGATCTATTTATTTCTTCGGTTTAAAGTTTTTGGCAACACAGTCGGCGATAGTTACCTTTGGAATTTTTCCCCAGCCAAAGCCGCCAATACTCTGATGTGGTATGTCTTGTGGAGTTTTGGCGCCCCAGAATTACTGGTTGACTACGTCGGGAGCGGACTAAGGCTAGTTCCTAAGTTTTTTACCGACTATCCTCTCTGGTGGAAAATCATCCTCGCTCTTTTATTCGGCACTCTCGCCACTTCCAGTTTGTTGCTTCTTAAAAGGCTAAAAAACATAGACTCCTCTTTTGCAAAATACGTCTTGCTTTTTTTGATGACCATTCTACCTGTCCTTTTTCTGCCTGCCCATAAATTTAGCCTAGAGCTTGGTTTACCGTTGGTGGGTCTTTCACTCTGTCTGGCTTGGCTACTACCCAAAAAAAACACTTTTCTCGCCACCATATTTTTCTTCTTTTATATTGCTCTTAATTTATCCATGAACTATCTCACCTACACCAGACATTACTCCGTTAGTAGGGGAGCGATTTCTCGAAAAGTTTATGATTATTTTTCAAAAAATTACCCGATTTATCCCTCAGGAAAATATTTCCAGTTTATCAATGACTCAGGTGATTTTGGTAGTCAGTGGGGACAGTCCAAACAAATTTCCCAAGCCCTGTCCGGATCAGACTTCTTCAAAGTCTTTTATAAATCTTCCGACAAGAAGGTATATTATCAAGACATACCAGAAGTGACCCCATCGAACAAAAGCCCCATTTATCTTAGTACCAAACAATTTTTATCTCAGTGAGCAAATCAAAAATTACAACTATTCTAGTTCTAACGACTATTTTTTTAATCGGACTTTTTCTTCGCCTCTACCGGCTGAATCTAAACACACCTCCTCTCTATGCAGACGAGACCGGTCATTACTTTGTTCTCCGGTCAATCATAACTCGGTCCTCCAATTTTATTGAATATCTGATTAGCATCTCCTTTTCTTTCACTTGGTTTTTGGGCTTATCGCCCCTTGGGGTTCGTCTCGCCTCAGCTGTTTACGGATCTCTTTTAGTAATTGTCGTTTATTTTTTAGGGAATAGATTTTCCGGCGGTAATAAGAAAGTTAGCCTCACTTATTCGGCCTTGGTGGCCGTTCTACCCTGGAGCTATATGCTAAGCAGACTTGGCCATACTCATATTCAAATTATTTTATTGCTCATCTGCCTCCATACTTTGTTTTATCTACGTTCAAAACAAATTAGTGAATATTTGATCTCTCTTGTCCCTCTGGGAATTGCCGCTGTTTACTATCCTGCGGTCTTGTTTATCCTACCCTTTATTTTGATGTCACTATTTTTTACTGTCTATAGATTAATCGACAAAAAGCATCGTAGGTTGTACTTGCTTTTTTTTGTTATTCTAACGATTAGTTTTGGATCCTTTGTTTCCATCAGGACAAAAATTTTCAGTAGTTCGGGTAGGGGACTCCAGTTGGCTATTTGGAGGGATGTTAATACTACCCACGAAACCGACCAGTACCGAGCCCTTTCTTGGAACTCTTCTCCGACTTTATTTTCCTTTTTTCTCCCTCCAGAACAATTAGCCAATAAACTTGTCTACAATCGCGCCATTGCTAACCTTACTACTTTTGAACACAACTATTTTTCTTTTTTCTCTCCGGATTGGTTGTTCTTAAAAGGAGACACGATTCTCCGCCACTCGACAGGACAGGTAGGCGCCTTTTATCCGTTCCTCATTCCCTTTATGCTTTACGGGGCTTTTGTTTTTTTTAAAACTACCAACAAAAAAATCGGTTGGGTATTCAGCCTCTGGATCCTCGCCTCGCCCGCGGCTGCGGCCATTACCAATGACGGAGCTGGCTATCTTCTCCGCGTAGTCACGATGCTACCATTTTTGACCTATTTTTGCGCCCTCGGCCTCGTGGAATCTTTTAATTTAATCAAGAAAAATTGGAGAATTCCCTATGGTCTTCTCCTCTCCTTAGTCGGCTTTTATTCTGCCTATTACTTCTTTTTTGGTTATTTCCATGTTTACCCTGCCCTTTCGGCCAGAAGTTATGAATACGGTTTTAAAGAGTTGTCGGATTTCCAGGTAGCGCACAATAACGCTCCCATGCTCGTCATTTGGGATGGTTACTATCACAATAATGATTTCCGTTTCTGGCAAAAAACACCTTTTGATCAAAATGCGCCCCTCCAGATGAAAAGGCTTGAGATTGGAACTTCGGTGTTTTGGCAGACTTTCCCCAATCTCTACTTCTCTGCCCCAAAAACCGATAAAGATGTCAAGCTGTTCATCAGACAAAACCCAGTCAGTTTCCTTGTTCTCCCAGATAGATACTTCCTCAATTACCCGGTAGAACTGGACAAAGATTTTGCCAGTCCTTCTGCTGTTATCAAGTATCCCGATCAGACCACCGCTTTGACCATTTATAAAATTAATTAAAGTATGGAAAAGGAATTATGGGTAGCCGGTACTGGCTTAATTGGCAACAAAGTTTCGGCACTTGCCGAGGCAAAGGGCATCGAAGTGGCCAGAACCGCCAAGAGCGAATCCGAAGACCCAACGGGTAGATCCGAAATCCTTGATATTACTGATTTTGAAGCCGTCAAAAAATATTTTTGGGATCATCATTTTAAGACCGTGATTATCGCCGCCGGGATTGCCCTACCGGCCGCCGCCCAAAAAAATCCAGAACTGGCCCTGCTGGTCAACGCCGTTGGCCCCCAAAATATTGGCCGAGCTATCCTTAGTCTTCCGGTGAACAGCCGCCCCTCAGTTGTCTTCATGGGATCAGCACTCCAGTACCAAGAAAAAGAAGGCGCCATCTCTGAAGACACCCCCTTTGTTATCAAAGGTAATGCGTATGTTGAGTCCAAAATCAAGATGGTTGAGTTTGTAAGGGATTTAGTTTCAAAGGGGCTAGATGCTAAGGTCGCTATGATTTTTAATGCCACCGGGCCACAACAAGGCACCGACTATTTTTTACCTTCGATGGCCGATCAAGCAGCCAAAATCAACCTAGGTCTTCAAGACAAAATTATCTGGTCCCGTTACGTCGATCATGCTCGAGATTTTTCTCATGTAGATGATACGGCCATGGGCATTTTCTTGTCGCTCCAAGGTAAGTCTGGAGATTTGATTAATATTTCTTCCGGATATGGCACCAAACTCCAAACCTTTATCGATATTTTAAAAGAAATGTCTGGTGTTCCTGGTATAGAAAACAAAATCTATCCGGAGTTTATCGATCAAAAACCAAAAATTATAGCCACTTGGGGTAACAATTCCCGGCTAAGGGCTCTGGGTTTTATTCCCAAAAAAAATATTCGGGATATTTGCCAAGATCTTTTTGAAGAGAGGCTTAGAGTGAATCGTGAGGTAAAATAGAGGGGATGGACAAGATAAAAAAACTTCTTTTCTCGCAAACAATTAAAGATACTTCAATCACCTTTATTGGTCTCGGTGTCACTGCCATTGTCGGCTTTGTTTATACCGTTATCTTGGCCCGTGTCTTAGGACCAGAACAGTTCGGTGTCTTTTCCGCTGTTAGCGCCCTAGTCGCTATCATCTATAGCCTGGGGGATCTAGGCATTGCTCCGGCGATGATCAATTTTTTACCCAAAGTAAAAAAAGAAAGATTAATTTTTATTAACACTGGCTTTTGGTTTGAATTCCTTATCGGTTTGGTTATTATCACTCTGTTTGGTATTTTTTCTCTATTTCACAATCAGATCATTCCGGGGACCCTCACCGAACATTTATTATTGGCTGGTTTTCTCTCCTTTAATTATTTATTGATTGGTTTCGCCCAAAGTATTTTTACAGCCGACCGTCAATTTCTTAGATTATCCTTTAGCCAAGTCATCGATGCCGTCATCAAAATATTACTGGTCTTTATTCTACTTTCCCTAGCCCGTGTTTCCATTAGCACCGCTCTTTTGGCTAATGTCCTCTCTACCCTTCTCGCCCTCATTTTTACTTTTGGGCGGGACTTGACTTCCATGAAACCCATCTTTGACAACCAAGTTTCTACTCGTCTTTTTCATTTTTCCAAATGGATTGCTGTTTCCAGAATATTCTCCGTCTTTATTTCTCGTATTGACATTCTTCTTCTTAACCTTCTTTCTTCCAGTTACGATGCCGGTATTTTTGCGGCCGGGAGCCGCATAACTCTCCTTTTTGCCTTGGTTGTCTCCAGTCTTGGTTCAGTCATTAATCCTCGGTTTTCTAAATTTAAAGAAAAAAAAGAAATTGTCAGTTATATTAAAAAATTATCGGGGATGATCTCTGTTTTGTGTCTTTTTATGATCACTACTGCCATCTTTGCCAAGCAAATTGTCGAAATTGTTTTTGGACACAAATATCTCGCCGCTATTCCCATTTTTCAACTTTTGACCTTAGCTATGATCCCCTTTGTCTTTTTGGTCATCACCACTTCCGCCATTCTCTACACTTATGGCCAGTCCGCCTTTTATGCCAAGATAACCGCCTTTCAAGTGATTATTATTATCGCCATCGACCTTATTTTGATACCTTATCTCCATCTCTATGCTCCAGTCCTCGCCCTTGCCCTGACCAACACGGCCGTTTTAATTATTTCCTCATTAAAGTTACGAGAACTTATCCATGAAACTGTTATCCAAGATTAGATACTTCATTCTGCCCTCTGCGCTCATCTTGCATCTTAGTCTAGTTTTAATTCGGGGTTATTTTTTGTCGATTGAGTTCACTCTCTATCCCTATTTGACCTCTCATGGCTTTTTACCCTATCGAAACATCATTGATCAGCACTTTCCCACTCTCCTCTTTGGCCCCTTTTCTTTGCCCGCGTTCCTCACCACTAATCCTTGGCCACTATTGGCGGTCTTTCTAGGCACACTTTGTCTAACTGATATTCTGTTTTACCTATCTTTGATTCGCTTTAAGGTTCACCAACCATTTCTTTGGCTTATTTTTTATATCGTTTCCTCTGTCTATTTTTCTGGGAATACTCTTTGGTTAGAAACTTTTATTAATCTCCTCTTGTCAGCCTGGCTTTTTCTTTCCTTTTCCAAATTTCCTGTTTCCAAATTTATTTCAGGTCTCTTATTTTCCCAAATCATTCTTCTTCGACCAACTATTTTGCCGGCCATTTTGTTTTTAATCTTTGGCCTCTATTTACCAATCACCGCTCTTTTTCTGGCCGGTATTTTTGCCGGCTTCTTTATCCCTGGGGTTTATCTTCTGCGTCATCATTTAACTTCCGATTTTTACCGTTTAACCATTGAATTTAATCAACAGGCTTATCCTCGGGGCGCCTTTCTTTTACCGGCTAAGAGACAGATTATCTATTTATTGCTTTGGCTCTCTCCTATCATCTACAGTCTGATAAGAAAGAGAAAAAGATTACTCCTTATCTGTCTTGCTTCGTTTTTACTTCTAATTTTTCCTCGATTTGGCTTTGAGCACCTTCAACCGTTATTCCTCTGTACCGTTCTTTTTTGGGCCCTCAATTCCAAAAAACCACAACCCCTGATTTATTTTCTTATTTTTAGCCTCTTTTGTCTTAGTTTAATTGCTTCACTTCGCCATCCTTACGGCAATTATTTTCTTAATCCAGATGTCAAAAATATTTCTCAGACAGTCAGAGCCCTACCGGGTCAGAACATCTATCTTTTAGGTGCTTCAGACTTAATTTATCCTCTATCGGGAAAAACACCACCCCAATTCACTTATCTACCTTCTCTCCCGTGGTATTTTAGCCAAACCGACTTTACTGACAGGGTTATTAAGTCTCTATCAGATAAAAATACCCCCGTACTCTTGGACTACTCTGCTTCGATTGATGGCGTAAACATCCTGGAGAGTAGCGGTCAGATACTCGAATATATTAGAATGAACTTTACTCCGGGGAAAAAGATAAGTCATTATCAGCTCTTTCTTCCCAAACCATGAAGATAGCTATCGATATTTCTCAAGCCATTTATGGTACCGGTGTTTCTGTTTATACCAAAAATTTAGTCGCTGGCCTCATCAAGCTCCACCCAGAAGATGAATTTATTCTTTTTGGAGGTTCTCTCCGTCGCTATCCAGAGTTGGTCAGTTTAGCTAAAAAACTTAAAGGCGTACCGAAGGTATTTAGACTGCCGCCTACCTTCATGGACTTTGTTTGGAACTCGCTTCATATTTGGCCAGTCGAAAAGATCACCGGACCGGTGGATATCATCCACACTTCGGACTGGACTGAACCACCTTCCAAATATCCCAAAATTACCACCGTACATGATTTGATTCCTTTTAAATATCCCCAGACAACCACGCAGTCTATAAGGCAGGCTCACAAGAAGCGCCTGGCTTGGGTTATCCGTGAGTCCAAAAAGATTATTGCTGTCAGTCAATCCACCAAACAGGACTTAATTTCCATCTTAAAGGTCCCTTCAGAAAAAATTGTAGTCATTCCTGAAGGTGTCGAAGAAAAATACTACCCTCAACCTTTAGAAATTCAGGAAATTGTCAAACGCCGTTATAAGACCGGGGACGATTATCTTTTTACCCTTTCCACCGTTGAACCCAGAAAAAACCAAGCCGCTCTTATCCAAGCCTACAAAATAGTCAAAAGAAGATATCCAAACTTCAAACTTTTAATTGGCGGCCGTACTGGCTGGGGTGAAATCATCACTCCGGTTGAAGGAGTTCTTTTGCCTGGTTACATTCCCGACGCTGATTTACCTGCTTTGTATTCTGGTTGCTTAGCCTTCATCTTTCCTAGTCTTTATGAAGGCTTCGGCCTGCCACCCCTCCAAGCGATGGCTTGTGGTGCCGCTGTGGCTGTTTCCGATGTTTCGAGCCTCCCAGAAGTGGTTGGGGAGGCCGGTGTTCTTTTTGATCCAAACTCTATTGAATCGATCGCGGCTGGTATAATAGAGGCCATTGAGAATCGTTCAAAAATGAGGCAAAACAGTCTCGAACAAGCCTCAAAATTCACTTGGGAAAGAACCGCAGAGAAAACTTATAACGTTTATAAACAAGTCCTGTCGCAAGAATAATTATGAATATTGGTTTTGATATTAACGAGGCAAACATTCCTCAGCGAGTTGGTGTCAATCAAGTGGCCTACAACATCTTCGTCCATATGGTTAGACAATTGGCTGATGACGATAAAATTATCGCTTTGGGTAAAGAAAGACCGCTTCCTGATATGCCAGCCGGATCTGGGAAACTCAGCTATGAAATATTTGGTGCCAAAAAGGCTTGGGTTCTTACCAGTCTCACCAAGCGCCTTTGGTTTGGTAAACCCAAAATAGATGTCCTTTTTTCACCCAGTCACTATGCCCCCATTTTATCTCTGACCAAAAGCGCTATTTATCTCATGGATATGTCTTTTGAAAGGTTTGGTACGGAATACTTCACCAGTTACGATATCAATCAATTAAAACGCTGGACACCCATCTCTGTTAAGAAAGCGAGTAAGGTCATTACTATTTCTGAATTTTCTAAGAATGAGATTGTGAGACTCTACGATACCAATCCTGAGAAAATCGAAGTTGTTTATCCGGCTTACGATAAAGATATTTTTCATGGTAAGGTTCCTAAAACTAAACAGCTTTCCATTAAAAAAAAATATGGCATCACGGGTAGCTACCTGCTTTACTGGGGGACACTTCAACCCCGAAAAAATATTAGCCGTTTAATCGATGCCTTTTCTAAATTAGGACATTCCCGTATAAAGCTGGTTGTTTGCGGCAAAAAAGGCTGGCTCTTTGAGCAGATTTTTGAACAAGCTCAAAAATTAGGCATCGCCGATCGAGTTATCTTTACTGGCTTTGCCCCCAATGATGATTTGCCAGCTCTGATTAAGGCCAGCCGGGCCTTTGTGCTTCCTAGTCTTTACGAGGGTTTTGGTATTCCTGTAGTTGAAGCCCAAGCTGTTGGTACTCCGGTAGTTGTCTCTCGTACTAGTTCCCTCCCTGAAGTGACTGGAGACTCCGGCATTTACATCGAAGACCCCACTTCTGTCGAAAGTATCCGAAAAGCTTTAGACGAAGTCCTCTCACTTTCCCTGGCAGAAAGGATTAAAATAATTAAGGCTGGCAAAGAAAATACCAAACGTTTTGACTGGGATCTCTCTGCCCAAAAACTTTTAAATATTTTAAAGAAAATATGAAAATCCTAAATTTATCTTTTACTTCTAAAGGTCTCAGTTTTGTTGATAAAGATGATCAAAAAATTTCTTTTGGGAGCGCTTTCGCCAAAATCATTAAACGCTTTTTTAGTTACTTCCTAGATTTGGAACTTTATTTACTTTGGTTTATTGGTTACATTCCCAGTCACACCATCCGTAACTTTTTTTATCGCTTAACCGGTATCAAACTAGGCCGCAAAGCCACACTCCATATGGGCGCTCGCTTCTATTTGCCTCAAAATATTTCCCTTGGTGAAGGCACTATCATTGGTGACCATGCTTTTCTCGATGGCCGCGCTCCCATTAAAATCGGTAAGCATAGTGATTTCGCTTCCCAAGTGATGATCTACAACTCCGAACACGACCTCTCTGATCCCTCTTTTAAAGCCATCGAAGAACCGGTTACCGTAGGCGACTATTGTTTTATCGGACCCAGAGTTATCATTATGCCCGGAGTTACCATTGGTAATGGGGCCATCGTTGCTGGCGGCGCCGTTGTTACCAAAGACGTTCCCGAAAGAGCCATTGTTGGTGGCGTTCCCGCTAAAATTATCGGTGAAAGACCTCTTAGAGAATTCAATTACAAACTAGGCAGACCCCGTCTTTTTCAATGAAGCTAAAGCTTTTTTTTGTTTTTATCATTTTTCTTCTCGGTTTAATCTATCTAATTGCTCCTTCACCCAGTTACCCCGACCTGACTGGTGGTGCTAGATCTGACGAACCAGGGGATACCTGGCAACACCCGGACCAAAAAGGTTTCTATACCAACGCCAACCGTCAAACTGTTTTAAAGGATATTCAGTCACAATTTGTCATCAGATTGGCCGGTTTTTCCTTGCCCAGTTTTAGGCTCAACTACCGACCAGAAGAAGCCCAAACCTTGGTTCGAGATCAGCTGGAAAGTTATTATTTAGAAGAAATTATTTATCCCTTCAGGGAGTCTATTTTTATCAACGGTTGGGAACCAAAAAGCTCTCCTAAAATGGCGGGTAAACCAGCCAAAGAAATTCCCGATATTTCTCTCCATGGTATTGCCTACAGCGCCAAAATTACCCTTCGTCCAGTCAGTTCTCCCGTTTGGGCTAGAATTTTAGTTTGGATTCTCCTTTTTCCAGCCACTTATTTAGTCTATTTGTCTTACAAAAATGTCCTGTCATTCCCGCGCAGGCGGGAATCCATCCAATAAGTACCTATGAAAAAGGCAGACCTCTCCGTCATTATCGTTTCTTTCAATACTCAAAAAATCTTGGTTGACTGTCTTGAGTCCATCACCAAAAATACTAAAGACTTAGCTTATGAAGTGATCGTGGTCGATAACGGTTCGAAAGATGGTTCTTCGGCCATGGTCAAAAAATATTCCGAGAAACATTCTGCAGTTTCCCTTATCGACGCCAAAAAAAATCTTGGTTTTGGTCGAGCGAATAATTTGGGGGCCAAGAAAGCTAAAGGAACTTATCTTCTGTTTTTAAATTCAGATACTTTAATTCTGGATAACGCCTTAGCGGGTGCTTATTCCTGCCGTCTTCTTAATGTTGATCGATCCTTCCAAGCTTCTGGCGGTCACTTTCCTAACCTGACAAACCTCTTTGCCTGGCAGTTTTTTATTGACGATCTGCCCTTAATAGGGGACTATCTTCCCTCCTTTCACCCCAAACAGAGCCAGTACGATCAAAATAAAAAAATGGATTGGGTAACCGGTGCATTCATACTCGTTAAAAAAGAGTTTTTTGATCAAGTTGATGGTTTTGACGAAAAAATCTTTATGTATACCGAAGAGATGGAACTATGCTTCCGCTTGGCTAAGATCGGCCACCCCACTATTTATACTAATCATCCAGCCATTATTCATTTGGGAAGTGCTTCGGGAGGATCATACTTAGCCTTAACTATGGAAATCAAAAACATGCTTTATTTTTGGCAAAAACACTTACCTAGCTGGCAGCTTCCTCTCGTCAAAGCTCTTTTTTGGATGGGGTCGTTGCTTCGGCTCTTAATATTTGGGATAATCAAAGGAGATGAAAAAGCTCGCCATGCCTACTACCACGCTTTGGGATTCATTATATAAGTTTAGCTTAGCGGCTATTCTCATTTTTATTCCGCTTTATCCAAAGTTTCCGTTATTCACGGTGCCTTTTTCTTATGTCTCTATTCGGGCCGAAGACTTTTTGATTTCTTTGGTCTGGCTTATTTTCTTGGTTAGACTAGTTGCTGTTCGTCAGTTAAAATTTCCTAAGATTACTTTTCAATTTGCCACTTTCTTTTTTGTTACTTTTGTTTCCTCTCTTTCCGCCATTTTAATCACCCAAAATGTTCAACCCCTCATCGTTATTCTTCATTTTCTGCGCCGGGTTGAATATATGTCCGTTTTCTTTTTGGTTTACTGGGCCGGGAAAAACGCCTCCACCCGTCGTTACTACTTAGAACTCGCCCTTTTACCTTCCATTGGTGTTTTTCTTTACGGCATCGCCCAGATCTTTTTGGGAGCGCCCGTCATCTCTACTATGGACTCAGAATCTAGCAAAGGGATAGCTCTCACCCTACGCCCCGGCGTCACCCTCAATAGCACTTTTGCCGGTCACTACGATCTGGCCGTCTATCTCAATATGATTATGACCTATCTCCTGGCTCTTACTGCTTCTGCTCATAGCTGGTTAAAACGGCTTCCCTTCGTCGGCTTGTTTATTCTTCTTTTGTGGTTGTTCATGCAGGCCGGGTCTAGGGTTGGTCTTCTCGGTTTAGTTCTTTCCGTTGGTCTAGTGTCTTTCTTCTATCGCCGTTATCTTCTCGGTTTTCTTTTTCTTTTAATTGTCTTCGCCTTTATTGCTAGCTCACCCCAGTATATCGGCCGTTTTCAAAGTATTCTAAAAGTTTTTTCGACTAAAACTAGTACCGTTTTCGTCACGCCTATTTATGCAGCCGCCAAACCCACCCTTACTGCCA
>WNFL01323776.1_pt2 | contig 30281 bp, 27 predicted proteins | sample 5400361 | NCBI WGS metagenome assembly WNFL01 (sample SAMN13153351, study PRJNA577476) | soil metagenome | isolation source: 40 cm soil on Douglas fir-dominated hillslope | place: USA:California | collected 2013-09-17
TTGCAGGGCCTTGTTCGCGAGTTTGCGCGCCGTCTTCAAATCAACCGCAGGATAAGAACCGGAAAGGGTCAGCTTGCGCGGTTTTCCGTCCCGTCGATAGCGCACCGCCCAGGATTTCAAGCCCGTGGGGTGGACTATGAGATAGAGCCCTCCCCCATCGGGAATCTCGCGTCTCCCCGCAGCCGGCTTTGCCTTTTCGGCCGCGGCCTCTGTCAATTGGTGGACTCGTTTCGCCAAGATAGAAACTCCTCGGGGTAACGCCTGGGTAACGCAAGTGGCGTGTTATGCCCAGTTACCCCGCGTTGACAACGCAAGCTAACTTAAGCCATAAATTCAGGGTTTAGAAGCGTTTTTAAGACGGGCAGCGTGTTGGATTGTTACCCAGCGTTAGCCCATTCCCTCTGATGGCAAGGTAGAAACTGGCGCTGAGCAAAGCCGCCGCCGCCGCCCATTTCTTGATCGGCTGCGTCAGTGCCACGCGAGGCCACAGCGCGAGCAATGCCCGCAAAGCCCAAAATATGCCGAGGCCGGCAAGCGCCAGATGCACCCCCGAAATCGACAGCACATGCGCCAGGCCCGAGTCGCGATAGGCCTGAACGTCTTCTTCGCCGATCTCGCCTCGCTCGCCGGTGATCAAGGCCGAGGCGATGCTGCCGTCCGGGCCGGGAATGGCCGCCGTGATGCGCGCCGTCATGGAGAGGCGCAGATTCTCGACCCGGGCGAGCTCTCGATCAAGGAAGCTCGCCGACGGCGGAGCCTCCAAGGGTTTGGGCGCGCCATAGGTGAAGCCCACCGCACCAATGCCGTGGAAATAGGCCCAGCGCGCGAAATCATAGCCATGCGGCATAGACGGTTCGGGCGGTGGGCGCAGCACGGCCAGCGCCGACACGACTGCGCCCGGTTGCGCCACGGCGACCGCTTTGGTGCCGATCAGAGTCAGGCGCACATAGCGGGGCGGAGCGATTTTCCCATCGCCCAGCTTGGACGGAGCAAGGACAATGCGCGCTCTGTTAGGCGCTTTGATATCGACGCTTTCAATGCGGCCTATGAGCGGGACCGGTCCAAGATCGCGCGTGATCATGGGCGCGTCGATCAGATGCGTGCGCAGCTTTGCCGCGGCAAAACCCAAGCTTCCGGCCGCGAGGAGAACGCAGACAAACCGCAACACGGTTCCCACGTCCCTAGGCGCGCGCAAGGTGCAGAGAAGCCCGACGAGCCCAACCGTGCCGGCGAAAGCCAGCGAGGGCTCGGCACTCAGCGAAAAGTAGATCGCGATGCCGCCGCCAAAGGCGACGACACACCACGCAAGCCAGCGCTCTTCCTCGGCGGCGAGATTGCGCGACAGCGCGCCGGCAAGACTGCTCAGCGCGGTATGGGACGTGGCTGGCTCGATTCCGGCCGTGGCGTCCAGCAAAGCCACGGAACTAACGACTGCGGGCCGTAGCCGAAGCCGTGCGGTCATGGCGCGCAAGCGAGCGAGGCCTATTCCCATGGCCCCCCCTTTGCTAGAAGCCACCACCCGAAAGAACGATAATGGCTGAAAAACCGACGCCCGTCCTGCGCTTCGCGCCCTCGCCCACCGGCTATCTGCACATTGGCGGCGCCCGGACGGCTCTGTTCAACTGGCTCTATGCCCGCCACACAGGGGGCAAATTCCTGCTGCGCATCGAAGATACCGACCGCGAGCGCTCCACGCCGGAGGCCGTGGCGGCGATTTTCAACGGGTTGGCATGGATGGGGCTGGATTGGGATGAGGAGCCCATCTTCCAATACGCACGCGCCGCCCGCCATCGCGAAGTGGCCCAAGAGATGCTGGGCAAAGGACACGCCTATCGCTGCTACGCGACGCCTCAGGAACTGGAACAAATGCGCAGCGAGCAGAAAGCCAAGGGCCTTTCCGTGCGCTATGACGGGCGCTGGCGGAATCGAGAGCCGGGACCCGAGCAGCATAACCTGCCCTATGTCGTGCGGCTGAAGGCGCCGCAATCGGGCGAGACCATCATCCACGACGTGGTCCAAGGCACGGTGCGCTGGTCGAACGATCAGCTGGACGACATGGTGCTGCTGCGGAGCGACGGCAACCCGACCTATATGCTCGCGGTCGTGGTCGATGATTTCGACATGGGCGTCACCCATGTGATCCGCGGCGCCGATCATCTCAACAACGCTGCGCGCCAATTGCAAATCATCGAGGCGATGAGGTGGCCGGTCCCCGTCTATGGTCATGTGCCGCTGATCCACGGCGCGGATGGCGCGAAACTGTCGAAGCGCCATGGTGCGCTGGCGGTCGAGGCCTATCGCGACATGGGTTATCTGCCCGAGGCGATGCGCAATTATCTGTTGCGGCTGGGCTGGAGCCACGGCGATGAGGAAATCATCCCGACCGAAAAGGCCATCGAATGGTTCAACCTCGATTCCATCGGGCGTTCCGCGGCGCGTTTCGACATCAAGAAGCTCGACAGCGTGAACGCACATTACATTCGTGAAATGTCCGACGGCGCTCTCGCGGCCGAGGCCATCGCCTTCGCCGAGCGGATGAAGCCAGGGCGCGCTTTCGATGCGACCCTCCGAGCCCGACTCGTCGCGGCAATGCCGCTTTTGAAGCCCAGGGCAAAAACGCTCGTCGAGCTCATGGAGAAGGCCGATTTCCTCTTCACCACGGGTGCGCCGCCGGCTGACGCCGCCGCCACCGCCTCCCTCACGGGGCAAGCGCGCGCGCTGCTCTCGCGGCTTGTGTCAGAGATCGATGCGGACCCCTGGGACGCGGTTTCGCTAGAGACCCGCACGCGGAATTTTGCCGAAAAGGAAGGCCTCAAGCTGGGAGATATTGCCCAGCCCTTGCGCGCGGCGCTGACGGGCCGGACCGCTTCGCCTCCGATCTTCGATGTGGCGGCGGTCCTGGGACGCGAAGAGGCATTGACTCGCATTCGCGCTCAAGGCGATTAAACTGCGGTTTCTGCGCGGTTTACGCGGTGCCTACGCCTCGTTAATACGATTAGATATATGAATAGTAACGGACCTTGAGGGAGGGCCGCTCCATAACCTACGGAGTTCTGACATGAGCAGACACGCGAGCGGCGCCCAAAAGAACGGGACAGCCACGCTCACTTATGGAAACAGACATGTCGACCTACCGGTCTACAAAGCGACCGAAGGTCCCGACGTCGTCGATATTCGCAAGCTTTATAGCGACGCCGATGTTTTCACCTACGATCCCGGATTCACCTCCACCGCCTCTTGCGAAAGCGACATCACCTTCATCGACGGCGACAAGGGGATATTGCTCTATCGCGGCTACCCGATCGACCAGTTGGCGACGCATTCCTCGTTTCTGGAGGTCTGCTATCTCTTGCTTTACGGGGAACTTCCCTCGCCAAAGACGATGGGCGAATTCGACCACACCATCACCTTTCATACGATGGTGCATGAACAGATCAGCGTTCTGTTCCGCGCCTTCCGGCGCGATGCGCATCCCATGGCAGTGATGGTGGGCGTGGTAGGGGCTCTCTCGGCCTTCTATCACGACTCCACCGACATCACCGACAAACGCCAGCGCGAGGTTGCGAGCCACCGGCTGATCGCAAAGATGCCGACCATCGCGGCCATGGCGTACAAATATTCCATCGGGCAGCCCTTCGTGTATCCGCTCAATCATCTCGCCTACACCGAGAACTTCATGCGCATGTGCTTCGCCGTCCCTTGCGAGGAGTACAAGGGCAATCCGGTCTTGGCCAAAGCGCTGGATACGATCTTCATCCTGCACGCCGACCACGAACAGAACGCTTCGACGTCGACGGTGCGCCTTGCCGGTTCATCGGGAGCAAACCCGTTTGCCTGCATTGCCGCCGGGATCGCATGCTTATGGGGCCCCGCCCATGGCGGCGCCAATGAGGCGGCGCTGAAAATGCTGCAGGAGATCGGCACCATCGACCGTGTGCCGGAATATGTGAAGCGCGCGAAGGACAAGAGCGACTCGTTCCGCCTGATGGGTTTTGGGCATCGCGTCTACAAGAATTACGATCCACGCGCCAAAGTGATGCGCGACCAGTGCTATGCGGTGCTGGACGAGCTTGGCAAACGCGACGATCCCCTGCTGAAGACCGCGCTCGAGCTGGAGCGCATCGCCCTTCAGGACGATTATTTCATCGAGAAGAAGCTCTATCCCAATATCGACTTCTACTCGGGCATCACCTTGAAGGCCCTGGGCTTTCCGACCGACATGTTTACCGCCCTTTTTGCCCTCGCCAGGACGGTCGGCTGGGTCGCCCAATGGCAGGAAATGATCGAAGATCCCGAACAAAAGATCGGCCGGCCGCGGCAAATCTATACGGGACCCCATCGCCGGGACTATATTCCGCTGGAGAAGCGCAAGTAGCAGGCAGAGAGCGATGCAGCCGGGCGAAGCAAAACCCTTTCGGCTTCCCCGCGTCCGTGCCGCAAACGACAATCGCCGCCGCGCCGTCTGGCGGCGCGCGGTCGCTGCGGCCGTCGCGGCGGCTTTTGCGCTGATGATGGTTTCTTTGGGTTTTCACCGTTACGCCCATCATTTGCCGTACGGCGTCTCTCACCCTGCCGGTTTCCTCGCACCCAACTGAAGGCGGATTAGACCCATGAAAGCTTTGATGCGTTCATTGTTGGCGCCCTTGGCGCTGCTCGTGCTGTCAAGTTTTGCACCGGCCGTGTCGGCAGCGGAGATCCCCGGGAAGGAGATGACGCTCTCCGCTACGGAACGCGCTGTGAAGGTGGAATTCTTTCGCGCCCCGGGCAATGCGAAACGGCCAACGGTCTTGATGCTGCATGGCGGTCAGGGCTGGGGAGGCGCCGAAGGGCGCACGGAGAATTTCCGCCAATATGGCAGCGAGCTCGCCAATCACGGCTTCGACGCCTACATGGTCTATTATTACAGCGACCAGGACATCGCGGACCGCAAGGCCAATGCGCCGGGCGTCAGCGTACGCCGCTTCCCGGCATGGGCGAAGCTGGTGAGCGATCTCACTGCCGATGCGAAGAAGATGCCGAGTTCCAACGGCAAAGTCGGGCTGGTCGGATTTTCCAATGGCGGCAACCTGTCCGCCCATGCGACGCCGCTCGATTCGAACATCGATGCTGCCGTCATCTATTATGGCGGTGTTTCGCGCGTACCCGGATACGAGGCCAAGCGCTTCCCGGATACGCGTGAGCCGATCGAACGCGGCAAGGCGCTCTATGCGGCGGCAACAAAAGTTGGGGCCGATGCCGAATTCGTCTCCTATCCCGACACCAATCACGGTTTCGGCCAGAATTTCGGCACGCCCTCCGCGGACGACGCATTCAAGCGGGCGCTCGCCTTCCTCAACAAGAATCTCAAAGGGGAGTGAGCCCGATGAAACGGCTCTTTGTCGGCATAGTGGCGCTCATTGCCTGGGGCGGAATCGCCGGAGCTGCCGGCGCCGCGGATATCCAAGGCAAGAAAATCACGCTGCCCTCGACCGAACGTCAGGTGCATGTGACGCAATTCAAAGCGCCCGGCGACACTCCGCGGCCGTCGGTTCTTTTGCTGCACGGCGCGGGAGGGTTCGATCGGCGCCTTCCCGACTACAACCGTTACGCATCCGCGCTCGCCAATCAGGGCATGGATGCCTATCTCGTCTATTATTACAGCGACACCGACGACAAGATGATGTCGAATGGCGTTGACGTATTTGAACAGCGTTATGCAGCTTGGGCGAAGTCGGTCGATGAAATTGCCGGATATCTGGAAAAGCAAAAAGACTCGAACGGCAAAGTTGGCCTGATCGGCTTTTCCAATGGCGGCATTCTGGCCACCGGCGCGGCCACGCTCGATCCGAAAGTCACGGCAGCGGTGATTTATTACGGCACCGATCCCTGGCCGTTGGGCACGCGCGCCAAGCGCTACCCGCCGCTTCTGGTGCTGCATGGCGACGCCGACCAAGTCATTCCGGTCGATGCCGGGCGCGAGCTCGCCGCCGAGGCTAAACAATTGGGGGCGCCCGTCGAGCTCGTGATCTATCCGGGCGAAAGCCACGGTTTCGGCGCGGATTTCGCGAAGAAGAACGCGACAGACGCGCTCAATCGCAGCACGGCGTTTTTGCGCAAGGAACTTCAGGTGAAATAAACTTCCGCTCTTGTCTTGCAGCGAGACGAGAGCGGTTTGCGCACCGCGTCATGGACCAGAACCCGATCTTTCAGGCGCTTGAGCATTTCAAGGCCGGACGCCTGGAGCCCGCGGCCGAGTTGTGCCGCGCCATAATTCTTCGCTTTCCGGACGACACGGCGACGAACCACTTGCTGGGTGTGATCTATTTTCGCCAAGGAAAGACCGCGGCGGCTCGCGATCTCTTGGCATTCGCCAGCGCAGCTCCCGATGCCACGGCCGAGATTCACAACAATTATGGGGCCGTGCTCAACGCGCTTGGCAACTCCGACGCCGCAATCGCCGCATTCAAACGGGCACTCGCGGTGCAATCCGGTTATGCCGATGCGCACAACAATCTCGGCGTGATTTATCGCGCCCAAGGCCAGACCGCCGAGGCGATCGACACTTTGCGCCGCGCCATCGCGCTAAAGCCGGAGCTTGCGGAAGCCAAGACCAATCTCAGAACCGTCTATCGCGACGTGGTCCCGCCATGGCATTTCGCCATGATGGGTGACCGCCCGCGCAATGATGCCTATGAAGCAGCCATCAATCGCGCCGTACCGGGCCGGCGCGTGCTCGACATCGGCACCGGCTCGGGCCTGCTTGCCATGATGGCGGCACGTGCCGGCGCCAAACAGGTCACCACCTGCGAAGCCGTCAAGCTCATCGCGGAAAGGGCGCGCGAGATTATCGCTCTCAATGGCCTTTCCGATCGCATCATTGTTGTCGACCGGCGCTCGAGCGAGCTCGTTACCGGCGTTGGAATTACCGAGCGCGCCGAAGTGTTGGTCACGGAGGTTTTTTCCAGCGGCCTGATTCATGAAGGCGTGCTGCCGACCGTGGAGCATGCCCACCAGCATTTGTTGACGCGAAATGCCGTTGTCATTCCCGCGGCTGCCTCCGCGATGGGCTACCTGGTCGGAGGTTCCGTCATCGAGAGCATGCTGTTCGTTGGCCGCGCGAACGGATTCGACCTTTCGCCGTTCAACGATTTCGCGCCGCCGAATCTCGCTGTCGCGCTCGACGCGGTGCCGCACGAGGTGCTTTCGGATGATTTCGAGCTGTTACGCTTCGAGCTGAAGAGCACGCTCTATCCTATGGGAAGTCGGCCAATCACGGTCACGGCGACGCGCGCCGGGGTCTGCTCCGGGGTTGCGCAATGGATCAGGCTGGAACTCGACGAACAGAATCGTTACGAGAACCGCCCAGCGCAGGGCGATTCCAACGGCCATTGGACACAAATCCTCTATCGCTTTCCCAAGCTCGTTCCGATCGAACGCGGCGATACGCTGCGCCTTATGGTGCGCCACGATCGCAAGCAGATATCGATCGACCTCGTCGAGTAGCGCAACTACGCGCCTTGCGCCAATTCCAGCACCGCGCGGGCAGCGCGCAGGCTCGGCGATTCCTGGCCCTGTCCGAAGGCACGCACGGCCTCTTCGAGATCGGATAATTGTTTGGCGCGTGCAGGTCCGTTCGTCAGGAGCGGCCTGAGCGCACCGGCAAGTGCTTCAGGCGTGCATGCGCCTTGGAGGAACTCCGGCACCGCTTCACGCCCGAGCACGATATTGATCAGCACGGCGTATGTCGCATGCATCAAGGGCCGGGCCAACAAATAGGTCAACCAGCCTCCCCGATAGCCGACCACCATCGGCGTCTTGGCAAGCGCGAGCTCCGACGTCACCGTTCCCGACGCGGCCAGGGCAGCGTCGGCGGCGTCGAAGGCCGCGAATTTCTCGTCATCGGTTTCTACGACGTGGATCGGAGTGGGCCAATCCGCCGTGGATGCTCGCACGAGATCCGCTACATGACCCGTGGTGGGCAGCACGCAGACAAGATCCGGGAGGTCGCGCGCGAGAATGTCAACCGCCGCTTTGAACGGCGGAAGGATAAAGCGAATTTCGCTGCGCCGGCTTCCCGGAAGGACGGCGAGCAATGGCGTGTCCGGCGCTATGCCGCGACGCTGCCGAAATGCCGGGCCCCCGACCATGCGCTTGGCGCGCTCGATGACCGGATAGCCAACCGAATAGGCACGAATGCCGTAACGTTCAAAAAACGCCGCCTCGAATGGAAACAGGGTGAGCACCGCATCGATATAGCGCGCCATTTTCCGTGCCCGGTAAGAGCGCGACGCCCAGACCTGCGGCGGAGCGTAGTTCGCGGTGCGGATTGACGGATCGACGCGTTTCAGCCGCTGCACGATGCGATGCGTGAAATCGGGGCTGTCGATGACGACAACAAGATTGGGGCGCGTCCGCAAAGCGAAATCGGCCGCTTGACGCACGCGCTTGAGAATTGCGGGGATGCGCGGCACCACTTCGCGCAAGCCCATGACCGAGGTCGCATCAAGCGGGAACAGGCTTTGAAGACCCTCCGCGCTCATGGCTGGACCACCGACGCCGACGATGCGCAGACGATCGCCGCCAATGTTCTTCAGTCCGGCCATCAATTGGGCGCCCAGCTGATCACCCGATGGCTCGCCCGCCACCAGCATGATGGTGCGTGGGTTGGGGCCCGCGCCCGGCTCATTCACGCGGATAATCCTCCGGCGCAAATCCATAGACAAAGATGCCGTGGCGGTCGGCGGTTTCCGCGACTCGGGTGCGACCCATGATCAGTGCCGCACCACCTTCTACGGCGATGCCGGAGAGACCGGCTTCCGCCACCAATTCGACCGTGCGAACGCCGATCACCGGCAAGTCTACCCGCCGTTCCTGATGAGGTTTCGCGGCCTTGGCCAGTACCCCCTTACGATCGGCAGCCGTACCGCGCACGGCCGTCGGAAGGGTGGCAACGCGCGCCAGCATCGCATCCGTCCCTTCCGCCGCTTCAACGGCGAGCACGAGTCCCTGACAGACAACCGCTGCCTGCCCGATATCGAGTGCTCCCAGCGCCGCAACGACACGAACGGCATGGTGGATATCGCGATCCTCATCCGGTGACGGTGCTAGCCTGCCCAGTGGACCGAACGGCGCCAAGAGATCGCGCGCGGCATCCGCCGAACCGATGACGCGCATCCCCTCCTTTTCAAAAATCGCTAGAAGCGCACGCAGCAAGGCATCATCGCCCTTGAGCGCCGCAGCCATAATTCGAGGCAGCGCGAGCGCGCCGCGCGTATCAAGTCTGAGCTTGGTGAATTCCGGCCGCGCGACCTTGCCCGCGAGCGTGACTTCGTCACAGCCCGCTTGCTGCAGAAGCTTGATCGCCTTGCCGAGTTCTCCCAGAGAGACGAAGCCGTGGGGAAATGGATCCACGTCGGCGGGACGCGCCATGCCATCCAGCGCCACGACGAATATCGCGCGACCGTGGTCTTGCGCCGCCTGAGCGATGGCAATGGGAAGCTCGCCTCCGCCTGCTATGATTCCAAGCGTCCCGCCGGGGGCAGCCATGCCGTTTACGCCGTCTCGGTGGCGTCGGCGTCCCGCCCGCGCGCCGGCATGCAGATGGGGCGTTTGCTGTCCGCGAGTATGAATTGAACGATTTCGCCCACCTCGGGCACGTTCTTCCAACGCTCGCCGGCGGCGTTCGCACGATCCGCGAGCGAGCCCGGTCCAAAAAAGATCGCGCGAAACGCGGCCCTAAGAGCATGGATATGATCCCGCGGCAGGCCTTTGCGCTTCAATCCGATCAGATTGAGCCCTTGCAGCTTGGCGCGGTCGCCCCAAACAAGTCCGTATGGGATGACGTCGTCGGGAACACCCGTCACGCCGCCGACAAAAGCGTATCGCCCAACTCGGCCAAATTGCTGAATGGCGGCAAGGCCGCCAACATTGACGCCATCTCCCATCGTGACATGACCGCCGAGCGCAACGCCGTTCGCGAATGTCACGTCACTGCCGAGGTGACAATCGTGGGCAACATGGCTGTAGGCCATGAAATAACCGCGGTCACCCACTTGCGTGAGTCCCCCGCCCTTTACCGAGCCCCCATTCATAGTGACGTGCTCGCGGATGACATTATCTCTGCCGATCACGAGGCGCGCATCTATCCCGGCATCACCGCGGAATTGGGGACCCCCACCCAGCACGGCATGGGGATGCACCACGCTGCCCGCGCCAATTTCGGTGTCGCCGGAAATCACCACATGCGAGAGGATTCGTGCGCCTTCGCCCAAGCGCGCATGGCGGCCGACGAGACAGAAAGGACCAATCTCGACCCCCGCGTCCAACGCCGCGCCATCTTCGACAATGGCCGTTGGGTGGATCTTGGCCATCAGCCCGGCATCGGAGGCGGACCATCGGCGAGGCTGTATTCCGTGAGCATCGCGCTGTATTCGGCTTCCGCGCACAGCTCATCTCCGACAAAGGCCTTGCCTTCGAAGCGCCATACCGGACCGCGATGGCGCAACACGCGAACCGGAATGCGCAGCAGCGAACCGGGATGAACGGGACGGCGGAAACGCGCTTTGTCGATGGTCATGAAATAGACGACGCGGCGTTGATCCTGAAGTCCGAGCGTATGCACCACGAGCGCGCCTGCGGCCTGGGCCATCGCCTCGACGATAAGAACGCCGGGCATGACGGCATATTCCGGGAAGTGTCCCGCAAAATGAGGTTCAGTGATGCTGACGGCTTTCCAACCGACCGCAGATTCGCCTGATACGATGTCCGATAGCTTGTCGATCATCAAGAACGGTGCGCGATGCGGCAGCAGGCGCTTAACCTGCTCCACGTCGAGCGGTCCTGGGGGCGGACCATGTTCCGCCTTGTCATTCATCGGTGGACCGTTTGCCCTTCCGCGCCAGCTTTGCGATCAGCGCCGTTTCTTTGTGCCATTCCCGAATGGGGCGCGCCGGGATGCCGCCATAATCGCGGCCGCCTTCGACGTCCCGTGCAACGCCCGATAGTCCCGCGAATCTCGCGCGATCGCCGACGGTGACGTGATCGGAGACGCCCGTTTTGCCTCCGACGATCACGAAATCGCCCAGCACGACGCTCCCCGAAAGACCGGCTTGACCGGCAATGACGCAGTGACGTCCCGTCACGCTGTTGTGCCCGATCTGCACGAGATTATCAATTTTTGTCCCTTCACCCAGGACCGTGTCGCCGAGCGTCCCACGATCGATGGCCGAGTTGGAGCCCAGCTCCACGCGGTCCTGAATGATCACGCGGCCGAGCTGCGGAATCTTGAAATGGCCGTCGGGCCCCGAGGAGAAGCCGAACCCGGAAGCGCCGATCTTTACGCCCGGCTGGACCAAGATGTCGTCGCCGAGATGAGCGAATCCGATCGCGACATGCGAGCCGATTTCCGCGCGGCGTCCAATGGTCACCCCGCGCCCGATGATGCTGTACGCACCAATCCGCGTGCCGTCGCCGATCTCGGCACCGGGGCCAACGATCACGCCGGGTGCGAGCACAACTCTTTCACCAAGCTTGGCGCTTGGATGAATGGAGGTTTCCTGCGCCTGGATATCAAGCTCATGCTGGGGATAGAACCGGCGGGCTATCGCGGCAAACGCCCTCCCCACATCACCACAGGCAAGAAGAACGGTGTTCGGGGGAACTGCATTGCGCGCCTTTCTGCCCACCAGGCACCAGCCCGCTTTGGTAGCGAGGAAGATTTCCTTGTCCCGGCGGCCGTCGTAGAAGGAGAGGTGCGGCAATCCGGCCTGTTCCAAACCGGCAACGTCGAAAACCTGCGCCCCGCCGTCTGCATTCGCCGGGAGGTCGAGCCGCGCTTCCTCGCACAGTTCCGCCAGACGGAAGGGACCGCGATTGTCGAAGAACCGCGGGTCCGCCATCTTCCAATCCTCTCAGCCAGGAGCCTCGGCTCCTACTTCCGGACAGCAGTCGGCGCACCCGCAGCGGGTGCAATCGCGGGGACTCCCGCGGGCCTCGGACCGATCCCAGGGGCAGCTGCCGCGGCAGCGCCCGCCGGCACGGCGGTCAATTCGACCTTCACATGCGGCAGCGCCTTGTCGAGCCTCTGCACCGCAACCGGCGTTACGTCGACGTCGACGGTGGAGAGAATGACGGAGGATCTGTCGAATACCATGTTGGCGCCGCGTTCCGTCATAAGGGATTTCAGGATCGGCTCCAGCGCGATTTCAACCTGGCGCGCTGCCTTGTTGAAGCCGGCCTGGATTTCCGCCTGGCGCTGCGCGACACGCGCCTGAAACGCCTGCTGCTTGTTGGTGAAATCCTTCTCCTTCTGGTCACGGACGTCCGGCGCCATGATGGCGAGCTGCTGTTGCAGCTGCCCGGCCTCGGTGGCGAGTTGCCCCTCCTCGGTCTTGAATTGCGTCTCGGCCTGCTTGGAAAGGTTTTGCGCCTGGGCCAGCATTTCCTGACCTGCCGATGAACGCTGCAGGATGAAAGCGCGATCGATCACGATCAGTCGCGGTGTCGGAACGCCGGCAGCGGCTGCGGCTGGCGCTGCCGCAGGAGCAGCGGCAGGGGCCGCAGGAGGCGCCACCACAATGGACGGCGCGGCAGGAGTCGGAGCGGGGGCCGCCTGCGCGTCCGCGGGGCCGACATCCGAACTGTCAAGGAAAAGCCCGAAAATGATCGCCGCAATCGCGGCTATAGAGCGCAAATAAGGGTTCTGCCTCATGGTCAATTCGTCCTTCTCACCTCAGAAAGTGGTACCCGCACTCAATCGTATTGCCTGGGGCTTGTCGTAGCCCTGCTTCAGGATCGGATAGCCCACATCGACTTCCACCGGACCGAAGGGCGACTTCCAGTTGATCGCAATGCCGGCTGAAACGCGCATGGACAAATCATCCCGGATACAAGTCGACGTGTTGCATGTCTTACTGATACCGCGGATCAAGCCCAGTGTACCGAAATCGGAGAACGCCGACAGGCTGATGCCGTAGTCCTGGGGTAAAATGTCAGGCAACCGAACCTGATAGCTGCCGATGCCAAAGAGCTGGCCGCCGAGGGCGGCATCGGCAATGGTGTCTCGCGGCCCGACGCCGGCGATCTCGAAACCGCGGAAGGACGGTCCGCCCTTGAAGAACCGCTCGTTGATCGGAATGCCCAAGCCGCCATAGCCGCTGATGTAGCCCGTATTGAACGAAATCTCGCCCACGAGATTGAAAAAGAACGGGTGGTAATATTCGAAGCCCAAAACGGAACGCAGATATTTCAGGTCTCCCCCGAGGCCCGAGACATCTTGGCTAACGGCGAAATTCCACCCCTTGGTCGGCTTCGCAATATCGTCGCGCGTATCGTAGGTGTAGGTGTAGCCAACCGAGGATGCCGAATATGCACCGGCCGCCAGCAATACCGCGGCCGACGTGGTTCCGACCGAACCGATGCTCGTGTAGGCGAAATTATAATGCGGCGAAATGCGGCCGAACTCGGAGACGGGAAATCCGAACTGAATCCCGGTAGCAGTCACGTCGGAGACATAGCCGATCTGTTGGGTAAAATCGGTCACGACCTTGTAAACGAGGAAACCCGCAGCCAATGGCCGCCCTAGGAAATAGGGCTCCGTGAAGCGAAAATCATAGTCCTTTTGGAACGTCCCGATAGAAACGCTTGCGCGCAGGAATTGGCCGCGCCCGAACAAATTTCTCTCGGTATAGCTGAAATCCAAGAGGAGGCCCTGCTGCGATGAATAACCTGCGCCGAGCGCAAGCTCACCGGTGGGCTGCTCGGTAACCGTCACCGTCAATATCGTGCGGTCGGGCGCCGAGCCGGGATCTTCCTTAATCACGACATCACGGAAGAAACCCAGCGCGCGGATACGGGTGCGCGAACGATCGGCAAGCACGCGATTGAACGCATCGCCTTCCGCAAGACGGAATTCGCGGCGAATGACGTCGTCGCGCGTGCGCGTATTTCCCACGATGTTGATGCGCTCCACATAGACACGGGGCGCCTCTTCAATGTCGTAGAACAGGTCGATGGTCTTGGTTGCGGGATTGCGCTGCACGCGCGGCCGGATATCGATGAAGACAAAGCCCCGCGTGCCGGCTGCGTATGTCAGGGCCTCGATCGATTTATCAATTTGGGTCGCGTCATAGACATCGCCCTCGTTGGTCAGCAGCAGCGACTGCAAATCGTTAGGGTTGAGGTCTCGAATCTGGGATTGAATCTGGACCTTGCCGAAATGGTAAAGCTCCCCTTCGTCGACCGTGAAGGTGATGTAGAAATTCTGGCGGTCCGGCGACAGCTCGGCGATGGCGGAAACGACGCGGAAATCGGCATAGCCACGCGACAAATAATACCTGCGAAGCTGCTCGCGATCGAAGGTCAGCCGATCCGGATCGTAATTGTCGTTGGTGGTGAGAAACTTCCACCAGGCGCTGGTGGTCGTGGCGATCTGCTCGCGCAAGTCGGCGTCCGCGAATACGCGATTGCCGATGAAATTGATCGCGGCCACGCCGGTGGTCGGCCCTTCATTGATCTCGAAGACCAGATCGACGCGGTTTTGCGGCCGCTGAATGATCTTCGGCTCCACCGTCGCCGCAAAGCGCCCGGAGCGCCGATAGAGCTCGATGATCCGCTGCACATCGGCCTGTACGCGCGCACGGGTGAATACCATGCGCGGCCGGACCTGCACTTCCTTGTTGAGGTCGGTGTCCGATAGTTGCGAATTGCCCTCGTACACGACTTGATTGAGAATCGGATTCTCGACCACGCGCACGGTCAGCGTCATCCCGTCCCAATCCATGCGCACGTCGGAGAATAGCCCGGTATCGAAGAGCACCTTCAACGAGCGGTCGGCGATCGCCGGATCGTACGCCTGACCCTGTCGAAGCAAGAGATAGGAAAGCACGCTGTCGGGCTCGATGCGCTGCGTGCCTTCCACGACAATGCGTTGAATAGGCCCCTGGCCCTGCGGCGCGGGAGTCGGCGTCACCTGAGGAGCCGCCTGGTCGAGTGTCATTTCCGGTCCAGGCGGCAGACCGCCAGGCCCGGCCGGAGGCGGCGGCTGAGGAGTCATCGGGATTGGTTGCGGCGCCGGCGGAGGGGCCGGTTGCGCCCACGCAATGTAAGGCTCCAACGCCGAGAATGAGCACGTCGCCATCAATGCCCACGCAACAAGCCGAAAGGAGCGGGCAAAAGGGTGGCCACTCAAGGTCATCGTCTCGCCTTTGATTTTCACGCTCGCGCTTGTGGCGCCGGACGCGAAGCCTTCAAAACAGGTTCAGGTGGACGAGATCGTTGAAGGTCGCAAGCAGCATCAGGCACAGCACAAAAGCCAAACCCAGCCTGAAACCAACCTCCTGCGCGCGTTCCCCGAGCGGCCTACCGAGCACCGCTTCGCATGCATAGTACAGAAGGTGCCCGCCGTCGAGCACCGGGACGGGCAAAAGATTCACCAGCCCAATGCTCACCGACATCAGACCCGCAAGTCCGATAAGCGCGCCGAACCCGATGCGTGCAGCTTGATCGGAGACCGCGCCAATTCCCAAAATTCCATGCAGCTGATCGGGGCTCTCGCGGCCGGTGACAATCTTTCCGAGGTAGGAACCGGTCTGGGCGATGATAAACCACGTCTGATCGACTCCACCTTTCACCGCCTCGATGAAGCCCACCCCCACCGTCGCATCTCGGATGCCGAGACGGCCGAAGGAGCGCTTCACTCCGGATGCATCCGTAACTTCGCTGGCCGTGGGCACCACGTCGACGCCGACGTCGCGGCCATCGCGCGTCACCACGACGTGAAGACTGTGGCCCGCATTGGCGCCGACGATGCGCTGCAGGTCGCTGAAGACACGGATCGTCTCTCCGCCTACGGAGCGTATGGTGTCGCCAGTCTTGATCCCGGCTAGCTCCGCCGCCGAGCCGGGCGTCACCGCTTCGACGATGGGTGGTTCGGCCGGCTTGCCAACCGTCAGGATGACACCGGCGAAGATGACAATCGCGAGAATGAAATTGGCGATGGGCCCCGCCGCCGCGACCAGCGCGCGTTGATAGAGCGGCTTGAAGTGCAGCGCACCCTCGCGCGTGCGTGAATCCATTCGCTGGAGCGAGGCGCTGTCAGGCCGGCTCGACGCGTCGGCGTCGCCGGCGAATTTCACGTAGCCGCCAAGCGGGATCCAGGAAAGTTTCCAACGTGTGCCGTGGCGGTCGTTGAACCCGAAAATTTCGCGCCCGAAGCCGATGGAGAAGGTTTCCACCGTCACGCCGCATAGTCGCGCAACCACAAAATGACCTAGCTCGTGGATAAAGACTACGAGAGTGATGACGAACAGAAACGCCGGAAGTCCGACGCCCATCCAGGAGAGGAAATTGGCGACCAAGCTAGGCATACCCAAATATACTCCTCATCGAAACGGCGGCGCTTAAGCCGCCGCCACACCGGATGCTTCCCGTGCCCTTGCGCGCGTGGCGCCATCCAGCGCCAGCACTTCTTCGAGCGTTTCCGGCGTCCGCCCGCTCATTTCCCGGGCCAACGCGCTAAGCGTCCGCTCTACAGTCCGGGCGATTCCAAGAAAACCGATGCGGCGCCCAAGGAATTGTTCAACGGCCACTTCGTTGGCGGCATTGAGAATGGTAGGGGCCGCACCGCCCATCTGCAAGCAAACTCTCGCGAGCTGAAGGCAAGGAAAGCGCGCCAAATCGGGCTTTTCGAAGGTCAGCTGGGTAAATTCTGCGAAATCTAAGCGGCGGGCCGGAGAGGCAATGCGGCGGGGCCACCCCAAAGCATAGGCAATCGGCGTCTTCATGTCTGGCGCCGAAAGATGGCCTAGCACCGAGCCATCGGCATAGGCGACGAGACAATGCACCGCGGATTGCGCGTGGATGATCACGTCCAGCTTGTCGGGCGGCAGGCCGAAGAGAATATGCGCTTCGATCAGCTCAAGTCCCTTATTCATCAGCGTCGCGCTGTCGACGGAAATCTTCGCACCCATGGACCAGTTGGGATGCGACACCGCCTGCTCGGGGGTGGCGCTGGCCATGCGGTCGAGCGACCAGGTGCGGAATGGCCCTCCCGAAGCTGTAAGCGTGAGCTTTTCAATCGCGTGCGCCTGCGCGAAATCCAACAGTTGGAAAGCGGCATTGTGCTCGGAGTCGACCGGTATCAAAACGCCTTGGGAACTGGCCCCGGCTTGCCGGAAGACTTCACCCGCCGCGACCACGCATTCCTTGTTGGCCAAAGCGACGATCGCGCCGCGTTGAAGGGCTGCGAGCGTCGGAGCAAGGCCCGCCGTGCCGACGATCGCGCTCATCACCATCTCGGAAGGATGCTGAGCTGCTTCGAGGATTGCATCCTTGCCGGCAAGAACTTCGATCCCGGTACCGAAGAGGGCATCGGTGAGCGCCACTCTTAGCGAAGCATCGCCGATGACGGCGGTCCCGCGCCGTAATTGCCTCGAGCGGAAACGAGTCCGGCCCATAATGCGTGCGCGCAAAACGCACCACATCGAGCGTCGCCGTGCCGACGGAACCGGTGCTGCCCAACACGGTGATGCGCCGGTCTAGCACCGGAGCAAGGTCGATATCGGCTCCTGTGGGAACGAGAGCTCCGTTCATGGCAGCGGGCCATGAAAGGGATTGAAGCCGGACAGAAACATCAGCGCCGCGCATGCCGGTGCTGCAAACAGCAAACTGTCAATTCGGTCCAACATGCCACCATGCCCGGGAATCAATCGCCCCGTGTTCTTGGCACGAAACTGCCGCTTCACCCAAGACTCGAAGAGGTCACCACAATGGCCGAATAGTGCAAGGAAAATTCCGAAGGCCGCGGCTTCCAGGATGGCACCACCCAGCAAACCGGCATAAAGCGACTCGGCGGCTCCCGCCGCCAGAGTGCCTCCCAGGAATCCCGCCCAAGTCTTGTTGGGCGAAAGTACCGGCACGAGCTTGGGACCACCGATCAAGCGACCGAAGAAGAGCGCCCCGGTATCGGCTGTCCAGACCGCGACGAAAAGGCCGCCGACGACGACTGCCCCACGAGGCTGATCGCGCAGGAGGGCAAAGGCCAAGACCGGCAGACCGACATACACAGCACCGAAGGCATGCCAAGGAACCGGCCACCGCTCTGGCTTGCGCCGAATTGCGGCGGAGAGTGCCGCGCCAGCGGCGCCGAGCGATATCGCGAGCAGCGATAGCACGAGCCCACTGGATGCGCGCGCTGCCCACACCACGGCAATCATCGCGAGCCCCGTTGGGATCATTTCCCGCGCGAGTTGTCCGCCATTCACCAGGCGGTGCCATTCGCGCAACGCCGCTATCGCCGCCAAGGTCAGCAGCGCGGAATACATCACCCCGCCGGCCAGAAGGGCAACGACCGCCGCGACGCCCATGACGAGCCCCGATGCCGCACGTGCCGGGAGTTCGAACCGGGCCGGCATGGAGGGCTGCGTGTCCATCACGAGAGTTTAATCCTGATGTTCACTCGGGATCGAAGGCTTCGGCGGCCAAGGCATTCATAGTGGCTTGGGCAAGAGGCGATTCGCCGCGTGACCGCTCACCGTCGGAGACGCCGCCAAAACGGCGTTCCCGCCGTGCGAATTCTTCCAACGCCGCCTGAACGTCCGACGCTCCGAAATCCGGCCACAGCTTGTCGGTGAAAACGAGTTCGGCATAGGCCGCCTGCCAAAGAAGAAAATTCGAAAGCCGCCTTTCGCCGCCGCTGCGGATCACCAAGTCCGCGTCGGGTATGCCCGCACTTTGCAGGCTTTGGCCGAGAATATCGGGCGTAATGCGGTCTGGATCGAGCCGGCCCGCCGCCACTTCCCGAGCCAAGACGCGCGCCGCATCGGCCAACTCTTCGCGCGAGCCATAATTGAACGCAAAAGCCAAGTTCAAAGCCGTATTCCTTCCGGTCAGCGTTTCCGCGCCTTCAATCAAGCCGGCAATGTCGGGATCCAGACCCACACGCGCGCCGATAAAGCGAACCCGCACATTATGACGGTGGAGCTTTTCGATGTCGGCCCGGCAATAACGGCGGAAAAGACCCATCAAATGACGAACTTCGGATTCGGGCCGGCGCCAGTTCTCCGTCGAAAACGTATAGAGCGTCAAATATTGCAAACCGAGTTCGCGTGCCGCGCGAACCACTTTGCGCACGGCAGAGATGCCTTTGACGTGGCCCGCCTCGCGTGGAAGAAGCCGGTTCCTCGCCCAGCGGCCATTGCCATCCATGATGATGGCGACGTGCCGGGGTAGACGGCTCGCCGGAGCCGCCTGGGGTGGCGCAGCTTCCAATATCGGTTTTGTCAAACGCGGTTTCCTTGTTTCACGCCGGCGGGTCCCCCATTACACGTGCATAATTTCCTGGTCCTTGGTCGCGAGCGCATGGTCGACTTCGTGGACGCTTTCGTCGGTCATCTTCTGCAATTCATCAGACAGCTTGCGATGCTGGTCCTCGCTGATCGCGTGATCTTTTTCCAGCCGCTTCAAATGATCCATCCCGTCGCGGCGCACATTGCGGACAGCCACCCGCGCATGTTCGGCATATTTGGCCGCAAGTTTGGCCAATTCGCGGCGGCGCTCCTCATTGAGCTCGGGAATGGGAATGCGCACAAGCTGCCCGTCCAATTGGGGATTAAGGCCGAGCCCCCCGTCGCGAATCGCCTTATCCACTGCCTTGGCAAGCGCCCTGTCCCAGACCTGCACCGTCAGGAGGCGCGGCTCCGGCGCGCTGATCGTGCCGACTTGGTTGAGCGGCATCGGATTGCCATAGGCTTCGACCATCACCGGCTCGAGGATCGCGGGATTTGCCCGACCGGTCCTTAGGCCCGCGAATTCGTGCTTCAGCGTAGCTACGGCGCCTTTCATGCGCCTCTTCATATCTTCCTTATCGAATGGTGGCAGCTGAGCCATCCTAGCCCTCCCTCAAGACCGGTGAGCGACTGTGTTCGTACTGATTCCCATTCACCACACTAGGGCCTTTCGCCAATAACCGTGCAGCGTCCGGTCCCCTTCAGTATCGCCGACAGGTTTCCCCGCTCGTGAATCGAGAAGACGATGATCGGAATTCCGTTTTCGCGCGAGAGCGAAATGGCGGAGGCGTCCATCACCTTCAGATCGCGCGATAATACCTCATGATAGGTAAGAAAATCATAGCGTTCAGCGTCTTTCACCCGTTTTGGATCGTCGCTGTAGACCCCATCCACCTGGGTTGCCTTGAACATGGCATCGCAGCTCATTTCGGCGGCCCGCAAGGCGGCCGCGGTATCGGTGGTAAAGAAAGGATTCCCGGTGCCGGCGGCAAAGATCACCGCCCTGCCCTTTTCCATGTGGCGGATGGCGCGGCGCCTTATGTAGGGCTCGCAAATGGACATCATGGGGATCGCGGATTGCACGCGCGTGGGTAGGCCCACACGTTCAAGGGCCGCCTGCATGGCCAGCGCATTCATGATGGTCGCCAGCATGCCCATATAATCGGCCGTGGCGCGGTCGATGCCCGCCGCGGCGCCGGACAGTCCCCGGAAAATGTTCCCGCCGCCTACGACCAGACAGACCTGGGCGCCCACCTCTGTCGCTTCCTTCACGTCCGCGGCGATCCGTTCCACGGTCGCGACGTCGATGCCGTAAGACTGCGACCCCATCAACGCCTCACCGGAAACTTTGAGAAGAACCCGGCGATATTTGGGGACAGTGGCCATGAATGCTCCTCGCGTGGGCCGCGGCATCAACGCTACACAAGCCCAATCCTTCGACCCAAGGATAGGGCCACCCCAAAAGCGGCAATAAAGCCTAGGCGCCCGCTGTGGCTTTGACTTCGGCGGCGAAGTCGGTGGTGGCCTTCTCTATCCCCTCGCCTACCGCAAAACGGACGAAGCCGGCGAGGCGCACAGGGGCACCGAGATCCTTCGCCGCTCTTTCGAGGACTTTGGCGACAGGCGTTTCGCCGTCGATCACGAATATCTGCGACAGGAAAACCGATTCTTCATAGAATTTGCGCAGCCGGCCCTCGATCATCTTCTCAATGACGTTTTCGGGCTTACCGGACTGACGCGCCTGATCGGCATAGATGGCGCGTTCGCGCGCAACCACTTCGGGGGCTAACGCATCGATGCTGAGCGCGAGCGGATTCGCGGCGGCCACGTGCATGGCGAGCTGTTTGCCCAAAGCCATCAATTTTTCGGAGTTGGCGCTCGATTCCAGAGCAACCAGGACCCCGATCTTGCCGAGTTCGGGCGCCACCGCATTGTGGACATAAGCGGCGACAATGCCGGGCGACACGGCGATCGCGGCACTGCGCCGTACCGTCATGTTCTCGCCGATTTTGGCGACGAGGGTCGCAAGCGCCTCGGACGCCGTCACCCCGCTCTCAAATGAAGAGGTGAGCAAGCGTTCGAGATTGCCCTCTTCCTCGAGCGCCCGTTTGGCGCAACTGCCCACGAAGCTTTGGAACTCGCCTCCGCGTGCGACGAAGTCGGTTTCGGAATTGACCTCGACGATGGCGCCCCGGCCCTGAGCGGTCGCGATCCCAATAAGCCCATCAGCCGCCGTGCGGCCGGCCTTCTTCGCTGCTTTCGCAAGCCCCTTTTTGCGGAGCCAATCGATGGCCGCTTCGACGTCGCCCTTGGTCTCCCCAAGCGCAGCCTTGCAGTCCATCATGCCCGCGCCGGTCTTGTCGATCTCGAGAGTCCCTTTCGCCCCCACCACCCGTTCGCGTGGTGCGAAACTTCAACCCAGCGGGCTGGCTTCGACCTCAGCCAAGGCAGGCCTGTGGCTCAGGTCTTCAATCACATGCTCGGCCTCGCCAAGATCGGCGCCAGAGGTTGCCTGACCTTGCGAGAGACCATCGATCACGGCGCGGGCCGCGAGGTCGCAGTAGAGCGCAATGGCACGCGAAGCATCATCGTTTCCCGGTATCGGGAAGGCGATACCGTCGGGGTCCGAATTCGAATCGAGGATTGCCGCAACTGGAATGTCGAGCTTGCGGGCTTCGGCGACCGCGATCGATTCCTTATTGGTGTCGATCACGAATAACATGCTCGGCAGGCCGCCCATTTCCTTGATGCCGCCGAGCGAGCGCTCGAGCTTCTCGCGCTCACGCATGATCTGCAGCAGCTCTTTCTTGGTAAGGCCGGATGTGTGCATCGCATTGAGTGTCTCTTCGAGATTCCGCAACCGCTTGATGGAGTGCGAAATCGTCTGCCAATTGGTCAGCGTCCCGCCCAACCAGCGGTGATTCACGAAATATTGCGCGCAGCGCTTGGCCGCCAGCGCGACGGGCTCGGAGGCCTGGCGCTTGGTGCCGACGAAAAGCACCCGTCCACCGCCGGCCACCACGTCGCGCATGGTGACAAGCGCCTGGTGCAGCAGCGGCACCGTCTGGGTCAGGTCCATGATGTGGATGTCGTTGCGGGCGCCGAAAATGTAGGACCCCATTTTGGGGTTCCAGCGTTGGGTGCGATGTCCGAAATGGGCGCCTGCCTCTAAAAGCTGGCGCAAATTGAAGTCCGGCAATGCCATGTGAGCTCCTGTTTTTCCGGTTCAGCCTAACGCAGGGGTGATTCGGCGGACCGGGTAGGCCAGACGAACACCGGAAGGGCAGCGCATCCTTAGGGGATGAGTACCCGGCCCCGCGTGCGGGATGGCGGGCCTTATAGGTAGTTCTTAAAGGCTGCGCAAGCAGCGCGGGAAGGAGAGAACCTCAGTTCCGGCCCGTTTGCCGTAGATCGCGATTTTCCCTTTGGCTACAGCACACTTTCCGGTTGTGACCGGTGGCAACCGCCCCTCGCTCGGGCGGCTTATGCTCAGGCGCGCAATATGCCGCTGCGCTCCGATCCTGCATACTGCATGACATAATTATATCGGGCGGCAAGACCCGCCCGGGGGGAAACGTGCGATTGGGGTTATCGGGTTGGGGCGCCAGAGCGGCGCCCGCCCTGTTTATGTGTGCTGCGATGAACGGCCTTGCGTCTGCTCAACCAGCCGCGCCGGCAGCGACGAATCTGATCAGACCGACGGCGCAGGCCGTGCGGATCGACATGTCCGAGGCTCCGATCATCGATGGCGACCTGTCGGACCCGGCCTGGGCCAAAGCGACCATTATCGACAAATTCACCCAGAAACAGCCAAACCCCGGTACCGAGCCCACCGAGCGCACGGTGGTTCGCATCATGTACGACGAGAACAACCTCTATTTTGGCATCTACAACTATGACAGCCAGCCCGATGCCATTGTCGTGCGTTCCATGCAGCGCGATGGCCCGCTCTACACCGCCGATTCCTTTGTGATCCAGCTTGATCCGGGACAAACAAGGCGCAATGCCTACAGTTTCGAAGTCGGAGCATCAGGCGGGCGCACGGACGAACTCGAGCTCAATAACACGCAAGAGCTCACCCAATGGAACACGATCTGGGCGGCACGCGTTCGCCGCGTCGCCGATGGGTGGACAGCAGAGGTCGCGATTCCATTTCGGGATCTTTCCTTTGATGCCGCTCAGGCCGCCTGGGGTTTCGATTTCTCACGGCGCATCCGGCACAAGAACGAACGGGTCTATTGGTCGGGTTTTAATCCGACGCTCGCCTTCACCGATATCAGCCAAAACGGCAATCTGACCGGCATCACCGACGTCAATCGTGGGCTGGGACTTGACGTGCAGGTCTACGGAGCCTTGCGCCTCAAACGGGATTGGCAAATTCCAAGCGATCGCACCAGCCTCAGCATCACCGAAGGCGGCAACGCTTTCTATAAGATCACACCGGCCCTGACGGGAACGGTCACCGTCAACCCGGATTTTTCCGACGCGCCGCTCGACGCGCGCCAAGTCAACACCACCCGATTCTCGTTGTTCACACCGGAGACGCGGGATTTTTTCCTCCAGGACGCAGGGACCTTCGAATTCGGCGGCCACAATTTCATGCGCAGCTACAACGACCGGATGTCCAACAATGGCCGGCCGTTTTTCTCGCGCAATATCGGCCTCGTTCAAGGCGTACCGGTAACCATCCTGGCCGGCGGAAAATTGTCCGGCGAATATGGCGGCTTCGGTATCGGCGCGCTCAGCGTCATGACCAACGAGACGCCAACCACGCCGGGACAAGCTTTGTCGGTTGCGCGAATTACCCACCCTGTCTTTTCGCAATCCAAAGTGGGAATCATTTTCACCAACGGCGATCCGAGCGGCGCAACAAAAAACACCGTTGCCGGCGCTGACTTTCAGTATCTGGATTCCGATTTTCTCGGCCACAACATCTTTACCACCGATGTCTATTACGACCGCAGTTTTTCCAGCACGGGGGGCGATGATGATTCCACCGCGCTCGCGATCGGCTTGCCGAACGAGCCGTGGGGTGGCGACTTCGTGTTCAAGCAGATTGGCCGAAACTTCCGGCCGGCGCTCGGTTTCATCAACCGCACCGACATCCGTCAATATGATGGCAGCGTAACGCATCTGAACCGCTATCGCGGCATGTTTTTGAATCAGCTGGAATTTGATACGAACTATGAATTCGTCACCGATTTGCACGATCGGTTGGAGTCGCGTTCGAACGATATCACGGCGCGTGCCGCATCCACGGCCGGCGACGAGCTCACCCTAAAACTCATCAACAATTCGGAAAATGTGCCTGCGCGTTTTTCCCTGCCGAGAAACGTGCCGGTGTTTCGCGGAAGCTACGATTGGACCAATATCTACGCGAGATTTCGTACTTTCGACGGACGACCCGTGGCGATCGACGCGGAAGTCACATGTTGCAGTTTTTACAACGGGCACTCCGTTCACACCAAGATCGGTCTTTCCTACCGGCCCAACGCCTATTTCGAGTTGTTGCCGAGCTACGAGGGAACGTTGATCGATCTTCCGACCGGACGTGTCGATATCCATCTCCTGGCGCTCGAAACCATCGTCAACTTCATGCCCGACATGTCTCTCGACGTCCAAGGTCAATTCGACAATATCAGCAGGAACTTTGCCTTCCTGGCGCGGTATCGCTGGGAATATCAGCCGGGCAATGAACTGTTCGTCGCATTGGGTCAGGGGGCGATCATCAGAGAAAGCGCGTTCCTGGCGCAGCGATCCTTATTCACAATTCGCCTGGGCCATACCTTCCGGTTCTAGCCCTTATCGGCGACAGCACTTACGTGCTGAACATGAAGACGACGAGAAAGATCGCGTAAACCCAGGGCGCCGCAAAAAGCACCCCGATTTGAATCGCCGGTCGAGCGCGCGCGCTTGCCCGCCACGCGGCCCAAGGCGTCAGGATGCAAAATACGGGAAGCACAGAAAAGAGCACCGAGACGGCGACAGCGGCGGGCGAACCTTCGCTGCGAATGGCGATATCGACCGCGGCCTTCGCCATATAAACTGCGGGCGGCAGAAGGATGAGATCAAGGACCAACCCCACCCACCACCAGCTGCGCGAGCCCATTCACACCGTCTCGATTTCTATGACGCCGGAAAGCGATGAGAGCGTGGATTTGAGCTGCTGGCTCACTTGGACGCGCTTTGGCAAAGCGATCTCGACCTCTTGATGATCGGCAGCACCCGGCACGATCAGCGTGATCAGCCCCTTTCCCGGCATCTTCAATTCCCGCGCGATGACCGGAATCGGCGTGGGATCGGATAGGCGGATCTTCAACCCCTCTCCCGCCTGCGCCGCCGCGGCATCGAGGTCTTCGATCAGGATCGTGCGCAGCTTCAACTCGTCGTCGATCCAATCGCCGACGACCTTCAGAAGAATCGAACGCCCGGCTTCGAGAAACGGACGCGAGGCTGCCAGTGCCTCGGAGAACACCATCACCTCGAACATGCCGCTAGGATCGGACAGCCCGACAAAGGCGAAAGGATCGCCACTCCTGCCGCGGCGCTCCTGGCGCCGTATCACGGTGCCGGCGAGCGTCGCTTTGACCGAGGAGCGGCGCGCGTCGGCGATCAAATCGGCATAGCGTGTGACACCCAGCCGCCTCAGCGATTGCGCATAGGCATCGAGCGGGTGGCCGGAGAGATAGAAACCGATGGCGGCGAACTCTTCGGCCAGGCGCTCATGCACCGGCCAATCGTCCGTGGCAAGAAGCGGGAGCGTCTCGCGTTGGGTCTCTGCCGCGCCGAACAGGTTCGACTGCCCCGCATCGCGATCGCGCATGTTGCGCGCCGCATCGCCTAAGATGATATCCGCCGACTGAACCAGTTGCCGCCGGTTCTTGTGAAGCGCATCGAAAGCTCCCGCCCGCACCAGGCTCTCGAAGGCGCGTTTGTTGATGAGCTTCGGATCGATCCGGCGAGAGAAATCCGCGATAGAGCGGAAGGGCCCGCCCGCCTCGCGTATGGCCACGACATGATCCATCGCCTGCCGACCGACATTCTTGACCGCTGCCAGCGCATAATAGATGACGCCGCCGCCCGTTCGCTCGACCTCGCCGCTATTGCCGGCGTCGCAAGCGAAGAACGCCTGCGAGCGATTGATGTCGGGCGCGCGCACCTCGATGGACAGCCGGGCCGCCTCCTGGCGGAAAATGTTGAGCCGGTCCGTGTTGCCCGTGTCCAGCGTCATCGAAGCGGCCAGGAATTCAACGGGATAATTGGCCTTCAAATAGGCGGTCTGATAGGCAACCTGCGCATAGGCCGCGGCATGGCCCTTGTTGAAACCGTAGCCGGCGAATTTCGCCGCCTGCTCGAAAATCTGCTCGGCGACATCTTTCAAAATGCCTTTGGCCGCGGAGCCCTTCAGGAAGGCTTCGCGCTGCTGAGACATTTCGGCCGGAATCTTCTTGCCCATGGCGCGCCGCAACAGGTCGGCCTCGCCCATGGTGTAGCCGGCGAGCTCGCGCGCGATGCGCATCACGTCTTCCTGGTAGGTCATCACGCCGAAGGTTTCGGAGAGAATCGGTTCCAGGCTGGGATGCAGATAATCCGGTTTTTCGCGGCCGTGTTTGCAGGCGATGTATTTCGGGATGGAATCCATCGGTCCCGGCCGGTAGAGGGCGACCAACGCCACCAGATCGTTGATGTGATCGGGCCTGAGCTTCTTGATCAGGTCCCGCATGCCCTGGCTTTCCAGCTGGAACACGCCGACGCATTCGCCTCGCGACAGCATCTCGAAGGTCGGCGGATCGGCGAAATCGATCCGCTGCGTATCGAGCGCAATGCCGCGCGCCTTCAACAGCTCTTCGGTTTTGGCAATCACGGTGAGAGTCTTCAGACCCAGGAAGTCGAATTTGACGAGCCCGGCCTTCTCCGCGTCCTCATAGTCGAACTGCGTCACCGGCATTTCCGAGCGCGGATCGCGATAGAGCGGCACGATCTCGTCAAGCCGCCGGTCGCCGATGACAACGCCCGCCGGATGGGTCGAAGCGTGGCGGTAGAAGCCTTCGATCTTCTCCACCGTAGCGAAGAGCCGCCGCACGTTTTCTTCCTGCTCGGCGGCCTGCTTCAAACGCGGCTCGCTTGCCACCGCATCGACCAGAGAAACCGGTTTGCCAGGCGGGTTGGGAATGAGCTTCGCCAACCGGTCCACCAGGCTGAACGGCAGCTGCATCACCCGTCCGACATCGCGCACCGCGGCGCGGGCCTGCAGCGAGCCGAGCGCAATGATCTGGCCGACCCGGTCGCGGCCATATTTCGCCTGCACGTAGCGCACCACCTCATCGCGCCGCTCCTGACAGAAATCGATGTCGAAGTCCGGCATGGAAACGCGTTCGGGATTGAGGAACCGCTCGAACACCAGCCCGAAGCGAATGGGATCGAGGTTGGTGATGTCCAGCGCCCAGGCAACAAGCGAGGTTGCGCCCGATCCGCGCACGCCGACGGGAATCCCGTTGGCGCGGGTCCATTTCATGAAATCCGAGACGATCAGGAAATAGCCGGGGAAATCCATCCCGATGATGACGCCGAGCTCGAATTGGAGACGGTCCCAATAGGTTTTCTCGTCACCGAAAAGCCCATGATCGGCAAGCCGCCGCTTCAATCCCGCTTCCGCCTGGGCGCGCAATTCATCGGCCGGCGAAAGGCCGGATTCGGGAATGAATTGCGGCAGGATGGGATTGCGCTTCTTGGGACGGAAGGCACAGCGCCGGGCAATTTCGATCGTGTTCTCGATGGCTTCGGGAAGATCGGCGAACAGCGTCGCCATCTCTTCGGCGCTCTTGAAGCGGTGCTCGGGCGTCAGGCGGCGGCGGTCTTCGACATCGAGGAAAGTGCCGTCGGAGATGCAAAGCAGCGCGTCATGGGCCTCATACATATCCTCGCGGCCGAAATGGACGTCATTGGTCGCAACCAGCGGCAGGCCTTTGGCATAGGCCAGATCGATCAGTTTCTCTTCGATCGCCGCTTCATTGGGAAGACCATGGCGCTGCAATTCGACATAGAGACGGTCGCCGAACATTTCGGACAGCCTGTCCAACAGGAGTTCGGCCGCTTGAGGCTGCCCCTCGGCTAACAGGCGATTGACCGGCCCGTTCGGACCGCCGGTGAGAAGGATCAAACCTTGCGCATAGACGGCGAGATGCTCGGCCGACGCATGGGGAAGCTCTCCTGCTCCCACCTCCAGATAGGCACTGGAGAGAAGCTTGGAGAGCTGGACATAGCCCTGATCGTCCTTCACCAACAGCGCGACGGACGGATAGGCGCGCGGCGCTTGCGGATGGACTTGCGGAGATGCGCCGGCCTCCATATCCACCGACAGCGTGACGCCGACGATGGGCTGGATGCCGCTCTTGGCCAACGCGTCCGAGATTTCGTAGGTGCCGAAGAGGTTGTTGGTATCGGTGACCGCGACCGCCGGCATGCGCATTTCGCGCGCAAGCTTGGCCAGTTCCTTGGGCCGAACCGCGCCTTCGAGCAGCGAATAAATGCTACGCACGCGCAAATGAACAAAATTCGCGTGGCCGGATTTGGAGGAAACGGGCTGAGCGCCCATGCATCACCTGACGTGGATTCGTGTTTGCGAGTATCGGCCGCGGGCCACGGCCATGCACGACCCTCTACCGACGCTCCACAGAAACTAATCCGGAGCTTCGCGGCGTCGGCCGGGAATCAGGCTAGAAGAGCCTCGCCGGCGAAGGCCAGCACAAGGGCCGAAGCCACGAAAATCAGCATGCTCACCGCTGCCACCGCTTCCTGAAACCAAAGCGCCATGTCCGCCTCCTGGACTCAAAGGGACGGTGTTCTTATTCTGTTCTCAAGCTAAGGTCAAGAACAAAAAGGGAACTAAACCGGGGCGCGCTCGACCAACAGGCCTTTGTCGAGCATCAGCGTGCGGTCCATCTTCTTGGAAAGCTCATAATTGTGGGTCGCGATGAGGGCGGACAACCGCTCCGATCGGACCAGCGTGATCAGCATTTCGAACACCCCGTCCGCCGTCTTCGTATCGAGATTGCCCGTGGGTTCATCCGCCAGCAGCACCCGCGGGTTGTTGGCAAGCGCGCGGGCCATGGCGACGCGCTGCTGCTCGCCGCCGGAAAGCTGCGCCGGGCGGTGGTCCATGCGTTCCGCCAGACCCACAAGTGCAAGCAGGCGTCTGGCCTCCTTCGCCGCCGCCTCACGGTCCGCGCCCGCGATCCGGCGCGGCATGGCCGCATTCTCCTCCGCCGTGAATTCCGGCAGCAGATGATGGAATTGATAGACGAAGCCAAGCGCACGCCGGCGGATCTCGGTTCGCCGGCGCTCGGACAATTGCGAGGCCGCCTCCCCCTCGACATAGACCTCGCCCGTTGACGGCGCTTCGAGCAGACCTGCGATGTGCAAAAGCGAGGATTTGCCGGCGCCGGATGGCCCGACCAGCGCCACGATTTCACCCGGCGCCAAAGCCAGGGACACATCACGGAAGACGATGAGCTCCCGCCCGGCCTGTTTGTAGATGCGCGTCACGCGGTCGAGCCGCAAAGGACTCCCGTCATTCATAACGAAGCGCTTCCACCGGATCGAGCCTTGCGGCGCGCCATGACGGATAGAGCGTCGCGAGGAACGACAGCGTGAGCGCCATCAGCACGACCGACACGACATCATAAGGATCGATCTTTGCCGGCATCTGGCTGAGGAAATAGATCGTCGGATCGAACAGGGTCGTTCCCGTGATGCGCGAGAGGAACTGCCGGATGGATTCGATATTGGCGCAAAACACGATGCCGATCAGAACGCCGGAAACCGTCCCAATGGTGCCGATGGCCGCGCCTGCGATGAAGAAGACCCGCATCACCGCGCCCTGTGTCGCGCCCATAGTGCGCAGGATCGCGATGTCGCCACCCTTGTCCTTCACCAGCATGATGAGGCCGGAGATAATGTTCAGCGCCGCGACCAGGATGATCAAGGTCAGGATCAGGAACATCACATTGCGCTCGACGG
>WNFL01002504.1_pt1 | contig 30268 bp, 46 predicted proteins | sample 5400361 | NCBI WGS metagenome assembly WNFL01 (sample SAMN13153351, study PRJNA577476) | soil metagenome | isolation source: 40 cm soil on Douglas fir-dominated hillslope | place: USA:California | collected 2013-09-17
ACTCTCGTTCAGGCTTTGAACACAGCCCAGAGAAACCAATTGTTGACGAATTCGATCGCTTGTGCAGCGTCCTGCGCTTGAACCCCGACGATGAGAACAATAGTCGAGTCCGGGCACTACGCAATGGGCTTAAAGACGCCATGGTACTCCAATTCAACAGTATATACGGCACAAATGTGAATAGTGTCACCTCCTGGCAAATATTATGTAGAGTCCTCGGCATTTCACCAGTGCCGACAACGCTGGACGAGTGTAAAGAGGTCAGTTTACGTCTTTCCTCATATCCTTTGTTTTATCAATGCGAAATTCTCTCCAGCTCGTCACCAATACTCATGTCAACCTCGTCGATCTCGTCGACGCCAGAGGCACACAGGTAGTCGAAATATTTCCTTCCGAGAAGGCGCTCAGCATATATACCCTTGAGACAAAAAAGATCTTTCCCAGAAAGAACGTTCGTGCAGGGGGGCTGTTGCAGGCGTTACTTCGTCGCATTCTCCACCCTCTTGATGAACCGAAACAACAAAGGCGACCGAGAAAAAATCGTAAGAAGGGTTCGAGGGGGCATCGTGGGTAAAGCATAAGGGGCTATTTAAGAGTGGGAACACTAGAGTCCGCAAACGACCGACGCCTACTATGCTCAGGCTGATTTCCTTGCTTGATTGAAATGCAGAATAGTTCTTGAAATACGACTTTGTTGACTTCAGTAATTGGAATGAAAAAGGAACACCCGGCTAACAGTGGCCTGACTGATGGACTTACAATCGCAAGATCCATCGCTGCTGTCATTGACGGTTGGTACCTCGCCGCGCTCCAGACAACCTACTTAACTCAATGCTGATATGCGCCTGACCGGTCTACACCTTCGGAGCCTGATGCGGACCCAATACTTATTCTTAACCCTGTTCTGCAAACTGCGGGACTACTTTCCTCCTCTGCATTAACCATTCCAAGAAGAACATGACATCCACTGGAACCATTGAAGTAGGTTTATGGAACCCAGACAGCATGTACTCACGGGAACATGTAATTGACAGTCAGGAGGAGGATACGAGAACGCCCTCGTGAGGTTCTTCAACAAATGGCCAGAGTTCGACTATCACGGAGAGGCAGAATTGATCAGGGAATTTAAGCGGCTTTGCCGCGAGAAGCAATGGAGTCCGGTCGAAAGACAAGATGCAAAGGACGACCTTCGCGATGCAATGGTTGAAAGGTTCAACGAGATTTATGGGACAAACGAGGAGAGGTTGTCCGGTTCCAGGCGCTGCGGGTTGGATACTTCGCCCTTGACAAGGGCGCGAAGTTGGGCTGTATCAATCAAGGTGAGGATGTCGCACCTACGCGCACGTCAATCTTGTAGATTTGATCGACGAGAGAGAGGTCAAACGATTCGACACTCTTGAGGAGTTGGTGGACTACACGAAAGAAACCTCCAAGTACTTTCCTAAGGAGAGTGCCTATGCGGGTAGACTCCTCCGGTACTTGCTCAGGGAGATTGTGTTTCCATATTTCGGAAAGAAGCATCATGGTAGTACTAATGGTCGTGGTCGTGGTCGTGGAGGTAGAAGACGTGGGGGAAGAGGAGGCAGGGATCAGGGAGGGAGCACGGCCTGACCATAGTATTGAATGGTTTGTAAACTACATATACAGTTGAGTCACTCTGGGTTTCAAGTTTGCCAAAAGACTTCTTAAGACATTGATAACGGGTTTCCCACGAAAATTTCAAGCTGTGGAGGTAGGGACAAAGGACCTTTCCTCAAACTTGGTCTACGCGTGCTTGAACATTGAACGCGGCCCCACAGTGAGAAATCTGGTGGAGATACGTAAATACCTTCGTGGAGGACTCTTCGCTATTCCCTACGGTCACAGAATAACAAGGGAGACGAGGAGCGGTGGGTAAGGAGTCTGAAAATGGCAGCTCCAGCAGGAAAATGTACGATGCGAGGGTCATGCGGGAAGAAGGGACTATTTGGGCGAGATTTGCCATGTCCTTACGATGGTCCGCCTGTTGAGGTACGCATCGTGCTACTTGCGCGTATATGACGTTCCGGACCTGGGCTCACGCTCACTTGCCTCGTGCAGCCAGACAACGCATTACGAGAGCAACTCGTATCAATATGCGGCTCGCAGTTTGCCACCGGGCCTGCGTGCTGCACCTCAGATCAAGTCACTTCGTTGAGGGACAATATCAAGCAGGCGGAAGCTTTCATAGCAACTTGCCCAGCTTGCAGAAACAACTTCTTATCTTTCTTCTGCACCTTTACTTGCTCTCCAGATCAAGGCTCGTTTACCAATATCACATCCACCCAAACCACCTCGGAAGGCAAGGAGGCCGTCAAGTCTCTCAGCTTCTTTGTGAGCGAGCCCTACGCAAGTGGCTTCTTCGACAGCTGCAAGGAGGTCAAGTTCGGTGCCAGCAATGGGTATGCTATGGACTTCATTGGTGGAGGGGCAAAGGACTATCATGGCTTTCTGAAATTCCTGGGCGACGAAAAGGCTATTGGAAGTCCCTTCCAGATCGATTATCCGTCTTCGACGCCTCCAGAATTCACTCCCCTCAACCTTCCCCCTCGATCCTGCAGCGACCCCGACCTCAGCAGTCGATGTGCTTGCATGGACTGCCCACAAACCTGCCCCGTTCTTCCACCACAATCCGACCCTTACAACTCACCAACGTGTCATGTTGGTTTAATCAGTTGCTTGACCTTCGTCTTGTTGCTCGTGTACAGCCTCGCCGTCTTTGCATTCTTCACTGGCTTCATTGCACAAACCGCCTGGAGAAAACGAAAGGAGCGCTCTTACGAGAGAGTCGCTCTATCAACTGATGCGGCCTCCCTCAATAACCAACAGCCGTCGCCGTCATCGCACACCCGACCTTTGGTCGGCGCGTCTTCCCTAGCCCTTTATTTCGATAACGACTCTGGGCCACCTCCAGAGACTCCTCGTCATCACCTTGGTCGCGGGGCATCACTGCTAGACCCCATCGAGACCATGCAGCCACCTCAGTACAAACTGAACAAGATTCTTCGACGGTCATTCTACCGAATTGGTCACTTCTGTGCCTCATGGCCGTGGCTAACTTTCTTCTTCGTGTTCCTTGCCATCGGACTTCTCAACATGGGCTGGAAGAAGTTCGCAGTAGAGACGGACCCGGTGCGATTGTGGGTAGCACCAAATTCGGAGAGCAAAGTCCAGAAGGACTTTTTCGACCAGAACTTTGGACCTTTCTTTAGAGCAGAGGGAGGCATTTTCGTTACTTCACCTGCCAGGCCAACGTCAATCCAAAATTCAACAACCATAGCAGAAGACTTGGTGCCCGTTTTGAGTTGGGAGCGGCTCAAGTGGTGGGAGAAAGTCGAATCAGACATCTATGCCCTGCAAACCGAGGATGGCGTGACCTTGGATGACGTGTGCTTTAAGCCTTCCGGTCCTGATGGGGCTTGCGTCGTCCAAAGCATCCTAGGATGGTTTAACGGTTTGGAGAACTGGGACGAGCGTACATGGAAGGAACAACTACTCAATTGCGCGGACAAACCCAGCCAAGTCGAATGCCTTCCTCCGTTCCAACAACCATAAACTGGCTCGGTGCAAAGGCCATCATCACCACCTTTGTGGTCAGTAACTCACTCGACCCCGAAGTCGTGAGCCGCGCTGAATCATGGGAGCGAGTCCTTCGTCAATATCTTTCCGACCTCGCTAGCGATGCGCCAGAACAGAGCGGTTCACAAGTCTTCTTTTCCACTGGCGTCTCGCTGGAAGAAGAATTGAACAAGAGTACGAACACTGATGTGAGGATCATCGTCCTGTCGTACTTGCTGATGTTTTTCTACGTATCGTTGACCCTCGGCAGCAATGCCGCAGGGGCTGACGAAGAAACACTGGTCGGCTCGCTCGTTACCTGGCTCATCGGCCTTCCTTCCTTCTTCCGCCGAAAGAACGTAACTACCTCACCGGTGGTTAACGCTAATCCTACCCCACGAGCGACCTGGTATCCCCGCCTTCCGAGACGACTCTTCATGGGATCAAAGTTCACTCTCGGACTTTTCGGAATCGCCCTCGTTATCCTGTCCGTTACAGCATCTGTCGGCCTGTTCTCCTTCCTCGGCGTAAAAGTCACGCTCATCATTGCGGAGGTCATTCCGTTCCTCGTGCTGGCCGTGGGGGTGGACAACGTCTTCATCCTTGTCCACGAGCTGGACAGACAGAACGCCCAGCATGGACCAAATGCAAAGGGCATACCGGATCCAACTTCGCCGCAGTCGAACCGATCCCCATTCGGCTCGTCGCACGATAGTGTTGACGCTGACTCCGTTCCGCTGCATCTGTATCCAGAAGAGCGAGTTGCGAGGTCACTTGCGAAGATGGGACCTTCCATCCTATTGAGTTCCTTGACGGAAACCGTCGCGTTTGCTTTGGGTGCCTTGGTACCTATGCCCGCTGTCCGTAACTTTGCCCTTTATGCCGCAGGAAGCGTTTTCCTTAACGCTTTGATGCAAGTCACTGTGTTCGTCAGTGCATTATCCTTAGATTTACGTCGGGTGGAGGTACGTGGACTCGAAGTTGCTTTATTTGTCCTGGTATCCTGATGAAAGAACTTAGGCCAGCCGCTTGGATTGCTTCCCGTGTATCCGTATACCAACTCGAATCGCTCTGAGCGATACTCCCCCTTCAAGCAGCCGCCTTACCCGATTCTTCAAACGTACCTATGCCCCTTTCATCCTTCAAAAGTCCGTCAAAGGCCTCATCCTCCTGATTTTCGGTGGAATTTTCGTAGTCTCTGTAATATCCATGCAACACATCGAGCTGGGCCTCGGTAAGCTCCTTGTCCTTGACAGTACCCTCATTGCTGAGCTCCTCTTAGACCAGCGGCTCGCTCTTCCTTCTGATTCCTATCTGATCCCCTGGTTCGACGCTGTTGACGCTTTCTTCGACGTTGGACCTCCAGTGTATTTTGTCTCAACCAACGTCGATGTCACACAAAGAGGTGGACAACGGGCCCTATGTGGGCGGTTCACCACATGTCAAGAGTTCTCAGTCGCCAATGTTCTTGAAGGCGAAAGAAAACGACCCGACCTATCCTTCATCAACGAACCTGCCGCTTCTTGGATCGATGACTTCCTCCAATGGACCAACCCGATGCTCGATGGGTGCTGCCGTGTCAGGAAGAACAACCCAATGCAGTTCTGTACCGCGCGCACACCAGCAAGAATGTGCAAGCCTTGCTTAGAGCCGGGCACTTGGAACATCACGATGGACGGGCTGCCGCAGGGGAAAGACTTTATGCGGCTCGTCAAGCACTGGTTGGAGAGCCCTGCAGATGAGGATTGCCCGCTTGGCGGTCAAGCGCCATACAGCTCAGCTGTGTCAATCGCCGACGATAATTCTGGCATTACTGCGTCTCATTTCAGGACATACCATAAGCCCCTCAAGAGCCAGTCGGATTACATCTACGCACTCGATGCCGCTCGCCGGATCGCCGACGATTTATCTGCCCGAACTGGGACGACCGTATTCCCTTACTCGCTATTCTACGTCTTCTTCGATCAATATGCGCATATAATCAACATCACGCAAGAAGTGCTCGGTTTCGGTCTTGCGTCGGTCCTGTTCGTTACGGCTATTCTCCTCGGGTCGTGGCGAACAGGCATCATCGTCACGCTCGTCGTTGCACTCACCGTTACCAACGTCATGGGTGTCATGGGCATTTGGGGTATCAGTCTCAATGCACTGAGCTTGGTCAATCTAGTCATCAGCTTGGGTATCGCAGTCGAGTTTTGCTCGCACATCGCGAGAGCGTTCATGGGTGCTGGAGGGAGTGGCATTCCTATCGATCACCCGGAGAGTCAAAGGGAACGGGACGAGCGAGTCTGGAGCGCTCTAGTTGACGTTGGGCCGTCTGTAAGATGACTGGGACTACCACATGACTGTAGGCTAACATTGGTATAGGTCCTATCTGGGATCACATTCACTAAATTAATTGGTATCTCTGTTCTTGCTTTAACAAGATCAAGGCTGCTGGAGGTGCGCAGGTCTTTCATGGCAAGTCAGTTTATACTCACAGTTTGTTTGACAGATTTACTACTTCCGCATGTGGCTCACTTTGATTCTATCTGGCGTCCTACATGGTCTCGTCTTATTACCAGTTGTGCTCAGCTTGGCCGGTGGTCAGGGTTACGCACTCGAAGATGCAGACGAGGAGTGGATGAGTAATTCCATCCGCAGACACGACTACGAGTAGTGAGTGCTATACGTTGGGTTTCCTTATTCACCCACTGACAAAATTCTAGCACGCCGTTTGTCCAAGATGATTCTGATGACACGAACTAAAGGAACCAAAGACAGGTGCTTTGGGAAAATATGTATTGCTAGAAGTATATTACATCGTAATGGTCAAAAGATGGTTCGCAAAAAATGACATTGATTAGTCTTTTTGAGGGCTGTGGCTACGCGATCTGCTGTCCCTGATGTCGTTGCTGCGATTACTCGCTTGTTCGGGACTACGGGCACGGTTGTCTCGCGAGGACGCGGTGGAAAAACTGCGCGAGAGTGAACGACTTCGAGAGCGACGGAAGGAACGGCTGGGAGAGGGGGAGTAGGAGCGACTACGCGAACGCGGTGTTCGTGATCCTGACCGAGAGCGGGAGTAAGAATATGACCGGCGCGAGTATGGGCTCCTGGACTGCGAGAAAGATCGCCCGCGGCTTGTCCGCCTGCGTGGAGGGGTACTGGAGCGCCTCCTCCCACCTCGTATATAGCTCGGGGATCGCCTGCGGGGCCCGTGTCCCCCACCTCGAGGCGGCGGGGATCGCGAGCGGCTGCTGCGTCGGCCAAACCGACCAGGAGGACCTCCTCGGGGACCACCACGACCACGGTATGGTCTATCTGGACCCCGGAAAGGTGGTGGACTGTAGCGACTTGCCCTTCCAAATCTTCCGCCTAGGAACCGCCGAGGACTCCTCGAACGAGATGGAGAACGGGACCGCGAACGGGAAGGAGACCTTCCTTGGTATCCGCGACCATTTCGAGCTCGAGGGCCGTCCGCAAACCGGCGAGGAGAGGGTGTTCGAGGGAGAGGCAAATCTGAAAGTTCGACTGTGACCACATTGCCGTCAAGATGGCCTCCGTTCATATGTTCTGCAGCTGAGGCAGCATAATCAGGTTCTGCAAATTCGATGGCGGCCTTTCCTCGACTTTGCTTCGCTGTAAAGCAGAGCGTCAGCAAGACGCTTACAAGACGCCTTGACTGCGCAAGAGAGACGTACATTTCCCATGGAGCGGCAGATCAATTTTTCTAATCTCCCCGTATAGTCCGAATATCGCTCGTAGATGCGGGTCAGCGACGTTGCGGGTGAGATTGAGGACGATGATGACTTTTGGCCCTGGTTTGGAGCCGTCGTGGTCTCTGGGCACCGGAGAACGCGACACTGAGCGCATTTCCTCGTCCGAGTTGTGGCTGTTACCCAGCTTACGTGGTGACTCTGAGCGGCCGCGGGACATTTTCAGGTTGTTGGAAAGGAAGTTGGAAATTCGTACTGCTGCTTTGTCTAGTCATTTGCTCGAAACCCAGATGGCGGAAGCCATTCAGCAGCTCATCCTGACCACACTCGATCATGATGGTGAAATCAAGGACACAAGGCAACTCGTTCTCCCAGGCGAATCGACCCCGGCAGCAAGCCAGGACGCCCAGCTACTGATCATCGCGGCTCTCAATTCGTTAAATTCGCGAAACGTATGCGAGTCTAGCCACATACTAAACATACTCTTTACTGATTTGTTACATAGATGGTCAACTATACGACCCAAGAGGTCTACTCCCATGTCCTCACTCCAGAAGGGGATCAGATCGCTGAACAAGGATCACACGAAGCTCGTGTTTGGGCAGCCGTACCCGACAAGGACTCTGGGACTGTCCTGCTCATCAACGATCTCAAGAGCAAGGTAGGGGACGAGAGTGCAAAAGTCGGTCAAGGTCGAGCTTTCAAGAACGGCTGGGTCGGCAAGCAGGGGGACGGATTGGTCAAACTGGTGAGGCCAGAGAGTGATACAAGACTGGTTGAGACTGATTAACGTGCCCAGGTCTCGTCGATAACAGATACTGCTCAGATCGAGCTGCAAGAAGTCAAGTCGACAGGCACACTGGTGGCCGGCGAGAAAGTTCTCGCGGACCTGCGCAAGAGGAAACTTATCATACAAAGGTACGCGCCGTCACTATCAATGGCCTTCCTCTAAACCTAATGACGCGTTTAGGAAGGGCCAATGGTTCACTGTCACGAAAGGACTTGAATTCAACCTGTCGACAGCCAAGCCAGAGACTGACCTCACTGCAGAGATGTTGGCATCGTGGGTACCTATCTTATAGCAATGCTTAACTGATTTCTGACCTCCTTCAGAGGCTCTTGGAAGACCGCCACCTTCAAAAAGTACAACTTCGAGCCAGAAGGTGTACCAACGAGCGGTGGTGCATTCCACCCACTATTGAAAGTCCGAGAGGAGTTCCGCAACATCTTCTTCGAGATGGGGTGTGTTCCCTGGTTCATCCCTTTGGTGCCTGGTATAACACGGGCTCCACAGCTTTGCAGAAATGCCCACGTCACAATTTGTCGAGTCGGCCTTCTGGAATTTTGACACCCTCTTCGTGCCACAGCAGCACCCAGCGCGCGATCTACAAGACACCTTCTACATCTCTGATCCACCAGCGGCGAAAGACCCTCCCTCAGAATATTATCAGCGAGTGGCTACCGTACACGAGAAGGGCGGCTACGACTCGACAGGATACCGCGCTCCCTGGTCGGATGGGGACTCGCACAAACTATTGCTAAGGACGCACACCACTGCACGAACAGCATATATGCTGCACAAGTTGGCGAGTCGTGAGGGGGGGTTCAAACCCGTCAAGATGTTCAGTATCGATCGAGTGTTCCGAAACGAAGCGACGGATGCGACCCACTTGGCAGAGTTCCATCAGGTTGAAGGCCTTGTCGCCGACTATGGCTTAACACTCGGAGATCTAATTGGTTCGTGCTATGAGACCAGGGGTGTTCAAAGGCTGATGTCTGTCGCATAGGCTTCATGGAGACATTCTTTGGCAAGATGGGTCTCAAGAATCTAAGGTTCAAACCTGCGTACAATCCTTACACCGAGGTAACTTTGCGTGGGATTTAGCACATTGGCTGACCTTGGTCTCAGCCTTCACTGGAAATCTTCGCCTTCCATCCCGCTCTCAAGAAATGGGTTGAGATCGGCAACAGCGGAATGTTCCGACCTGAGATGCTGGAGCCGATGGGATTGCCCAGAGATGTCCACGCTCTAGGGTGGGGCCTGAGTTTGGAGCGGCCGACTATGATTCGGTAAGTCTCATTTCTTTGCGCCTCGCTCGCTCTTAATCATCGGTGTGACAGATATGGCATCAACAACATCCGAACATTGGTGGGACACAAAGTACCGATCGAGAGTGTCGAAAAGTCCGCCGCCGTGCGCTTCTAGTTGAGGATCTATTGTGTAGGGATAGCTAGAGCGGTATAAAGGGATACTCCTATAAGCGGTGGACGTGCACCAGTCCGAACCCAAGCTCGCCAAGTACGCCCCCGATCTTGGCTTGATCTTCTTGTCGGAGACGAGGGCCGGTTAGGGCGTTCACCATGCTACGACTCATCAGACCGTGAGTGGGGGGACCTTCGTGATATCACTCACCCCTCGGGTCCACATACAAGGATCTTCACGGTTTTGTTTGGATTAATCCTCCTTGGTCGTGGTTTCACGCCTCGCAACTTCTCAGCCAGAGTAAGGGGTTCAGGTTCCAATAATACTTCCCTCTCTACTAGTACCTTCTCCAAGACGCCTTTATCTATTCTCCCGATGCTCACCCCTCGCGGGGGCTCGTCATATTCGTTTTCCAGCCGGTCTATAAATCCCCGAACCTGAAATCGGACCGGATCGCTCTCACGGTATCTCTCAAAATCTCCAGTGATGATCGCCGGGGGTAGTTGTGACGGTGAGCGGTGTCCGTGCAGCAGCGTGAAATGGGTTGTAGCACCGTGCGCTGTTGACACCGGATTGGAAGAGAAGAGGGCTTGGTCAAGAAGTTGAGCGAATGCCGTTATCCCCGTTCCTCCAGAAATCTTTTCGCTGCGTGTCAGTCAAAGAATGGACAGGGAGAAAGAACACGAACCATGATGATTTCATCCCATGAGCCAGAACGCCAATCCCACTGCAATACAGGGCCGCGGATCCCGACGTTTTCGTTTCTCCTCCGCCGCGAAATCCAATTTGATACTTCTCCTCCTGGGTACTTCTTGACCCAGAGCACCATCTTCCCGTCCGCTTCAATACCGGAGAGAGGTGTATACGGCCTTTCGACTTGCATATCGTCGTCCCTGATATAAATATGGTGTATAGCATGTGCCAAATGAGATCCGTCTTTCGGCAAGAGCTGTTGCGGAATAGACATTCTCACGACTATGTGGTCGGCCTTGGACCCAAGTTCTGGAGGATCATGAGTGATGGAATGGATCACTGCCCGCGTGAAGGTGCGTAAGTTGAGGTCTGGGGGTCTCTCCGACGTTTTCTCTGTGCTCTTCCAGTAGGTAAAATAGAAAGCAAGAAGGGTCGACCCTACTGCTAGTATGCGTAAACCAAATGGAGCACGTCCGCTCCATGAAAAGGGTTTAGGAGATGACGGGCCTGGTTCGTTGGGCTGAACCATCCGACCGTGACGAAAAACAGCCGTGCGTGTCTGTGCTTTCCATACTGCTGGGCGGGCACTGTGAATCGCCTTACTTCCTGTGCTAGCGCGAAGCATGTGGACACGCCTACTGAGTTGGAAAACAAACCACCACCTGCACCTGCAAGTGGGCACGATAATATTTATGGTACGACCCAGGAAATAAGCATACAGTAAAGTGATACAAATAGAACAACATAGAGGCGCACGTATTCTATAGCAGAAAAAAGGAGGTATGGCCGAGAATGGAATGTCATTTCAACTGTGTGTGGTCGAGTACGCAGGGGGGAATTCTTCGGGCCCCATTGCTGGACCAACGGAGTTTGCACCCTGCTTGGACGAATCGTTGGGTAGCAAAGAGGTGCAGTACCCAATGGAGGGTGAATGAGGGTCTGGAGCGGCAAAAACGACTTGTACTGCACTCCTCCCTAACCGAGCGAAGTCAAGGGATGCCCCCAACCTGAACTCGTCGCTCTTGAACAGCCGTGTATGGACACGGTTTTGACCTCTTATCCAGACGCGTAGTCGGTGATTAGAATATGGTAAAGACGATTCCAGCGGTACGGTACTAGGGAAAGGCTCAGTCTATGAATAAGAATCGAGTGTTATGACTTACTAAATAACAAATTGTATGTCTTGCAGTCGACAATGTAATCGCAGTTTGATGTCATCAAAGACCCTTCGCTTCACCCCTCCAGATTCATAATCCATGGCGACGGAATAGACACCGTCGAGGGGGCTGAGGAGAGTAATAGACGGGATAAAATCGCACGGCGCCCGCCCTACGAAGCCTCGATACACCCGAGACCAGTACGTGTCTGACGTGACTGACTGTGTCGCAGCGAGTTGTGTAAGCGCTATGTGCTCAATGGTGTGAAAAGGGGGATCTCGTGCAACCCAGAGGTTATCATCGGAGAAAATTCGGTGTTGTACATTATTGAGCCCTGCTTCCATCCAAACCCTGACACAGTATAGACTGCCTTCAGGGAGACTAGGTTTTGGAAACATACTGATGTCGTTAGGTGAGGAGCCGAACCGCACGAAAGGGAGCGAAAGGCTACATACAATATGTGGAATTTTAGCATGCTTGGATCTATTAGAATTGTTGCGGTCTCCTTCCCGCCGAGCGATTGTTCTATACCTCCGCTTTTGACAGTCAAGGCCATCTCATACTCGTTATTCTGCGGTGTATCTTGTATACTGTGCAGAAACGTCAGGATTTGCAATCGATCGGGGCTAAGATTGTTCATTGCCTTATGAGGAATTGCACCTCCGCGTCTCCAGCGACTACGTTGTATGCATGTACGATTGCTCTCCTCGATTCCACTGAGGATAAAAGGGAAACAATGCTTGAGTTGGCAGTGGCATTTGAGGGTGGATAGCTCGACAAGGATGCGAAAGGACGATGGGCGGTACCGCCAACGCGGGGGCGTCCACGAATCGGCTGCGTAGGTTGCAGTGACTGGCTGGTCGTTGAACCGCCCCTGTGAGAGGAAATAAGGTCGTTTGGCAAGTTTGAGGGATGGGAACCTCGAATTTTATTACCATGCCTGAGAAGGACCGCCTGTCGGGCTGGCTATGCGAGCGTCCTGCCGTTTGGGCGTTGCGATAGACATAGACGTGACACTAGATTATTGGGATGGTGAGCGAAGTCGAGACCTGCGAGTTGGTGCTGGTCAAGGTAACCCTGCGCCTCGGGGATGGGGAAGACCAGACGGTCTGCCCAGCCGGTTGATGGCCCGCCGGGGGTGCACGGGGATTGCTGGCTAAGAAGGACGATGATGACACACATTGAGCGCATAGAGTGCATCGGTGACGGGTTGTGCCCGGGTGTGTGTGTGGTTCTTCACGGAACCACGGGCAATATGGCCGCCTGTGCGCTGGGATATGTCGCTCCGGAAGTCGTCACCGCCATGTAGTATGATTCATACGATTCAAGCATACAGCATACAGATGATTACTGGTGGATATAATATATCCCAGGTTCCCGCACACAGAGCGGACTTGCTTGACGACCTGACCATCGATCCATCGACGACAACCCGCAGCTTCGTACACATCTCCCGACTTATTCCTGGTCGGTGGAGGGTGGAAACCGGTGTCTCTCGGGTATTTCGGACAATCGACATGGCATTAATTGCAGACATCGCGTACCGCCTGCCCGTCGGCTCTCAAGCTTATCACTTGTCCGTCCACTCTTCTTTCCTTCCCTTCCCCAAAACGTCAGAACCTTGTTTACGAGAGTTCAACAAATCAGCCGCCCAATCGCCACTCATGAGAGCCGAGAATGCGATTCTCAAGGATCCTCAAGGTCCCGAAATTGACGGGAGATGGCGAAGAAAAGCAGCCCACAAGGTCAAGACAAAGACGACAGACGAAGAGGAGAAAGACGTGTATACGAATACTATGCATTATTTTAGGCTACATCAGCGATGGAGGAAAGGCGAATGAAAAATGAATTGAAAACGGGAGCGGGTCAGGCTGGGAAAATAAAGAGCAATCCATCCTCTGGCCGATGATATTAACAGCAGCAAGAACACGAGCACGACGTGGTATCGGTGCAGTCCCCACAGGGGGATGTTGAACAGCAACAGAGGACTGAACCAAGGCAACTAATAAGATAACGAAAGCCCCAGCACTGAAACCCGCACCCGTCCTTTAAAAAGCCGCATCATATGGCTCACTCTCGTCAGCCTCGTGTCCCAACTTATAATCGAATGACGAGCTGTAACCCAATCCCTTCGTCACTGCCGCAGAGTCGATTCGGACGCTCGGCATTTCGAGTGCAGGGGTGGCGAGAGGGCTCTCCTCATCGGAACCGGACGCCACGAGCAGCGCCGTCGAGGACGTGGTGAGGAGTTTGCTTGATACTTGTACGGTGCTAGTCTTCGAGACGACAGTCTTCGTAATGGTAGTCGACATCGTAGTCGACGACGTATTCGCGATAACGGCGGCAGCGGCGGCGTTAGTCTGGGACGTGAGAGAAACGATAAGGTGGCCAGTGGAAGTGAAGACGGGATTGAATCCCATGTGCCCTCCAGGGTTTCCCTCAAGGTGTCGACAACCGCCATGATATCGACGCTCCTGGGCATGTAGTCGCTGTGGATCTGAACCAAATCCCAAAGGCAATCACCTTCCGCTTCGACCTGACTGACAACGGGTTGCGCCCCACCAGTGACCTTGAGGCGTAAACCGAAAGGACTGGGCTCTGCAACGATCGAAGCCGACCAGGTCGCCGTCGTTCTCTTGTTCCATTTCTTGTGATTGGTCTTTCCGCTGATCCTGATGCTAGACTCGCCCCTGACCATGATTTCCAATGGCTTGTGGCTGTACTGGGTCGGGATCTCGACGTAGTTCTTGGTGCGGCCTGAGTAGCGTCAGAAGAGGCCAGAGAACTGTCCAAGATATCACTCACAAGAAAGAGCGTATTCTCCGTTGCGGTCATCATCGGAGGTCTCCTCGTGCTCATGGCTCCAGGCAGTGCGATGCTCCCAACCATAGACGAGCTTGCCGTTGTCTGCGCTCGCGAGCTTCCAACTGCAGTCGGTACCGGCAAGCATCTGGTGGTCACACCACTGAGCGAGTTCGAACTTCCAGACTCCGTTGATAACCGAGGCCATCTTAGGCACGATCGTGGTGCGCTTGTTGATGAACATGAGTTTCCTGAGCAAGACGCCTTCCAAGAAGGCTTCACGGGACAGTCCGAGGGTGCCGATGGATTTGTGGTTTTTGGTAGATATGATCCAGGCGCAGAGCCACTTGATGTCCAGGGCCATCATCGGGCGACCGCGGCACATACCAACGATAAGGATGATGGGGGCATCGGAGGGAGGAATAGGGCGCCTGCAGTTGTTAATCGTGACCACAGTCTTAGTGACCACCTTGAACTCAGTAGAGGTGAGAGCGAATTGCAAGTCGACCCCAGGGGAGAAAATAGGGATGGAGTGGATGACATGGTGGCCGTCCCTGATGAGAGCGTTGAAGTAACTTTGGACAAAGTCCCGAATAGCGACCTGCTTCTCGACCTGAGTGCGGTCAGAGTCGTTACCGAGGCCTTCGAAGATGCAGAGCTCGGGAAGGCACTTGGGGTCTGTTAAAAGCGTCAGCTGAGAAAAATAGCAGGCTGCCGATGCCACTGACTGGAGAAGTCGAGGGTGAGGTGCTTGAAAGTGCGCCCCGGTTTATCGGCGTGGCAACCGAAAATGTAGCTGCCAACGAACCACTCGACGAAGTTGTGGCTGCATTCCTCGACAACCGTGTGGTCGACCGACTTCAACTCCACCTCAAAGGCGATGCGGACATTGCTGAATTTGCTTGCATAGTAGCTGGTCTTATCAATCTTCTTGCGGCCGAAGAACTTGTTGCAGACAGCGTTCGTGGCCCGCCTTATAAGGCCGTAAGACTTTTTCTCAGTCTCACTGCGGAGAGTCAATGTAAATCACTAAACGAAACACAAGTGGAGATACGCACAACTCGGAATATAGAGTACCCTCTTCGATATTGATGAAAACGACGGCCTTGCCATTCGACAGAAGGTGGACGTTGAGCGGGCCTAGGGTGGCATCGAATTGAGACTCGCTGTACTCGTAGAGCGAGCGAAGGCGTCCAGAGCAAGCCTTGGATGCCTTGACCCACAGCGAATAGAACATCTCGTTGATAGACTGTTCGCTGATCGCAAGGACTTGGTCGAAGCCGAACAGGGACATCTTCTGGATGCGCTCGGTCCAGATCATCACAGAGCCGCGCTCTCGGATATGGCGGGCTTCTTCGTCGTCAGAGTCCACATCCCAGGAGTCGGATTCGGCAATAGGGTTGTAGTCAATTTCGATTGTCTCGTCGAAAGCGTAGATATAATGAAGATTGAACCCAGTGAGAATGTCGAAGTAGTCGACCGTCATAAAGCGCACAAGCTTGCGGAAGATGACAAGTCGGGCTTCCTCAATGAGGATTGTCGAATAAGCAGCAGCAAAGCGAGGGCCTAGTAATTACTGGTCAGAGGACTAGCAAAAGGTGGTTGTGGTACACTTACTGTCCTCCAAGTTCAGAGAGATCCTGGTGACGCCTTCAACTTTCTCATGCTTGACCTCGATAATGAAAGCGATCTCCCAATCCTGGAACTCCAAAGCCTCCTCTTCTTCGTTGTTACTGAAGACGGCCAATTCTTCAATGCGGAAAATGAGGACGACCTCGTGCGTGCAGAGAGGAATGACGCGGGGCTTGGCAAGGAACATGTGGAAGTTGAGGTCGATGGAGCAGTTCATCAACCACGAGCTTTTGATCTCCGACAAGCACTTGACAAGTCCGCCCGAGTCGTCGGCCATAGCAGCTTGACACCACTTCTTGTACAAGAAGGCGTTGATGTCGTCGACCGTATAGCCGCAGACGGGGATGTTAGGGAACATCTTCTGGAGGGCCAAAGCGTCGCTCGACAGGGAGTAGTCGATCTTAATGGTCGACTTATCGTCATCAAAGTCGGGAAGGTTATAAAGGACGTGGTGGCCGGCATGCTGGAGGAATGAGAGGTACTCTTTCATGTAGGTTTCGATGGTCGTCATGTTGGTCGCTTCCTTGGGTTCGAAGAAAGACAGGCGGGCATCTGGAAATAAATTGCGATTAGAGCCATCCGGGCTTTGAATCCGAGGCTACTTACTAGGGAGATCAAGGATGAGCATCTTGATTTTGTTGTGCCCTCCATTGCCGACTTTGCCTTCGCCACCGCTCAAGGTTTGCCTCTTGAACGGCATGCGGTACGTCAACTCGATGTCGGAGAAGTACGTGGAGTTCTCGCTATTAGCGGTCAAGTTAGAATGATAAACATTCTCGAGACAAACGACAATTCAGCACCCACCAGCAAATGCGAGAAGCGCCCTCCTTAAACTCGGGCCTGAAGTGGCCCTCCTTGATTCGCAAGGTCAGGACGGCCTCGTGCTGGCAAACAATGGAGATCTACAGTGCAAATATGAGTGATAACAACTTTTGTACACCGGTCAAACGTACAGAAGGCTCGTCAAAGCTGGCGGAAAACGGAAGTTCCTCGACTGTGTTGAAGCGCTTTCGGGCCTTCTTATCCTGGCCAAAGTAGTGGAACTGCGCTAGGGCGCGGAAGTACTTGGTCTTGTCGTAGTCGCCCGATTTGATATCAGCCGTGGTGCTGTTCACGCACTCGTTGGCGTTGTACCACTGGGCTTTAAGTTGCGCATTAAGGTAATGGATGGAAGGGACAGCGTAGTTGCCGTCGCAGCACATAGTGACAAGGTGAGAAAGAAATAGCGAGGTAGAGAGGGCGAGGGAGAGCTCGATGAGGGTGAGCTATCATTTGCCCCGACCTTTATAGGTGAGAAGTATAGCGTGAAGCGCCTGTGTTCAGAGCTAATTATACCCTTCAGTTGATGGTGGCGGAGGCCTCGAGCAGCTCCATCGCCTGCGGTGGCCAAAGGCGCACAAGGTACTGTGCTCTGGAAGGCTGTCTACCTGAAACAAGGTAGGGTCGATTGAAGGAAAAGACCAGGGTTCCGACGCCCGAAAATAATAACCTTGACTTTTTGTTTGCAAGAATCCCTGAATATGGGGGACGAAGAGGGACCTTTTGCCAAACGAGCTTGACAGCCATAACCCCAATAGTCTCCCTTGCGAGGTTCCAGAGCACAATTTGTGTTGGAAGAACTCATCAGGCTACAAATTTGCCGGTGTCCCGGAAGGTCACAGACGATCATGGCAGTTGGGTGCCACGTTTGCAAATTTCAAGACTGTCAAGTGGTGTGAAACATGACCGGCCGGAGATGTAGCCTCTAACGTTTCTATTACCGGCTGGAGGTCGTGGCCTCAACATTTATATTGCCATTGCTGAAGGTTATGGCTCCGGTGCTCAGGGACATGTAGGCGCTGAAGGGTGAGAATTGGGTAAGAATTAAGACCATCATTGTGGCTTGACAGCTAGGGGTTTGGATGTTGCAAACCAAATGTTGAATTGTGCCGCGGCTAGTATTTGGAATGTAAAAAGATGGCAATATTTCCACATCCGACAACAGTTACATTGGATTGACTGCCGTCACGCTCTACCACCCAGGAGTGCGCGTGGAGCGCGTCCCCATCGAAACGCGGGCGAGCCGTACTAGAAGGGCAGGGCCCTTGCAGGACGGATTAATTGGGAATAATGTGCATCGTGGCTCGCAGTTCCTGGTGGGTTCAAGGTCCAAGGTCCAAGGTCTATTTGGTTATTTATTTGGTTACGTATTTGTTTCGCATGTTTGATTCTCTCGCTCGCTGATTCGTTGATTGGGTGATGTCTGCAATAATCGCACGAATTGGTCTGCTGAATTCGAGATAATGTCAATAATCCACAAAAATTCTCAATCATTTCTTGAAACAGTTCCTCAAGCTGTCTTCGCCTCAAGAACAGCTGCAGTCGCAGTCGCCACCACTCAACACGGTCCACGACGCACCAGTCCACGCACGAAAACCGCTGCGCTCGCTCACAATCACCTGAACCCCTTTTATGGATATCTACAACGTTCTACAGCCTACAGAAGACTGCATACGAGCATTCCGGCAAAGGCAGACCCTCCACTCTCAACAGCGGTCACCCCCGCCGACAAGAACACTCCAATCACTGTCATTGCCAACAGAGGTTCGAATGCCCAGTCTCTCATGACTCCAAAGAATAAGACGGGTCCGTATTCGCTTGACTCGAAGCCGAGCGAGGCAAAGGCTGAAGATTTCCTAACAGAATATGCTTTGTCGACGCTGGACAAAATCGCTAACTGGGCTCATCAGGTATCCCCATAATCTCCGCAGATCCCGTGTAGTCAGTTGAGCTGACTTGACTTTTCTCAGGGCTCCCTCTGGCAAGTTTCTCTTCGCACTTCCTCCCCAGACTAGATGGCTGAATAAGAATTTCGCCACACAGGCCAATGACGTTCGGACTCGCCTGTTGTGCAGTGGAAATGATGCACATGGCCGCGGCGCGCTACGATCAGGACCGGCTTGGGATCGTTTTCCGTGCGAGTCCTCGACAGTCGGACGTGATGATTGGTCCGTCCTCCGTCCTCTCCAAATTTCATTCAAGCAGTACACTCACGTGTCGGTATCTACATAGTCGCCGGTACACTCACGAACAAGATGGCACCCGCCCTTCGGAAAGTCTACGACCAAATGCCTGAACCGAGTGTGTCACGCTCAGCGTTCATCCGCCTGTGATGACATACCGTTGACATATTGCATATATACAGGGTGGGTCATTTCCATGGGTTCGTGCGCAAATGGCGGAGGGTACTACCACTATTCGTACTCGGTGGTTCGCGGCTGTGACCGTATGTTATTCACTGTCGGCGGCGAAGCCCACCTTTACTGACCTGCGCGTCGCAGGTATTGTCCCTGTCGACATTTACGTTCCAGGTTGCCCACCAACAGCGGAGGCTCTGCTCTACGGCGTACTGCAACTCCAGCGGAAAATCCGGCGCAACCGCAAATCGGTGCTATGGTACGTGTAGCAATGTCCAACTCCCACTGAGCTTGTTCCGACCTGACTTTTGTCTTGAAAGGTATCGCCGTTGAATGTTTCGTTTTGTACCTTGCTTACAAATCGACGAGTTTGTTCAATTACTTCCTCCAGCTCCAATACATCGTTCATTAGAACAAATACATCAATAAGGTAGATGTAAGACATGTATCAACAAGCAAACAAGCGTCCGTTCTTGTCGCATTACAACCCAGTCTCCTCGCCCATGATCCGTCCAGCATGCGCAGCCCACTCTTTCGTGCCCATTTGCACCAACCGCGAGCACGCCCTCGCAAATGCGAAAATCTCCTCCTCGCCAGAGAAAATGGACGTGTGCCCAATCTGCTGGTCAGAGATTCCAAGATCATCCATGACACTCCGGACGTGGTCCGACGCGGTGTCCGGCCCGGCGTTGGGGTCGTCTGAAAACACCTGGAAGATGGGCACCTCGGAGCTAGCAAATAGTTTTGTGCGGCTCTCGTAACATGCTAAGAGCGTGTCAGTAGTGTCTCTGGGACTAAGAAAGATGTGACGATGCACCGTCTATAAACGTGATGAATCTCCTGGCGAGGTCCTTTTGCCCCAAACCCATCTTTGGGACGTCGGTGACGAACACGGCTCGGAACCTTCGTGTGACTTCCAGATAATCGGCCGCACTCAGTGGCTTGCCGCACAGGTCATCAAAGTGGAATCGCGCCACATTGTCGCTGCTTTCGGGTACGAGCAACGTTCGTCCCCAAATATGCAGCCTGCGATTTGTGGTGAGCGTGCCGTCACCTGTCGTAAACGCGTGGAAGATCTTGTCTAACTCCGATCGGTTCTCTGGTATCAGAGGATGGAAGTAGACCTTTTGCAGTGCTCGTGGGATCCGTCGGTAGTCCGTTCCCGAGTCGAGGTCGACCACCGCTAACAGCTGCTGCAGGAGATCGATTGCAGGCAGGAAACTAGTTCGTTGGATACCGTTCTTGTACAGCTCTACTGGGTGTCGGCTATACAACGCAGAGTCAACATGAGTTTAGAACTGTGCAGATGATATACTCACTTGGAAGTCATGACAAATATGACACCCAACTGAAGGAGGCACTCTAGCAGCCGTCGCAAGATCATAGCATCTGCTATATCTGTCACCTGGAATTCGTCTAGGCAGATCACCGTTGACTCCCGCGCGATATCCCTGGAAATGGGCATTACAGGGTCAGCGCCATCATGGGGATGGGCGATCTTGTAGGCGTGTAGTCGTTTGTGGACATCAATCATAAATGCGTGAAAGTGCACTCGACTTTTTCGAGTGATGTTCCGCGGCAGCGTTGCGTGAAAGAGGTCCATCAACATTGATTTGCCTGTCCCTACATCGCCGTATAAGTAAAGACCTTTCGGAATATTTTCTGGGCGCTTTATTAGTGTGCTTGATGAACCCAGTAGTCGCGAGAGCTGAGCATGGCAAGTGTGAGTCGGACCCGATGAAGAGGCTGGTATACATACAAAAGATTGTGCGGGGACCTCTATAGGTATCGGAGGGGGAGTGTATGATCTGAGTTCATCGTGTAGTTTCTGGAGACGTTCGACTACGCTGCGCTGGTGGTCGTCGGATCGGAGTGCCTCTTCCGCGACGAGCTCGTGATACCGGGAGAGCGGAGACGCTGCAAACATTGATTAGCATCTCCACCGGTATTATGAACAAGCCGGAACACGGTTTCTGCGATCTCCGACGCCGGAATCCAAAATTCATAAGCGTGGCTCATCCATTAGAACAAGCAAACCTCAAGTCGCCATCAAATCCTTTTGTAGACCATCTCGAGAGATGTCACAGATGCATAGAAGCGCCATAACTCACGTTCATAAGCATGCTTCAGGGTGTCCTGCAAGCCGGTGGCCTCCTTCCCCTTCCACAGCTCTTGTGCCGGCATATTATACACACCTGGCGGTGGGTAATTCTCTTGTCGTGCATTTATAGTCGCTGCTGCTGCTGCCGCCTCCACAGTAGATGCTTTCCGTCGATGTGCGGGAACCTGCTTCCGGAGTAGGGGCCTTAGAGAGCGACCCCCACTCGTCCTGCACACAACGTTGAGTGCAACCCGCGATGATCTATATGTGCTGGACATTCCACTCCTCAAACGGTGTCAGGGGGTTACCGGAGGGTCACTCGTCCGCCGTCTGCAGCTTCGGAAGTAGTGTCAAGGGCCAAAGTGTTTTGCCTTTGTCCACCAAATCGCCCAGCCCGGGAACTGGTGATTTATTTGGCAGTTCTGCTAACCACGTGCACAACAATGCTGGGTTATCGCCCGGTTCTTCGCACTTTTTCAGTGCCAGTGCGAAAGCTTGCTCATGCCGCGGTGGCAGGTGGACGTTCGGCCGGTCGGCACCGGCAAGACCGGCAAGAGGTGATCTGGGTCCAATCGAGTACATCAAGTACCATGTAGTCCGAGGAGGTAGTACTTCTTCCACACATAACTGTAGCAGCAGATCGCAGTGCGCGACCTTGTTCTTTTTTCCTCCCAATCGACCTCAAAATTTCAAACTTTCCACCTCTGAGACACGCAGATAATGAAGGAGCGCATCAGGTTATCACATTTGAGTACCAAGGCTCCTTGGAGGGACATCAGGAATGTCCAACTGGTACAGTAATTGTAACCCCATGGGAAGGCTGAATATGGAAAACCCAAGGTTTTGTTGGGGCTGTTTTTTTTTTACCTTGGACCCGGACTGGGAGTTTATGTTGGTATATTAGTGTCCTGATCACATGGAGTACACTGCATGGTTGTTATCGAGCGATTGATAAAGCGTGACTGTTACATACCGCGCGATTGTTACGGCTTCGATCTTTTTTGATCGCTTCGAACGTTCGAACGGTCTGGACTTTCGTCTATATGTATATAAAGCCTCCCATTCTCGTGCAATGCAATGGAGGCAGCAGTCCCTTGCGGTGTCCCTCGGACCGGCGTTTCATATTCCGTCAGTTTATGTCAGTTATTTTTATTTAAAAAAAAAAACAAAGTTCAACAACATTGATACAGTTATCAGCAAGCAAAGCGAGTGTTCAGCAGAGCAGCAGAAATAACAACCACCAGCACGGCTGTAGCAATCACGTGTTGTTAGAGAGGGAGAGCGATCCAACCGTTCCTCCAGCGGGTCTTGCCCACATAAACGTTCATAGGCGACATAGTATGAATCACGATTCAAACCTCATTCTCATTCTTACATTTATCAAAACCTCCATGCAGGTTGCTTAGCAGACACTTTGCGCGGTGTAGGTGTATGTTGCAGCCCTGATTTGGACGGCGATCCAGAACGGGGTGGGAGCGGGATAGTGCCGAGCAAAGGCCCGAAGGGCGGGCCTCCCAGCGGTGGACCTCCTAGTCCCATTCCGGGCACGCCATCATCTACTCGCCTCATGAATTGGAGTGGGGTAAGAGGCGAGCTACCAGTGCTGCTAGAGATGGATCGTGGGGGTGTGCCCCCAGGGGTGTTAAGAAGAATGCTCGGTGGGAGCGTATTATGATGCTTCCGTTCCGGTGTGGAGGGTGTCTGGAGGTGAGCGGATGTGGCTGGCCCTTCTCGTGATGGACTTGACGGACCCTCCTCTTGCAAAGTCGCAGCACTAATCCATTTTTGCTTTGACAGGTCTCGAGGATGCGAGCCCGCCGCTTCCGGAAGGAGTCGGAACAGGTGGGCGAAATGATCCTTGATGAACCTACACCCTTGTTAAAACGAGTAACTAATGGGTTCACACAAATACCTACTTGGATAGTTCAACCCAGCCACCTCCAACCCGCTGAGAGCCAATTCAGCACACGAGACAACCTGAAGAGACATGAAACTTACAACCATGACGGTGTGACTTCGCAAGATACGACAGAAACAAAGCCTCGGGTTCTCGTCTCCGATCCAATACCGTCCACTCTTATCTTGCCACCCATCGCCACCAGTACCACTGACATGCTCGACACTGACATGTACAGGGAGCGTGTTTACAACTCGCCCAACAGCAACGTCGAGCTTGTTTTTCTTGTTTGGGACGTACTTCTTCTTCTCAGGCGGTCGACGAGGGGTGACATTCCGATCAGCGCTTGGTCGTCCGTTGTAGCTACGGCTCAGTGACACGGTGGAGACTCGGCGGGGGGGTAGAAACCCCGATATCGATCGTGGCGTATAGGGCGTACGAGATGAGGTTGACGATTCGGAAAGCGTTGGAGAGGGCGCAAGTATTGACCGAAGCCTTTGCACAGGTGAAGGTGGGATACGGTCGGATTTACGCAGAGGGGTGATTGAATTGTCTCCGACTGAAGACGTACTTGTCGTCCGCTGTCTTGAAGCGAAGGTTGGGACGAGGATGTTTGTTTGAGACAAGAGGGCCCGAAACCAAGCGACTAGAGGAAGTACTCGCCGTTCGGCGACTCAACTTCTCCGTTTGAGTGGGTCGCTGCTTCGGGGGGGGTGTGGAGCTCAAAGGCTTTGCAAGTGAAGACGGCTGACGATGTACACCTAGGACACCTCGAGGTTTTTTCGACGGTGGACGTGTTACCGTTTTCGAAAGAGCATCAGAATCTTCGGTCGTACTCGCGATAGATGCGCTGCTTCCTCTTCCGGACGGTTCCCCGGGTTCAGAGTCAGTCACAGGTCGTGAGGCCCGTTCTGCCAAACGGTCTGCAGTCATTTCTTGGAGCTCCTGCCACGTCTGGTCTAGCCGCTCTCGTTCAGAGAGGAGTCGAGGGTCATTCTGAGTAGACTTGATGACGACGTCCAATGAATCGAGTAATTCTTGAGTAAATTTCAGCCGTGCAGCGAGCTTTTGTTGCGGAGTATGTTCAGGATTGGGCATGTGTGACGAGGAAGTTTCGAACGGCTCCCCTGGATAGCTATCTATGTGCTCTAAGAGGTCGCTAAGTGCAGTATCACATTCTGAAACCTTCCCCGCTGCCGATGCAAGTGTGCGACAACGTTCCAAAAGATCCTTTGACCCATCAAGCTCAAAGTGTAACGAATGCAACTCAGCCTCGACAGCAACATCGTTCACGAGAGTTGGTGGGAAGGATTGTGCAGTACTCTGAATTTCAGTGAATGTGCTGTGGAGGTCGGTGACCAAGTTGGCGGACGGGATAATCGAGGCATGGATCGAATCAGGAGAGGGGCGCGCCCAGCTATGGAGACTGAGACTACGTAAACGAGCGCGAAGCTCTGCGATTTGGATTTGCAATCGTTGAGCTTCTTCGGAGCGAATCATCGGAGTGGGAGGGGCAATTTGGAGAGTGAACGCGTCTGAAGGTGGGTCAGTGCACATAAAGAAAGTGTTCGGTTCAATGCGCACCTTGAAGTGTAGGTTCCGTATGACGTTCTGCCTCTGCCTCCCTCGCCCTACGTTCGTTTTCCTCCCTTTCCAGCCGCTCGGTATCTTCTTTGTGACACCTTTCTTCTTCCTCGGCAGCGAGGTGCTTGCGTTCGGCTTCAGCTTCAGCTTCGCGTCGCCGCGCCTCCTCCTCTTCGCGTAATCGCGCTGCCTCTTGTTCTCCCCGCAAAGTCTCCGCAGCTTCCTTTTCATGTTTGATGCGGGCTTCCTCCTCCTCTTGAACTCTTCGCAAGCGCTCACGCTCCTCTCGTTCACGTTGGAGGCGCTCCAACTCTTCTTGGCGCTGTCGTTCGGCCTCCTCTTCACGACGTAGTTCCTCGAGTTGGAGTTGTTCTAGCCTTTCTGCCTCTAACCGTTGCTTTTCGAGCTCGGCCAATCGAATTGCCTCAAGGCGAGCTGCCTCTTCTTCCTCGCGACGCAATTGCTCGAGTCGAAGTTGTTCCAAGCGTTCAGCTTCTAAACGCTGCCTCTCCAGTTCAGCCAAACGAAGGGCCTCTAAACGAGCCTCCTCCCTAGTTTCTTCCTCCCTTCGCAAGCGGTCTTCTTCTTTCTTTAATCTCGCTTCCTCCAGGCGCTTCCGTTCAGCGACCTCGGCCTCTCGCTTCAACCGCTCCTCTTCCTCCTTTTTCGCCCTCTCCTCGGCCTCTAACTTTTCTCGTTCAGCCTTTTCTTGAAGTAAGTGATTGACACGATTCTGCTCTTCAGTAACAGCGGCGTCTACCCTCCCCTTGAGTGCTTCAGCATGTTGGCATGCCTGAGCGACGAGTGCTTCCAGGGTCTTAGATTGATCGAGCCTTGGGGCAACAACTTTGTCGTGTACAGGCTCATCTTGTGCACCAGGGTGTTCGAGTAGCTGATGCAAGGACGACCGGATCGGTCCCAAAGAACCTTGTAGGGCGTCGCGACCGTATAAGGCCAAGTGATGTACCTCTTGCTGAATGGTCTGGAGACGATTCAACAATCGCTCTTCGAGCTCTTCTTCTAAAGTCTCCCCGGCAGGTAATTTTTCTAGACTTCGTTGTTGCGTCTCGAGAGTTTCTTCGACGTCACGCAGTTGTAGGTCGATACTGCGGGCGAGTCTGGCGAGTCTCAAGTAATCCAGTTGTTTGGATAACCCTTGCACTTTAGATGACAAGTGCATGCTGATGTTGTTGGCGTCCGTTCGGACTATGTGGTCGAGTGCGGCAGTGTCGAAAGGTAGTAGGAAAGGACTGGAAGCACTGAGCGAGTCCGAACGAGTGCCGGCAACTAGACTTGACTTCCTCGTGGGGCCGGAGAAGTAGGAGTTTGAGTGACCAAGGAAAGGCACCCGAGTCGGGAGATTGTCCACGAACGTTGCAACATCAGCTGCAACTTTGGCATCATCCTTCTCAAGTTGTTCTTGCGTCGAGGCTTCTTCATCAAGCGAGCTGCTTCCTTGAAGTAAATGATCGCGAGCTCGCTCAAACTGCTGCGAAAGGTCCTCCATTCGTTGTTCCAAACTCCAAGACTCCTGCTGTATCCCAAACATGGCATTCGACTGCCTTTGGATTGCCTCACAGAGCCTCCCCATCCCTTTCAGGCTGTCGAGATACTGAATGAGTCCCCCAGTGCTGCCAAGCACCTGGTCTACAACACTATTGCCCAGGAAGGTCCGTGTATGTTCAAAAGGTGTAACGATAGTGGGAGGAATGCGAGACGAAAGAGCCTCGATTCGGTTGGAAACATCTGGAGTGGCCCACGGCGAATTTGAAACGGTGACGGCAGGTGTGACAGGTGCCTGCCCTATGGGACGCCATTTGCGGTGCTCCATTGAGTCTGCGAGCTCAGCTTTAAGACCGTCGGCAGCCTCCGTCTCCTCCGCAAGTGCAGCCCATACTCTACGGACATCACGTAAATGGGCAGCCTTCTCCAAGACTTGGACTTTCACATTGCCTACTCTCTCCACGGCTTCGCCAAATGTCCGCAGTAGCGCGATCACTTCAGAGGAGAATTCGGGATCTAATGTCGCGTTTCGCAGAGACCGCAAGAGCGACCGGCATGTAGTGGCAGTTGATGCTCCACTCTTGGTTGCAGCATCGATTTCGGTATTGATGTGAGGGAGGAGCGCCAAATAGGCACCGTGTGTGAGTGGTTCCAAACAGGCAACAATGTCAAGCTTGATAGGCGACCCGTCTCCATCTGGAGCAACTGTGCCTTCGAGCAACCGTTTCTCGCAGCTCTCGAGAGTTAAAAGATGTTTCTGCAACTGAGTTTTACACCCCTCGATACCCTTGACAGCCTCAAGGATCTTGTGATATTGCATAACGACCTTTGACGCCTCTTGCACAAGTTCCCTAGTTCGACTTTGTTCAGAAGTGAGTTCTGCCACGACCTTCTCATTGCAAGAGACTTGGTTGAGGAAACCCGGATGAATCGGTCGTGGAAAGAGTCGAGGGTTCTTGAGATCGGGGTAACCATTAAGGCGCTGGCCGAGAGCTTGACTCCGAGCCAGGAACGTCGTATCCTGCCGCGCTGTAGGGTGGTGGGACATGGCTTCCACGAGCTCGTCACGTAATGCGGACGCGAACGCTTGATCCTTCTTGAGCTCTCCGTGTATTTCATCGGCCCTAGCGTATGAAGTCAGTTCACAGCTGGATGATCAACGAATGACCATACTTCTTCCATTGAGTGACCATATCCATGGCAAACTTGGTCAGGCTGTCCATAAGTCGATTGTCATTCTCTAGCCGGTCTTGTTCGTCCAAGACCTTGTCCGGGACGGTCTTCTTTTCTATCATCTTATCAAGGGCTTTCCCAGCCACTGTGATATGGTTCCGCTTCGCCGCCGAATACCGCGTTGTGAACCGGCCGGCGTCTCTTGTGAGGTCTTCCGCAAACTTATATCTTGCCCCTCTCGAAACTCCGGTGATACTTGAGTTGCGTCGGGGAGTAGAGTCAGATGCTGAAGGAGAGGGAGAGGGAGTAGGCCCGTTTGAACTCGAGGGGAGTAACCCTCTACTTGCACTGGAAGGACTCGCATCGCCGTGGGTCATTTCGATCTTATCATAGTGTGAAACCGACCATCGCGCTTGCTCCTCTACGAACTTCTGAAGATCCTCACGAATATCATTTCTCTCCTTCCAAGCGGCTATTCGTTTCTCTTCCCAAGTCAATCGCAAGCCGGTGAAATCCAGGGTATCAGAGCGAGCGCGAAGCAGGTGGATGAGTTTGTCCAGTGCAAAAAGGGTAGTCAATGTGACCTCAATCAGGTCGGTATCCGCAGGGGAGAGGTTCCGTTGGGTTGCGGCTGTGAAGCGCAGGGTCAAATTCTGTTCCGAAGCCCGAGCAAGATAAAATCTCGTTTATCCATTACCTTTCGCAAATTTCTTTAAGCGTTTCATGTCATTCGAGTCAAACTGCTCCGCTTCATGTTCGATTGCATCGTGTTCGTTCTGCCAGGCCGCGAGCTGCTCCCTTGTGGGCAGGCCCGGAATCGGCTCTGGACTTTGTGCAGCTAAGAACTCAAGGTGGTCGAAGAGTTCCACAGATGGTAAACTCTCGAGGAGCTATCAATGCCACATTATTGTTGGATCGGGTGGAAAGAAATATGAGCGTCAAACCTGTATCTTCTCTTCGATCCACTGTCTCCTGGGAATGAAAGCTTGCAATTCCTGGTTCCAATGCCTGGCGTCAACGTTCGTAACTACAGAGATTTGGAAACCACGCACGAGGATTTCGCCCTCTTCGAGCGCGTCGCCTTCTTCATTCTTGGTATCTTGCTCTCCTAAACTATCAAGAGTGTCTGTAGATGAGCTCTCATTTGGGTTTATCTCCCCTGGGTTAGTCAGCGCATCCTCCTTGGCCACCGTCGTACTTGACGTCGTCGAACGAGTGTCTTCGGCAGCATCCATGTCGTTTCTGCTGTTGTATAACGAGTGTAGTATATCGTATGTGTTCCGTCTTGTCTATGTGTTCATCAAAACGTGGCAAAAACCCCGCAAGTGGCTCGGTCCAAGTTTGTGAAGTCACCGTGTCAGAGCGTGGTTGCACCCACGCGGCAACCGAGAGGACTAGGGAGGTGAGCGAGCTATTCAGTAACCAAGGTAATACAGTTATCTACAGGCGTAGTAAGTTACAACAGTGAGACAGGTGCAGAGGAAACCAGAGAAAGGAGCTAATCAGCGGGTGGCTGGCTTGATTGTCCTGAAGCTCGGGTGTCAGTGAATAATCCACCGCTTTTTAATGCTTCATCCCACCATGGGCAGCCTTATTGGTCATGTCCTGTATCCGTCGAGCAAGGGCTCGCATTCGATGGATTCCATGCCTATCATAGTGGGAATCCATGCCATTCTGGAGACAATATAGAGTTAGGGTATTCGTACGTCTGTAGTACGATGGACTATACCCGGAGCTGAACTTCCTCTTGGAAATTCGCGATTCGACCGAAAGCGTCGCTCATTTCGCCACCCAGGCTCGCTAGTAATCTGTAATATATGGTGAGAATAAATTGGAGAGGTCTCACATGATGCAACACGCACACGTTCCGCTGCCTCTCGTGCTCTTCGGTAGTTCGGATCGTCTCTTTGAGGTCTTCCAGGTCCCTTTCTCGCTCCAATGCAAGAATCCCAGCGTCTCTTCGGGCTGAAGCGAGCTTCTCCACTTGCGATCGGAGTTGTTCGATCTCCTTCTCGTGAATGCCGTCCACGATTTCAAATACTTCCGACGCTCGTTTCAAGTCAAGAATTCGAGCATTTCCCTCTTGCATCCCTGCGCGTATTTGTTGCAGTAGTCTGCCTTGTTGGACGAGACGCCGCCTCAAGGCCAAGGCCGGCAGCATACCGAGGCCCACACAGGTTCCGGCGAGAAGAACAAGCGGTGTCCAGGAAAATGAAGTTCCTGGAGATGGCTTAGAAGATGGTCCGGCAATCAGTTCGACGCCTTCAGGGCTGGTAGTAGCAGGATCGTCATGCAATGACGAGCTGGGCGGTGTGGCCATTGGTAAATTAGATCAGGCTCAGGTCTACGCAAGGTTAAGCTGTGATGTCGTGGTGAGCGTTTGGGCACACTATCGAGACTCCGCTTTGATATCTCCTGAAATGGTAGGGTTTAACCACAATCTTACAAAGCGCCTTGGGCAGATGGTCAGGCTCGCACTCTGGAAATGCATTGGCAGCCCCCAATATGGCGTCGTGCTCCCATGATAACAACGACTGACAGAAGGTCTCGCGAGTATTCGTCCAATTTTACGGAATCATCACTGGAACCTCAACTCGATCTTTCTGCGTCAATCCTACACCGTAAGTTCCTTGTCAATATCCGCAAATCCCTCAAAGAACGAAAGGAATAGATCGATTCCGGCACGAGTATCGTGGCTCCCTCCCGTTTCGCGAATGGAGTGCATACTGGAAAATGTCAGTTGCGTAATACATCAGGAGATTTTGTCATTAAACGCGCACCTCAGTTGTGCCAGGCCAACATCCACGGTGCGCACCCCCATTTTGGATAGAAAGGGGCCAACCGTGGATCCACATTGCATATCATTTCTGGCTTCATACTCTTGCGCGGATCCTCCTCGCTTGGCAATGAGCCTTTTGATCAAGAAGCTACCAACCGCGTCTGGAGAGCTCTTTAACAGTTGTCATCGGTAAGGACAACCCGAGACAAGCTTACCACTTGCATATCGCTGCTTGGCATTCGTCTTGATGACCACTCCTCCATTCAGTTGAGGCCTATGGTTCTCTTGATGCTT
>WNFL01093751.1_pt1 | contig 30248 bp, 28 predicted proteins | sample 5400361 | NCBI WGS metagenome assembly WNFL01 (sample SAMN13153351, study PRJNA577476) | soil metagenome | isolation source: 40 cm soil on Douglas fir-dominated hillslope | place: USA:California | collected 2013-09-17
CGGGATCTTGAGTCCCCATTTTTATTCGATCACTTTAAGGTTGCGACGTGGGGTGGGTGAGACTTGCTACTTGCTTAGTCGCTGTCAGACATGCTTCGGGCGCAAAGGTGGTTTGCTCCCGCCTGCGCCGCCGGCCATCAAACGGAACTATGAATCAATTGAAGTACAAACTGCATTTCTCTCAGCGCTAGATGGCGGGTTGAAACTCTCCACCCGTCCCGACGTGCTTCATTTGTCCCAAGACGCCTCCTCGACGACCAAATCTGGGACTACCTTTCGAAAAGCAGCGTCCAAACCCTCGGGGGACCCTTCACTGCAAGAGTACTCCCGTGCCCTTGTCCTCTCCCCTTGTCCACTCCCTGCAAAGTCCCTTCTAGCAGAGCACGATGACCTACCAAAGTGGAGTCATACGCGCAGTGTTGGTCAGAGCGTCGCGGGACGCGCACCTGGCACCTGGGTGGTCAGGTCCAAAGGTCCAGTCGCGTGAATCGCAATGAAGCTAGCTATCGTGGACATTGCAGCAGTATACATGAGTACACCAAAAAAATTCCGACACCTTCCATGCCTCAAGTGCTCATTAACGCCACCAACCGGCGCATCGTATATGCTGGTCAGTGGAACAGGAACAGAAACGCAATGTCGACCACCTCTCAGGCATTCCGATTATTTTTGGCTATTTCGAGGTTCGTTTCATGCCTAATGCTTGCTGGCTGTCCTTCACTTTCAATGACATCCGACAAATGATATCGCCTTTCAGGTACCAATACTGCGTGTCAGCGCACCTGAGCAAAGTGCATCCACATTGAGCACATTTTACATCTACCACCCAAGTACAGGATGAGATAATCTCTCTCCGACGAGCTGAGGAGATCAGATGAGTATGAGAGAGGAAGAGCGGCATACGAAGACGTTCTTCTGAACAATAGTAAATACTGATAAGTACACAACCGAGTGCACCAATCTATGTGGTTATGAATATGAGCCAAAGAAGAGGTCGATCGCTCTGTACTGGTTGGCAATGGCGGCTCCTTGGGCTAATAAATAATAAATACTCGTCATTATATAACTAAATGTAAAGCGGTAATAGATAGATCTGTGTAAGCTCTACTTTGTCCTCTCCCCAATATATCTCAAGGAGCCAGCAATAATGTTTCTCGTCGTCGAAAATGCCACGAGCAGCGCAATCAACAACACCATGCAGTACGGACTTCTCACGAAATCCCCATACCAAGTATTGAGCTCCCATCTCTGAGGCCTCCCCTTTACCCTCACAGAAACCCTATAGACAGAGACCCGCGGTTTATCGACGACCTCAATTGTCTCGATATAAAGCGTCTGCACCTCCTTCTCGTACCACCATTTCGCGCCGACCGCAGCACCCAGTAGGGTCACGTCCAAGTCTTCCTTCTCGTCCTTCACCCAGTCAGTGGGGACGAAGAATTCGGTCCGTCTAGAGGTGATGGGTGGGTGACCGCGCAGTGGTGGCTCGTCAACCGTCCCCGTTTGCCATGATTTCCTGGGACGAGTCGGTTCCTGGATGGGATCGGTCCATGTGAGTGCGAATGTACCCGTGTTGAGTTCGTAGTTGAAATGTACTGGGATGCCGGCCACCTTCGCTGGGTAGGGTCGCACGACGGACTCGAGCAAGCGAGCACCTTTGTCGAGAGTTGTGTCGGTTTGGGCATAGGACGCAGAGGGCTTCCGTGCACGTTGTTTCGAGAACCAGGAGAAGTTTTCCGCGTTCCAGAAGTCACCGTGGATGTCATCATTTTCAGGATTATAGTTCCACAGGCTAAGTACGAGAATTAGTACCATTATGTGAGTGGAAGCGAGTTACGTACGAGAAACCGACAAGGTTCCTCTCGAGACCGGTCATAAGCGCGTCCATCATCTTTGCTTGCCATGTAAAGTCATTCGTCTTGAAAGCGTCACCATTACTGAAGTGGCTATCAGTACGAGTTACCCAATAAAAGCTCAGTCAAAAATTCACTTCAAATCCATCGGGATACCAGTCTCCCCCAAGAAAACTGGCATTTCTCCGAGTGACTCATAACCAGCCTCGATGAGTTTGCGCGTTTGCTGTGTGTAATTATCTCTCGCCGAATCGTGACCCCAGTAAAACGCCTTCGGGGGGAAAGCTCCCTACACAGAGAGTGAGAGGCTAACCTCAAGACGTGCATTAAAAGATGTACCTTGGCCAAGGCTTGCACGTTCACAGTGAAATTCCCGAAACGTTTCTCGAACAACGCGTGGAGGTCGTACCAATGCGGCGCAAACACCATGTTCGAAAGCTGGTGCTCTGGTGTCCAGAATTTTGGGCAAGGCTAAGACTCAAGTGAGCACACATAAACTAGATTAAGTCATGCTTGCGCTTACCTCATTCGGGATAGGCTCCACCCACAGTGGTTTATTCGGTCCAGCAACGCGCCTCACCACCGCTTCCCACCTCCGTAAGAATGGGAAATAGAATTCGGTATACCAGTTAATCTGAACAGCGTAACCATCAGGTACCCTACGTAGAGAATTATAAATGGTGACAGGCGTACCTTCTTCCCTGTAATAGGATCCTTTTGGAAATAGCTCTCCCTCAACAGAACGCCGACTTTCTTCACTTCATCCCAACCCCAGACGCCGTGCATCTCCCATAGACACTTTCCTTGTGTGGGGCCGTTACCTCGCCATGCCGAGATACCATCCTTGTTGACGAGGACTTTTCCGGCCAACTTAGTAGGCACGGGGAAGGAGCGACGGTAGTACGGGACATAAGTTGGGTGACCTGCGCCTAGGGCCCAAGACTGGAGAGCGGAAGCTATGAACTCGGGTTAAAGAAGAAGCTCGATGAGAAGGGAGAGGGCATACGGATCTCGCCGAGGTGGAGACTGGTATTGTAGTCGAATCCGTGCAAAGATTGAAGGCCGATATATCCATGGTGCGGTTCGTTGATGCTCTGCAGGACAGTAAATCAGTCAACCCCTATGGGGTACTGCGAATGCAGCAAACCTGGTAGCCCAGCACGGCCTCCAAATCAGAGGTATACTGGCAGATGACTTCCCAGCAGTTCAGAAACGCGTCTTGTAGGAATGCCTGTGCAGTCTTGTCGCCAACTTTCAACTTCGGGGCGAACATATCGCCACCGAGGAATAGAGTCCTACACAAATTCATCAACTCAACATTGTAGTGACATCAAGAAAAACTGACATCATAGTACTGGCGGCCAGCTTGTGATAACCTGTCGGCCAGAGACCCCTTTCTTGAGGTGTCGCAACTCTCCCCCCGCGAACACCATGAAGCCAAGCCGCACCGCTAGCTTCGAGGTTATGAAGATCGAATCCGATTGCCTCGAGCGTCCAAGCGGGGGCGCCGGAACCACCAGAGAAGCGCGACCATACGTCTTGATGCATAGAGATGAAGGCGCGCATCCCATACTGAGGCAATAAGGAGAGCAGCTCCCTGACGTAGTTAAGATACTCATAATCATATTTTCCACTGCAAGTGGATTTCAGTGTCACGAACAGATAGTGATGGGTGGTTACACACGGTCCAGCGTGTTCCACTGCTTCCCAGGTGAACAAAAAACGAACTATTCGGGGTCAGTATCATTTATTTGGTTAGATGTAGCAGCTGCAGAAGCTTACTAAATGTCAATCCCCAGCGTCTAAGTCTTGCCAAATGTTCATGTGCCTCGTCAAGGTGGAAAGGGCGTCCAACAAACGTCACTCCAGGATAGTCATGAAGGAACGACTCTGGGTTGTGGTCCACGGGACTAGGATGGGGAAGCGTGAGAGTTGGGATGGGAGAGGGATAGAATATTTACGCTTTGCAGCTCCCAGACAGGTTCACACCGCGTAATAGACACACACGACCATAGCCATCTATGAAGTGTCGCCCATGTGTGCGAAGTCCGCCACCGGTTGCAGCAGAACCCCAGTTGTGTGCGTAACCAGAACTCGAACCCGAACCCGGGGCAGGCGCCTTGTCCGTGCGTGAGAAATACCCGCTGCTGTCTTTGGAGACATCGCTTATGGGTGTTGGAAGGGACCCAGGGGCGTTGCCTACTACGACGAAGCTGTCGTTGAGACTTGATGAGGTCGAAGCCATGCCTTGCAATGTCCACCCAAGTGGGTCGCTCGCCGAAATGCAGGGCGGTGCACAAGATCTAATAATACGGTTGCACCTAGGGTTTATTTTGGCCACACACCTTTAGAGTACGCCACCGTATGCCACGCACGCACGCATTCCCAATTAATATGGTAAGTTGGGACGGTGAATAGTATGTACGTTGTGCGCGAATTCTATCCATTCACTATCTCATGATGATTAAATTATCTACAAATGCAACCGTTTGAGGCTTCCAACGCACTTGGGAAGACACTCTCCACGACTCGCAGGGTATGTGTATGTGAGGGGTCACAGAACTACTCAGTGCCTCGAGCATCTTCGAGCATCTTCAAGACTCTTTTAGGAAATTATTCAGGGTTTCCAACACTAAAACTGGCCCAATCGGTGTTATCAATGCATTCTGGCGGAGACCCAGAGCTGGCTCGTTCTGGCTCGTTCTGGCTCGTTCTGGCTAGTTTCTTTCGTGAGAGTGCCACTTCATCAATAGAATCAAGTTGAAAGACGAAGCGAACGGCAAGCGATGCTTACGACCTTCCGATTGCGCCCGCCCGCCGCCACTGCGGCCCTCGCCGTCGCACGCTCCGGACACCGGTCTTCAGATGCAAACTTCCATTCCATCCATATGACCTCGACAGCCGGCCAGCCTCCGTCAAGTCTGGCCCTGAAGAATATTAATAATAGCCTCGACGTCACTTGGCACCGTCCACGTCCAAAACCTCCCCAGAATGCGGGAAAAGGAAAAGCTGGTCTACCGCTCCCACTTCCAACCTGCCCCCCGAGTACCCTTAGGGGACGTCGTTCCCCACAAGGCTCGCCGTGGCTCTCCCTTTCGCGTCATCTCCCGCCAACGGCCCATCGCCCGGTACTTTCTACGGGCAGGACTAGCACTGGTCACGGTGTACATCGCTCTCGTGTGGGTTCGCTCCTTAACTGGACTCGATATCACCTTTGGATGCGCACCAGCATGGTTTTGGCGCCAGGCACCTGTGAAAAGCATGCAGGAATGGCGGGACAAGTACGACACATTGGAGCTGGGATTGGACGGTCTTCCATTGCGCTTTACTCTCCCCAGTGGCGACCACATTCCGAGCGTAGCCCTCGGGACTTGGCAGGCGCCATCAGGATCAGTCGGCAAAGCTGTCGAGGTGCGGCACCGATGTCGTACATTATAGCTGATATACTGAACGTAGCCTTGTCTATACAGGCAGCCCTTCAAGCAGGCTACCGGCATTTCGACGGCGCATGGATCTATGGGAATGAACAAGAAATCGGTGACACCCTCACCCGCCTCTCTTCCCAGTACCCGCGATCAAGTCTTTTCATCACTTCAAAACTCTGGAATACGTTTCATGCGCCAGAGGACATCGAGCCAGCTCTCGATGAGACCCTCACCCGCCTCCAAACGACATACCTCGACTTATACCTCATGCACTGGCCGGTGGCGATGGACAAGGAGACGGGAAAGCTCGACGAGTATCTAACCGAGCACCCGTTCAAGACTTGGAGGGTTCTCGAGGAGCTCGTCAAGAAAGGAAAGATCCGGAATATTGGAGTTAGCAAGTATGTCCTCACTCGCTCCACTGCCTCTTCCCTACTACGCACTCATAATTTCTCCCCACAGCTTCAACCAGCGCCGCCTCCTCAACCTCACGTCCTCGGATATCACCATCAAGCCTGCGGTCAACCAAGTCGAGTTAAACTTCTGGAATCCGCAACCCGAGCTGCTCAAATGGTCAAAGGAGCAAGGCATCTTGCTCGAAGCCTATTCGCCCCTCGGCGGCAGCCGCACCGTGAAGAAGTCGCTTAACCTCCCACTCGTGCGGGACATTGCGAAAAAGTTAAACATTACCCCTGCGCAGGTGCTGATCAGCTGGCACGTGCAGCGGGGGACGATCGTGCTGCCCAAGAGCGTGTACCCAGCGCGGATCGCGGAGAACTACCAAAGTGCGTCGTGCCCGCTTGGTTATTTCGTCTCTCTCTCTCTCTCTGGTTCGCTGACGGATCTCACGCAGTCTTTACCCTCCCGGGGGACCTGTTCAATGCCCTCGAAAACGCCGCGACGTCCCACCCGCCACATCGTGAGTCTGATCCCAGCAGTCGATGGGGTGTCGACATATTTGAGGATGACGAGGAGTACCGCCGGCCACACGTGCATTAGCCTTACTCCATCGTTATAGCTCTCTGTACGTGGGTCATTCCTACTTGGCGTCGAGTCTGTGGACATTGGACATTTGTAAGATTTATGATAGTATAAATTTGTGGATAGATGGATGCTATTCGATTTTGTACATATGCTGGCATAAAGTCTACGCTTCAGTGATGTACTTCCATGGATCTAGTTTTTGTAAAATTATTGATTCTCTTGGGAAGCTGGCCCTTACTTAACTGCTCCGGTACTGCAACGCAATATAATTATAAAACAAGGTTGTATAGCCATCTCACGGTTCACTTCCTCCGGTCGGTCAGCAACTGGTTACTCTTGTTATCATTCCAAGATGTCAAATTGTGGTCGAAAGCTAGGTTCGCTCTTTCATATTCTATTCTTGTATTCCAATGTGACGCAAAACGCACGGGCCGAATGGGGATGAACACAGGATCATTTCCAAGCCGTCTCCACGGGCTAAATCCAACGTGCCCCTCAAGAACTTGTATGTCCCATGCTTGTAATTTGTCGTACAAGGCTTTTGTTGAGCGTACAAGGATTGTGAGGATTATAATAAATTTTTGCATTTGCTGGCGGATCTTTGCCACCGCTGATCACCGTCCCCTCTCACCGTCCCCTCCTGGAGGCAAACTAGATGGGGACTAACCTGGGACTGGAGAGCATCCTCCTCCCCTTAGTAAGACTATGACAAGGTCTTTTTACCACCTTAAAGGTGGCAACAAAGCACGACGAAGCTTGTCCGCCTCCAAAACAAGCGCATCCGATTCTACTATAAACTACTATAAGCATTGGTCGCCTGGACACAGTCCACTACAATCTTATCTAGTCTCGGCTCGGTCCTGCAATATTGATAAAAGGGCCATGCGGCGTGGGAGGCGTCTAAAGGTAAAGTGACCGCGTGTAGACTATTCAAGCACTGAAGCGATACTAGACCACCAATTCATCCCGGTCATCTACCAAACCTTCACGAGGGCAGACCTGTTACATTGTCCAGCTCCCTGTCGAGCTCCTGACCCTCGTATTTGATGAGGCAGTCGCTCTGGAGACAGGTCCTATGACTCTATCGTCCGTGTGTTTGCACTGGTCGAGGGTATCACGCAACGTACCGCGCTACTGGTCTCTCCTCGTCATTCGCGACAAATTCAGCGCGCAAAAAGTCAAGGACGCCCTTCATATGGCGAAAGGTCACTTCGAAACAATTAAACTGTACAATTTGTTTGCAAATGACCTTATTCGACTGGGGAGAATCCTCCGGCGCGCTTCACGTGCTGTCAAGACATTGTATTATGAGACGACGGAATGTTGCTCCATCATCGCCTTACCTTCTCTCGGGCTTGAACCGGAGTCGCTCATCGTCCGAAACGAGGATCCGCGAAGTGCTCCGATCTCTTTAGTCAACGTGGACCTCGAGCCGATTCTTGGTCCTACCTTGCGATCACTATCTTTTCATCGACCATCATCCTCCCTTTACCATTGGCCGCAATGCCTGTTTCGCCATCTCACCAGCTTAACAGTTACGGGGTCCAGAATCAGAGGTGTGTGCCGGTTGCACTGCATGACAGCGATCGAGGAGATCATATTAGACTTCAAGGAAGAACTTTTCGATCAATATGATTCCTACATTGCTCGATCAGATATTTATCTGCCGACCTTGCGTGTCTTTAAACTCCGTCATGTACCCTGTCCAACAGAAATGAGTGTTCCGGCTGTTATAATCCACGCACCGATGCTACATACCTTTCACCTTGACTCGACCTCCGCCACACATTGGCTATTTGCCTTCAAGATCTGCGGTGCACCCGCCGCCCTCGTCGATTTCCGCGTAGACCGGCCAAATGGCCCTGCCTTGAGCATTGATCATCTCACCCCCTTCCTCTGCGACACAATCGAAAGCTTTGCTCTCACGTCGGTTTCCCGCGAACTTCGCCCTCTGTTGGGCGATATTGAATCAGGGCTTATATTGCCCAGGCGGAAGCACTTGGAGTTTACCTTCCTTGACGAGTAGTACTGGCACCCTTTCTTACTCAAGCTAAGTATGCATCCCTTCCTTCGCCCTTGGCGTTCATGACTGCAGGAGCGGGGTTGATATCTTCCCGCCCTGGACCAAACCCTCCAGTTTTTAATGATCACTATGCCTCCGCCCGTTCTCATACCACTGTCCGGAGGGGAACCTCACGAGGTGGCAATTTTAATGTAATTACACCGTACCGACTTCGCTGGTTACCAAGTACGTTGGGGACAAAGTTGTAGTTCATGCTCCGTTTCACTTAATATACCATTTCACCGAGAGGCCTCTCACTCGCACTCATGCTGACGTCAGGCTCCTCACACGTCCCGCATTACGAGAGATGAATCTATTCGTTCATCTATCTACACATAAGCCGTTCTCATATCCACCGTCGCTCATACCGCACGGCTCCCCTATCAACCCTGACAAGTTTCCCCGTTTTCCACCTCAATATACGTTTGGCTCTCCAACTGAAAAGGAACAGCGAACTTCGGGGTCATTTAGTCCATGGATGTATTGAGGCTCATAAATTAATAAGGATTGTGAGAATTTCAATCGGATACCGGCGATCTTTGCCACCGATGATCGTCGTTCCCTCTCACCGTCCCCTCCTGGAGGAAAACTGGATGAGGGCCAACCTGGACTAGACTAGAGCATCCTCCTCCCCCTAGTAAGACTATGAGTGGATCTATTTACCACCTTGAAGGTGGCAACAAAGCACGACGAAGCTTGTCCGCCTCCAAAACGAGCACATCCGATTCTACTATAAACTACTATAAACATTGGTCGCCTGGACACAGTCCACTACAATCTTATCTTGTCTCGGCTCGATCCTGCAATATTGATAAAAGGGCCATGCGGCGTGGGAGGCGCCTAAAGGTAAAGTGACCGCGTGTAGACTATTCAAGCACTGAAGCGATACTAGACCACTAATTCATCCCGATCATCTACCAAACCTTCACGGGAGCAGACTTGTTACATTGCCCAGCTCCCTGTCGAGCTCCTGACCCTCATATTTGATGAGGCAGTCGCTCTGGAGACAGGTCCTATGACTCTATCATCCGTGTGTTTGCACTGGTCGAGGGTAGCACGCAACGTACCGCACTACTGGTCTCTCCTCGTCATTCGCGACAAATTCAGCACACAAAAGATCAAGGACGCGCTTCATATGGCAAAAGGTCACTTCGAGACGATAAAATTGTACAATTTGTCTGCAAATGACCTTATTCGATTGGGGAGAATCCTCTGGCACGCCTCACGTGCTGTCAAGACGTTGTATTATGAGACGACGGAATCCTCCTCCATCATCGCCTTAGCTTATCTCAGGTTTAAACCGGAGTCGCTTATCGTCCGAAACGAGGATCCGCGAGGTCCTCCAATCGCTGCAGTCTTTATGGCCCTCGGGCCGATTCTTGGCCGTACCTTGCGATCACTATCCTTTCATCGACCATCACCCTTGCTTGACGATTGGCCACAATATATCTTTATGTTTCGCCGTCTCATCAGCCTAACAGTTACGGGGTTCAGATTCGGAGGCTTGTGCTTGTTGCACCGCATGACAGCGATCGAGGAGATCATATTAGACTTCAAGCAAGAACTTTTTGATCGAGATGATTCCTACATTACTCTCTCAGACATTTCCCTACCGGCGTTGCGTGTCTTTAAACTCCGTCATGTACCCTGTCCAACAAATATGGGTGCTCCGTCTGTGATTATCCACGCACCGATGCTACATACCTTCCACCTGGACTCGACCTCCGCCACCCATTGGCTATTTGTCTTCAATTTCCGTGCTGCACCCGCCGCCCTCGTCGATTTCCGCGTAGACCGGCCAAATGGCCCTGCGGTGTGCGTTGGTGATCTCACCCCGTTCCTCTGCGACACAATCGAAAGCTTTGCTCTCACGTCGGTTTCCCACGATCTTCGCCCTCTGCTGAACGATATTGAAGCAGGGCTCCTATTGCCCAGGCGGAAGCACTTGGAGTTTACCTTCCTTGACGAGTAGTACTGGAACCCTTCTTACTCAAGCCAAGTATGCATCCCTTCCGTCGCCCTCAGCGTTCATGACTGCAGGAGCAGGGTTGATATCTTCCCGCCCTGGACCAGACCCTCCAGTTTTAATGACCACTATGCCTCCGTCCGTTCTCATACCACTGTCCGGAGGGGAACCTCAGGGGGTGGCAATTTTAATGTAACTACACCGTACCGACTTCGCTAGTTACCAAGTCGCTGGGGACAAAGTTGTAGTTCATGCCTCATTTCACTTAATATACCATTTCACTGAGAGGTCTCTGACTCGCACTCGTGCTGACGTCAGGCTCCTCAGAGGTCCAGCATTACGAGAGATGAATCTATTCGTTCATCTATCTACACATAGGCCGCTCTCATATCCACCATCGCTCATACAGCACGGCTCCCTATCAACCGTTCCTCCACTGACAAGCTTCCCGTTTTCCACCTCAATATACGTTGGCTCTCCAACTGAAAAGGAACAGCGAACTTCAGGCTCATTTAGTTCATGGATGTATTGAAGCTCATAAATTAATAAGGATTGTGAGAATTTCAATAAATGTTGTATTTGCTCGCATACTCACGATCTTTGCCACCGATGATCTTCGTTCCCTCTCACCGTCCCCTCCTGGAGGAAAACTGGATGAGGACCATCCTGGGACTGGAGAGCATCCTCCCTCCCTAGTAAGACTATGACAGGATCCTTTTACCACCTTGAAGGTGGCAACAAAGCACGACGAAACTTGTCCGCCTCCAAAACGAGCGCATCCGATTCTACTATAAACTTCTATAAACATTGGTCGCCTGGACACAGTCCACTACAATCTTATCTAGTCTCGGCTCGGTCCTGCAATATTGATAAAAGGGCCATGCGGCGTGGGAGGCGCCTAAAGGTAAAGTGACCGCGTGTAGACTATTCAAGCACTGAAGCGATACTAGACCACCAATTCATCCCGATCATCTACCAAACCTTCACGGGAGCAGACCTGTTACATTGCCTCGCTCCCTGTCGAGCTCCTGACCCTCATATTTGATGAGGCGGTCGCCCTGGAGACAGGTCCTATGACTCTATCGTCCGTGTGTTTGCACTGGTCGAGGGTATCACGCAACGTACCACGCTACTGGTCTCTCCTCGTCATTCGCGACAAATTCAGCGCACAAAAGGTCAAGGACGCACTTCATATGGCGAAAGGTCACTTCGAAACAATCAAACTGTACAATTTGTTTGCAAATGACCTTATTCGACTGGGGAGAATCCTCCGGCACGCTTCACGTGCTGTCAAGACATTGTATTATGAGACGACGGAATGTTCCTCCATCATCGCCTTACCTTCTCTCGGGCTTAAACCGGAGTCGCTTATCGTCCGAAACGAGGATCCGCGAGGTCCTCCGATCTCTTCAGTCTTTGGGGCCCTCGGGCCGATTCTTGGTCCTACCTTGCGATCACTATCTTTTCATCGACCATCATTCTTCCTTTACAATTGGCCACAATATGCCCTTCTGTTTCGCCATCTCACCAGCTTAACAGTTACGGGCTTCAGATTCGGAGGTGTGTGCTTGTTGCACCACATGACAGCGATCGAGGAGATCATATTAGACTTCAAGGAAGAACTTTTCGATCAAAGTGAATCCTACATTACTCGATCAGATATTTATCTGCCGACCTTGCGTGTCTTTAAGCTCCGTCATGTACCCTGTCCAATGGAAATGGGGGTTCCGGCTGTTATAATCCACGCACCAATGCTACATACCCTTCACCTTGACTCGACCTCCGCTGCCTATTGGCTATTTGCCTTCAAAACCCGTGGTGCACCCGCCGCCCTCGTCAATTTCCGCGTAGACCGGCCAAATGGCCCTGTGGTGAGCCTTCATCATCTCACCCCCTTCCTCTGCGACACAATCGAGAGCTTTGCTCTCACGTCGGTTTCCGACGAACTTCACCCTCTGTTGAGCGATATTGAAGCAAGGCTTATATTGCCCAGGTGGAAGAACTTGGAGTTTACCTTCCTTGACGAGTAGTACTGTATCCCTTTCTTACTCGGGCCAAGTATGCATCCCTTCCGTCGCCCTCGGATTTCGTGACGACGGGAGCCGGACCCTCGATCTAGTTTTTATGCTCACTCTGTATCCGGCCATTCTCGCACCACCGTCCGGAGGGGAACCTCAGGAGGTGGCACTTTTAATGTATTTACACTTCCCCGGTCGGCAACTATCTATGTGCCGAGTACGTCAAGGGCAAAGTCGTAGTTCATGCTTCATTTCTCTTGATATACCGTTCCACCGAGAGGCCTCTCACTCGCGCTCATGCCGACGTCAGGCTCCTCACACGAGAGATCAATCTATTTGTTCATCCTATCTACACATAGGCGGTTCTCACTTCCACCGTCGCTCATACTGCACGGCCCCCTTATCCACCATTCCTCCGCTGACAGGTTTCCCCGTTTTCCACCTCAATATTACGTCGTTTGTTCGCCTTTGGCTGTCCAACCGATAAGGAACAGCGAATTTCAGGCTCATATAATCCATGGATGTATTGAAACTCATAAATTAATGCTCCATTGAGGTAGCTCAGATCAAAGTGTAATCCAAATAGTGACCAAGGCGACACCCATTTCTGCCCCTTGCCTCATGCTGTGGGTGGCGAGAGGCATGGGGATCTGCACGTCTGTTGGAAGTTGATAGTTTACAAGCCTCGATACCACCCATAATTGCAGTGGACTTGGCAATTTTCTGATACCTGAGATGTTTGTCCCCAACACGTCTGAGGCATGTCTGGTTTCTATTCACCGTGGCTCACTCTGCTTATGTACATCGGTTCTATCGTTAAATAGGTGAATAATTATTTAGACGTTTGTGTCCCCCAACACGTCTGAGTTCTATCCGTTTAATAACATCGCCATTGAGCAGTCTATAAAACTGAAAATAATACAGCGACGAGTACAGTGCCTACGGTCCCATCAAATTACAGCTTGTAAGGGGTCCATACATTGTCGCCTATTCAACTTATTTGCTTTGAGCGGAGATTGGAGAAGGGATATAGTCCTGAAGGGGGAATACAACACACTGGATGGGTATGGAACCCAAATACATTTGAGCTGGTTCCATTTTATTCGTGAAGGGACAGGACACAAACATGGGGACAAACAAAAAACAGAACAGGCAAGACGCCTACCAGTGTGCACATCTTCGCTATACCGCCGACCTATTGCCACAGTATGTCATGACGTGATGGACGGTCGGGTGTTCCGATGTGAACTTTTTATCATCTCGTTTAACTCTATGCCCGAAATAAATGCTAGGAGTAGAACACGAGGGGCCGTTAATCATCCAACCACGCAATCCTTTTGATCAGATATCGACAGGCTTGCTCTCCGATTCCGATGCAACGTCGAGCTCGAAGCCGTCCTTCGTTCCACTGCACAAATGTGTCAGCCATCATCGAAAATATGAGTTATTTTTGGAGGATTCACCCGCAACTTTGACGACTTCTTCAAATACAGCAACCACATTGACCAGAGTTAACGCTGAACACTCAATATACGCAGACGCGCCGATTTCATGCGCCAAAGCATGGGCTTCGCTATAGCTGATTGGTGAGTTACGTTTAGATCTCCGTGGAGTACGGCCCCGGCCTCGTCCTCCATCTCCGTCCCCTTCTTGGCGCGGACTTGCCCCAGGTGCAATTTCAGGCGACCCAGGAGAACGAGAGCCACTGGCAGGGGCTGGCGCCCTCGGCAGTTTGATGGGATTAACCTTAGCCTTTCCTTTGGGAGAACGTGGTGGACTCAGTGGGTCGCCACCGAATGCATTGGACTCAGACATCAGGATCGAACTAGTAATGGGCATCCCAATCGAAGAAACCGAGGCAATGGGGCTCATAGGTGGGGGAATCGACTGTGATGCCCTCAACTGACTTTGGTTGAGCCGCTCTCTCTCGGAGGCGGTTGTCCCTCCACCGATCGCCAGCTGAGCAAGCGTCAAAGGGGCACCAGGGAATGCCACGCTTCTGCCACTGCCACTGCCACTACCTCTACTTATCGTAGTTGTAGTGGCCGTATCGGTTGTGTGTCGGTGAAAGAGTGCCAGCCTGAACCTCGAACGTCCAGACCATGGGGATTGAGTGGTAGGGGAAGGCGGTCCTGTTCGTCCGTCTGAAGGTGTGGTGGATAAACTCGGGGTAAGTGTCATCGCCACCGGATTAGATATTGAAGCGACACGCGTACGCTTGAAGGAATCCACAGTATTCAAGGATCGACCGACACCATCGAGACTGAGGACATTGGACGACGGTCTGTTCGATATAGGCGGTTCAGGAGAAGCCAACTGCGCGGCTTGGAGAGATGGGCTGGCTGCACTCCTGGATGCTGGGGTAAGGACAGGCGGGTTCGGAGGATGATCGCCAGTCGCAAGAGGTGCATGATGTAATTTAGGGTTACTAGTTGGGGAAATACTGTCCTTGCACTTCTTTCTATACCAGCTTATATGTCCAGTCGCCGATGGCCGCTCTCCATTAGAAAACAAGGGGGGTGGAATTTGACTAGCTCCTGGGTGTTGATCTATTTCGCTTGAAGTCCTCGCTTTCTTTTTTCTTTTCTCCTCAGAGGTGTAGGAAGAAGTAGTATTGGATCGAGCGACGGTAGGGCGTCGGAAGGTAAAGCGCGAGAAAGGAGGGGAGAAAACTTGTGGTTGTGGTGTCGTACTGTGTAAGGAGATAGACGTGAGTCTCAAAGTTCTGGTGTAGATATCAGCACATACGGGTCAGGTCGTCGCAGATCAAGCTTGGTACCAATTACAATGAAAGGTATATGCGGGCACAGCTGGTGTATCTCATTACGCCACTGAGGGGATCTATGAGAAATTATTTTGGCTCAATGAGCCTTCATACGCTCACCACTTCCGCGACGTGTTCGAAACTCCATCGGTCCACAAGAGAGAAGCATATCAGAATAACATTGGCCAATCCGTATTCGATTCTTCTTGTAGTAACTATGTTATCGCTGCTGCGAACAACTTGGACCGAACGCTGGGACGAAGAAAGTGGTAAACCTAGCGATGCCGGAGGGGAGTCCGAGTCACTGGTGGAGAGTGATTCTTGGTGTGGATGGACCCCCTCGGTGTCATGAATGGAGAGTAGATAGAGTTTATATAAGTGCTCGACGTGAATTTGTATCGGCTCTGTAACTGAGAGTGGGTCGATGCCGAATCAACCAGATATTCGCCTTTCCAGGAATACGCGGGTACTTACTTCCAGGGAGCAATGGGTTCTGTGACCATGATCGGTCAGTCTCTCAAGTGCGCCGAAAACTGGTATACACGACGCACCAGGGGCTCGTGCGTTCCATATGCACTAATCAGGCTAGTCTGTGCATCAAAAGGGGGAATAAGTACGTATGGCCGGAGAGCAGGAGCGACACTTTTGTCTGGAGCAACCCTTACTTTGCCTACTTCATGGTCACCAATCAGAACGCCTTGAAACCCTACTATAAGATTATTGAGTTTGCGAGGAATGAACAATCATACACACATTTTATCCCAGGAATGAACGAGACGTCCATCCACTCGCGTGGAGGAAGAGGTAGGCAGCAAGTCCTGAAAGACAAAGATACAACTTGAAGCTTGCCCGGACCGACGCAGGCCAGGTGGAAGCAGGAAATTAATGTGTATCAGTTCTCAGGAGCCTATTCGTCCCTTATGTCGAACAGTCTAACTAGTGAGCTCCACAGTGGGGCTTACTCTGATTGAAGGGTCAGAGAAGCCGAAAGACCACAGCTGCTAAGTTTTATCCGAGTCTATTATATCCACGTGTTAAAGTCATAAAAAGCGCATAACTTCCGTTTACGTCAGGCTGGCTTTTCCAAGTGATGCCCATCGCATGACGCCGGTAAGCGAACCGTGGAGTAAAGGAGAGAATATGCGGTCTAGACCTGAGGGCTACTCATGTGAGAGCTGGTCTAGCCTCCACCGCCAGCGCTGGTAGAGTACTGACGTCCACCTGCCGAATGAAAGAGCTCCTTGGACCCGGCCTTGTCACTCATGACCAGGAAATATTCAAGCCCAGACTACGAAGTAAACCGGAATAAATCTTTCGTGATAAGGCTTGCATGATGAAGACAGCCCACACTACATTTTCAGCCGCCAGTATGCTGGGGTTCTAGGGTAGCAGCAACGCCACCTTAAGGCCATTCAACCTTCTCGTTTCGCAGACCCATGGTGGCGAGCCGTTCAGTGATGTGGGCACGCAGACTCACGGACAAAATTATCACCAGGAATGGCCAAGGAGTGGTGTGCTCGTTCTTGCTGACGTGGTCGTGGCATATAACTGTCCTGTTTTCAGAACAAATACGAGGTTGCAAACTCCTGGCCATAGTCGTGCATTCGCGAGACACCGAAAGCGCCCTTCACTTCCTCGTTTGGATTCACTGAAATGGCCAATCCATGCCTTCTGAAGAGCTGGAGCACCAGCCTAACTTGACTCGTTTGAGCGAGGTAATCCCACCCATCCTCCATTGACACTACGCATCGTGTCAAAGACGCCCAAAGCAGTGCCACCCATGCAATCCCTTCGTCCTCAGGATAAAGGTTCTTTGCCTAGTCTTGCCATATAATCCTGGTGACCACAAGCGACTTGGAATTGAATATAGTTAATCCAAACAAGGCCTCCCCATGAAAATGGTTCCGTCATTGTGTCGTCATTGCGAGCCCCACCATGGCGAGATTCGTTCTGAGGCGGTTGCACCCTTGATGAGGTGATGAGGTATGTTATGAATAATGGAAAGACAACATGGGGCTCTCTTTTGGGTTCTTGCTCCAAAAAGGCGTCAGAGGAGGAACCACTTGTTTGGTCGAACAACTCCGCAAATAGCTGGCTTTCCTACCGGGGATATTATCGTAGGAATGGAAGGACTGGATATCGGGATGAAGGGAGACTCTTTAGGACCAATCCCAGTTTTATGCCAGTAATTTTTTTTGGAAGACCTCATCCCGCTGCTGGAGAGTTAGGCTTAACTAGTCTACTCACTAGTTTCTGTGAGTACGTGTGCCTCATATTTCGATTCAAGACGACGAGTTCTGGCTATGCCAGACCCCTGCAGCGCCAACTTCGTGGGCTGAGGATTTGCTTCAGCAGGAAGTTCTGAATGGGTAAGACGAAGATAAAATTGAGCTTATGGATCGCTCGCTTACTCTTCGCCTTAGAATCGACGGGAGACCCTTGATCCAGACGGGACTTTACCCTTTTGATTTGTTTGTCCCGCCGCGGTGGTAATAAAAGCTTGTCCTAGCAAAGGTATATAGAATGCAATACTATTTGGACCGCCTATGTGCTCTGGATCTTTCTCTCAGTTTGTGGCGGGGTCGCTTACTGGGTTTATGGGGGTTGATGATGCCCATAGAATCAACATTTCCCCCATTTGCTTTCATGTGCGCTCCTCTAACCCTTCCCTTCCTTCTCAACACATCATTTCGGTAAATTAAATAGGAACAAAGCCGTTTAAACTTGGCCCTGACGCCACTTTCAGCCTTTTCTGTACGCTCAGATTAATACATAAAAGTATTGATGTTGCGATCAACCACCTTGCTTGGGCACTCCTTACCACCCTTGCTTCAAAGATTTCGATCTCTTGGATTCCCCAAGGATTCCACAACGGTCGCCGCTATTTCGGCTCCAATAGAACACTACTGGAGCCTTGTAAACGCATTCAAGTCGGAGTATCCTACGCATCTCGGTTGCATATCTGCTCCGCTGCTTGATCCTCGTCATCACAACAAGCCGTTCGCATATAACATAAGCCTAATGGCGATCCCTCCGAGCGTAAAACATATCCCATTTACTTCTTCAGTACCTGGACTTGACCCAGTGGCTGTTGGCCGATTGCACCGGCCAGAACGCGCAAGAGACCCGAGACCTCTAGGGACGCCACCACTCTCAGAGGAAGTAGTCAATCCCTCTAGTGAGTAAGTGATCCGCCCCCATGTTCCGCACCCCTATTGAGCCTCAGTGTAGACCCTCTACCATTCTGTACTTCTCCGACAACGCTCCAGAAGGCTTTCAAGAACTTCTTTCAAGCCGCCTTCCCAATATCCCTAAAGTAATCAATGTACTCTATTGCTCCCCCCTCGTCCTTATCACTCTGCAGTTGGGTATGATCGGCGCTTCGACTCCGTTCTTCAACGGCCGACCATTCTCGTTGTTCTATAATGGAAGGTGGCACTCTACAGGCGCTGTGGGAGTGAGAATCTATACCAAACCTATTAATATGAAATACACAATTCCCAGTGGCTTCAAACCAATCGCGCCACCTATGATGGTGACTGAGTGAGTACTATCTTCTCCCTTTTGGTGAATTTGGGCTTGACCTCCGAGTTTGAAAAGTTCTCAAGGGAACATGGTTTATACTCTGAATGGCCTCAGCTCACTCCCGGAGGTACTCAAGCTTCTTGAGAAGGAGTACAAGACCACGCGCGAACTTATCCGCGGTGAAATCGAAGATCGAGTATTTATCGCCCTCGTTGGCCCATCTGCGGGGGTATGTTGAGGTCCTCCAAGAGTTTTGACTAGAGTAGCTGACAGGTGTTAGGAATACCGTCGAATATGGTCGATATCAGGTGGAAAGGGGTCTCGAGGGTTAGTCCTTGAAGGTGACAGCGGCCCTCCAGCAGGTTCACAAGTTCAACTATTGCTTAAAGACCTGCAAATACCGTACGATCCCGTTCCTGTGGTCGAGCCGACAAAGACTACAACCATTCGGTTCCTGACCTCGACCACGGATCTTTCTGTATTCACAGATCGTGAAGGAAAATGTTTGGATCTGTCCACGGATGAGGACGTTCTTGAACTCAACCACACCTTCCTCGTCGCCAGCGAAAATGGTTTCTTAGTTGACGACGGTGGCACGAACAACGGGTTGACTCGATGGAGGTGCAATGTAGCTGGTGTATTTGCGTCAGGAAAGCACTAACAATTTGCATCTCATCACTGGTGGATGGAGCACGTTGTACGGCTCTACACCAGAGGGCAGTTGGAACACTATAGACTAGTTGACAACACTCCTTTTTTGCGATACATGTCAAATCATTGTTTACGAAGCTCACTCTGTGTCGTTCAAGAAATCGACAATCGATCCAGCAGCCTTGAGAGCGATCGCGAGCTGGAATGAAGCTACCGTCAGTGATTATGAAGTGAACACTCGTGGAAAACTAACACTCGTGAGCGTGGGGTTGCACGCAGTTGAGTCGGGGATGCAACCGTTGCCACCAACCCACAGATTCTGGAATCCGTGGACCCGCGAGTTGGGATCGGCGACAGAATTCTGGGAGTTCGTGCCAATACGAGTGGTTCCCTATAAATTTATCTGAGTAACACCATTGCGTCTCTACGATCATGCTGCCATACCGTGATGTGGAGAACGAGACCCGGATCCTACGTCCAGTTATCATTAGTAGTCCTCGAGGAACGGTATGAAGGAATCGACGAACCATGAACTGGGGATTCGAACCAGGGAGGAAGGAGCCGAGAACGCTGGCGAACTCACACATCTCCCTCATCATCCTGTAACAGGTTGAGCTTACAGCAGCTCGGTACGCGCGGAGAGGACGTACCTTTGATCACGAGCATTGTCCTCTTCGGACCTGCGCCATTCGAACTTTTCTCACCTCAGTTGACGTATGATAAGCACCGCCAATTGACTCACTGTAGCTTGGGGCATACCGTAGCTGTCAGTAATGCCGGGCACCCATCCTTTTGGAATGGCCTCTTCGTCCGCTGGACCAAAGTAGACTCTGTTATATTCCTTGATATCTTGCTTTCCGAACCAACGCAAGTCGACAATCAAGCGAGGATCGGCCTTAGGCCCGACATCACCGTATGAGAAAGCATCACGATGGATTTGAACATGCCAGGGATACTCGCTTGAATATGGAACTGTGACTTGAGGCTCGGGATCAGTAAAGGGGATGGGAAGTGGGTCCGTAGGGTTCTGCCTGTAGTGTTCGGCGACTTTTTGGGTCCACCGAGGGTCCGTGCGAATCGCGTCGACAAATTCCTTCTTTAGAACAATCTAAGAATATAGGTGGGTTGGTTGAATGCAGATACTAGAGGGTCGGAGTGACGCACCTGGCAGAAGGTAAGAGATTGCTCAGTCATAAAGCGGCCGAGAGCCCAGGGACGGATGTGACTGTTGAACAAGACCTGCGGAGTGCCGACAGCACCACAAGTGATAACGACGGCCTTCGCCACAACGAAGTGATCTGTATCGGTCTTGAGATCGCGGACTAGAACCCCGAAGATCTTCGACTGATCTACGGGATCACGGACAACCTCCGTGACGCGGGTTTCAGGAGAGAGGGTGAACCGGGGGCTGTCAACGGCATCACCGAGGACGGTGTTGGAGCCACTCCACGTGACATAGATGGGATTGTCCGTACGACGACGAACGGCAAGAGGTAGTGGCTGAATATTGCGGGTCGTCCCGTCTCTGAGGGCATCCAAGACGGTATTGTGGCGAATCGAATCGTCGTACTGATCGGTATTGACGTCCAGGATCCCGCGCGCACGCGTGAGCAGTGTGTTGAGTTCCGCCGAAGCGATAGGGTTTTCCCTGCGTTCCTCGGCGTGAGGTAGAGGGCACGCACAAGTCCAGTGAGTGGCCATGCCGCCGACGACACGAGTGACAGAACTAGCTTTCAGATTGAGCTCGGGAACCTGGTTAGGATTGTGGCCGTAGATGATGAGCTGTTCATTGAGCGCAGGAGTCCAGGCTTGTCCATAGAGAGTTGGGATAAAGGTGTCACTCGGAGGAATGCTGATGGTCTGGAGCGCGCCTTCATGAGAGCCATCAGTAAACGTTGACTAGAAACTTGATTGGTTACCTTTGATAACATTGACTGGATAGTCACTGGTCAGTATAGCGAAATCAGGTGATACGGGTAGACGGACCGAAAGCATCAATATCCTTTTGATACCTGAAACGAGTTAAGTAATCGGGAAGACGAACGGTCAATGATGGACGAACTTGATCGAATTCTTGGGATGAAATCCGGCAATGGGGTTGTCTTGTGCTCCTACATCTGCCATAAAAACCCTGGCAGTTTGATGATTCTCGATGATATGACGAGCGAAGCCACATCTGGAGAACATTGTGAGTGAAGGGAATAACCAAAGGAAAGTGCGCTCACTCACCCAATTGGCCCACTACCCCCAATGAAGACGTCCGTCTCAATCACGGCGTCTTTGAAGGGGGACTTGGAGTGGTCGACCCTACCATGCGCTTGGTACTGGTGGACGAAGTTATTGATGTGGGTTTTAGAAAGTCTAAGAGGCATCGTTGTCGAGAATAGCACACGAAGAAACCAGAGGACGCTGTGGTCTGAGGTTATAAAGAGGTGGAGATGGGAGTGGAGATAGGAGAAGTGGGTATACACCAAAGTACACAGAGGTGATGCCGGGCACCTATGGCGGGTATTTGACCTCAATTGGCAGGCCGCCCACGCAAGAAGTCGAACGCTTGAACCGGGGGGCGCCCGTGGTCTGCGAAGGTTTGCAAATTTTCGTGGGCATGTGCAATGGAGCCATAGAGTGGATTATGAACGCAGTACCCCGTGAGCTACACAGAAGGTAACTTTGACCCATAAACGTAGCGGGGAACCGTATGAACCGTAGAAGTTCGGAGTCAACCTACAGAGTACGAAGTTGGACCGCACAAATCTTAACGTACATGTACGCCATCGATGACCTGCGAGCGCTCCGCCCGAATCTCGAGCCGAGCTGTGGCCGGGCACTTTGACCGCTGCGAGGTTCCTCATATTCACGAAAGAACAGGACCCTCCGCCAGGTTTACGGCAAGCCTGAAGAGTTTGACGTCTTGACCAGCAGCAGGCAATGAAATGCAGTTGAAGGGTTAAAAGGTGTTTGTGTAGCCTTGTATCCGTTCAAGAGTGATTTGAATGTCGATTGGATATCGAAACCTGCATATTGTGGGTAGATCACGCACTCCGTACGCACTTCTCACTTCCCATGCATTTATCGGGTCGTACGAGGAGCCGCAGAGAGGATCCGCACCAAGAATATCGTGATACAACGCTGGTCCCATTACCTACCGCTATCTCCACGGCCCAGGGTAGCAGATGATCTCCAACGGTGTTATGGACGGGTTCCCATTCTGTTTGTGTTTGGACCCGGCACATCTTGGCAGCCGGTGTAACGGCTCCATTTTCCAAAGCCATCTTCTTATATCATTCCACACATGTCAACCCGTACAGAACTCACACAGAAGGCTCTTTAACTCGAACTTTGTACTCAAAATTGACCTCGTAAATGCAAACCCACATCGGGTCAGAAGTACTTCGGGGTTTTTTGTCAGCCCTTCGCTCTCGCCGGTGTCCCAGTACTGTTTAGCATCTCAGCTGCCCTCTCAGCTGCCCTCCCCGCCAATGTCCAAATTTTCATTCACAAAGACACCGGGCTAGGTGTTCCCGCCCATCCGCAAACAAACGTTCATGGCTCTTCAAGACACCCGAAGCGCTAGAATCCTGAATCAGTTCTTATAAAACCAACAACACCAGTTTCCAGTCCCCAACGACCCGCCGCTACTTCGGTCATCATGTCCTTTCAACCAGAAAAAGTAGAAACCAATCGTCCCGATGGCTACTGGATTGAGGCGTTCCCGTTCAAAGTGGGAGACACGATCCCTTTCCTCATCGGCTATGGCTTGGGCACCAGTAAAGCGCCTAGTAATATCGAGCTGTTCATCAATCCGTACAGCCCTGGCCACCAGTACGTCCCCTCTTGTTGGTTCCTTTGGAACTCGGCACTTACAGCCCTCACAAATTTGTAGTCACAAGGCGAAAGGCTCATGGGACAAGCGGACCCTGGCCACTCTCGAGTTCCCTGTTGGGCTAAGGTGAGTCACTTCTGAATCATCACTATTCATTGTGCTCATCTGCCCCAATAGCTATGCCGACGTTTCCAAAAATGGCTTCAACGATGGTATGAATTGCTCTCCAACTTTTCATGAAGTTGGCTGACCCATACCAGTCATTATCAGCGATAGGTATGGCCCTTCGATGGACGACATCTGGCCAGACGGTGGACGCGTTAGTTGGCTTTTCAACGACGGCACCCCTGACTACGCCGCCTGGCCTCGTCGGTATATTGGAAAATCGCCAGGAATGCATCGCCTTAAGAGTGTGTGCTCTTTCCTTATGTCAATTTGTTGCCCAACCAAGCCATTTCCATAGCTGGTCATTTTACCCGCAAGGATCGCATTCAGGTCATTGCTGTGCCTATTGTAGTCGCCTCTAAGGATCTCACCACTCCGCCTCCTGTCATCATCTATACTGCTCCTGAGCACCCGCTTCATGCACCAGTGGGCGATGACTCCAAGGGGTGGGAGACCGAGGTCCCCTTCCCAGACACATTTGTGCTCATACACGAGGTTACTGGTACGCTTCCGCCTACAACCCGCCTTGAACCATTTCACGATGCTAACCCCGACGCAGTAATCCATGTTTCTGGAGGATTCGACGCCGTCCTCTTGTCTGGAAGGGACGGAATCAACACAATCTGGTTCAACGGGCTGGAGCAACAGTGGGTCGTTGCCAAAGTCAACGATGGTCTCTCACAGGATGGATGTGAGCAGCCTGGTTTCCTCACTGATCCTGACCCGGCACTAACTGGGGTTTTCAGCTAATCCATTCTGGGGCTCTGGCTCTTGTACGTGCCTCTCACTACGTCATTTAACCCAGACTACTGACTGATCCTTCAGCGGCTCTTGGTCTGACTGGTCGCTACACTGGATATGTGGGCAGCGCCTCGGTCAGCTTTTCGCTTCATGCCAAAAGTCGACATCCTCAATGCACTCTGTTTAGGCCTTCCATGGAAACATCGTTGCGGCTTATACCCTGCCTTACTCGAAGCTGCCCATCCAAACGGCGCTCCTCAAGCCAGGGGTCAAGTGGACTCGCACTGTTCTGGACGACTTCGGTCCCCTCAATAATTCTCACACTGGCTCGATCCACCAAGTAGTGTGTGCAGATATTGATGGCGATGGAAAGGATGAGCTTCTGGTTGCCCTCATGGGTTCTGATCCCGCAAACCAGAGGAGGACTGGTGTGTGGTGTTACAAGCGTGAGTGCACTCTAACAACGAATGGCATCCTTACTCAGTGCGTGATAGCCATTGACCTCGTTGAGGGTAAATGGGCCAAATTTCAGCTGAGCTTTGATTCGGCTGGTCGTATTGCTGTGGGAGACATGCGCGGCTTAGGTGTCGTGGTGAGTCCCGAGACTCATGGATATACATTCGCGAATCTAAAGGATTGGGCCAGGACTTTGCCACGATCTCCTACTCGGTCCCGGGCTATTTCGAGTCTCCAGACCCTTCCATCAATCTCTACAAAAATCCCGCTGGTCACATTCATTATAAAGCAGTGCAAGATAAGGCCGCTATCACGATTCAGAAGCTCGACGATGAAGTTCTTTTCCGTATTCCGGACCCTGCTTCCATCGCAGATACCGATGAGGTCGAGTTCCTGGACGTCTCTGCCCGCAAGCTCGCTCTCGTCGTTGTACCGCCGCATTCGACGTTTGGGGTTAAACTCGGCGAAGGCCTCAAAGTGATTCAGGGTCGAGGTATGGGTGCCCAACTTATGAGTTCACACTCTCGATCACTGATTCCTCTTCTGATAGTCCATTGGACTGACAGGCACGGCACTGTCCAGCTTCGAGCTCAAGCAGCAGCGCCATACAGCGCCGTCAGTACGGAAGTGCGCGCTCGGGGTGAATTAATTCATACGGGTGCCTCGGGGGCTGCTTTCCTTCTTATGAGGAAGTCGACGACCTCTGGTACTCCGCCGTACTCGGATATGAGCCAGCTCAAGGCCCACAATATCTTCCCTGAACGTGCTCCCGCCGACGTTCGCGCCATGGACTTCCCTTGGGTTAAGGTAGAAGATCGTTCCTGGGCGAACGGGAGATTCAAGGTACAACACCATACTTATTTGGTCTTTCCTCGCCCTGCTGACGCGCACTCTTGCCAGGGTCTCGAATTCTACAACCTCATTGGCTTCCATGTCCGCGCAGCGGGCGACTCGGACAACGTCATCTGTCACATTCAAATGTGGACGGCTGGTGTCAACGTCAGCGCGGGATTCCACAACCACATCGAGTCCAGCTTTTGCGAGATTCACGCATGCATCGTCAACGGTACCGGCCACGGTGGCATGAGCTGGGCAACCGTCCCTGATGCGGAGTTCAACCCGGCCGATCCTGATCCAGCGCAGTATAAGAGCATCGTAGTCGGGGATATGCATGAGCATGGTCCGCTTTGGCGCAGCGGTGAGGATGGCGTTCCCCATTTCAGAACGAACGGCACAGTGGACTACCCGTGGCATGGTGAGTGAAAGTGTGTGCTTGATTGTGAGTGATGCTGATTGGCGCTCCTTACAGCTTGGATTGCGGGCGCAGGAGACCCAGAAAATCAGGCGTTTGATGTCTGGCTCGCATTCGAGTTCCCTCCGCTCGTTTCCAAAGTCCCGAGGGAGAACGCGACATCCCTCCATCCTGGAAAGTACAGGATTGTGAATCCCATGTTCCTCCTCGCCGCAGAGGTGGAGGATGGAGATTCAACAGATGGTGCTCCAATTGTTCTTGCAAGACAGAATCCTGGTAGGCAACAAAAGGTGCGCAATCAAGACGTCCCTCGTCTGCTCTTCCGTTTATGCGCGCTAACTTCTTTCCTATACGCAGTGGCAAGTCACGTTCACTCCTGAGACTCAGCACTATAGTGTGCAAAATTTGGCGAGTGGGTCATTTGCACAGTCCAAGTGGCCTCCGGTCTCGTCACAAACCCTTGTGGGCAGTCGCTCCCCAGCGGCTCTCGGGATCACTTCGAGTTGGACGGTTACCGCCGACGGAGATGGCCTGTACACGTAAGAGCCACATCTTGCATATTTGAACCATGCTCATTCGGGGTCCTCGCTAGGATCTGGCTCATCAACACAGATCTCGTTTGGACGTTGGGCCACAATTATGAGGTACGTCGGCACTTGGTACTTGTTGTTTTGATTCCGACCAACTCACGATACATCGATTCCTTAGCTTATGATCAGCAAACATGTGGCAAATGACGGTCGCCAGAAGTGGAGATTTATTGGCCTCGACCGCCACGTTAATGGAACTGCCTGACTCCCATAACCCCTTTGCTCTATTTGTTCTAAAATCGTGATCGTGACCTGAATAAAAAGGGGCTGTTTTGTTGTGAGTTCTACGCGTGGCCATAATTGTGACGTCACGTGCGATTCAATCGTTAATTTTCTCTTGTCACTGGTCTCACTGTCCACTCTCCCTAATGACTCCTGCCATTGCGCGCCTAATCCGCGCATTGATTGGTATCTATAAGCCCATAGATAATGCTTCACAGGCGTGTAGTGCGTTTCCGGCTCGCCGGCGGGTGTCGAGCAATAGTAGTACTACCAATGCCCCAATGCCCACAAATGCGCTCGGGACACCCTCATCTGTCATACCATGGATCGCCAGTGCCACGAAGACTGGCTTCTTATTTGATCAGCTCGTCATTGCCCACGTCATCTCACTTTCACAACATTTACCCGGCCGACACTGCATCTCAAGGCGACAAGCGGCATCCTTGTAATAAGGTGTCGACGAGTTCAATATATTCGTTGATCGGTCGAATCAAACGCGTGCTCTTCTACCTCGTCCCCAATGTACGGTTTGCAACCTTTCAACCTGGAACCGCGAAATGACCTCCTCCATTTAGTAGAAACCCCCGTTCGTATTCATATCGGATCTTGATCATTTGAACAGGTATTCATCGTTTTTCATACATTTCGTGCTTACCACGACGTAACCAGCTGTACGCTGTCATTGTGCATCGCCGAGCAGCCCGCATCTCATTAATCAGGCCACCCAATGCACCAGCTAAACAAAGGATTTGACAAAGCACACGAGGCAGCACGAAATCCACTTATTGCCCCCGAGATTGCCCCCGAGCCTTTCTCTCCCTCCTACTACCACGTCCTTCGCTCTCATAGGAGGCTCTTTCAAGCTCGCTTCTAGCTTTACAAGTCCTCTGCTTGGGGTTGCGCGACCCGGATCTGTAGTGCGTGATGTCAGCGCGCTACGGCAGAATCAACTAACCAAAACGTTCTCAATATCGATGCTCAGCCATTTGAAGGGAAAGGTTAACCTCTTCACCACGATGAATATCATCAGTTCTGTCTGGTCACAAATGGAGACGATTTTAAATTCCTTTTTGCGTCACGGCCTCATGCTCATCCCGATCGCGGCCGGAGCATGGGCAATAAATCTGTATATTTTATCCCGACGCGCCGTTTCCCGAGTGCGTACACTTTCCATCCACTCCGAGGCGAGACCGTCTGACCACGTAGATCCACGAAGATTGGGTATCTCCCTGGCCACGTCTCATTTATCCCTGTGGGAAGCATCTTCTCCGTACTCTTGCCCAAAATCAAGTACTTCAACGAACGGCCACCGGGGTGGCAAGCCAAATACGATGGTAAGAACAACGGCAATTGGCCTTAATGCTCTTTAACCACCGTTGGTATAGTATTCAAGGAAAACAACTGCGATATCGTCTCTTCAAGGTATATTTATCCAACCCCGCGAGTCAGCCTAGTGGTGGCCGATCCGAATGTCATCAAGGTATTGTGGTAAAATTTTCTCATCCCTACACCTGCCCCTAATAAACGTATATCATTAGGAGATAGCGTTCAATCGTATCTCATTCCCTAAGCCCGTCGCCATCTACCGGGCCCTCAAGATTTACGGGGATAACATTGTAGCCACAGAACACGACGAGGTCAGAATACCTGTATTCCCGCGAAATTTACTGATGCACTGCCACCAGTGGAAGAGGCATCGAAAAGTTGGGGCGCCAGCTTTTAGTGAAAGAACCAATTCATTGGTTCATGGTGAGACAACGCGCATCGTCCTGAACCTCTTCGATGCCTGGAAGTCAGAAGGAATGAGTGGCGTTGTAACCGTTAGCAATATGGCTGACGTGACGTTCGAGTTGGCATTACAAGTCATTGCTGCTGCTGGGTTTGGGTACAGCGTTGCGTGGAAAGATGACGGGTCTCTTCCTGCAGGCCACACAATGGTATGCTCTTGTGACTTCTTGTGGTCAGTTGTACCAATTCCGCCTGCAGTCATTCAAGCACGCCTTGCAAGTAGCAATCGTCAATATTGTCTGGCGCGTCATTCTCCCAGACTGGGCGCTTGGATTATACAAGAAAGGGAAGGAGATTCGTGAATCCTTCAAAGAGTTGGGGGAGTATATGCAAGAGATGATCCAAAGCCGGAAGGAAGCACTCGAAGAGGGGTCGGAACATTCTGATCTCTTCAGCAGTCTCCTTAATGCAAGTGCTGTGGATGATAAAGGCTCTCTGACTGATCAGGAGCTCATGGGTGAGTTTTAAACCCTATTGTCAGGCCGACACTGACCGCCGGGTGCAGGAAACATGGTTCGCATCATATATCTCTCAGGAAACCGAGAAATAATATTTTATAGTTCGTCTACATCCTTGCAGGACACGAAACAACGTGAAAACATTTCCCTAAAACGTGTTCTAAAAGATGATACTAACCCCTTCCCCGGCAATACCTAGTGCACACTCCCTGGGTTTCACACTTGGTCTCCTGGCGCTTTACCCAGACTGTCAAGAACGAGTCCTTCAGGAAGTTCAGTCGTTCGTTGCAGAGGGCAACGTACCTGTAAGCAGGCAGAGTCGACAGCTGTATACCATTCTTTCTGAGTATAATCAACAGACATATGAAGATGTGTGCCGTATGAAGTATACACTAGCTGTCCTTTACGAGTCTCTCCGCCTCTTTACCCCGGTGATTTTCGTTGCGCTTCTGACCTCATAGCACATCTCGCTGACTTGCCATAGGTGGGAGGTATTCCTAAGTCTAGTGAACGCGATACTGTTTTTAGGACTACGGATAATGCAGGGAATGCCGTCACTGTCCCGGTTCCTGCAGGCACCAATTTGACTTTGAGCGCAGTTGGACTGCATTACAATCGTGTGTAATTACCTATCATCATTTTCTGCGATCGTTGACCCCTCCATAGCGAAGCATTGGCCTGAACCACATGCCTTTAAGCCGGAGCGATTCCTGGGTGATTGGAACAGGGACTGCTTCATCCCATTCTCTGCGGGCGCTCGAGCCTGTCTAGGGCGGCGGTACGTCCGACTCAGGCGCATATCATCGGGATCGGTGCTAACGAGGGCTGTACAGATTCTTCGAGATTGAATCCCTAACCACCCTGGCGCTCATCGTGCTACACTATAGGATTGAAGTCTTAGAAGAGCCGCAGTTTGTTCACGAGACCTTCGAGCAGAGGAGGGAAAGGGTTCTAGAGGCGCACGCTACTATATTGACCCTGACCCCGACACGCGTTCCCCTTCAGCTCATTCGGCGCAATTGAACCGCGCGAATATGGACGGGTGTGCAAAATTGTGCAAATGGAGGTATACGAGAGGTTAATGTTCGCTATGTGTACTGTTAAACAATCACGTAAATAGTCACATAGCAATGCTGGTGATAGCAGACCTCCAGTGACGACTCGCAGAAGTCTATCGACAGGATTTCATCGATTCACTTCAATGTATCTTTGGCGGCCAAGGGGGGATCGCACGGGTGGGATCTGAATCCTTGGTATGGGGTTTTGTGAGAACTTCATGTTGCCATGGTGCTGTTCCATGCGCCATTTCAACGAAGAGGAACCCCATCACACCCTCTGGGAGCTAACGGGGAGAAGACAAAGCTGACCGGGCACAGATCTATCGATTACAGGTTTCCATTGAGAAATGATGAACATATATTATTCGTTTTCTTCATGACTCTAGCATGAGGCTGCTCCTCAGATGGTACACATCGAGTTTCGTTCGATTGCACTAGTTGATATTG